>Ga0224512_10000125_pt1 | contig 82322 bp, 81 predicted proteins | sample SF_May12_sed_USG_4_FD_169103 | JGI IMG/M metagenome (GOLD analysis project Ga0224512, IMG submission 169103) | Sediment microbial communities from San Francisco Bay, California, United States - SF_May12_sed_USGS_13 | ecosystem: Environmental > Aquatic > Marine > Sediment | place: USA... | reverse complement strand
TTGGACCGGACATACTCGTCCGCATACCGTACACCCTTGCCCTTGAACGGCTCGGGCTTGCGGAAGGCGCGAATTTCACTCGCCACCTGCCCGACCTGCTGCTTGCTGGCGCCAAATATCTCGACCGAGGTCGGTCGTTCGCACTTGATCTCGATCCCCTCGGGGATCGGGTAGTTGACGTCGTGGCTATAACCCAGTTGCAAGTTCAGCGTCCTGCCCTGCACAGCCGCGCGATACCCGACACCACGGATTTCCAGTTTCCTGGTGAACCCTTCCGACGCGCCGACAATCGCGTTGTTCACAAGGCTGCGCACCGTGCCCCACACGGTTATCGCACGTTTCGAGCCATCGCGTGGCGCAACGATCACGTTGCCGTCGTCCTGACTCACGCTGACCAACTCGTGCAGCGGCACGGTCAGCGTGCCCTTGCCGCCCTTGGCCGTCAGCAGATCGTTGGCGATCGTCACCTCGACGCCGCTGGGGATTGCCACTGGGTTCTTGCCAATACGGGACATGGGTGCCTCCTAGAATACCCGGCAGAGTACTTCGCCGCCGACATTGGCGGCGCGCGCTTCGGTATCCGACATGACACCACGCGGCGTCGACAGGATCGAGATCCCCAGCCCGTTATAGACAGGTTGCAGCTTCTTGATGCCCGCATAGACGCGGCGCCCCGGCTTCGATATGCGGTCGATTTCGCGGATCACAGGTGCGCCGTCGCTGTATTTCAATTCGACGGTCAGCTCGGCGATACCGGGCCGAAGCTCGGCCCAGCTGAAACCGCGGATGTATCCTTCGCGCTGCAGCACTTCGAGCACGTTGCTGCGCAGCTTGGACGCCGGCACCGTTACAACGGGCTTGTTTGCCCGCTGGCCATTCCGGATCCGGGTGAGCATATCCCCGAGAGGATCAGACATTGTCATCGACTATGACCTCCCTTACCAGCTCGACTTGACCAGGCCCGGGACCTGACCCTTTGAGCCCAGCTCGCGCAGCGCGATGCGCGACATCTTGAACTTTCGGTAATAACCGCGCGGGCGGCCAGAGATCTCGCAGCGGTTGCGCACGCGCACGGCTGCGCTGTTGCGCGGCAACTCGGCCAGTTTCAGTTGCGCCGCGAAGCGTTCTTCGGGCGCCAGCGAACGATCGTTCACGATTGCCTTCAGCTTCGCGCGCCTGGCCGTGTACTGCGACACCAGCCGCTTCCTCTTCATGTTCTTCTCGATGGCGCTCTTCTTAGCCATTTCCGTACTCCGTTCCTTCGCTCAGTTCACGAAGGGCATGTCAAAGCCCTTGAGCAGGGCCTTGGCCTCTGCGTCGGTTTTCGCCGTGGTTACGATCACGATATCCATACCGCGGATCGCATCGACCTTGTCGTAGTCGACCTCAGGGAAGACGATTTGCTCCTTCAGGCCCATCGCGAAATTGCCGTGGCCATCGAAGCTGTCTCCGGGAATGCCACGAAAATCGCGAACCCGCGGCAGCGCGACCGTGATCAGCCGATCCAGGAATTCGTACATCCGCTCACGCCGCAGCGTGACCTTGACGCCGATCGGCATGCCCTCGCGCAACTTGTAGGTTGCAATGGATTTCTTGGCATGCGTGACAACCGGTTTCTGGCCCGTGATCGCGGTCAGATCCTCGACGGCGCTGTTGATCTTCTTCGCATCGCCAACCGCCTCGCCCATACCGATATTCACCACGATCTTATCGATGCGCGGCGCTTCCATCGCGTTCCCGTATCCAAATTCGGACACAAGCGACGGCTTGACCGTACCGTCGTAATGTTCCTGCAATCGGGTCATTGTGCTCTCGTTTCCTCAGCTCAGCTGTCGATGATCTCGCCGGAACGGCGCGCGAACCGCACTTTCTGCGGCTTCTCGCCCTTGCCCTTGGCTTCGATCACCTTGATGCCCACACGGGTCGGCTCGCCGCTTTTCGGGTCGATATGCGCGACGTTCGAAACATGCAGCGGCGCTTCCTTCTCGAAGATCCCGCCGGTGTCGGTGCGGCTGGCGCGCGTGTGCCGCTTGACCACATTCACGCCCTGCACAATGACCCGCGCATCCTTCGGCATGACCCGGATGACCTCGCCGGACTTGCCCTTGTCCTTTCCGGCCAGGACGACGACGCGGTCACCCTTCCTGATCTTTAACTTCACCGCCATCTCACAGCACCTCCGGCGCCAGCGAAATTATCTTCATGAACCGCTTCGCCCTCAGTTCGCGGGTAACCGGGCCGAAGATGCGCGTCCCGATCGGCTCGCCCTGCTTGTTGATCAGCACGGCCGCGTTGCGGTCGAAGCGTATCGACGTGCCGTCCTGGCGATGGATCTCCTTCGCCGTGCGCACAACCACCGCACGCAGGACTTCGCCCTTCTTGACGCGGCCGCGCGGGATGGCCTCCTTGACGGTCACGACAACGATGTCGCCGATGCCAGCGGTGCGCCGTTTGGCGCCGCCCAGCACCTTGATGCACTGCACGCGCCGCGCGCCGGAGTTATCGGCCACGTCCAGATTGGTCTGCATCTGAATCATGGCGCTACTCCTTGGCTTCCGCCTCTGTGGGGCCGACGATTTCCCACGACTTGCGTTTGGAAAGCGGACGGCATTCGCGAATCTGGACAACGTCGCCCTTCTTCGCCGCGTTGGCCTCGTCGTGGGCCATATATTTCTTCGACCGCGTAATGAACTTCTTGTAGACCGGGTGACTGACCCGGCGCTGCACGTTCACCACCACGCTCTTGTCGGCCGCATCGGACACCACGGTCCCCTGCAATACTCGCCTCGGCATCGTCCCGTAACTCCTAGGAAGCCTTACGCTTCGCGTTGAGGATCGTCTTGATCCGCGCAATATCGCGCCGCACCTCGCGGACCCGCGCTGTGTTCTCAAGCTGTCCCGTCGCCTTCTGGAAGCGCAGATTGAACGCTTCCTTGCGCAGGCCAAGCAGCTGGTCCTTCAGCTCATCCGGCGTCTTCTGACGCAGATCGGCCGTGATCATTCCGTCAACCCTCCAGGCCAAGGCGCGCGACGATTCGTGTCTGCACCGGAAGTTTGGCCGCGGCGAGCTCGAACGCCCGCCGTGCCGTACCGCTGTCGACGCCCTCCATCTCGAACATGATCCGGCCCGGTTTCACGCGGCACATCCAGAATTCCGGCGAACCCTTGCCCTTGCCCATGCGGACTTCGGCCGGCTTCGAACTCACCGGAACGTCCGGAAAGACCCGGATCCACACCTTGCCGGCGCGCTTGATATGGCGCGTAATGGTGCGCCGGGCGGCTTCGATCTGGCGTGCCGTGACGCGGCCCGGGGTCGTGGCCTTCAGGCCATAGCTTCCGAAGTTCAGCTCGGTGCCGCCCTTGGCAGCGCCATGGATACGGCCCTTGTGCTGCTTACGGAATTTCGTTCGCTTCGGACTCAGCATGTTTTGCGTCCCGTCTCTTCCAACTCGTACAGGCGCCGCCTCAGCGGGCCTGCTGCTCCTGTGCCCGCTTGTCCTGGGCCATCGGATCGTGACCCAGGATCTCGCCCTTGAAAATCCAGACCTTCACACCGCAGGTGCCGTAGGTTGTTTTCGCGGTTGCGGTTCCATAGTCGACATCCGCACGCAGCGTATGCAGCGGCACGCGGCCCTCGCGGTACCATTCCGTGCGGGCGATTTCGGCGCCGCCCAGCCGGCCACCGCAATTGATGCGGATACCCTCGGCGCCCAGCCGCATCGCAGACTGCACGGCCCGCTTCATGGCCCGCCGGAACGCGACCCGCCGCTCCAGCTGCTGGGCGATATTCTCGGCCACCAGCTTGGCGTCGATCTCGGGCTTGCGAACCTCTACGATGTTGAGGTTCACATCCTCGCCGGTCAGCTTGATCAGGTCCTGCCGCAGCTTTTCGATGTCGGCGCCCTTCTTGCCAATTACCACGCCGGGGCGCGCGCTGTGGATCGTCACCCGCGCCTTCTTGGCCTGCCGCTCGATTACGATCCGCGAAACGCCGGCCTGGCTCAGCCGCTTTTCAATGTATTCGCGCAGCTTGAGGTCATCGTGCAGCTTTTCGCCGTATCCCTTGTCGGCGTACCAGCGCGAATTCCAGGTCCGGTTGATTCCCAGGCGCAGCCCGATCGGATTGACTTTCTGGCCCATTATTCGGTCTCCTCGCGTTCGCGCACGACCACGGTCAGGTTGCTGAACGGCTTTATGATCCGGCCGGCGCGACCGCGCGCACGGGCGCGGAACCGCTTGACGACGAATGTCTTGCCCACGGTGGCTTCCTTCACATACAGGCGGTCCACGTCGAGCTGATGGTTGTTTTCCGCGTTCGCGATTGCAGACTGCAGCACCTTGCGCACCTCTTGCGCGATTCGGCGCTTGGAGAAGGTCAGGTCGGCGACCGCACGGTCCGCCGCCTTGCCCCGGATCATCTGGGCAACCAGGTTCAACTTCTGCGGACTCGTCCGCATGACCTTGGAATAGGCCCGGGCCTCGTTGTCGGCCAGTGTTCTTTCGCGTGCCGGCTTACCCATGATTCAGCGCCTCTTCGCCTTCTTGTCGGCCGCGTGCCCGTAGTAGGTCCGCGTCGGCGAAAACTCGCCGAACTTGTGCCCCACCATGTTCTCGGTCACGAGGACAGGCAGAAATTTCTGGCCGTTGTAGACGCCGAAGGTCAGGCCGACAAACTGCGGCAGAATCGTCGAGCGCCGCGACCAGGTCTTGATGACCATGTTCCGGCCGGACGCGTGTGCCGCTTCCGCCTTCTTCAGCAGATGACCGTCGACGAACGGCCCTTTCCAAACCGAGCGTGCCAATGTGACGCCCTCCTATTACTTCTTGCGGTGCCGACGCCGGATAATCAGCGAGTCGGTTTTCTTGTTGTGCCGCGTCTTGCGGCCCTTGGTCGGCTTGCCCCAGGGAGTCACCGGATGGCGGCCGCCCGACGTACGACCCTCGCCGCCGCCGTGGGGATGGTCGACCGGGTTCATGGCCACGCCGCGCACGGACGGACGCTTGCCCAGCCAGCGCTTGCGCCCCGCCTTGCCCAGCTTGATGTTCGACTGGTCCGGGTTGGAGACCGCGCCGATCGTCGCCATGCATTCGCCACGCACCATGCGCAATTCGCCGGACGACAGCTTGATCTGGGCATAGCCCGCATCGCGCCCGACGAGCTGGACATAGGTCCCCGCCGAACGCGCGATCTGTCCGCCGCGGCCGATCTTCAGCTCAACGTTGTGGACGATCGTGCCGATCGGGATGCTGGCCAGCGGCATCGCATTGCCGGGCTTCACGTCGGTGCGTTCGCCGGCCACGATGGTGTCGCCCACCTGCAGCCGCTGCGGCGCGAGAATGTAGCTCAACTCGCCATCCTCGTATTTCAGCAGCGCGATGAACGCGGTCCGGTTCGGATCGTATTCAATACGCTCGACCGTCGCCGGGACATCGAATTTGCGCCGACGGAAATCGACGATGCGATAGCGCCGCTTGTGACCGCCGCCGCGCCGGCGCGCGGTGATATGGCCCTGGTTGTTGCGGCCGCCCTTCTTGGTCAGACCTTCTGTCAGGGCCTTGACCGGCCGGCCCTTGTAAAGGCCGGACCGGTCGACCAGGACAAGGGTCCGCAGGCCGGGCGTGACTGGATTAAAGCTCTTCAGTGCCATGGTCTCAAAGCCCCGTCGTCACGTCGATGGACTGACCCTCAGCGAGCCGCACCATCGCTTTCTTGTAGTCGTTCCGCTTGCCGAGCCGGCCGCGGAACCGCTTGACCTTGCCCTTGACGCGGATCGTATTCACCGCCTCGACCTTGACCTTGAAAAGACCCTCGACGGCAGCCTTGATTTCGGTCTTGGTGGCATCCATCGGCACCCGGAAGACGACCTGGTTATGCTCGGACGCAAGCGTCGCCTTTTCGGTGATGATCGGCGCGCGCAGCACCTCGTAAAGGCGCTCGCTGCTCGGGCTGGTCTTGTCGAGATATTTCCAGCTCATTTCAGTCGCGCCTCCAGGTTCTGCACGGCTTCCTTGGTCAACACCAGCGTATCGCGCCGCAGGATGTCGTATACGTTCGCGCCCTGGCTGGGCAGGATATCGATATGCGGAATATTCGCCGCCGCCCTGGCGAAATTTGCATCGATTTCTGGGCCGCCGACGATCAGGGCGTTGCTCCAGCCGAGCTTGTCAAGGCGTCCTGCCAGGTCCCTGGTCTTCGGCGCTTTGAGCGTGGCGTCGTCGAGAATCACCAGCTTGCCATCGGCCTGTTTCACCGACAGCGCGGACTTCAGCGCCAGCTTGCGCACCTTCTTCTGGAGCTTGTGCGAATGCGCGCGCGGGACCGGTCCGAACACCGTCGCGCCGCCCCGGAACTGGGTCACACGGTTCGAACCCTGACGGGCACGGCCAGTGCCTTTCTGGCGGAACTGCTTGCGGGTCGAGCCGCTGATTTCGCCACGCGTCTTGACCTTGTGGGTGCCGGCGCGGCGTTTTGCCAGCTGCCAGTTCACCATTCGCGCCAGCAGGTCCTGCCGGATTTCCGCGGCGAACACGTCGGCGGAGAGCTCGATTTCGCCGGCGGCCTTGTTGTCCAAATTGATGACCTTGCTTTTCATCGCCGTCATTCCTTCGTCTCGGCGTCTTTGCCCGGCTCTTCGCCCGCGTCGCCGGCCGAGTCCGCAGCATTGTCCGCGTCCCCGGCAGGTGCCGCCTCTGCCTCGGGCGCCGTCTCTGCCTCGGGCGCAGCGTCCGCCTCGAGCGCCGCTTCAGCTTCGGGTGCCGCTTCTGCCTCGGGTCCCGCTTCTGCCTCGGGCGCCGCTTCTGCCTCGGGCGCCGCTTCCGCCTCGGGCGCCGCTTCCGCTTCAGATGCCAATTCTGCCTCGGGTACACCGCTTTCGTCGGCCGGCGCTTCTGCAGCGGTCCCCGCCGCAGCGGCGGCCGCACCCTTCAGGGCCGCCGGGAACGGCAACTCCAAGTCGGCCTTGCGCTTGCGGGCATCGCTCACCAGCACCCAGCCGCCAGCGGCACCCGGCACCGCGCCCCTGATCAGGATCAGTCCGCGGTCCTCGTCGGTCGAAACCACCTCGAGGTTCTGCACTGTGGTGCGGGCGTCGCCCATATGGCCAGCCATCTTCTTGCCCTTCCACACCTTGCCGGGTTCCTGGCTGTTGCCGGTCGAACCGTGGCTGCGGTGCGAGAGGGACACGCCGTGACTGGCCCCCAGGCCACTAAAATTGTGCCGCTTCATCGCCCCCGCAAAGCCCTTGCCGATGCTGGTGCCGACAACGTCGACGAACTGGCCGGCCACGAAATGTCCGGCCGACAGCTCGACGCCGACTTCCAGAACAGCGTCCCCGCTGACGCGGAATTCGGCCAGCTTGCGCTTCGGCTCGACCTTCGCCTTGGCGAAATGGCCGCGATTGGCCCGTGTTACGTTCTTGACCTTGGCCGCGGCAGCACCAAGCTGCAGAGCGGTATAGCCGTCCTTCTCCTCGGTCCGCACGGCGACGACCTGGCAGGTGTCGATCTTCAGCACGGTGACCGGGACATGTTCGCCGGTTTCGTTGAAGAACCGCGACATACCCAGTTTTTGAGCGATCAATCCAGTACGCATGGCGCCTTCATCCCTAGAGCTTGATCTCGACGTCGACGCCGGAGGCGAGTTCCAGCTTCATCAACGCATCGACGGTCTGCGGTGTCGGGTCGATGATGTCCAGCAACCTCTTGTGCGTGCGGATCTCGAACTGCTCGCGGCTCTTCTTGTCGATATGCGGGCCGCGCAGCACGGTGTATTTTTCGATCCGAGTCGGCAGGGGTATCGGACCGCGGACTTGCGCCCCGGTGCGCTTCGCCGTGCTCACGATCTCGCTGGTCGACTGGTCGAGCACGCGATGATCGAACGCCTTGAGGCGGATGCGTATGTTCTGGTTATCCATGCGGTCCTCCGACGGAACCGGCGGCGCATTCGCGCCGCCGTCCGTGCATTCCTGGCTACTCGATAATACTGGTGACGACGCCGGCGCCGACGGTGCGGCCGCCTTCACGGATCGCGAAGCGCAGGCCCTCGTCCATCGCGATCGGCGCGATCAGCTCGACCTCCATCGCGATGTTGTCGCCCGGCATCACCATCTCCGTGCCGTCCGGCAGCGCCACCGACCCCGTCACATCCGTCGTCCGGAAATAAAACTGCGGCCGGTAGTTCGAGAAGAACGGCGTGTGACGGCCGCCCTCCTCCTTGGTGAGGATGTACGCCTCGCACTTGAACCTGGTGTGCGGCGTGATCGACCCCGGCGCCGCCAGAACCTGGCCGCGCTCGACATCCTCGCGCTTCGTGCCGCGCAGCAGGATGCCGACATTGTCGCCCGCCTCGCCCGTGTCCAGCAACTTGCGGAACATCTCGACCCCCGTGCACACCGTCTTCGTCGTCGGCTTCAGACCGACGATCTCGATCTCCTCGCCGACCTTGATCACACCGCGCTCGATGCGCCCCGTCACCACCGTCCCGCGCCCCGAAATCGAAAACACATCCTCGATCGGCATCAGATACGGCTTGTCCTTCGGACGCTCCGGCTGCGGAATGTAGTCGTCAACCGCTTGCATCAGCTCCAGGATCGACTCCTTGCCCGTCTTCACGTCACCGTCATTCAGCGCCGCCAGCGCAGACCCCTTGACCACCGGAATGTCGTCGCCCGGAAAATCGTAGCTCGACAGAAGCTCGCGAACCTCTAACTCCACAAGGTCCAGCAACTCCTGGTCGTCAACCTGGTCGACCTTGTTCATGTATACAACCAGCGCCGGTACGCCAACCTGCCGCGCCAGAAGAATGTGCTCGCGCGTCTGCGGCATCGGACCGTCCGCCGCCGACACAACCAGAATCGCGCCGTCCATCTGCGCCGCACCCGTGATCATGTTCTTCACGTAATCCGCATGGCCGGGGCAGTCGACATGCGCATAGTGCCGCTTGTCCGTCTGGTACTCAACATGCGCCGTCGAGATCGTGATCCCGCGCGCCTTCTCCTCCGGCGCCTTGTCGATCTCGTCGAACGCCGTGAACTCCGCCCCGCCACTCTCCGCAAGCACCTTCGTGATCGCCGCCGTCAACGTCGTCTTGCCGTGGTCAACATGCCCGATCGTGCCAATGTTGCAGTGTGGTTTCGTACGCTCAAACTTCGCTTTCGCCATCGGTCTGGTAAATCCTGTTTTGACGTTCCTTACGAACAGGCCGCCCGGGCCTCGCTGATCAATTCGCGTCGCACCGTCCCGCAACGCCCTTACGGCGGATCGGAACGGTATCTTGGAGCGGGTGATGGGAATCGAACCCACACTACCAGCTTGGAAGGCTGGGGCTCTACCGTTGAGCTACACCCGCAAGAGTTCCTCGGACCCCAATACCCGTCTGTCACCGCCCGGCACCACCATCATCCGCCGCAGAACTGGTGGAGGGGGTTGGATTCGAACCAACGTAGGCTAAGCCAACGGGTTTACAGCCCGTCCCCTTTAACCACTCGGGCACCCCTCCATTACTGCGCGCCGAAACGTCGGTGTGCCCGTCCGCGCACCGCTACGACGGTCGGATGTATGGCGATTTATGGCCGCTTGTCAACTTCAAAAAGACATACCGAAGCGCACCATCTCCTGCCGTCGCCGACGAAACCTGATCGGCGCCGCGTTATGGCAACGCTTGTACAACCACTCACGTCTGCAATATTAAGGTCAGCCATGGGCAAATTCAAGACTCCCGGCGCCGGGCCAGTGCGACGCGATGCGCGGCGCGGGACCGCAGCGGAAAAAGGGCATGGTGTGTGGCTCTATGGCCTGCACGCGGTTGCGGCCGCACTCACCAATCCGATGCGCCAGGTGCGGCGGCTGGTGGCGACTGCCGAGGGCGCGGCGAAGCTTTCGCACATGGCGCCGGACGCATCCCCCGACATTCTCGACCGACAGGCGCTCGAACGCCTGTTGCCGCCGGGCGCGGTCCATCAGGGCGTCGCGCTGTCGGCCGAGGCGCTGGCGCAGCCGGACCTGGAAGGCATCGTCGTGCGGGCCGGCGATGCCGCAGTTGTCGTGATCCTCGACCAGGTCACCGACCCGCACAATATCGGCGCCGTGCTGCGCAGTGCCGCCGCTTTCGGCGCACTTGCGGTGATCCAGTGCGAACGCGGCGCGCCATCGGCCACGGGGATCGTCGCGAAGTCCGCCAGCGGCGCGCTGGAGTTTGTGCCGCTGGTGACGGTCACCAACATCTCCCGCACACTGGACCGGCTGAAGGCAGCCGCGTTCTGGTGCATCGGACTCGACGGCACCGCTGACCGGACCCTGGCCGAGGCATCGCTGAGCGGGCGCATCGCCCTGGTCCTGGGCGCCGAGGGCAAAGGCCTGCGCCGCCTGACGCGCGAACATTGCGACCTGCTGGCGCACCTGCCCACCCGGCCGCCGATAACCAGCCTCAACGTCTCGAATGCAGCAGCGGTTGCGCTGTACGAACTGGTGCGGGAGCGTTAGGGCAATCTCCGTCAAGTTCGCGCCGGCGCGCTTACCCGCCCTTCGCCTGGCGGCGCAGATCGCTGAGCGTCATGGTCGGCGTGATCGCCTGCGGGTCGATGCGCAGCTCGATCAGGCTCGGCCGGTCGGCGGCCAGCGCACGCTCGAAGGCCGGGGCGAACTCGGCGGTGCGCTCCACGACCTCGCCGTTCGCGCCATAGGCCCGCGCCAGCGCGGCGAAATCGGGATTGACAAGCTCGGTACCGAAGGCCCGGCCCGGATAGTGGCGTTCCTGATGCATGCGGATTGTGCCGTACATGCCGTTGTTGATGACCAGGAAGATGACGTTGGCACCGTGCTGCACGGCCGTCGCCAGCTCCTGCCCATTCATCATGAAGCAGCCGTCGCCGTTGAACGACACGACGGTGCGGTCGGGATAGGCGAGCTTCGCCGCCACCGCCGCAGGCACCCCGTAGCCCATGGAGCCCACCGTCGGCGCCGCCTGGGTGCGAAAGCGGCGCCAGCGGTAGAACCGGTGCAGCCAGATCGAATAGTTGCCGGCGCCGTTGGTCATGATCGCGGTGTCCGGCAGGGTCTCGTTCAGCCAGGCCACGATTTCCGCCATCTGCAGATCGCCGGGGATCTGGACGGGCTCCACATGCTGCAGATAGTCGGCGCGCGCCGCGCCCGCCCAGTCGTCCCATGCGGCATGGTCGACCCGCTTCGTCGACCGCGCCGCCGCCGCGAATTCGGGCGGACTCGCCGCGATCGCCAGCCCCGCCCGGTAGACGCTGTTCAACTCGGCCGGATCGGGATGGACGTGCACCAGGGTCTGCGCCGGAACCGGCGGCTCCAGCAGCGTATACCCGGTGGTCGTTATCTCGCCCAGCCGCGGCCCTACGGCGACGATCAGGTCGGCATCGCGCACCCGCTGGCCGAGCGCCGGATTGATGCCGATGCCGATATGGCCAACATAGCGCGGATCGTAATTGTCGAAGCAGTCTTGGCGGCGGAAGGCGGCGCCGGCCGGGATGTTGTTGGCCTTGGCCCAGGCCTGGATATCGGTGCTGGCCTGTTCGGTCCAGCCGGCGCCGCCAGCGATCAGCAGCGGCCGCTGCGCCTTTTCCAGCATCGCCCGCAGCGTCGCCATATCGGACCGCGCCGGCGAAATTCGCACCGGCCGGGCCGTGGCGACGTCGACCGCCGCCGCCGTTTCGCGCAGCATGTCTTCGGGCAGCGCCAGGACCACCGGCCCGGGTCGGCCGGACATCGCGGTGTGGAAGGCACGGCTGACATATTCCGGAATTCGCGCCGCGTCCTCGATCTGCGCCACCCATTTGGCGAGCGGCGCGAACATGCGGCGAAAATCGATCTCCTGGAAGGCCTCGCGATCTGCCTGGTCGCGCGCCACCTGGCCGACCAGCAATATCATTGGCGTCGAGTCCTGCATGGCCGCGTGGACGCCGATGCTCGCGTTGGTCGCGCCGGGGCCGCGGGTGACGAAGCAGATGCCGGGCTGACCCATCAGCTTGCCCCACGCTTCCGCCATATAGGCGGCGCCGCCTTCCTGACGGCACGCGGTGAACTCGATCCGGTTGCGCGCACCGTATAACGCGTCCAGCGCCGCAAGGTAGCTCTCGCCCGGCACACCGAAAATCCGCTCGACCCCGTGCCCCAGCAAGGCATCGATGAGGATTTCCCCGCCCGTCCGCGTCGCACCTTTGTTTCCGGCCATCTTCGTCAATCCGCCTCTCCTGTCCCGGCGCAGATGCCCCGCGCCATCAGATCCTCCACCGCCGCCGCGTCCCGGCCCAGCAGGCCGCACACCACCTCGCGGGTATGCTGCCCGAGCAACGGCGGCGCCCGGCCGTATTCCACCGGCGTCCCGGAAAAGCGCATTGGACTCGCGGTCAGCGGCACCGTGCCGGCCAGCGGGTGATCGAGTTCGATCCGCATGCCGCGATGCCGCACCTGGGGATCGTCGAAGACCTCGCCCAGACCGTTGATCGGGCCGCACGGAACCTGCACCGCCTCCAGCGCCGCAATCCAGTCGGCGGCGGCGCGTGTCCGGGTGATGTCGTGGATCAGCGGCATCAACACGTCCCTGTTGGCAACACGCCCGGCGTTGCCGGCAAAGCGCGCGTCGTCGACTAGTTCCGGGCGCCCCGCCACCTCGCAGAACCTGGCATATTGCCGGTCGTTGCCGATGGCAAGGATGATGTGGCCGTCGGCCGTCGGTACCGCCTCGTAGGGGACGATATTGGGGTGTGCGTTGCCCATCCGGACCGGCGCCTTGCCGGAGATGTGGAAATTCGAGGTCTGGTTGGCCAGCGCTGCGATCTGACAGTCGAGCAGCGACATGTCGATATGCTGGCCGGCGCCGCTGCGTTCGCGCTGGCTCAAAGCCGCCAGAATCGCCACCGTCGCATACAGTCCGGTAAACAGGTCTGAGACCGCGACGCCGACTTTCATCGGCATGCCGCCGGCCTCGCCGGTGACGCTCATCAGGCCGCTCATGCCCTGGATCATGAAATCGTAACCGGCGCGTCCCGCATACGGGCCGTCCTGTCCGAAGCCGGTGATCGAGCAGTAGACGAGCCCTGGATTGACGGCTTCCAGGCGTTGGTAGTCGAGGCCGTATTTCGCCAGCCCCCCGACCTTGTAGTTCTCCAGCAGGACGTCGGACTTCGCGGCGAGGTCCCGCACGATCTGCTGGCCTTCCGGCGTGCCGATATCGACGGCAACCGATTTCTTGCCACGGTTGGCCGACAGGAAGTAGGCAGACTCGCCGGTCGGCTCGCCGTCGCGATCAGCGAGGAACGGCGGTCCCCAGCCGCGCGTCTCGTCACCCGATCCCGGGCGCTCCACCTTGATCACCTCGGCGCCGAGATCGGCCATCGTCTGGCCCACCCAGGGCGCCGCCAGCACCCGGCTGAGATCAAGGACCCGATACGGCGCGAGCGGTCCGGCCATGGCGATATCGTCTCCTGCGCGGTGGCGGCGGGCGAGAGACTAGCCGGGCCCTTCGCCCCGCGCCAGCCCGAAATGCCGGAACCGGGACCTGAAATCCAAACGACGGGCCGGCCAGCCGGCCCGGCGATGCGGTTACGTGTGGAACAACCCCATGCACCGGCGTTTTCCGCAGGTTTCACGAGCGTCGTTACCGGGATCTGCCGGCGATTGTTCGTTTGTCCAAGATTGTCCGCCATGCCAGTCGAGTCACGGGGCGTTGCCGGAAATCGACGATGTAGCCCAGGACGCGAAGCGCCGCAGGGACAAAGACTGGTGTCAGCCCAAATACTGCAGCGCGGCCTCGATTGCCGGCCGAAGCTCGCGCAGCAGATCCTGAAGATAGAGCTCCTGGAGGTAGGGCTGCTGCAAGGTCACGATATAGAGGCCCGTGCTGTCATCGAGGCAGCGAATGACGAGCTCCGGGCCGATCACGACAACCTGCCGCCAGGAGGCATAATAGGGTCGATCGTCGATCATCGCCGGGCCGTAGTCGCCGACCAGGCGGTCAACCGCACCGTTGCACTTCACGCCCGGGTCCAGGATTTTCGCCTGGATCGCATACAGCTCCGGTCGGCCGGTAAAGATCACCACAAGTTCGAACCCGCCGCCTTTCGCGCGCTCGACCAGAAGCCGCCCTTCATATCGTAATGGCGCCAGGCCGCCATGGAATACTTCGTAATCGGTACCGACGGTTTCGTCTTCGTACGGCACCTGTCTTACGGTCAGGTCGGGGTAGACGAGCTGCGCCTCCAGCAATGTCATGCCGAGACGCAGGCCTCCGACCTCGTAGACCTGGGATTGGACCGAGAGCGGCCACGCGAGGACAACGGCCAGGATCAGAAGGGGCACGAAACAGTGACGCCGGGCGACCGGGCGGGACCCGTTCCGGTGGTGCATGGCCCGCCGCCTCCCGGTCAACCGTGCCCCGCCCCAGGCCGTGCCGGGAGGACCGAGCCGAGCCATGCACAAAGGGCGAGATGCCATGGGCCTTGGCATCACTAAAGCGCAAGCGTGATCCGCCCGCCCGAGGTCGAGGTGCGGGTGCGATTGCCCCGCGGACCATCGGCGACAACGTCGAGCGGCCCTGCGGACGACAGCTCACAGCGGACCCAGTCGGCATCGAAGCGCAACGTTACCGGCGCCGTGCCGCTGTGATCCTCCACGGTCTGCACCCCGTCGCTTGTCAGTGTGCAGATCGCGGAGAAGGCTGTGCCGGATGGCGAGGACGTAATCGTCAGTATGATGCCATCGGACTCGTCGCCGGCCGCAGTTGCAGCGGCCCCCGCGGCAGCCACCGCCGTTGTCAGGGCGGCGGCGAGGAATAGACGATGCATGGTAGCCTCCTTCAACGCTGGGTGACGGAAACGGGCAGAGAGCCGGTCTGGACGATCTCGAGCGCCTGGCCGCCCTCCTGGACGACGGCGCCGGGCCCGCCGGACAGCGGATCGATGCCGGTGAGGCCATTGCCGATCTGTGTATAGTTCAACAGATTGTTGCCGCCGCGCTGGATGACGTCGAGTCGATTGCTCTCGCCGTACTGGCCGATATCGGCGAAATTGCCGGGGCCCTCCTGGCCGATCGTAAGATGGTTCCCGATCCCCTCCTGGACAGTCGCGAGCCAGTTCCCTGTGCCCTGGCTGAGGGCAGCGACATGCCCTTGGCCGTTCTGGGCGACGGACGCGATCGACGCGCCGAACTGATCGAGCCGCACCGTGTGCGCCATGCCGTCGAGCGCGATCAGCGCGACATTGGCGAAACCAAATTGATTCACTGCCATGAGGTGGCCGTCGCCACCCAGTCCGGCGCGCAGCAGATTGTCTTCGCCGGTCTGCGCGACATCGGCGGCAATGCCGATGCCGTCGATCGACAACGCGGCGGCGTTGCGCTGTCCATCCTGGCCGATCCGCAGCGAGATGCTTGCGCCCACCGCCAGGATCCCAGCGCGGTTGCCCGCGCCGTACTGGCCAACCGCGGCGTTCATGCCCGTGGTCTCGGCCTCGACGACCGAGATGTTGCCGGCCCTCGCCCCGGGCGGCGGGGTAGGCAGCGCGGAGAGTTCTGGAAGAGCGACCTGGCGGATCGCAAAGGGATCGGCCGCTTGTGCCTTGGCCCCGCCGAGACCTGCGGTGAGCGCGAGCACACCGATCGTTGCGCCGGGCACAAGGACGGCGAGGAAACCATATGGGAACATCGAGCAATGGGCCATGGTCGTCTCGGGGCTTGTTTTCAGGCGGTCCCGCTATCCACGGAACGCAATAATCTTAGGGTGGGTCGAGAGCCCGGAGGCTCCCGACCCTGAAGTCATCAGTTGCGCGCTATCAGTCAGAACGTTGTTACACTTACCGTGTTGCCGACGGATGAGGTCAACGACGTACTGGCGGTTGCACCGACACCGAACTGTTGGTGCGTAACATTGTTGCCGTCCGAGAGTGTCAAGGTGATGTGGGACATATTGCCGGGCCCGGCCTGCAGCACCGAAATGGTGTTGCCATTGCTGGGCGGCCCGCCAAGCGCAACGGTCGACATATTGTTGTCGGCTTGCTGATCAACCATCAGCATATTCTTGTCACCGAAGACGTCCACGTCCGAATTGTTCAGGAACCCATTCTGCAGAACCAACACGGAATTCACATTGCCATCGATCAATATATCGGACTTGTGGGCCTCCGCGTCCTGGATAACGTCCACCGAGTTGGCGCTGCCCGGCAGGATTGCGATTACGGAGATGTGACCGCCTCCATTCTGATCGACCGTGGTCGTGTTACTGCCTCCGATGACGTCGATATCCGAGTTCAGGTTCCCGCCCAGGCTTTGATCGACGGCGGCAATATTGGATTCTCCGTCGATGGTGATCGTCGAGACGACAAGACTAGCACTGGTCTGGGCAACCTTGGCGGTGTTGGTAAAGCCGGCGATAGACACGTTGGAGGTGGCATCCACCGGTCCTGTAATCACCGGTCCAACGTCCTGAAGGACGTCAACAACGTTATCCGCACCGAATATCCTGACCAGCGAATTGAGATTGACGCCATTCGACTGAACCACATTGACTCGGTTCAAACCGAGACCGATGCCGTCGACCTGAACCCCGCTGATCGCGTCGGCATTGCCTCCCTGGATCACCCGCACCTCATCTGAGACACCATTGTCGACGGTCACCGCCGACGTCGTCGTCGAGGTCGTGCCCGATTGGGCATCGGCTTGCTGGATTTCAACGATGGCGCCCTTCGTAGTTGACCCCGAGACCTTGGAAATAGTTGTCGCGGTGGCCACAGCGCTGCCGACCTGGTTCACTAAGACCGTGCTGGACGAGTGATCGGTTAAGGCCACATCGGACTCCAACGTGGCGGTGGCAGCGCCGACTTGATCGATGGTCACCCCGTTGGAACCACCGCCTGTAATCGCCACGTTCGACGTCTCGGTGCCGACCCCGGATTGCATGATGCTCAGGATGTTCCCAGCTGTCGACGTCAGGGTGACGGTCGAACTCGCGGCCAGGACGGCCGACGTCGCCAGGGCCGTTGTGGCCAACAGCATTGACGCGAAAAGATAACGTCTCATACTTACTTCTCCATCTATCTACTTGGTGGGTGGATGGCCTCGATTTGATCGAGGCCGCTCGGGAGGTGTCGGGTGGCAGCCCGGCACCTCCTCCTGCGCGGACCGTGACCTTCGCTTAAGACGGCTCTCGGCCACGGGTAAGGAACTCTCGGCTCCCGCGTCGGGCAGGAGCGATCGAACCGTGATCAGGGCGTCTGTCGTCGCTTGCCTCATCGGTTTGCTCCCGCCAGCCCATATTCCGCCGCACCTGTTCCGGACCGACCAGAATCCGTCGGCCGGTCAGGCCGGCGTATAAGCCCCGCCGGCTCAAGCTTCTCCTGAAAGTACCTGTCCATGAGGTTCGCGACGTCGGTGGTTTCCTCTGCAAACGCCCAGTAGCCTCGCTGCACACCTTCGAAGACCAGTGCCATCACGCCTTTCTCGATGGCCTGCTTGAGCGCGACATGTTCGGGTTCGTTCCGGGTAATGCCCGCATCGACCTCGAGGATCTCGTCCGAGGCGATGAAGCGGAACACGTTGGCGTCGAGTGCGTACGAAAAAATCGTTTTCGAGACGTTGACCGACATGAGGACTTCGCCGGTATTGGTGCTGATCGTGCGCAGATAGACGACAACGGTGTCCATTCGGTATTCGATGGCGCCGCCGATCCCGAGGACGCGGGCGCCCGCCCCGCCGGTCGCGGTGTTGGTGTCGAAATCGATGATGCCGCCCTCAATGATCATGCCGGCAAACAGAAGCGGCGGCAGCGAAGGCTTCCCGCCGTTACCGCCCTCGTAAAGCGCACGGGTTTCGCGAATGATCTGTCGCTCGCGCAGCAGGTTGTTGAGGCCTTCGCGTTCGACGACGGTGAACCAGACGCCGGCGCCGGCATCCTGCAGCGCCTTGATCAGGATGGCAGAGGCGCCCTGCGTGACCGCGCGGGAAAGGGTTTGCACCGTATCGCTGAACTCGAACTGGCCGGTGCGGTCGTCATACCGGTAGACGGCGACGGCGATCTTGCTGGTCGGTGGTGGCAAGCCGATGAGCTCGGCGTGAATACCCGTGCCCTCGGCGACGCTCGGCGGGCCGGAGAACGCGGTCGGGGATGCACAGCTCGCGAGCATCGCACTACCCAACAGCCCGATCACCCAAGAGGCAAAACGTAAGGAGCGTATCCCTCGCTCTATCTGCACCATCGCTGACCACTCACGAGAGGAAGGCGGTAAAAAACCGATCAGGAACGTTACGGAGCTCCCTGCAGGATCGGTATGCTCACATCGGTTACCGAGCCAGAGGCCGCATCCGTAATCGTCAGGTTCACGAATTCAAGGCCGCGCTCGAAATCCACCGTCACATCGCCAAAAACGATGGTTCCCGACTGCTGCGGAGTGTCGCCGAAAATGGCATCGGTAACCTGGCCCGCAAGCGCGCTGAGCAGCCGTGAGCTGAGGCTTCGGACAAAGAGATCAGCCTGGCTCTGGGTGGTCGGCCTCGCCAATGGCGACGCGCTGCCCCTGTACTGATTCTGCATCTCGGCGAGGCCGATAAGATGTGCAGAATTAAACGGGTTCCCGCCGAACGACGGGTTGATCGGGGTGTAGACAAGTTCGCTTGCGTCGGCCGGCCCTCCAAGCAAGACAAAGAACAACAGGAATAAGCTGAATATACGCGCTGCAACTCGTTGCCGTCTCTCAGGCATATCGACCTCCCAGAATATTTTCACCCGTTCGCTTTGCCCACGGTGGCCATCGACCACGAACCCGCGTCCGACGTGCGAAGCAGGCGCATTGTTTTCTCTCGTGCAGCAAACGGCGTGCCAGGCACGCCCGAACACACTAATCTATTGAAAGAACGCAATTCTTCGGGAGTGTGGTCGAAATGTTGCACTCGAAACCGTCAATCACGTGCTTTCAAAGTGTAAACTGTGGTTTACAATTTCGGGCCGGGTTTACATGATTTCGGGCGATCTTCTGGGTGCGCCGTGCGCTCGAAGGCGTAATAGAGCGTGACCCTGACAAAATACAGTATAAGCCGGACCCGATGCACTGAAGCCGTGGATTGTCATCTCCGCTCGCATCGGCCGTTATTGACAGCGAAATATTTGTGGAATTTACACACAGGATTTTGTTGATCATGCGACGGGCTGCGATGAGTTTGATCCACATCAACGATATGCTGAATGCGTCCCGGTATAGAATAACCGGCAGGTGGCTTTTCGAGGAGCCGATCCGAAAGAGATCAAGTGGCCCAACGAGGCCTCAATCAAGGGTGATGACCGGAGAGACCCTGGAAAGTCGGGCCGATTGTGTCTGACCCTGGATCAATGTGCCATGTAGGGCGTAATCCGGCTCAAACCCGTTCTCTCCGAAGCAAGCGCAACGGATAAACAGTTGTGGCAACAGCACAGGCGACCCGTCGCCGGCGAGGCTATCCTGCATTTTATAGCCGCATGACGTAACGGGCGAATTTGGATGAGGCGACAATAGATCTGGCGACCGCAAGTTCGCCGTGCGGCGTAAGGATACGCGGCTCGACACAGGGTTGGATGAGATGAATCGCTCAGGCAGTTCCGTTGCTGTCGGTTGCAAAGTGGCCGCCACCGGGAGCACGGAAAGGAACCGACCGCAGGGCGAGTGCCTACAGGCAAGCGATTCAGGGCCTTGCCTAGAGAAGGTTGTGAGCCTTGGCGCTGAGCATCTCGCACAGATACTCCTCGAGGAAATCACGACAAACGAGCCGCTGAGACAGCGCCTGGCAGGAATCATTGCCGCAGGAACGGACGCCTTGGCTGGCACCGGGGACGTTCGCGATGCCGGCGAACACCGCATGGTCGGATCCAGTCCGGCTATGCTTGAGGTTATCGAGGCGATCCGGAGGTTCGCGGTTACCGATGCTCCGATCCTGATCAGGGGTGAAAGCGGCACGGGAAAAGAGCTGGCAGCCTTGGCCGTCCACGGGCGTTCCAGGTACCACAACGGCCCCTTCATGCCGATAAACTGCGCAGGCATACCCCCGACGCTCATCGCCTCCGAGCTTTTCGGACACGAAAAAGGGGCCTTCACGGGCGCACATCAGCGCCGGATCGGTCAAATCGAGGCAGCCGCCGGTGGTACGCTCTTCCTGGATGAGGTTGGCGACCTGCCGATGGAATTGCAGTCGCACCTCCTCCGGTTTCTCGAGGAGAAAACAATCCAGCGAGTCGGAGGACATCGTTCCATCAAGGTCGACGTCCGGGTCATATCTGCGACGCATGAGAACCTCCGAGAGCTGATAGCGATGGATCGTTTCCGCGCTGATCTCTTTTACCGTTTGAACGTTCTGTCAATTGCGTTGCCGCCATTGTGCGAACGGGGCGAGGATATCGAGCTGCTGAGCACATACTTCCTCAGGAAGATCAGCCGCGAGGTAAAGCGTTCGTTTCAAGGGATGGAGCCCAGCGCTCTGGAGGCGGTGCGCGCCTACTCGTGGCCTGGAAACGTCCGTGAGTTGATCAGCATTGTCCGCCGAGCGGTAATCATGGCCGACGGCGAGTGGATCTCGACCGCCGATCTCCGCCTAGGGAACCAGATCGCCGGTTCATCAGGTGACGCGAATGTTGACGGCGTGCCAGAGTATCGTCGTGAGGTTGAAAGACATGCCGGCTCAAAACAACCCGGGCCGTCAATCGCCTGGACACGGTCTCGCCGCCATCTCGAAGGCGATGTCATCCGCGATGCCCTGGTGACGCATCGCCATAACGTCAGCCGTACGGCCAGGTACCTGGGCGTATCAAGGGTTACGCTGTACCGCCACATGCGCAAGCACGGCATTCGCCGCAAGGTGGTCGACTGAGATGTTGGCGAAAACACGGCGTCGAGCACGCGGCTCACGTCGAGGATGCGATCCCGCTCAAGCAAGCCGGTGCCTGCGGCATGAGGAACTGTTACCCATGTCAAAGGTTGCTCAGGGGACCCCCGTCGCGGGCATTCAACCCCATGCACCGGCGTTTTCTGAGGGTTTCAGCAGGGGTGTTTCCCGAGTCTTCCGTCGATTGCTTGTTTGCCGGGCGCGGCGGCGTTATATGATGCGCCACGCGACGGCGCCATGCCGGCTTAGCTCAGTTGGTAGAGCGGCTGATTTGTAATCAGCAGGTCGGGGGTTCGAATCCCTCAGCCGGCACCATAATTCCCCGCGGACCGGCCCGGGTCCAGAGTATCGCCGCCGCCGGCGGCACTCGCGCCTCCAGTCAGCGCGCGATTATATCCTGTGTGTCCTTTGCCGCGGTTTCGCCGTCCGAAATTTGTCCCCGGAGCAGGTGCACAGTCACGGTCGTGCCCTCGCCGGGGCTGCTCCTGAGTTCAAGATTGCCGCCCAGCAGCTCGGTCAGGGCCTTCACCAGCGGCAGGCCAAGGCCGGTGCCGTCGACCCTTTCGCCAAGCGTGTCCCTGACCTGGCCGAACGGTTCCAACACCCTGGCAATATCTTCCGGCGCAATGCCGACCCCGGTGTCGGCCACCGAAACGCGAATTCCTTGCTCGTGCGCCTTTTCGATCCTGAGCCAGACCTTGCCGTATTTGGGCGTGAATTTCACGGCGTTGGAGAGGAGGTTCAGGATGATCTGCTTGATCGCCCGACGATCGACAGTGAGATACGACAGATCCGGATCGACTTCGCAGGTTACCGCCAGCCGTGCGGCGGCCGCCCGTTCATCGATCATGCGCAGACAGCCTTCGACGATAACGGCGGTCTCGACCGCCTCCTCGTGCAGGTCGTAATTGCCCGAATCGATGGTCGACACATCAAGAATATCGTTGATCAGGCTCAGCAGGTGCTCCCCGCCCTGCTTTATGTCGCGGGCATAGGCAACGTAGCCAGGGTCACTGATCGGCCCCCTGATCTCGAGGAGAATGAGTTCGGAAAATCCGATAATGGCGTTGAGCGGCGTGCGCAATTCGTGGCTGACATTGGCCAGGAATTCGGTCTTCGTGCGGTTGGCAAGTTCCGCCGCCGTCTTTGACTCAATGAGGGTCGTCTCGAAGGATTTCCGTTCCGTTACGTCAATGCAGATGATCACATTGCCATTGTCGCGGGTCCGGTTGTTCCTAATTTCAAGGACGCGCCCGTCCACGCCGATATGCTCTGACCGGTCGCCGTCCAGCCTGCGCCCCAGTTTCACGCATTCGGCGACCCGTTTGCTGAGCAAGTCGGTCTCGGGTGCGGTGCGGCCCTCGAACCCGTCCAGGTGCTCGAACCCCTTTTCCAGACCGAGCATCTTCAGGAAGCGGGCGTTCCATGCAATCAGACGGTTCGACGGGTCGAACGCGGCGATGCCCGAACCGGTATTGTCCAGCGTCGTCCGCAGGAGCATCGACTTTTCCAGCAAAGCCTGCCGCGCCTGGGCGGCGCTCACCGCATACCGGATCGAGCGTTCCAGCAGCTGCGGGGTCAGGCTGTCTTTTTCGAGGTAATCTGCGGCCCCGGCCTCCATCGCCGCGAAGTCCACATCCCGGTCACCAAGGCCCGTAAGCAGGATGATGGGCGTCGTGCACCCTTCGGCTATCGCCTCGCGCAGAATTTCCACACCCGTCCGGCCACCGAAATAGTAATCCATCAGGATGATGTCGTAGTCCCCGGAGTCGAGGTTGGCGAAGCCCGCCTCGAGATCGCTGACCCACTGCAGATCGTAGTGCGACCCCTCAACCTCCGCGAGCACGCTACGGGTCAGGATGTAGTCGTCCTCATCGTCGTCGACCATCAGGACGCGAAATGATCGTTTCGGCGACATGGTCACCGGCCCTAGGCGACAGCCGGCGTTTGCGGGGGCAACTCAACGGTCTCGAGCCAGTAGGCGTTGAGCACCTTCACAACGTTCACCAGCCCCTCGAACGTAACGGGCTTGGAAATATACGAGCTCACTCCCAACCGGTACGCGTAGAAGACATCGTCCTCTTCCGCCGACGTCGTAAGGACCACCACCGGAATGGACCTGAGCACCGCGTCGTTCTTGATTATCGTCAACGCTTCGCGACCGTCCATCTTCGGCATGTTGAGATCGAGGAGTATCAAACCGGCGATCGGCGCATCTCCCGGGTCGGCGTACTCTCCTTCGCGCCGCAAATAGGCAAGCAGTTGTTCGCCGTCCTCGACAAAGCGAAGCTCGTTGACGAGGCTGCTTTCATTGAAAGCGTCCTTCAGCAGCATGCGGTCGTCGGCATCGTCTTCCGCGATCAGAATAGTGACCGGTTTGGTTTGTTGCGTCATCGTCAGGCCTCAGTCAGCGTCTGTTTTACGGGTAGGATGGCGGTAATGGTCGTGCCGTTGCCGGGATTGCTTACCGCGCGCAGCGCGCCGCCGTGTCTTTCGACGATCTTGCGGCAGGTGGCCAGCCCGATGCCGGTGCCCTCGTACTCGCTACGATTGTGCAGGCGTTGGAAGATATTGAAGATCCGGCCGACGTATTTCATGTCGAACCCGATCCCGTTGTCGGAAATACACAACTCCAGCAGTTCGCCGGCAGGCGGCGCCGACCCGGCCGGATGATTGCCGCCGCTTGCTGCGATTTGACCCGACACCGTTACCACCGGAGGCACATCCTTGCGGCGGAATTTCAAAGCATTACTGATCAGATTCTGCAGCAATTGCCGCATTTGCATAGCATCGGCTTCAATGACGGGAAGGTCCCCGATTTCCACCCGGCCGTCCGATTCCTCGATTTGAATCTGAAGATCCGACACGACCTCCTCGGCAATAACCTTGAAGTTGCATGACTCGAATGGCCGCGACTTGGTTGTCACGCGGGAGTAGGCGAGAAGGTCGTTGATCAGTTTCCGCATGCGTTTGGTGGAAGACAGCATCCTGTCCAGATACAGTGTCGCCTCTTCCCCAAGGGAACCACCGCACAAATTGTTCAGCCGGTCGCCGAACGCCTCAATCTTGCGCAGCGGTTCCTGCAGGTCGTGCGAGGCCACCGATGCGAACTGCTGGAGCTCATGGTTGCTTCGCTCCAGCTTGGCTTCGCGCTCCTTCAACTCGGTGACGTCGGTGTGCACGATGGCGGTGCCGCCGTGCCCCGTTCGATGCTCGGTGATCAAGATCCATCGGCCATTCGGAAGTCGCCGTTCGGCCACGTGCCCGCCGGACCGATGCAATTCCATCTGGCGCTGCAACTGTTCGTCCCGTTGTGCGGTCGACGCCTCGGCATCATCACTGCTGTCGATCAAAGCCCTGGCGACGGTTTCGTAACTCACGCCAGGCCGGATCACGTCATCGAGTTCCGGGTTGAACTCCAGAAAATGGCTGTTGCAGACGACGAGTTCTTCGTTCTCGTCGTAGAGTGCGAGACCCTGAGAGATACTCTCCAGAATTGCCTCACGCGTCCGCGCCTCAATCGAAGCGGCTTCAAGCTCCGCCTCCTTGATCCTCGTCGCGTCGAGTATCACGCCATCCCAATACACCGTACCGTCAGACGTCCGGTGCGGCCGGGCGATCGCATGTGTGAATTTCTGCTCGCCGTCCTTGGTTACGATCGTCGCCTCGACGTCCCACATCTTGAGGTCACGCGACGCCTCGAGCAGTCTTTCCCGAAACGTCTCGCGGTATTGCGGGCTGTGGCAGTCGAACAGCGCATTTGGATCGGAGATGATTTCCTCGGGCGAAACGCCAAACAGATCCTTTGCGCCATCGCTGATGTAGGTGTAGCGAATCTGCCCGTCCGGCGTCACCATGCGTTGATAGACCACGCCCGGAATACTGGCGGCAAGGGCGCCGAACCGCTGATCGGCCGAGCGCAGCGCCTCGTTCGAGCGGTGATGTTCGATTGCGAAACGTGCAAGGCTCGCCAGCGCCCGGACGATTCGATCGACCCCCGCATCGCCGGCTGGCGCAGTCTGGAAATACAACGACAACACGCCGACCGGCTCCCCGGACTGGTCAAGCATCGGATGCGCCGAGACGGCCTTCAGGCCTTGCGAACCGGCAAACTCCCGAAGGTATGCTGGCGTCTCAGGGGCCGAAGCCGACAGATCCGGGATGTATACGGGCTTTTTGGTTGCGGCGCAGATTGCCTCGACCGAAGCCATGTCGCCGATACGGTTCAGGCTGATATGGCGAACATAGTCCTCAGGCAGGCTCGCTACGACAACATCGACAAATCGCTCGCCCTCCGGACCCAGCAACTGGATCGAACAACAGGTATTCTGGACAACCAGTTCGGCAACAGCCGCCGTTCGGTCCAGCGTTTCTTTCAGAGGCGCCCCGCCGGATATCAGATCAAGAATTTCGGATTGGCCCTGGAGCAGCGAGAAAATCGGCTTTCGATCCTGCCCGTCCTCGTCGGCCAGAGATCCGGAATCCGTCTGCGGGACGACGGCAATCCTGTCGCGTGCGGACGAGGCCAGACTCACGTCGGTTGGGCCCGCGCTCTCTTCAGATACAGGCTCCGTGTTGTCCCGTTTTATGCTCATATTCGGCCCTGGTGCCACATCAACGCAAAACGCCAAGAAACAATGAAAATCAATTTTCCGGTATGTGCGTAAGTGATTCTTGCGCGAATGCCATTAACAATCGGTTAAGAGTGCGACAGTTCGATTGGTGATATCACGCGTATAGCCGTTGGCACGCATGCGTTCCAACGAAGCACAGATACGAAAATTAAGAATTTCTTAACTATTACGTAGCAAAATATTTCCACAAATAGTCGGATGGGGACTTTTTAATAAAATGTTAGACAAAACATTGAAAACAAAATATTCGGCAAATCAGGTGGTGTTTGGGGACCCCACAGAGGAGCCGGAGCCAAATACAGTTCGCCCGCCTCGGCGATCCGGGCGTCTCGAAGAGCTTGAATCTCAGGTGGCACGTCTGCTTGGGCGGATGAATATCGCTGTGATTTACGGAGGCGACAAGACCGTTGAAGGTGCCGTAATCAACAGGACCCAGAACCCGCGTTCATGGAAGAGTTACGAGGGTGTCGCAAGGGACATCGCGGATTCGCTGCGGCGGCTCGGCTGCAAGAGCGTGCATCTGATGCCCGACGATATGAGGCTTGGCGAACGGCTCCGTACATACGATATTCATATGGGCTGGCTGAACACCGGCGGCGTGCAGGGCTACGATTCAATGCTGCATGGCGCGGCGCTGCTTGAAATGGCCGGCATCCCATATGTCGGCCACAATCCGCTTACGGCCGGAATCCTCGACAACAAGCACACGTTCAAACGCCAGTTGAACGCCTTCGGAATTTCCACCGCGACGTTCATGACCTGGCATCTTTCGCGGGGCCCGTTTTGTGCCCAGACCAATGTCCGGTTCAAACAGTGCTTCGAAGGATACACCGGTCCGTTCATTGTAAAGCCCGTGTGCGGCCGCGCCTCCCAGAATATCGCCGTGATCGACGACGCAAGCGAGCTGATGGATGCCGTCGACGCGGTCTATCGGGCGACCGAAAATCACGTTCTCATAGAAGAGTTCCTGCCGGGCCGGGAATTCACTGCCGCAGTCTGCGGACAGACCATCGCGCGGGAGCGGAGACTGGCCAGGTCAACCCGGCCGTTCGTGTTCTCCGTTGTCGAACGGGTATTGGCGCCGGAGGAACGCATTTTCACATCGATGGATGTCTCCCCCATCACCATGAACCGGCTGCGATTGCTCGGCCCGGACAGTGATATTGACACCTTCAAAAAGATCGTGGACGCCGCCCGCACGATATTCGAAGAACTGGACATAGACACGTTGATCCGGCTCGACCTGCGGATGGACGCCAATGGCGACCTCAATATTCTCGAGGTCAATCCGAAACCGGATATCAAGAAACCAAGCGGTGATACGACGAGCATCGTGTGCGCCGGACTGCAGGCATGCGGGATGGATTACGACGATTTGATCCTGTCTCTGTTCGCCGACCGAATTGACCGCCTGCTTTGCGAGCGTCGTCACATCGTGACGAGCTTCAACTCGCTGCTGGATTGAGCGAGCGAGGCGGCGTGCTGCTGAGAGTGAGTTAGAATGCATTCGACCTACACGCTCCGTAGAGCGATCATCAATGGTGTGGGCATGGCGTTCGTCTCCGGCCTGTCACTGTTCCTGCTGATCTATGTCGGCCACGGTGAGGCGAGGCGCACATATCAGCAGTTTCAGGTCGAGAAACTGGTCGCGCAGGGCCAGATCATCCAGAAGACGATGGATACGTTCCTGCGTGGCGGCCATTCGGTCAAGCAGTTCGTCGGCTTCAACACAAAGGCCGGGCCGATCCTCGCCTCCGACCCGTCGATCGCCGCGATGAGCGTGTTCGATCAATCGGGCCAGCCGGTCTTCATCGGCGGTGCGGACTCGATCCCACTGCTGCCCATGCCGCAAACGATCACCGCGGTCGCGTCGACGGATATCGACCTTCGGGAAAACGAGCAGTACTTGCAGATCGTCCTGCCCCTGCGCAACAGGTTTGAGCAAGTCGGCAGCCTGGCTGTCAGCACGCCCAAGGCGACCATAGTCGACCAGGTCATGGCGAAGTTCAGACCCCTCTTGATTGTTGCCGCAATTTCGGCAGCCGGCTACGGGCTGTTCGTCGCCATCGGAGCACCGTTCCTCACCGGCAGGCGCGAACGCTGGCTGCAATACGGCTACGCACTGACCTTCCTGGGAGCGTCCATTTTTGTCGTTGCGACGCTCATTTCGCTTTACTCGGAAGGGGCGCAGGCCAAGACGAAGGCGCTGGCGGACTCCTTCGGCGAACGGCTGAACAGCATCGTGCAGTTTGGCCTGAACATCACCGAGATCGACGGGCTGGACCAGGTCATCAACGATTATCAGCGCCTCAATCCCGACATCAGCGCCGCCGGACTGATGGTCGATGGTATCGTCAAGATACACACCGACAAGAATGCTGTCGGCCGGCCGTGGAAAAGCGAGCGGCGCGTCTACGAATACATTGTCGATCTAACGCCGCCCGGCGGGCGGGATGTCCGCATCGCCGTCGCCACGCCTTCGGATATCGTGTATCGGCAGATACTGCGCAGCGTAAAGAATTTTGCCGCCGTCTTCGTTGCCTCTGCGTTTGCAGCGGGCATCTTCCTGCAACTGGCGGGGTCGGTACGGCGTGCTGGTTCGCCCGACTCCCCACCCGACGCCTCGATGTCCGTCCGGGACACCGAGGAATCGAACCTCAAGCTCGTCAAGCCGGTATTCTTTATCGCTATCGTCTCGGAACACCTGAGTTACGCGTTTCTGCCGCAGTTCATGTACCAGGTCGTCGAAATTTCAGGCATGCACGCGGGCTCCGTCTCGCTGATCTTCATGGTCTATTATCTGTGCTTCGCGCTCAGCCTCGTGCCCGCCGGGCATTTTGCGCAGCATTTCAGCCCGAGGCCGCTGATGTATCTGGGTATGTTATTGGCGGCGGTCGGGCTCGGGCTGCTGGTCCTTGAGCCCAACTATTACGTCGTGCTCGTGGCGCGCGCGCTATCGGGCGTCGGCCAGGGAATGCTCTTTATCGGCGTCCAGTCCTACATCCTCGCCACCGCTGCCGAAAACCGAAAGACCCAGGGTGCGGCGATCATCGTCTTCGGGTTTCAGGGCGGCATGATCTCCGGCATGGCGATCGGCTCATTGCTGGTCACCCAGATGGGTCCACAGGGCGTTTTCGCCCTCGCCGCGCTGATGGCGGCCCTGATGGCGCTCTACACGATCGCGCTGGTGCCGAAGGTCACGAGTCGCACATTCCTCGATCCCGAGCACGGCGGATCGCTCAATGTACTGTTCCGGGATCTCATCACGGTCCTGCGGAATTTCGAATTCCTGCGGACCATGTTCCTGGTCGGCGTGCCGGCGAAGGCCGTGCTGACCGGCGTCATCATATTCGGCCTGCCCATCCTTATGACGCAAGCCCATTACGCGCAGGAGGACATCGGCCAGGTTCTTATGGTTTACGCCGGCGCCGTCGTGCTGGCCAGCGGGTACGCATCGCGTGCGGTCGACCATTCGGGAAGGACGACGTCAGCGCTCTTCTTCGGCTCCGTCCTCAGCGGCGGCGGCCTCGTCATGATCGGCCTGACGGGCTGGACCCCCCTCGCCTACGAGGCGGACAACACGGTGTTGATGACGCTGTTGCTGATCACCGGCGTTGCGATCGTCGGCATCGCGCACGGCTACATCAACGCGCCCGTCGTCACGCATGTCGCAAATTCCGAGCTTGCCGCGACGACGGGGGAAACATCGGCGACAGCAGCCTACCGGTTCCTCGAGCGCATCGGCCATGTCGCCGGGCCCCTTATCGTCGGGCAGCTCTTCATATTCAGCGGACAGAATCCCATGGTGGTCGCGTGGATCGGCGGCGCGATCGCGCTACTCGGTGTGTTGTTTCTCGTCAAGTTCAGCCCCGCGCAAGCCAGGTATTCATGATCAAGGAGATCATCGGTGCAACCACTACTCTCATCAAAGTATCTGGCAAGGTCGTTCGCGATGGCAACGGCTTTGGCCTTCACAATCCTCGCGGCGCCAAGTGCGGCGGTAGCCGAGCCGGCCTATTCGGACTGGTTCCGTTACGGCGAAAGTGTCGAGCAGTCCTGGCGCGTCAGCGAAGTGGCGGGCGATCCCAACCAGGTGCGAATCCGGCCGCGGTTTGCCAACCAGAAGGCCCCGAAACGGAAGGTGATGGTCGTTTATCCGCGGCCGTCCTCCGCCTATGACACGGCGATCACCAAGATTCTGGACATCTTAGCCGAAAAGGACGTCAACGCCGAGATTGACGTGGTAAATTTCAGGAAGAGCAACACGCGCGGCAGGACGGTGATCAACCGCCTCAACAGCGATGGTTACGAGCTTGTTTTCTCGATGGGCTCGGAATCCACCGAATGGCTGTTCCGGCATTACAGCGGCGGCAGCGTTCCCGTCGTCTCGGTGTGCTCCAAGGATCCGGTGATGCTCGGGCAGGCCGAGAGCTATGATGCGGGAACGGGCACCAACTTCGCGTTCACGTCGCTGAACATGCCGGTCGAAGTGCAGATGGCCTACATTCTCGAACTCATGCCGCACATCAAGAACTTCGCCATACTGGTCGACAGCAAGAATGTCAGCGCCCTGGAAACGCAGGCCAAGCCGATGGCGGAATTCGCGCGGCAGCGGGGTATGCGGGTGCTCGAACTGGCGGTGCAGGATCCGAAACTGGCGAAGGAGGAGCTGTACGGGCTGGTCCGGTCGGCCGTCGCGACCATGCGCAAGAATGACCCGACGCTGAGCAACAGCCTGTTCTGGATCACCGGCAGTACGTCGGTGTTCCGCGAAATCGCCACGATCAACAAGCATTCCGATCGCGTCCCCGTCCTCAGCGTGGTCCCGGAGGTCGTCACCGCAGGCGACGACAGTGCCGTCTTGTCCATCGGCATAAGTTTTGAGAGCAACGCGCACCTCGCAGCGATCTACGGAGCGCAGGTGCTGTCGGGCGAAAGCCGGCCCGGCGATATGGTCGTTGGCATCGTATCGCCGCCGGATATCGCGGTGAACTTCCGCAAGGCGCGTGAGATCGGCCTGAAGATCCCGTTCAACTTCCTTGAAAGCGCGACCTACATCTACGATTACGACGGCAAGGTCGTGCGCAATTCCCGGACATCGGTGCGGCTGGAGAACTAGGCGCTCCACGCCGCCCGCCCCGCCGCGGTGACAGGCCGCACCCCGGCGGCCGGGATGCGCGTCCACGCGATATTTGGAATTGCGGCTGTGGCACTGTCCTGCCAGTATCCGCTGGAACCTTCCGCACGGCACAAAGGCCTGCAACAAGGATCTCCGGCCATGCCCCTGTACCGTCGTATCGTCGACTTCCCTGTCCTGCCGGCCGAGACCGTCGCCACCGCACGCGGGCTCGCGGCGAGCCTGCTTGGCGATGCGATGAACCGCGCGGGCATCATGGCCGCGGCGATCAAGCCGGTCGCGCCGGGCACACGGCTGGCCGGGCAGGCCCACACGGTGTCGTCGATGGCAGGGGATAACGGAATCATCCATGCCGCGATCCCGCATGTGCGCGCGGGCGAGGTGCTGGTCGTCGACGCGGCGCGCGTCGACGACGTGGCGGTGTGGGGCGAGATCATGACCCATGCCGCCATGCAGCGGGGCATCGCCGGGCTGGTTCTGGATGGCGCGATACGCGATGTGGCGGCGATCCGCGAGCTGGGTTTTGCCGTCTACTGCCGCGCCGTGGTGCCGCGCGGGCCGCACAAGGGCTTCGGCGGGACCATCGACGCGCCGATCGCCTGCGGCGGGGTGCCGGTGGCGCCCGGCGACCTGATCGTCGGCGACGACGACGGCATTGCGGTGGTGCCGCTGGCCGACGTGGAGCGGGTCCTGGCGGCGGCGCAGGCGGCCGAGGCGCGAGAGGCCGCCACCATGGCGAAGATCGAGGGCGGCATGACCAGCGCCGAAATCCTCGGCATCCCGGAACCGGAGATCGTCGACGGCGAATAAGATAACGACAGGTACGCCGCTCAAAAGCTGTCAGCTATCAGCCGCCAGATGGGAACCTTGAGCTAATGGCTAATGGCTAATGGCTAATGCCCAGTGGCTGATAGCTGTCGGCTGGTCGCTATATGCCGGCTTCGCTGTTTATCTATGATGAATCTTCAGAACCGCGCCGCCGAAAACGGCGCGAGGTCGATGCCGGGGTCGCGTCCGGCGACGAGGTCCGCGGTGATCCGGCCGCAAAGCGCCGCCAGGGTCAGGCCAAGATGGCCGTGCCCGAAATTGTGCCAGACGCCGCGCCGGCCGGGGACCGGCCCGAGAACCGGCAGCGAGTCGGGCATCGACGGACGGAACCCCAGCCAGTCCGACAGTCTCTCCCCCGCATCCGGCAGCAGCCGGCGCGCCTGACGCTCGATGATATCGGTACGCCTGGGGTCGGGCGGCGCATCGAGCCCGCCCAGCTCCACCGTCCCGGCACAGCGCAGACCGCCCGCCATCGGCGTCATGTAGAAACCGCGATCGTTGAGGTTGACCGGCCGGCTGAGCAGCCCCGCGCCCTGGTCGAGCATCACGTGATAGCCGCGCTCGGTGCCCAGCGGGACCGGCGCGCCCAGCATCGACGCCAGCGGCCGCGACCAGGCGCCGGCGCAGAGCACCACGTTGTCCCAGCCGGCGGCGCCGCCATCGCACTCGAGGACGGCTCCGCCCTCGGCACGCGGCCGCGCGCCCCTCACCCGTTCGGCGCGGATTTCGCCGCCCAGGACCCGGAACCGGTCGGCCAGGCCGCGGGTCAGCGCCAGCGGGTCGACGCACCAGGACAGATCGGGCACCAGCGCCGCCCGCACGAAGACCGGAGCCAGGGCGGGCTCGAGCCGCAGCGCCTCGGCGACCGGGATTTCCTCGGCCGGGACACCGCGGCGCCGGCGCAGATCCAGGCCGAACCGCGCGTCGCGCCAGCCCTTCTCGCTGCCGAACAGCATCAGCACGTCGCCGTCGGTCAGAAGTCCGGCCGCTCCCGCAGCGCCGGCCAGATCCCGCCACGCGTCGCGGACCCGGGGCAGGAGCGATGCCAGCGCCCGCGAGATCGTCTCGACCCGGGCGGCCCCGCTGGCCCGGGCGAATCGGATCAGCCATGGCACAAGGGGCGGAAAATGCGCCCACCGCACGGCCAGCGGCGACAACGGATCGATCAGCATGCCGGGCACCTGCCACAGGATTCCCGGCGTCTGGACCGGCACCACCGCATAGGGCGCGATGATGCCCGCATTGCCGAGCGAGCACGCCTCGCCTGGCGGTTCCGGATCGAATACCGTAACCCTGTGACCCTCGCGCTGCAGCGCCAGCGCGGTCGCCACGCCAACGACCCCGGCGCCGATGACGGCGACGGGCTGCGCGCGTGTGTCTGGTTCGCCTGCGTTCATGCTTGAGGTCCTGACCCCTTCCCCGGCAGCGGAAAGATCCTGCCGCGACACAAATTCGCTTTCATCTGGCCCCACTTCGCCCTTATACGAAAAGCCTCCTTCCAAGACAGCAGTGATTCGAACGATGCGGACCCCAAAAAGTATTCGGACATTCATGGCGGCGGGCCTCGCCGTGGCGGTGGCGGCCTCGCCGGCCGGTTTGCGCGCCGAGGAAGACATCCGCTTTTTCACCATCGGCACGGGGGCCAGCAGCAGCACGTATTTCCTGACCGGGGCGCTGCTCGGCAACATCATCAGCAATCCGCCGGGCTCACGGCCCTGCGACCGCGGCGGCAGCTGCGGCGTGCCCGGCCTGATCGCCGTCGCCCAGTCGACCCAGGGGTCGGTGGAAAACATGCGGCGGGTCGGCGCAGGCACCATGGATTCGGGTTTGAGCCGCGCCAACATCGCCGACTGGGCCTACAACGGCAAGTGGATCTTCGAAGGCGAAACGGCGATCGACAATCTCCGGGCCATCGCCAATCTCTATCCCGAAGAACTCCACATCGTGGTGCGCGCGGACTCCGGGATCGAGTCGGTCGCCGATCTGAAGGGGCACAGGGTGTCGCTTGGCGAAGAGCAGTCCGGCACCCGTTTCGAATCCCTGCTCGTGCTGCGGTATTACGGGCTCACCGCCGACGATCTGGAGCCGGTCTATGCGACGCCGGGCCATGCAGCGGACCTGCTGGAAGTCGGCGTGATAGACGCCTTTTTCATCATCGCCAGTGCACCAGTCGCAGTGGTCGCAGAGCTGGCCAGGCGGATCGACATCAACCTGCTGCAGATCGACGAGGCCAGGGCCATCGAGATCGTCCGGGACCATCCGTACTTCACGACGACCGCGATCCCGGCGGGCGCCTACGAACATGTGTCGCTGACCGGGACCCTCGGCATCGGCACGATCTGGGTGACTTCGGCGAATATGGATGAGGATCTGGTCTACGCAATCACGACGGCGCTCTGGCACGAGCGAAACCGGGAACTGCTGGATAAAGGCCATCCCAAGGGCCTGTTCATCGACCAGACGATGGCGCTGGAGGGCATCGGTATCCCGCTGCATCCCGGGGCCGAGCGCTACTACCGCGAAGCCGGTCTTCTTCGCTGAACGCCCGGCCCGGCGCCACGGAAGCCGCGGGTGCGACGATTCCTCGGGTGCCCGGGTCCAGAACGAAACATTACGATTCGCTCAATTAAGCTTGAATAAACCGGCAAACGGTATCATTACGTGCTTGCGGTCCCCTGGGTTCCCGGGCATGGGCGGGGACAGCAGGACATAATGGGTGCGCCGGCGGTCGCCGGCTTTCCTTCGATCATATTCAACGAGCCGCGGAACCTTCCTGCCGCCAATGCATGTTTATCTGCCGATTGCCGAAATATCGCTGAACATCCTGGTTCTGCTCGGCCTGGGCACGGGCGTCGGCATGATGTCCGGCATCTTCGGCGTCGGCGGCGGCTTCCTGATGACGCCGCTGCTGATCTTTCTGGGCGTTCCCGCGCCGGTCGCCGTCGGCACCGAGGCCAACCAGATCGTCGCCTCGTCGGTGTCGGGGGCGCTGGCCCATTTCCGCCGCGGCAATGTCGATCTGAAGATGGGGCTTGTGCTGCTCATTGGCGGCATCATCGGTTCGACCTTCGGCGTTTCGCTGTTCAAATTCCTGAGCGCGCTGGGCCATATCGACGTGGTGATCCGCCTCGCCTATGTCGTGTTCCTGGGAATCATCGGGTTGCTGATGGCCTATGAGAGCGTCAAATCGATCTGGCGCACGCGCAAGCCGGGCGCCGGCCGGCGCAGGCTGCACGAGCATCGCTGGTTCCACGGCCTGCCCTTCAAGTTGCGGTTCCGCCGCTCGAAGCTGTATATCAGCGCGCTGCTGCCGCTTACCATCGGCGCGCTTGTCGGCCTGCTGGCGGCGATCATGGGCGTGGGCGGCGGCTTCATCATGGTGCCGGCGATGATCTACGTGCTGGGCATGCCGACCTCGGTCGTCATCGGCACCTCGCTGTTCCAAATCGTCTTCGTGACCGCCAACGTGACCTTTCTGCAGGCTTACCAGAACCAGACCGTGGACATCCTGATGGGCCTATTCCTGATCGTCGGCGGTGTGATCGGCGCACAGATCGGCACAAGGGTCGGCGCAAAGCTGCCGGGCGAAAAGATGCGCTTCCTCTTGGCGGCGATGGTGATCGGCGTCTGCGGCAAGATGCTGGTCGATCTGGTGTCGACACCGGCGGATGTCTTCTCGCTCGTCCTGGCGGGGGGGCACTGACAATGAAATGCCTCCTGACTGCGTTTGTCCTCATGTTCGGCGTCGCCCCGGCCGCGGCGGCGGAACAGCCGCTGGTCGCCGATCTGTCCGAGCATCTCGTGAAGATAACGATGGGGTTCGAAGGCGCGGAACTGCTGCTTTTCGGCGCCGTCGAGGGCGACGGCGACATAGTTGTCCTGGTGCACGGCCCCAAAGAAACGCTGACCGTCCGCCGCAAGGCCCGCACCGCCGGTATCTGGATGAATCGGGACCAGATGACGTTCGAGGAAATCCCGGCCTTCTACCGGGTGATGGCGACGTCACAACCCGGCGACTGGCTCACCGACGCGGTGCGTGAACGGCATCAGATCGGCGTCGACCATCTCGAATTGCCGCTGGCGAGGGATCCGCGCCGGCGTGCCGGCGCCCCGGCGGCCGATGACTTTCGGGTAGCGCTGATCCGGCGCAAGCAGGAACTCGGCCATTATGGCATCGGTGTGGGATCGGTGAAGATGCTGAGCGCCCGCCTGTTCCGCAGCGACGTGCTGTTCCCGACCAACGTTCCGACCGGAACCTATACGGTCGAGGTCCTGCTGGTGCGGGACGGCGAAGTCATCAGCGCCCAGAGCACCCCGCTCTATGTCAGCAAGATCGGCGTACTGGCGGAAGTCTTCGGCTTCGCCCACGATTACTCGGCCCTCTACGGTCTCGCCGCAATCTTCTTCGCGGTGCTCGCCGGTCTCGGCGCCAACGCGGCCTTCCGAAAAGTTTAGGGACCGGGTGGTCGTAGCCCTCCAGAAGGGAGTCCAAATATGGAAAGCCTGCTGAACAAGGCCTTCGAAGCCTTGAAGAGTCTGCCCGAGGTCGACCGCGAACGGATCGCCTGGGAGATCATCGAGCGCGTCGAAGACAAGACCGAATGGGACCGAATCATCTCGGCGCCGGAATCTCAGCGCTGGCTGGAGCAACAGGCGAAGAAGGCGCTGCAGGTGTACCGCAAGATGCGGAACAAGCTGTCGCTCACCTTCGTTTCGGTCACCCAGGACAAGCTGCTGCGTGAGGAGGCCTACTGGGCACGGTTCGACGACCTGCCGCAGGAGATCAGGAAACTGGCCGAGGAAAACTATCACTCGTGGAGGGAAAACCCGCGCAATCCGGGCCTGCGCTTCAAGCAGATCCATGACAAGCTGCCGATCTTCTCCTTCCGCGTCGGCATGCGCCACAGGACGGTCGGCGTCGAGACCGGCGACGGCAAGGTCGTCTGGTTCTGGGTCGGGTCGTTCGAGACCTTCGAGAAGGCGGTCAACGCATAGGACCGGGTGAATGGGCGGCCAGCAGCGGCGGCGCGGGCGTCTGCCCTCCAGTTCGCGGTTCAACCCCATGCACCAGGGTTTTCCGCGGGTTTCAGAACGGCCGCCCCGCCCCCACTCCGGCAACGTCATTGCGAGCGGAGCGAAGCAATCCAGAAAGGGCGGAGAGTCTGGATTGCCGCGTCGGCTTCGCCTCCTCGCAATGACGGCGCTTGTATTCTTGCGAAGTTCTCCAGCATGAGGCTCCAACGCTTGTGCCCTCATGCTGAGAAGCCCCGAAGGGGCGTCTCGAAGTATGAGGTCGCGCGGCACCGGTGCCGGACAACCTTGAAAAGCTTTAGCGGGCTGGACAGTAGCGGTTCGATCCTTTACATTCGGAATTTCTTATATAACAGCTATCTTCAAGAAGGCTGGGTTGGAGAACGCTGCAGCGATGCGGCAGCGCGGCGATCTGGCAATTTGGCGGCGACCGGGGGAATTCGATATGGGCGCAGGGCGCAAGGGCCTTTTGCAGCAGGAACGGGCTGACACCTCGCCAGCGGTGTCCGACGAGGTCAAGCATACGACCTGTTACATGTGCGCCTGCCGCTGCGGTATTCGCGTGCACCTCAAGGACGGCAAGATCCGCTACATCGAGGGAAACCCCGACCACCCGGTAAATCAGGGCGTCCTGTGCGCCAAGGGGTCGGCCGGTATCATGCAGCATTACTCGCCGGCGCGGCTGCGCAAACCGCTGCTGCGTGTGGGCGAGCGCGGCACGGGCGAATTCAAGGAGATCGAGTGGGACGAGGCGCTGTCGATCGCCACCGAATGGCTCGGCACTATCCGCAAGACCGACCCGAAGCGCCTCGCCTTCTTCACCGGCCGCGACCAGAGCCAGGCGCTGACCGGCTGGTGGGCGAGCCAGTTCGGCACCCCCAACTATGCCGCCCATGGCGGGTTCTGCTCGGTGAACATGGCGGCGGCCGGCCTCTACAGCATCGGCAGCGCGTTCTGGGAGTTCGGCGAGGCGGACTGGGAGCACACCCGTTATTTCCTGATGTTCGGCGTCGCCGAGGACCATGATTCGAACCCGATCAAGGCCGGCATCGGCAGGATGAAGACGCTGAACAAGGCCAAGTTCGTCTCGGTCAACCCGGTGCGCACCGGGTACTCCGCCGTCGCCGACGAATGGGTCGGCATCCGCCCGGGCACCGACGGCCTGTTCGTGTTCGCGCTGATCCACGAGCTTCTGCACGCCGACAAGGTCGATTGGGATTTCCTGGTCCGCTACACCAATGCCGGCTGGCTGGTGGTCCAGGATCCCGGCGGCGCCGATGACGGGCTGTTCGCCCGCGATGAGGACGGCAGTCCCCTCTGTTACGACGGCAAGACGAAGAAGCTGGCCAATGCGCTGTCCGCCGACGTCAGCCCGTCTCTGGTGGGCCGGCGCAAACTGGCCGACGGACGTGCCGCCCTGCCGGCCTTCGAGTTGCTGGCGCGGCGCTACATGGACCAGCGCTATGCGCCCGACAACGTGGCCGAAACCATTGGCGTCCCGGCCCGAACGATTCGCCGGATCGCCGCCGAGCTGGCCGACGCCGCCTTCGCCCAGACCGTCGAGCTGGACATCGAATGGACCGACTGGGCCGGCCGCACCCATGAGAAGATGATCGGCCGGCCGGTCTCGATGCATGCGATGCGCGGCATCTCGGCCCATTCAAACGGTTTCCATACATGCCGGGGAATCCACGTGCTGCAGATGCTGCTCGGCTCGGTCGATACGCCGGGTGGCTTCCGCTACAAACCCCCCTTCCCCAAACCGGTCCCGCCGCTGGCGCCGCCGACCGCCGGCACCGGCAAGCCGAATACACCGCTCGGCGGCCCGCCGCTCGGCTTCCCGCTGGGCCCCGAAGACCTGCTGATCGACGATGACGGAACGCCGAAGCGCATCGACAAGGCGTTCAGCTGGGAGCACCCGCTGGCCGTGCACGGGCTGATGCACATGGTGATCCACAATGCCTGGAAGGGGGATCCGTACCGCATCGATACGCTGTTCCTGTACATGGCGAACATGAGCTGGAACTCGGCGATGAACGTGCCCGGGACGGTCCATGCGCTGACCGACAAGGACCCGGCCACCGGCGAATACAAGATTCCGCACATCATTTACTCGGACGCCTACTCGTCCGAGATGGTGGCCTATGCGGACCTCGTGCTGCCGGACACCACCTATCTCGAGCGCTGGGACTGCGTCTCGCTGCTCGACCGGCCGATCTGCACGGCGGAGGGGCCGGCCGACGCGATTCGCCAGCCGGTCGTGAAGCCCGACCGCGACGTGCGGCCGTTCCAGGAGGTGTTGCTCGATCTCGGCGCACGCCTCGGCCTGCCGGGCATGGTCAACAGGAATGGCAGCCCGAAATATCCGGGTGGCTACCCCGACTACATCGTCAATCACGAGCGCGGCCCCGGCATCGGGCCGCTGGCCGGCTGGCGCGGCAAGGACGGCCATGCGCAGGGCCGCGGCGCGCCAAACCCCGCGCAACTTGGGCACTACATCGAGAACGGCTGTTTCTGGCACGACCCGCTGCCGAAGGACCGGCACTACTACAAGCACGCCAATATGGGCTATCTGAATTACGCCCAGGACATGGGCTGGATCCAGAACAACCGGCAGATCGTATTGCAGCTCTACAGCGAGGTGCTGCAGAAGTTCCGACTGGCGGCGCGCGGCCACGGGCCGGTCCGGCCGCCCGAAAGCGAGCGCGAGCGCATTGAGGCCTATTTCGATCCGCTGCCGTTCTGGCACCGGCCGTTCGAGGAGACGCTCGTTAGCCAGACCGATTTCCCGATGCACGCGCTGACCCAGCGGCCGATGCAGATGTACCATTCCTGGGGCTCGCAAAATGCCTGGCTGCGCCAGATCACTACTCGAAACCGGCTCTACATGTCGCGCGAGATGGCCGCGCGTCTCGAGATTGCCGACGAGGACTGGGTGTGGATCGTCAGCCACCACGGGCGCGTCAAGGGCCAGGTGCAGCTGATGGACGGGGTCAATCCCGATACGGTGTGGACCTGGAATGCGATCGGCAAGCGCCAGGGAGCCTGGGCGCTGGACGGCGACGCGCCGGAATCGCGAAAGGGTTTCCTCTTGAATCATGTCATATCGGAGCTGCTCCCGCCCCGCGACGACGGCTACCGCTATTCGAATTCGGACCCGGTCACCGGACAGGCGGCGTGGTTCGACCTGCGGGTCCGTGTCGAAAAATGCCGGCCCGAGGAAGCTGGCGAAACGGCGCCGATGTTCGAGCGGCTGACCCCGCCGCCCGGCGTCGGCCGGACGCCGAAAATCCTGCGCTACGGCAAGGACCTCAAGCCCGCGCACAGCGGCCACACCGGGGGATTTCACCGCGAGTTCATCGGCAATCGCGATGCGGTGGCAAAGACGGTCCCCGGCATCGCGCCGGGCCGCGGCAACCGCAGCGACGGTGAGTCCGGCGGAGGTGAGTCGTGACCAGCCTGCCGCAGCAGACCGACCGCCGGCTGGGACTGGTCATCGATCTCGATATCTGCGTCGGCTGCCACGCCTGCGCGGTGAATTGCAAGGAATGGAATACCGGCGGTCATGCGGCGCCGCTGACCGACCGCGACCCGTATGGCGCCGAGCCGGCCGGCGTCTGGTTCAACCGCATCCACAGCTTCGAGGTCGAAGGCGAGGACGACGGCGGGCGCGGTCGCACCGTGCATTTTCCGAAATCCTGCCTGCATTGCGAAGACGCGCCCTGCGTTACGGTCTGCCCGACCGGCGCCTCCTACAAGCGGGAGGAAGACGGCATCGTGCTGGTCAACGCCGACTGGTGCATTGGCTGCAAGCTGTGCTCGTGGGCCTGCCCGTACGGCGCGCGGGAGTACGATGCGGACGAGGGCGTGATGAAGAAATGCACGCTGTGCGTCGACAAGATCTACAACGAGACGCTGCCGCCGGAAAGCCGCGTGCCGGCCTGTGTCGCCACATGCCCCGCGGGCGCGCGCCATTTCGGTGATCTTGGCGATCCACAATCCGGCGTCTCGAAGCTGGTGGCAGCGCGCGGCGGCTACGACCTGATGCCGGAGCAGGGTTGCAGCCCGACAAACAAATACCTGCCGCCACGCGCGCGCGAGGACAAGGATCTGCGCGATACATCGGGCGGGCCGGCGGCGTTGCAGCCGGCGGCTCCCGACATCGACGGCGCATTCCTGCGCTGGGTCGACCGGCTGCTGTCGCGCTGAGGGCCGGCCGTCATGCACCCCGCCTTCTCTGTGATCTTCTTCACCACCGCGTCCGGCGCAGGCTATGGCCTGCTGGCGTTGCTGGGGGTGTTCGGCGCGCTGGGACTGCTGCCGGCGGAGCGCTGGTTCGGGGTCATTGCGTTCGGCAGTGGGTTCGCGCTGGTCACTGCGGGCCTCCTGTCCTCGACGTTTCATCTCGGCCACCCGGGACGCGCCTGGCGCGCGATGACCCAGTGGCGGTCGTCGTGGCTCAGTCGCGAGGGCGTGATGGCGGTGGTGACCTATATTCCCACCGCCCTCTATGCGATCGGCTGGGTGTTTCTGGAGCGGACCGACGGGCTCTTTGCGGCGCTGGGACTGATCGGCGCCCTGTCCTGCGCCGTCACGGTCTACTGCACGGCGATGATCTACGCGGCGCTCAGAAGCATCCCGCGCTGGGCGAACCCGTGGGTGCCGCCGGCCTATCTGCTGCTCGCACTGGCGACGGGCGCCCTGTTACTGATGCTGTTGACCCACCTGTTCGCGGTGCACGCCGCGCCGGTCGACCTGACCGCGGCCCTGTCCGTCCTGCTGGCGGCGGCGGTGAAGCTCGGCTACTGGCGCGCCATCCGCCGCGACGGCGGCAGCACCGCGGCCAGTGCCACGGGCCTCGGCAAGCCGGGGCTGGTCCGGCTGCTCGACGCGCCGCATACCGAGTCGAACTATCTGTTGCAGGAAATGGGCTATCGCGTCGCCCGCAAGCACGCGCTTCGGCTGAGGATTATTTCCGCAATCGCCTTGTTCGTGGTCCCTGCGGCACTAGTACTTACGATGATGGCTTGGGGCGCGGGACCCTTGACCGTCGCACTGGCGGCCGGTGCCGTGGCCTCGGCCGTGATCGGCATCCTGACCGAACGCTGGCTGTTCTTCGCCGAGGCGAAGCACACGGTCACGCTCTATTACGGTGCCGACTCAGTCTGAGACCTTGAAGGGTGCAGGTTCGTTATTATATAAGAAATAACTAATATAGAGAGGGACGACAATGTCACCCAGAATTCAGACGATCGACGCGCACACGCTGCACGACTGGATCGAGAAGGACGAGGCGCTGCTGATCGACGTGCGCGAGGCGCAGGAACATGCACGCGCCCATATCCCCGCCGCGATATTGCAGCCGCTGTCGCGCCTCGGCGCCGAAGCGCTGCCGGAGGCGAACGGTCGCAGGGTCGTGATCTGCTGCGCATCGGGCGCCCGCTCGCTGATGGCGGCGGACCGGATGCTGGCCGATCGCTACGGCAGTGTCTGCAACCTCGACGGCGGCATTGCCGCCTGGCAGCTTGCCGGCTACGAGGTCGCGCAGGACGAGAACGCCACGGCGAGCGCCTTCCCGGGCCTGTTTTCGCTGTTTCGCAGCGCCGGCTGACACGCGTCTACTTCGGCGGTAGCGTCGCGGCGAAATCGGCGGCCCGGTTGACCCAGCGGTGCAGATCATCGTCGTCGGCAATGCCGTCGGGCCCGACATAGACCATCGATTTCATCGGCTTTCCGGTAAAGTCCATCGGCCGTGTGTGCGGCTCCTCGAGGGCCGCCGCCGCGCCGTCGTTGCCGAGCCGCAGGACCAGCGTGTCGTCCACGACACCGCAGCACATGTGGCCGCGCAGCAGGAAGGCCAGGCCGCCGAACATCCTGCGCTCGTCGATACCGGACCGCCGCGCCAGCGCCCGGCGGATCCGTGCGGCGAGTGATTCGTCGAATGCCAAAGCCGGTGCTCCATGCTGGCCCGGGCGGTTGCGCGCCGACTCAAAGGTGCGGCGTCAGGAAACCGGTCCGGTCCATTCCATCGTGAATTTGGCCGCGTCGGGGCGCCGCTTGGGACGCAGCTCGCCTTCCGGCGTGCCGATATAGACGAAGGCGACGATCTTGTGCTTGTCCTTCAGGCCCAGCGCCGCCTTGACCGCCGGATCGTAGGCGTGGTCGCCGGTCAGGATAACGCCGCCATAGCCCCTGGCCTGCGCCGCCAGCAGGATCGCCTGCGCGGCAAGCCCGGTGGCGACGAGTTGTTCGGACGGCGGAACCTTGGGGTGATCCTCCCTGATCGACGCCGCCACCACGATCAGCAGCGGCACCCGGCGCATGCGGTCGCGGTCCTTCTCGACGGTCGCCTCGTCGGCGTCCGGCTTGCGCTTCAGCAGGGCCCGGGTAAACACCTCACCCAACGCCTCACGCGCATCGCCGCGCACAACGATGAATCGCCACGGCCGGATCGCCCCGTGATCGGGCGCCGTGACCGCAGCCGCCAGAAACTCCTGAATCTCCGCCTCGGTCGGGCCCGGATCACCGAGCATCCGCCACGGCGTCGACTCGCGCGCCTTGAGAAAATCGACGATATCCATTCCCGCTACCCGTCAATACCCGTTTCGTTCCCGCCTCGCGGCGCCAGCCGCGACGGACCCCTCGCCAAACCTATTCGGACCGCTCCATCCCGGCAAGCCCCCGCCCTGCCTAGGGGTCAGACCGGTTCCATCTTCAAGGTGGCGCACGGTGTCGTTCCGTCCGCACCATCCGTCGGATCAGTACCGGTGCGATCGCAACCACCAATATGATGCGGGCGACGTGGTGAGTCACGACGAAGGCGACATCGACGCCCAACGCCAGCGCCGCCAGGGTCATCTCCGGCAGGCCGCCCGGCGCAAACGACAGAATGGCGGCCGGCAGCCCCGCCGCGCCGATCTGGTTCACCACCATTGCGAAGGCCGCCGCAATCGCCAGCATGATCACCGTCAGCCCGGTCCCGACGGCCAGCGCCCGCATGACTTCGCGGGTCGGAACGCCGGCGAAGCGGCAGCCGACGGACGCCCCGATAATCAGCTGCGCAAGGTTGACCAGCTCGCGCGGCGGCTGCGACTGGGTGACCCCCGTGACATGCAGCGCGGCGCTAACGATCAGCGGGCCCATCGTCGCCGCGGACGGCACCCTCAGCTTCCAGGCCAGCACCCATCCCAGGGCGCCAGCCCCGGCAAGGACCAGGAGGTCACTGGCTTCGACACTCGCCAGCCCGACTCCGAGCGTCGAGCGGTCCACAGACCCCAGTTCACCGGTGATCTGGAACCAGATCGGGATCGTGAAGACGACCAGCAACACGCGGCTGCCGTGGATCAGGCCGATCTTCCCCTCATCGCCGCCCATCGCACCACCGATCGGCACCATCTGGCTCATCCCGCCCGGCATCGCGCAGAAGAATGCGGTGACCGGATCGAAACGGGCGACCTTGCGGAAATAGGGATAGGCGATCGCCCCGGTCATGATGACACACACGAGCAGCAGCGAAACGCTGCTCAGCCAGTGTCCGATACGGTCCAGTATGTCGGGCGCAAAGGTGCTGCCCAGCATGACGCCGAGCACCATGAACATGAACGGCCGGATTCTGGTGGGGCCGGTGACCGGCGCGCCCAGCAGCGCCGCGATGGTGGTCGTGGTCATCGCACCCAGCATCCACGGCAGCGGCAGTTTCAGCCACGAGAACAGCAGTGCGCCGGCCACGCCGATCAGCAGCGCCAGCGCGACCCGCGCGGCCGCGCGGTCCATGATGCGGTCGGTGTTCACCGGGACGCCCGTCCCCACGAGTAGTAGGACAGAAGACGGGGACCCCCCAGGTAACCCGACTCGGTGTCCATCAGTGTGAACCCCTGGTCACGGATCATCCCGTTGATAGGCCGGTCCAGATGGCAGCCGCCGGCGCAACGCTTCCAGACCGGTGTGATCCGCTTCTGCCAGCGTGCAACGCCCGCGTCCGGCGCCTTGCCATGCTCGATATACAGGAGTTGCCCGCCCGGCTTCAGCACGCGTCTGATCTCGTCGAGCGCCCCGCGGCCGTCGGGAATGCTGCACAGCGTCCAGGTCATGACCGCGCAATCGAAGCTCGCGTCGTCAAACGGCAGGTCCTCGGCGGATCCCTTGACCAGGGTGACCGGCACACGGGCGCTGCTGACCCGCTGCCCCGCCATACGGTTGAGCGTCTCGTGCGGCTCGATTCCCACGACCTCGCTGACCACCTCGCCGTAAAGCGGCAGATTGAGCCCCGAACCGACGCCGACCTCGAGCACGCGGCCCGCAGCCATCGGCACGATCCATTTCCGGTATTCCGTGACGTCGCCGCGGCCGAGCATCCAATGCATCATCCGGGGAAAGACAACCCGATCATAGAAGCCCATGGATCAGGCGACCCGGTCGCGCGGTTCACGCCCGGCGAACCAGGAATCGAGATTGTCGAGCGCCCGGAAACCCATTCCGTTGCGGGTCTCGATCGTGGCGCTGCCGATATGCGGCAGAAGGAAGACGTTGGACAGCGAGAGATAGCGCTTGTCGAAATCCGGTTCACCCGCGTAAACGTCGAGGCCGGCCGCCGCCAGCTTGCCCGATTGCAGGGCCGGTATCAGCGCGTCATCGTCGATCACCGAGCCACGCGCAGTGTTGACCACGATGGCGCCGTCCGGCAACAGCTCGATACGCCGCTCGTTAACGAAATGCCTGGTCTCGACCGAACCCGGGCAGTTGGTCGACAGGAAATCGCAGTGCGGCAGCATCTTGTGGGGATCGGCGTAATAGATTGCGCCCTGTTCCGCTTCCGGCGGCAGCCGACTGCGGTTGCTGTAGTGGATTTCCATATCGAATCCGCGGGCGCGCCGGGCCACCGCCTGGCCGATTCGGCCCATGCCGTAAATGCCCAGCCGCTTGCCGGTGACCTCGACGCCAAGCATGTCCATTGCCGCCCACCGGCCCCAACGGCCCTGCCGGAGGACGCGTTCCGCGTTCTGCGCCTGGCGGGCAGCGCCCAGCAGGCACAGCATCGTGATGTCAGCCGTCGCATCGGTCAGCACGTCCGGCGTATTGGTGACGACGAGGCCGCGGGATTTGGCCGCAGCAACATCGATATGGTCGTAACCGACCGAGAACGTCGCCAGGATCTTCACATGTCCGGGCAGCCTTTCGATCACATCGGCCGTAAACCTCTCGGTGCCGCAGGTCAGAATCGCGTCGGCACCGGCTTCCCGGCTCTTCTCGACGAGATCGCCCGCATCGTAGGCGGCATCGCCGTCGTTCAGCACGGCACGGTAATCACGCGCGAGCCGCGCCTCGACATCAGGCGGAAGTCTGCGGGTAACGAACACGGTCGGTTTGTCGCTCATGCGGGCCGGCCTTTCCTTTTGCGCTGCGCCGTCTCGGCGGTTCCTTATTACTTTGCGCCGTGACATAATCACGAGCAGGGGTTCACCGCCAAGCCCCGTACTGCAAATTTCCCGGGAGCCATCGATGATCAGGATGACAGCCGCATCAGCTGCGGTCCTTATTGCGCTAACCGCCGCCTTGCCGGCGCCCGCCGCCGAACTGGTCTCTCACCGGGCCTTCTATCGGCTGTCGCTGGCGTCGCTCAGCTCGGACAGCGAAATTTCCGACGTGCAGGGTGGGATCGGCTACGAAATTTCCGACGGATGCGACGGCTGGATCGTCGAACAGCAATATGCCATGCGCGTTCTCTGGTCAAACGGGAACGAGATCGACACGTCCGACAGTTTCGTTTCCTGGGAATCCAAGGACGGACTCAACTACAGGTTCAATGTCAAGAAATCCAGAAACGGCACCGAGTACATGCTGGTCAACGGCAACGCCGAGCTCGAGTCCAAAGGTGGCCCCGGCATGGCGCGGTTCGACGAGCCCGAGGGCGACAGGATCGCTCTGCCCAAGGGAACGGTGTTTCCCACCGAACACACGGTCAGGCTTCTGCAAAGGGCCCGAAAAGGAGAGAAATTCGATCGCCAGTTGGTGTTCGACGGATCGGAAGTCGAAAGCGCCGCACCAGTTTCCACCGTTATCCTTGCACGGCGGCCGGCGAAAGATGACGGTGTGGTCAAACCGCCCCTCGGGCCCCATCCTGTCTGGCCCATGAAGCTTGCCTTTTATGCCGCAGAGGGCACGGCGAGCCAGGGCGAGGAACTGCCGGAGTTCGAACTTTCCATGGATCTGCAGGAAAACGGCATCGCGACGGGACTCGTCCTGCAATTCGACGGCTTCTCCCTGAACGGCACGCTGGAAAGCCTCAAGGCGTTGCCGGAAGCCGGCTGCTGAATTTTCCGGACGACCACCCGAACTGCCCGAACACCCGGTTACAGACTTCGGCCCTTCACGATGGCGTTCTTGCCGAGTTTGCGCCGCACCTCGTCCATCGCGCCCTCCACGTCTGCACGGCGCCGGGCACCCGAATCCAGCAGGTCCGGCTGGGCCGCGGCATCGGCGTCCCGCAGCTCTTCCGCGCCGACGCCGATCAGGCGGAACGCCTGCCCGTCGGCCTCGCGCTCCAGCAACGGCAGCACGGCCCGGTAGATTTCCTCTGCAAGGTCGGTCGGCGCCGACAACGTGCGACTGCGGGTCATCAGCCTGAAATCTGTGGTCTTGAGCTTCAGCGTGACCCGTTGACCAAGGAGATCCCGCTTCTTTAGGCGCCGCGCAACGTCCTCACAGAGCGGCCACATTGCGTGGGCAAGCACCGCCGGGTCGCCGCTATCGGTGGCAAAGGTCGTTTCGCTGGAGACACTCTTGGTCTGCTGGGCGGGATCGACCCCGCGATCATCCCGCCCGCAGGAAAACCGGTGCAGCCGGCGTCCGATCGCACCGTAGCGGCGCAACAGGACAGCCTCTTCCACCTGCCGCAGATCGCCGATGGTCGCGATTCCATCGCGTCGCAGCTTCGCCTCCAGCGCCCGACCGACGCCATAGATCATGCCCACCGGGCGCGGGGCCAGAAATTCCAGGGCTTCGGCCCGGCCGATGGGAGCGAAACCACGCGGCTTGTCGAGATCGGATGCGGTCTTGGCAAGGAATTTGTTGTAGCTGAGGCCGATGCTGACGCCGATCCCGAGCGTCCGCTCAATATCCAGTGCCAGCCTGGCCAGCGTTCGTGCGGGGGTGCTGCGGTGAATCGTTTCGGTGCCGCTGAGGTCGAGAAAGGCCTCGTCGATCGACAGCGGCTCCACAAGGGGCGTTACGCCGCGCATCAGCTCCCGCACCTGGCGTCCCACCGCCGCGTATTTTGCCATGTCGGGCCTGACCACCACCGCGTCGGGACAGGCCTCCAGGGCCTTGAACATCGGCATGGCCGAGCGCACGCCATAGACCCTGGCGACGTAACAGGCGGCCGCGACAACGCCGCGCCGTCCGCCGCCAACGATCACCGGTCTGTCAATGAGTTCCGGATGGTCCCGCTTTTCCACCGAGGCGTAGAACGCGTCGCAGTCGATATGAGCGATGGCGAGTTCATTGAGTTCCGGATGGCTTACAAGGCGTGGTGAGCCGCATTCGGGACAACGGTCGCCGGCAGCTTCTGCGGGCTGCGCGAGGCAGTCCCTGCAGAGACAGGCGACCGGCGCGCTCATGGCCGGATATCCGCGGGCCACAGCCACGCCGCCCCCCGCACACCGCTTGAATCGCCGTGTTTCGGCGCAACCAGGCGTGTGTCCACCCGATCCGAGAAGATCCAGCGGTCCCAGATCGCAGTGACGTTGTCATACAGGCGCCCGATGTTCGACATGCCGCCGCCAAGGACCACGATTTCGGGATCGACGATGTTGATCATGTGGGCCAGCGCCCGTGCAAGTCTGTCTTCATAACGCGCCAGGCCGAATTCACACTCGGTGTCCCCGGCCGCAGCACGCGCAACGAGATCCTCCGGTTCCAGGTTCCGCGAAGTCCGGGCCGCATGGTCCCGTGTCAGCCCGGGTCCGGACAGAAACGTTTCGATGCATCCCTGCCGCCCGCACCAGCATGGCGGTCCCGGCGATTCGTCCGGCGCCGGCCAGGGCAGCGGATTGTGCCCCCATTCGCCGGCTATGGCGTTGGCCCCGACATGCGGGTTACCATCGATAACGAGGCCGCCGCCGACGCCGGTGCCCAGGATTGCGCCGAAAACCGAACCGGCCCCGGCGCCGGCGCCATCCACGGCCTCGGACAGCGCAAAGCAGTTGGCATCATTGGCGACTCGGACCTCCTGCCCCAGCATTTCCGCAAGGTCCTGCGCAAGCGGCTTCCCGTTCAGCCAAGTCGAATTCGCATTCTTCACCAGGCCCGTGGCGGGAGAGATGGTGCCGGGAATGCCGAGCCCGACACTGCAGGTTTCCCCGGCCTCCCGCGCGGCCTGCCGAACCAGCGGCACGAGCGCCTCGAGAACCGCCCGGTAGCTGCGCGGGGTTGCGGAACGGCGGCGGTACAGCACATCCCCGCCGGGTGACAGCAGAGCCACCTCGATCTTGCTTCCCCCGAGATCGATGCCGATCCGCACCTGGTTTCGCCTCCCGTAACAGTTCCCCGAGCCGATTGTTGCGCTATGCTTGTTGCTTATCCGACGAAATATGATAGGAATCAAAACAATCCGGTCGAAATTAACGTTGTGTGCACCAGTAGATGCGACCATTTCACTTCGGACAACAGAAATTGCCGTCCGCTCCGACCGAGGGGGGTGACGTATGGCCAAGACGATCCTGATCGTCGAGGACAACGAGTTGAATATGAAGCTCTTCCGCGATCTGCTGGAGGCGCAGGGATACGATATTCTCCAGACACGGGACGGCATGCAGGCGCTCGACCTCGCCCGCAAGGAACGGCCCGACCTCATCGTCATGGATATTCAGCTGCCCCAGGTTTCGGGGCTCGAAGTCACGAAATGGATCAAGGCGGATGACAATCTCAAGCATATCCCGGTTGTCGCCGTAACCGCATTCGCCATGAAAGGCGACGAGGAAAAGATCCGCGAGGGCGGCTGCGAGGCCTATGTGGCCAAGCCCATTTCGGTAAAGGATTTCCTGTCGACGATAGAGCGGTTCCTTAACTGAACCGCCGGCAATCCAGGGCCGAGCCAATACCGCCGCCTCCGTAACTCCCGAAAAGACCTGTCTGTTGCCGTTTGGGCGGCTTTGCGCAGTATCGGCGCTCGCGCCAACCTGGCAACGGTTCGGCGCAACGCGCTTTGCGTTCGCTATCGCGAGGGCCACCTCCAAAGAAATACATGGGTGCAAGCTTAAGGGAAGCTGAAATCGACCGTCAGCGAAGGTTCAGGCGTCAAACTGTACGCTCTGCCGCACTCTGGACCGCCCCAACTAAAGCATGGAGATTTTCCCTATGAAGGACATCAAGCACGAAACTCTGGCAGATACCGGAACCGAAAGCGACCTAGAGTCGGTAGATGCCGGCCGCCGCCGGGCATTGGCCCGCCTTGGCCTTACCGCAGCGATCGCCTATGCGGCCCCGACATTGCTGCCCCTGACCCCGGCTTCGGCCGACAGCGATTCGAGCGGCGGAGGTTCGAGCGGCCATGACCGCGATTCCGGCGGCTCGAGTAGCCATGACCGCAGTTCCAGCGGATCGAGTAGCCATGACCGCAGTTCCAGCGGATCGAGTAGCCACGACGACAATTCCGGTTCGACGGCACCCCTGCCGCCCTCCGGTTCCGCTAACTAGAGCCAAATCCGACTTGAAGACTTGGGGGCGGCGCATTCCGCTGTCCCCCACCTCTTCGAACGATCCGGCGCCCGCGCGCCGCCGGGCGACAGGGCCGACGTAACGACGAGACGCATGAGACTGAGATTCGACAGGATATCCCGCCCTGTGCAGATCGATGGCGGCCATGGCCTGCTGGCTCCCTTGGCGAGCGTATTCCGACACTGGCCGTTCTTTGAGGTTGACGAAGACGCCGCGGATGAGCCGGTGATTACGGTACGGCGGGATGGCGGCGGTTACTGGCTCCATGCGGATTGGCAGGAAGAGCCGCTGCGCTTTTCGGACCCTGTCAATTTGGCCTGCGGGCTCGCCCTCAATGTCAACCGCGCTATGCTGCAGGAACACGAACCCGATCACTGCCTGCATGGAGCCGGAATCGAAATCGGAGGGCGGCTTGTCGTCCTTCCCAATTACTATCGGGCCGGAAAGAGTGCCCTGACCGTCTGCCTCGCTGCGGCCGGCGCGCGGGTGTTCAGTGACGATATCCTGCCGCTCTTGCCGGACGGCTCGGGCATGGCCCTCGGCGTATCCCCGCGGCTCCGGCTGCCGTTGCCCGACAGGCTGGGCGAACGGTCGCACCGCTTCATCGGGCGCCGGCGCGGCGCGGACAACAAGCAGTATCTTTATGTCGAACTTGAACCGCACGAGCAGGCGCCGTTTGGCGCGGCGGCCCCGTTCGGCGGTTTCGTGTTGCTCGATCGTCACGACTCTGGGGCGGCCGGCCTTTCCCGGGCGAGCGACAGCGAGGTGCTGAAGCAGGTTGTTCTGCGCAATTTTGTCCGGCAGGTAGCCGCCGAAGAGTCTCTCGACCGGCTGCACCGTCTGGTGGCCGCATCGGCCTGCTACAAGCTGACTTTTGCGAATGGCGACGATGCGGCCGATCTGTTGATGGAACGGTTTTCCGATACGGGCGTGACGGCTCCAAAACCGGAACAGGCCGCCGGGTTGGCGGAAACCGGCCCGGTCTCGCCAATTATGCCTCCGGCCGGGGGCAAGCATGCCAGGCGAAAACCCGGTATCGGCGAACGCCTGGTCGGCGGCGACCTGTTCCTTGTGGATGGTGCCGGCCAGTCGATCTATCATCTGAACGCGGTCGGCGCCGGGTTGTGGCGTCTGATGGACGGCAGCTGCGGGACCGACGAAGCCGTTGCATTATTGCAGCAGGCCTTTCCGCACATTGAGCGCGGGGTAATCGAGCGCGATATTACAGCCCTCACCAACGATCTGCTGAAACTTGGACTGCTGTACGGCAGCCACGACTCGGGCCCGGACACCCAGGCATGAACCGAAATTTCAGGTTTTTTTTCGCCGACCGGGAATTTTCTTGATTTCTCAATAAATTGGAAACGATTGAGCTAAGCGCAACGATCGCAATCTGCTATCGTGTACCGATAACAGCCCATCGCCGAGACCGCCGAAGCAGGGGCTTTCAGGGTGGCGGTCACGGCGGGAAAGCGGATGGCTCGACCGAATTTGGCCGACTATCGGTGCGCTTCTTCAGGACAGGTCAGGCGCTGGAGCCCGGCTCCACAACTGCGGCGCGTTCCGCGCGGGGGAACGTCGGTCCCCGGAGTGAGGACAACCGCATACATGTGGAGCGGAATCATGGACGCAAAATCGAAACAGCCATCCGGAGACGGCCAGCCCGTGCTCAGCGTCGTCGACTCCAGGCAGCGGCGCGCCCTGGCCCGGCTTGGCCTCGCCAGCGCCGGCGCCTATGTCGCGCCGACCCTGCTTGCCCTCAGGTCGGCCCCGCGCACTGCGGATGCGCCCGGCCGTATCGTCGTCGCCGCCTGAGCTCTTGCCACCGGGATCGACGATGCCGCCGGTCTTGCACGCTGTCCGCTTCGCGATGGGCGCAATCGCGGCGCAGCAAGCCAGCCGCTAGAGCGGCCCCGGCCGACTGACGGAAGGGGCGAAGGATGTACCTGAAGTTCGAATCCGTATCACGGCCCGTGCTGCTGGCACAGGGTCTGAAACTGCTGCCGCATCTGGCGAAACTGTTTGCAAAATGGCCGTTTCGTGAGGTTCCCGGCGCGGGATACGGCGATCCGGCGATCAACGTCCTGCAGGACAGTGACGGCGGCGTCATCCAGGCTCCCTGGATCGAGCCGGAGCAGCGGTACAACAACGCCGCCGATCTTGCCGTCAGCCTGTCGCACCATATGACGCGATGCTGGATGGAAGAGTGTGCGGATCTTGTCGGCATCACCGCGGCAGCCGCGCGGTTCGGCAATGACCTTGCGGTATTCGTTGGCGGCCCGCAATCGGGCAAGAGCTTGCTGGTCTCTTGCCTGTCGGTGTCCGGCCATACCGTATTCGCCGACTCGATTCTGCCGATTTCAACAGCGACCCGCCAGGGCATCGGGCTTGGAATCGCGCCGCGCCTCAGCCTGCCGCTGCCAGATATGTTTTCAGGCCCTCTTCGCACGCACGTCGAGCGGTGTGTCGATCGCTGCGGTCCCGATTTGGGCTATCTCCGACCGCACGAAGCGGACATGGCAGCCTTTGGAGACCGGGCGTCGATCGGTGCATTCATCCTTCTCGATCGCGTGAATGACAGCGCCACCGCCTTGCGGCCCGCCGCCGCCAGCACCCTGCTCAAACGGCTGCTGCTGGGCAGCTTCGATGCCTTGCCATCGACACGCACAACGCTGGCGCTGCTGCACGAGATGGTCACCGATACCCCCTGTTACCGGCTGACCTGGTCCGATCCGCTGGAAGCGGTCAGCGCCCTGCGGGCGCGGCTTGCGATCCGGCGTCCGCCGGAGGCCGACAACGATTGCCGCACCGGTGGCCGCATTACCGCGCTGCGACGACGGGCTTCGGGTCCGCGCACCCCCGTAGGTCGCCGATTTCGCCGCGTCGATGGCCTTGATGAGCGGATGGTCGATGGCGACATGTTCCTAGTCGATCCCGGCGGAGAGGCGATCTATCACCTCAACGGGCTGGGCACCGGCCTGTGGCGCCTGCTTGATGGATCTTACGGGCTGGATGACGCGGTATCGGTTCTGGGGGAAGCGTTTCCGACGGTAGAGCGAACGTCGATCGAGGGCGATGTCGCGCGCCTGATCGCCGATCTCACCGACCGCGGACTTCTCGTCGAGCAGCCCGGCGAGGCGGGCTGAGCCGATCCGGCACCGCTACCCCTTGATGCATACGAGCGGCTTGAGCTCGGCCACCTTGCGCGCGAGCCCAGCGTTGTGCGTGGCTTCTATGACTACCGCCACGTCCTTGTACGCGCCCGGCGCCTCCTCGGCCACGCCGCGCATCGACGGGCTTCGGATTACCGTTCCGCGGCGCGCCAGCATCTCGACGATATCCTGGCCCCGCCAGTTCCTCCGCGCCTGATGCCGGCTCATGCTGCGGCCCGCGCCGTGACAGGCCGAACTGAAGGCGCAGCTCTCGCTGGCGGCTGTCCCGGCGAGAATCCATGACGAAGTGCCCATGCTACCGCCGACGAACACCGGCTGTCCGGCCGCGCGCAGCTTTTCGGGAAGCGTCGGGTGTCCCGGGCCGAAGGCACGGGTCGCGCCCTTGCGATGCACGAACAGGCGGCACTGCCGGCCACCGATCGTGTGCTCCTCAACCTTGCAGGTGTTGTGCGAAACGTCGAACAGGAGGTCGGCCGTAGCGTCGGGCAGCACGGCACCCAGCACCTGGCGCAGCAGATGCCCGACAATCTGGCGGTTTGCGAAGGCGCAATTGATGGCCGCGCGCATGGCGCCGAGATAACGTCGGCCAAGCGGGCTGTCGATCGGGCTGCAGGCCAGCTCGCGGTCGGGCAGCGCCAGACCCACGCGGGAATCCTCGATCGCCATGTCACGGAGAAATTCGGTACCGATCTGATGCCCGAGGCCGCGCGACCCGCAGTGGATGGCAATGACGACCTCCCCGACTGCCAGACCGAACAGACGTGCCGTATCGCGGTCGCTGATGTGCACGACCTCCTGGACCTCGAGATAGTGATTGCCGGAACCCAGCGTGCCCATCTCCCGCGTCTGGCGCTGCCGGGCGCGCTCACTGACATACTCGGGCTTCGCGCCTGCCATGCAACCGCCCTCCTCGATGCGTTCGAGGTCGGCCGCCAGGCCGTAGCCGCGATCGACCGCCCACCGGGCGCCACCGGCAAGCATGGCGGTCATTTCATCGTCCGCCAGGCGTATTTCGCCCCTGCTGCCGAGACCGGCGGGAATGGCCGCAAATAGTGCATCGGCAAGCGCTTCCTTGAACGGTTCCACGTCGGCGCGCTTGAGGCCGGTCAGCATGGTTCGCACGCCGCAAGAGATATCGAACCCGACGCCGCCGGCCGACACCACGCCGCCCTCCTGCGGGTCGAAGGCCGCCACGCCGCCGATCGGAAACCCATATCCCCAATGCGCGTCGGGCATGGCATAGGATGCCGATACGATGCCCGGCAGCGTGGCGACATTGCTGACCTGCTCGTAGACCTTGTCATCCATATCGCGGATCAGGCCTTCATCGGCATAGATGATCGCAGGTACGCGCATGTCGCCGTGCGGCGCGATGCGCCATTCGTAGCGGGAGGTTCTTTCGAGCCTTTGCAGATCCATGGTCGGGACCTCAAACGTCGACGACGCAGCGGGCGGTCCACGCCCCGTCTTCCTGCTGACGCACCAACAGGCCGGTGTAGGTCGCGCCCTTGATTTCGACCGCGGGCTGATGGCGTTCGCGCGAGACCGTTTCGCCCCAGGCGACTCCGTCCAGCCGGTTCCCCTCGATGCGGACCTCGAACCGACCGAAAAGCAAGCCCCGCGTCGCCATTTCGAAGACCAGAGCGTTCAGCCATTCGACCAGCAGCAACTCGATATCCGGCGCCTCGCAATGCACCGTGACCCTGTCCACGAGCTGCACCAGCGCGGGATCGGTAATGGCGCCCGTCATTGCCGTCGCCATCTGTTCGAATACAGCTTCCGGGGTCGGGCCGGATCCGGCGAGACCTATATCCGCCTCGTGGGGGAAATGCGACCAGCTGCCTGCGCCTGCCGGCATCCCGCTTCTCCACGGTCACAGCGCACGGTGAAACGCCGACGCCTGTAACCACAGACTAAATGCTATTGGCGGGAAAATGCTATGATTCAGATCAACCGGCCGTGCCGGCCGCCGCATCGTCTTCCGGTTCCAGCCTGCGCAGGCTGACCTGAACGGCGGACCGCAAAACCGATTCGTAAACGTCGATCGATGCGGAGAAATTCCAGTTCTGTTCGACGAAACTGCGTGCCGTCAGCGTGGGCGACATCGAAAGTGCCCGCTTCAATGCACTGACCAGGGCCGGCTGGAATTGAGCCGGCAAGAGATGGCCGGTCTGGGGACACAGAAATTCTGCGTTGGCCGGGTAGGCGGCGACAACCGGCTTTCCACATGCCTGTGCCGCAAGAACCGGCCTTGGACTGCTGTCATGCGACGGGCCATGGTAATAGACATCGATGGCCTGATGTATCAACTCGGGAATCGCCCAACCACCAAGCACGTGGACGCGTTCCTCCAGATTCAGGTCACGGATCATGGTGCGCTCGACGACGCCCGGCGATGCCGGACCAAACAACGCCACATGAACGTCCGGCTCCAGCCGCGTCAAGGCATAGAAGAGCGTCTCAAGATTGGCGGCGGGGCTGGCACAGCCGATGACGCGCGGATCTTCGGGCAGGCCGATCTTTTGCCGGGCCTTTGCCGGCGAATCCGGCTGGAAACGCGTGCAGTCGATGCTCCGCGGTACGATCGAGATGTCGTCCAGGCCTTCGAGACGGCACGCAACCTCGACCGAAGGTGCGATCAGTGCGACCCCGAACGCAACGGCAAGATCCCTGAGCTGCGCGACCTTGGCGCTGTCGGCCATCGCGAATTCGCCGCAGATCGTGTGTACCAGACAAGGCACATCGGCCTCACGCGCCGCGCCGCCGATAATGGCAAGGTCGTCTATGCGATGCGTATGCACGATATCCAGCGGGACCCGTGCGAACAGTGACGCAAAATCCGCCTGCAGCGAGGAGCCCTCCCCGGATACCCAGTGCGTATCGTGGTGTCCGACGATTGGCGGGCAACTGTCGCCCATCCTGGCAAGATGCGCGTCAAATACGCCGCGGAGCCCAAAACGAATATCCGATGCAGCGGTCAAATCCGCGCGCGCATCGCTGTCGGACACGACCTCTAGGATTGTCGGTCGCGCGACACGCTCTGCTCGGGTTCTAATTACATCTTTGGTTTGTGTAAGGCTCATTACCAAATCGGAATTGCACGTGCGAATAATCGGTATACTGGCAAGCACAATTCGTGCCAGATGGAACCTCTGGCTAGCCCTTGAAATTCCTCTGTTTTCCGCCCATTTGCAGAACGCATTGTGCAATTCTTATGACCGGCGCACCGCAAATTGCGATTCTGTCTCGCAAATCGTTGCATCGCCAGAGGCGCCGCGAGATGATCGCGGGACAAAACCGGAGTTGATTGGCACATGCCAACAAGACCCAAAAGGATGCGGGCCGGGGACAACACTGGTCCGGGGCCGCTGAAAACGTTGCTTTCCTCGCTCTGTGCGCCTCATCGGCTGATCGAGTCCGTCAGGATTCTGCGTCACATCCAGGCCGGAATCGGCACGCGACCGGAAGTGCAGCGTGCGAGCCTCGCTTACTCGTCCCGCGGCGAGTCGCGGACCGCCGATCTGTACCGGATGGGCGACCCGCGGGCCGGCCTTGTGCTGGTGCCGGGCTTAGCGCCGCTGGGCAAGGAAGACCCGCGCCTGATTGCCTTCGCCCAATCTCTTGCGCAGGCGCGATTCGAGGTTATGGTGCCGAATCTGCCCGGGCTGACGAACCAGCGGGTCAGCGCCGATGACGCTGACATCATTGCAGACGCCCTTTCGGTCCTCTCGCAGCACAGGGCAGCCCACGGCAACACAACGGTCGGAGTGATCGCAATCTGCTATTCCGCCGGACCGGCCATGATTGCGCTTCTCGACGAGCACGTCCGCGGCGCCGCCCATTTCATGCTGGCGATCGGCGGGTATTACGATATCGAGGCCGTCATTACCTTCATCACTACCGGCTGCTACCGGGGCCCGGCCGACACTGCCCGACTTTACCGCGAGCCCGACGCGTACGGGAAATGGGTGTTCGCGATCAGCATTGCGGAGGGGCTGGAGAATAGGCAGGACCGAGAACAGCTCGAGTCGATGGCGCGCAGGCGGCTTGACGATAACAAGGCGGACATTTCCGACCTTGCGTCCGGCCTCGGCGATGAGGGTCGCAAGGTCTATGCGATGCTGGAAAACAGCGATCCCGACCGTGTGGCGGCGTTGGTCGCATCCCTGCCCCGGCATATCGTCGACAGCATCGCGAGGATGGACCTCAAGCGGCGGGATTTCTCGGATCTGGACGTGCGGTTCATCCTGATCCACGGGAATGACGACCCGGTAATCCCCGAAACCGAAAGCGTGGCATTGGCGGGGGCGCTGCCGGGCGCCGATCTTTTTATCCTCAAATCGATTCAGCACGTCGACCCGGGACCCGCAGGGATTTCGGACACGCTGAAGATGCTGTCGGCAATCCAGGGCCTGCTGCGGCAAAGGGATACGTTGCGGCCGCCGAAGGCCCCGGTCGGCGAGAGCCCGCTGCGGCTTCCCACCAGCCCATGCGGCGGTGGCTGAGACATGATGATCCCGCCCACACCGTCCTTGTGATACCCGATCCAGCGGTGTATTCCGGCCCCATGAACGAGCCTTTGGATCCCGCCGGACTGCTTCGGCGCATGTTCGATTCGGCGGTCGCCGCGGCGGCCCCCGAGGTCTGTCTGCCCGCACATCTTCCCGCAGCCCCGTCCGGACGCACCCTGGTCGTTGGCGCCGGCAAGGCGTCGGCCGCCATGGCACAGGTCGTCGAAAGAAACTGGGCGGGCGACCTGTCGGGTCTCGTGGTGACCCGATACGGCCATGCCGTCCCCTGCGAGCGTATCGAAATCATCGAGGCGGCCCATCCGGTACCCGACCGGAACGGCGTGAAGGCTGCAAGTCGCATCCTGGAAATGGTTCGGGGGCTGACGGCGGACGATCTCGTGCTTTGCCTGATTTCGGGTGGCGGATCCGCCCTGTTGACGCTGCCGGCAGACGGATTGACCCTGGCGAACAAGCAGGCGGTCAACCGGGCGCTGCTGCGCTGCGGCGCAACGATCTTTGAGATGAACTGCGTGCGCACGCACCTGTCCGCCATCAAGGGCGGACGACTCGCCGCGACAGCGTCGCCGGCGCGCGTCGTCAGCCTGATCATATCGGATGTGCCGGGCGACGACCCTGGGGTGATCGCATCGGGCCCGACCGCCCCCGATCACACTTCGTATGCCGACGCGCTGGCCGTCCTGCGCAAGTACGGTATCGCAGAGCCCGCCGCCGTGCTGGCCCATCTCGAACGGGGCGCAGACGAGACTCCCGACAAGGGCGATCCCCGGCTCGCCGGCGCTTCGACGATCCTGGTGGCGACCCCCCAGGCGTCCCTGGAGGCCGCCGCAGGCGTCGCCCGAGAGGCCGGGGTGACGCCGGTCATACTGAGCGACCGGATCGAGGGCGAGGCGTCGGAGGTTGCCAAGGTCCACGCCGCCATCGCGCGCCAGATTGCGGCTCATGGCCAGCCGGCAGCAGCACCTGCCGTGATCCTTTCGGGCGGCGAGACGACGGTGACGGTGCGCGGCAGCGGACGCGGCGGGCGCAATGCCGAATTCCTTCTGTCCCTCGCCATCGCGCTGGAAGGGGCGGAGAATATCCACGCCATCGCCTGCGATACCGACGGCATCGACGGTACGGAGGACAATGCGGGCGCCCTCGTCGGTCCCGATATCTGGCGCCGGGCCGAGGCAAACGGCATCGACCTGAAGGCCCGGATTACGGATAACGACGCGTATGGCGTCTTTGCGGCCCTGGAGTCGCTCGTGGTGACCGGGCCAACCCTGACCAACGTCAACGATTTTCGGGCGATCCTGGTAACCGCGTGAGCTCCACCGCGCCGCAAGTCGCGAACCGTGCGCCGTCAGAACGTCTCGCCGTCCAGCGTCAGCAACGGCTCATAGAGCTCCGGCCGCCGATCGCGGAACAGGCCCCACGAAGCCCGCATCGCCCGGATCTCGTCGAGATCGAAGGCCGCAGTGACGATCGCCTGTTCCTCGCGCCCGGCCTCTGCAAGCTTTTCTCCGGTCGGCCCGGCAATGAAGGACGAGCCGTAGAATGTCATGGTCGCGGCATCGTTCTCTTCGACACCGATCCGGTTGGACGCCGCCAATACCACCATGTTGGCCGCCGCATGGCCCTGCATGACACGCTGCCAATGGTCGCGGCTGTCGAGTGCGGGGTTGTTCGGTTCCGAGCCGATCGCCGTCGGATAGAGCAGAATGTCGGCCCCCAGCAGCGCCATGGACCGCGCACACTCCGGGAACCACTGGTCCCAGCAGATACCCACGCCGACGGTGCCGAAGCGCGTCTTCCATACCCTGAATCCGGTATCGCCCGGATTGAAATAGAATTTCTCCTCGTAGCCGGGTCCTTGCGGGATATGGCTCTTGCGATAGCGACCCAACACCGTTCCATCGGCATCGACGATGGCGATCGCATTGTAGTGAGCATTGTTGGCACGCTCGAAGAAGCTGACCGGAAGAACGACACCCAGCTCGGCGGCGAGTCGGGCGAACCGGCCGATCAGCGGATTCCCCTCGAACGGCTGCGCAAGGGCGAAGTGTTCCTGCTTCTGGTCCGGACAGAAATAAGGGGTTTCGAACAGCTCCTGCAGCAGCACGATGTTGGCGCCCTTGCCGGCGGCCTCGCGGACCATCTCCTCGGCACGGCCGATATTCGCTTCGATATTCCAGCTGCAGGCCATCTGGGTCGCGGCAACGGTGAGTTTCGTCATGGCGACCGTCCCGCCGCGGGCTGCTGCTGGGTAATGCAGTGGATGCAGCCGCCGCCCCGGATAATGTCGGTCGACGGCACCCGCACGACCTTGTGGTCCGGAAAGGCCTGGGCGACCGTCCGGTAGGCGGCGTTGTCGCGGCGATCCTCAAACACGGGCATAACGATCCCGCCATTGGCGATATAGAAGTTCACGTACGAGCTCGAAAGCCGCTTGCCGTCTTCTTCCATGCGAGCGGGCTGATCGAGTGTCAGGACCTGCAATTCCCGGCCCTTGGCGTCGGTGCTGCCCCGCAGAATCTCCAGGTTGGCGCTGAAAACCTCGTAATTCGGATCGCTCTGGTCGGGGCAGGACGCAGCCAGGACCACGCCTGGGCGGACGAAGCACGCGATATTGTCGACATGGCCGTCGGTCTCGTCCTCATGGTAGCCGGCCGGCAGCCAGATGATCTTTTCCACGCCAAGCCAGTCGCGCAGGCACTGTTCGGTTTCGTGCCGGCTCATGCCCGGATTGCGGTTCGGATTGAGCAGCACGGATTCCGTGGTCAACAACGTTCCCTCGCCGTCGGTATGAACGGCTCCGCCCTCCAGAACGAACGGCGCTTCGAGGCGCCGAATGCCCTGATGGGCCAGCAGCGCCTCCGCCAGCCGCGCATCGTTGTTGTAGAAATCGTACTTGTTGCCCCACGCGTTGAAGTGCCAGTCGCACCCTGCGATCTGGCCTTTTCCGTCGACCACGTAGGTCGGCCCGGCGTCCCGCATCCACGAATCGTCGATATCCATGGGGAGGATTTCGACCCCGCGCCCGCAGGCCAGCGACGCCGCGGCCACGTCGGCAGGGTTGGCGATCATGGTGACGGGTTCGAAATCGGCGATCGCACGTGCGACCTCGGCATAGGCCTGACGGGTCTCTTCGATTCGACCGTCCCAGACCTCTTCCCGGCAAGGCCACGCCATCCAGCAGCGCTCATGCGGCTGCCATTCGGCGGGCATATATAAGCCTTCGGCGGCGGGCACTGTCATCGGCGGCTCCCTATTCGGACAATACGAGTGTGTCCTCCGGCGACCAGGAAATCCACAGATTGTCGCCGATCAAAAAACTCGATTCGGTCCGCCGCACTTCGTTTTGCACTGTTGTCGTGAACTTTACGCCGGTGTCGGTATCGAGCAGGATGTGGCTTTCATTGCCGTAATAGGCGACATCGCTGACCTTGCCCTGCAGGGCGACCCGGTCGGGTGCCGGCGGATCCTTCGAGAGGCGCGTCTTTTCCGGCCGCACGGCGATCCCGATCTCACCCGCCGCGTTGCCCTCGTGCGGCACCTCGATGCGGCCCAGGCCATCGATCTCGACCGCGAGCCGCCCGCCGGACACACCGGCCACCTTCGCTTCCAGGAGGTTCATCTTGCCGATGAAATCGGCGACGAACCGGCTGTTGGGATGTTCGTAGAGGGTACCGGGCGCGGCGATCTGCCTGACCACCCCATGGTCCATGACCGCCGCGCGGTCGGCCATCGACAGCGCTTCGTCCTGGTCGTGCGTCACGATGACGAAGGTGATGCCGACCGAATGCTGCAGATGCACCAGCTCCAGCCGCATCGCCTCGCGCAGCTTGGCATCGAGCGCGCTCAGGGGCTCATCCAGCAGCAGCACCTTGGGTTTCTTGACCAGCGCCCGGGCCAGCGCCACGCGCTGCCGCTGACCGCCCGACAACTGGTCGGGCTTGCGGCGGCCGTAGTCTTCCAGATGGACCAGCGCCAGGGCTTCGTTGACCTGCCCGGCGATCTCGGCCTTCGCCACGCCGGTCACCTTCAGCCCGTAGGCGACGTTGTCGAACACGGTCATGTGCGGGAACACCGCGTAGGACTGGAACACCATGTTGACCGGCCGCCGGTTGGGCGGAACGCTCAGCATCGGCTGCCCGTCGATCTCGATCGACCCCGTGCTCGTCGTCTCGAATCCGGCCAGCATGCGCAGCAACGTGGTCTTACCGCAGCCCGACGGCCCCAACAGCGCAAAGAACTCGCCCTGCTTGATGTCGATGCTGACGTCGTCGACCGCCGTCACCGTGCCGAAACGCTTGGTGACATTGCGGATACTGATGATCGGTAACTGCTCGGTCATTCCTGCCGTCCCTTAATCCAGCGCGACTGCATGATCATGGCAATCAGCGTCAGCGAAAGTGTGATGACGATAAGTACGGTGGAGGCCGCATTGACCTCCGGCGTCACGCTGAACCGCAACATCGAATAAATCTTGATCGGGAACGTGGTGGAGCCCACGCCCGCAGTAAAGAAGGTGATGACGAAATCGTCCAGCGACAGCACGAAGGCCATCAGCGCGCCCGCGACCAGCCCCGGGATCATGTAGGGAAAGGTTATGTGCCAGAAGGTCTGCCATTCGCTGGCGCCGAGGTCGCGGCTGGCCTCTTCCAGCGACACGTCGAAGCCCGCCATGCGCGCGCGGATCACGACGGCAACAAAGGGGATGGTGAAGGCGATATGGCTGACCGTGATGGTCGTCAGGCTCAGATCCATGCTGATCGTGTTGAAGAATACCAGCATCGCAACGCCCATGCAGATCTCTGGGATGACGATCGGCAGATGCGCCACCCCTTCATAGGTCCCCTTCCACGGAAAACGGTAGCGGTACAGCGCCAGCCCGAGCATCGCGCCCAGCGCGGTCGATACCACCGTGGAGGTGCTGGCGACGATCATCGAATTGACGAACGCGTCATGCAGCGAATCGTTGTTGAGGGCCTTCTCGTAGTATTTCCACGTGAAGCCCTTCCAGGTGATGTTGCGCTTGGAATCGTTGAAGCTGAACGCGACCAGGGTGACGATCGGAAAGTAGAGAAAGACGAAGCTGAGAAACAGCGTCAGCTGCATCCATGGCCGCCTGAGATAATCCAGCGGATTGACCTCGCTGCGGCTGCGCCGCCGTCGCGGGGGCCGGACGGTTGCCCCGGTCATGTTTCCGCCCTCTTGTTTGTCCGGTACCGCGCCACCATCGCGTTGATCACGAAGAAGATGAACACCGGATACATGATCATGAAGGACAGCGCAGAGCCAAACGGCCAGTCGCGCGCCGCGCCGTATTCGCGGGCGATCAGATTGCCGATCATCAGGCTGTCAGTGCCGCCCAAGAGATCGGGCACGAGGAAGTTGCCCATCGACAGGATGAAGACCAGCAGCGAGCCCGAAACGATGCCCGGCATGACCAGCGGCACCAGCACCAAGAAGAAGGTGCGCCACTGGCCGGCGCCGAGGTCGAGGCTCGCCTCCATATAAGACCGGTCAAGCTTTTCCAGCGTCGCATAGAGCGGCAGAATCAGAAACGGCAGGTGCACGTAGACAAGGCCGATGATTACTGCGTATTGGTTGTAGAGCAGTTCCAGCGGCACGAAATTTCCCATCGCGTCGGGGAACCCCGCCAGCGTGACCAGCCAGTCGATCTTCTCGTGAACCCACTCGAGCCCGAAATTCAGGAAGCCCCGGGTGCGCAGCACGGCGATCCAGGCATAGGTGCGAATCAGCAGGTTGGTGAAGAACGGCAGCACGACGATCAGCAGCAGCGGGTTCTTCCAGCGGTTCGGGGCGAACGCGATCCCCATCGCGACGGGGAAGCCGACGACCAGGCAGACGGCGGTGCTGATCGCGCCGATCCAGATTGACTTCCACATGATTCCGAGATGGATCGGCTCGATCGCGCGCACGTAGTTCTCGAGATTGAACACCAGGTAGGTCTGTCCCTGCGGCCCGCGCTCGCCGAAGCTGTACACCCAGACCAAAATCAACGGGATCACGAAGAACACCAGCAGCCAAAAGCTGGCCGGCCCCAGGAAGATCGCGAACGCTCCCTTGTTCTTCCGCCAGTCTTCCATGACCTTCCCTCAATCCACCGAATTCACGCCGTGCGCCCGGTCAGCTCTTCGGCGCATGTTCCGAATACCGCATTGTGCCGCCCGACGTCATCCACCGTCGTCTCCGGCGAGATCAATAGCATATTGTGGAACGGCGTCACCAGAATGCCCCGGTTCAGGAAATAGAGATGGATCAGGCGGTCGAGGCCATGGTCGACCCCCTGCAGCGCCTCGGTGCCGTTGCGCGGCGGCCGCGGCTGGAACCGGTACTCGACGCGCGCGCCGATTTGCGTCACGTACCAGGGCAGTCCGCACGCCTCGATGTTTTGCCGCACGCCCTCGGCCAGGCGTTCGGCCAGCGGTAGCATTCGCGCATAATTCTCGCCGGTCATCACCGTTTCCAGATTGACCCGCATGGCCCGGGTCGCCAGGGCGTTGGCGGTCAACGTGCCGCCAATCCCGGCCACGCCACAGCCCGGAAGCGCGGTGCGCCGGCGGACCTGCTCCGCGACGTGCTGCGACATGCCGTAGACAGCCACCGGCACGCCGCCGGCCAGCGGCTTGCCGATGGTCAGCATGTCGGGCTCCAGCCCATGGGCCGCGGTATAACCGCCCGGTCCCGAAGAGATCGTATGCGTCTCGTCGATGACCAGCAGCACGTCGTGGCGCCGGGTAAGTTCGCGCAGTCCCCGGTGATAATCCGGATCCGGCAGCACAATGCCCGAATGGTTGGTCATCGCCGGCTCGGCGAGAACACAAGCGACGTCGCCCTCGGCAAGGGCGCGGTCCAGGGCATCGAGATCGTTGAACTCGACGACCCTCGTGGTGTCGCAGGGATCCACCTGCGGCCCGATATTGCCAGCACGCGACGTGACGGCGCCATCGCGCAGGGTCGCGATGGTCTCGTCCACGGTGCCGTGGTAACAGCCCTCGAAGACCAGGATCTTCGGCCGGCCGGTAATCTCGCGCGCCAGCCGCAACACGAAGCGGTTGGCGTCGGTCGCGGTCATCGCCAGTTGCCAGAATGGCAGGCCGAAGCGCCGCGCCAGCTCCTCCGCGACGACGATCGAATCCTCGGTGGGCAGCATGAACGTGAAGCCGCGCCGCGCCTGTTCGGCAACAGCGGCGGCGACGGGCTCGGGCGCGTGGCCGAACATCGCACCGGTGTCGCCAAGGCAGAAATCGAGATACTCGTTGCCGTCGACGTCGACCACCCGCACGCCGCGGGCCTCCCTGGCGAAAACCGGAAACGCGCCGGCCCACTCCACCATCCACTGCATCGGCACGCCACCCACGAGCGAACGCTGCGCCCGCTCGTGCAGTTCGCGGGAACGTGGATGGGAATCGACGAAACGCCCCGCTTCACGCTTCAGCAACGCGTTCAGTCTGTCCGGGGCAACGCCGGTCATGTCGGTGTCTTGCTCACGGAACGGTCACGAACGAGGCGGGAAGCGCCAGACGCGCTTCCCGCCCGTAACGTATCGGACCGTGCCGCCTCAGGAAGCCTGTATCGCAGTCCAGGCCTCGTCATAAAGGCGCGTATGCTCGCCGACGCTGAGCAGTGCCTCACAATTGGCCAGAACCTTAGCGGACGCAAAAACCGCCGGGTTTTCGGTATACTCCGGCGACATCCTGTCCTTGGCGTCCTTGTTCGGGGTCGCGAAGTAGATCGTCTCGGCGATCTCCATATGCACATCCACGTCGTGCACGAAGTTGATGAAGTTGTGCGCATTTTCCGGATGCGGTGCGCCTTTGGGAATACAGAGGTTGTCGACCCAGACGTTCGAGCCTTCCTGCGGCACGACATAGGTCAGATCGTCGTCCTCTTCCATTACCGCGGCGATGTCGCCGCTCCACTCCATGGTGATGTCCACCTCGCCGGACAGCAGCAAGTCCTGGCCGTTGTCCTCGGCGAACGTCTTGATGTGCGGCTTGGCGGCGATCAGCATATCCCGGGCCTTGGCGATTTCGGCGGGGTTCGTCGTGTTCATGCCGTAGCCAAGATACTTCAGGGCACAGCCCAGGACGGCCCGCATATCGCCCAGATAGGCAATCCTGCCGGAATACCTCTTGGCGCGTTCCGGCTCGAAGACGTCGGCCCAGCTGACCAGTGGCCCGTCGACTTTCGACTTGCGATAGCCCAGTCCGATGGTGCCCCACATATAGGGGATCGAATGAGTCATTCCGGGATCGTACGCCGGGTTGGTAAACGACTTGTCAAGGTGCTTGATATTGGGAATCTTGGAATGATCGAGGGGCATCAGCATCTTCAGCGTCAGCATGTCCTCGACCATGTAGTCGCTGGGCACGATCACGTCGTAGCCGGGATTCCCCTCCTTCAGCTTGGCGAACAGTTCCTCGTTATCGGCATACAGGTCGTACTGGATTATGATCCCCGTTCGCGCATTGAAGGTACCGAGCGTCTTCTCACCGATATAGGTGTCCCAGTTATAGACGTTCAGCCGCTTTTCCTCGGCGCCCCAGCTGCGCTCGGCACCGCCGACGAAGGTAATGCCGATTGCGGCGGCCGACCCCTGCATGAACGCTCGCCTCGAGACCTGCGAAATAAGCCTCCTGCCCATCTTTTTCATATCGTCATTCTCCCTGCTGGTTCCTCAAGAACGAACGGGCCGCGCACGCGGTCCGGCTCTTAAAATTGTACTGCTATTGCAATTGATACCGATATCCGGCGACCTGTCAATGAGCGCAAACGCATTGCGCGAAGAAATCAGTTCGCCGCCCCGGTCATCGCACCGACCGCGGAACGATGCGCACCCCGTCGGCGATCAGATCGCTTGGATGGAGGATAACGGTATCGCCCTCCGAGAGGCCTGCGGTGATTTGAGCCTCCCTGCCGTTGGCCTGGTCGATTTCGATGTGGCGCAGCTGCGCCCGCCCGCCATCGGCCACGAATACGGCCCAGCGCTCGCCATCGCGGAACAGTGCGCCCAGCGGCAATTTGAGGATGCCGGCACCGCGCCAGACCACGATATGCGCCTCGATGCGGTAGCCATGGCCGAGATCCCGCCAGCGGTCCGGCGGGTCGGCAAAATCGATCAGCACATTGACCCGCTGCTCCTCGATTCCCAGCGCAGAAACTTTGGTAAACCCGGTGGGTTCAACGTGTCGGACCAAGCCCGACAGGGCGCTGCGCCCGCCCCAGTCCTCGATCACGACCTCCGCGCCTTCCGTGACCCTGACCGCGTCGCTCGACAGCAAATCGACGACGGCCTCCAGATCCCGGGAATCGCCGACCTCAACCAGCGGCGTGCCCGCGGCGACCACAGTTTCGCTTTCATGCATGACCCGCAGCACCCGGCCGTTCACCGGTGAGAAGACGTCGACGCAGCAAAGTTGGCCATCCGCCTTGACGCCGGACCCGCCCGGCTCGATCAGGCCGGCACGCGCGGTCTCAAGCTCAAAACGGCGTATCTCGACGGTCGCCTTTGCGGTCGCGACGGCGGCCCTCGCGGTCCGTATGGTCAGTTTCGCGCGGTCCAGGTCACGCTTGGCGATGTTACCACGCGCGGCGAGTTGTTCCGCACGCTCCAGTTCCGCTTGCGCGAAGTCCAGTTCCGCGATGGCCCGCGCCTGTTCTGCCTCGGCCAGTGCGAATGCTGCCTCCGCCGCCTTGGCGACCGATTCGGCCTGCGCCCTCGCACGGCGGTCAAGGAATGCGGGATCGGTCGGTTGGATGGTGGCCAGGAGGGTCTCGTTCGCAACCACCCCATCGCCGACGTGGCGCTCGATGCGCAGGACACGGCCCGGCACCGGCGCCGAAACCACATAGACCTCGCGCACCCGGGTGCGGCCGTCGCTGTCGATCGTGACGACCAGTTCGCCCCGGCCGATTACAGCTGTATCCACGGGCACGGGCTGCGGCCAGAAGGCGTAGATCAGCCCCGCCGCCATGGCAACCGCGACCACGGCATACAAGATCATTCGCTTTACAATCATCGGTTTGGTTTCCTATTCCCGGGTCTTCAGGACCGCGACCAGGTCCAGACGGTCGATGCGCCTGCGCACGACGAGTCCGGTGACGGTCGCCGACGCGATTACGACCAGCGCCGAAAACCCATAGGTCTCACGCGAAACCACCAGCGGTATGCGGAACAGTTCGGTCTCGAAACTCAATGACATCGACCAGGCGAGCCCGTAACCGATCAGGAATCCCGGCGCCAGCGCCACCAGCGTGAGCAGCGCGAACTCGCCAAGCAGGATCGACGAAACCTCTGCCCGCGTGAAGCCGAGAACACGCAGGCTGGCCAGTTCCCGCCCCCTTTCCGACAGCGAGATCCGCGCGCTGTTGTAGACCACGCCGAACGCGATCATGCCGGCGAACAGAACGTTGAATGACGTCATCAAGAGCATATTCTCGGCCAGGGTTTCGCGGAAGCTCTGGACCGCCGTCGCCTCGATGGTCACGCCGGCAACGACCGGCGTATCCTTGAGTGCGTCGTAGAGCTCCGCCTCGAAGCGCGAATCGACCTGCAGATAGGCGAGCGATATCATCGGCGGCTCGCGCATGAAACGGTTGAGAGCCGCCAGGTCCATATAGGCGGACGTGCCGAGGAATTCCTGGACAACGGCGGAAACCGGGATCTCGCCGACCGGCCGCTCGCCTTCCATCGCCTCGACCCGCAGCCTGTCGCCGCGACCGACGCCAAGCACATCCGCCAGTTTCGCCGACAGGACGAGTCCCGACGGCGGCATCGAGACGGGACGAAGGTCCCGGTCCAGCAGCCGGCCGAGATCGCCGGCGGCAGCCAGTCCGATCAGCGCCGTCCGCCGCGAGACATGGCCGCTGCGGATACGCACGGGAACCGCGCGTACCGGCTCGACACGCATGACACCGGGCAACTGTTCGAGATCATGGATGATTCGCGCCGGCTTGGCCTCAACCAGCGATACCGTCACGTCCTGCCGGTGAATGCGGTTGAACTGCACATCGACGATGACTTCGATGGAATCCATCATGAACATGGAGCTGATGAGGATCGCGGCCGACATGGCGATGCCGAGCGTGGTCAGCCCGGCGCGGACGGGCCGCCGCATGATGTGGCGCAGGATCATGCGTGTCGCCTGGGCGAGATACATGTCCAGCCCGAGCCGCTCCATCAGCGTCTTGCGGTAAACCGGCGGCGCCGCCGGCTGCATCGCCACGGCCGGCGGCAGCAGGGCGGCGCCGCGAACCGCCCCAAGCGTTCCCACGAGGCCGGCGCCGAAGCTGATCAACGCGGCGATCGCGAACGTCCCCGGATCGATTCTGAAATAGAGGAAGGGAAACCGGAAGAACTCGGCATAGAGTTCGGTGAGGCCGCGGCCGAGCCAGGCGCCGCCGGCGAATCCCAGCAGAACACCGGCCGAGACTATGGCCAGCATCATCTTGGCGTAGTGCCAGGCCACCGCGCGTCCGGAGTATCCGAACGCCTTCAGGAGGCCGATCTGCTCGCGCTCCGTCGCGATCAGGCGCGACGCGACGATATTGAGCAGAAAGGCAGCGACACCAAGAAAGATGAGGGGCGCGACGGTACCCATCGATTGAAGCTGCTTGAGTTCGTTGGAGATATACCAGTGGGACGTCTGATCCTTCCGGCCGTAGGCGCCGACGCCACCATAGGGCGCCAGCAGCCGGTCAAGATCGGCGATCACCTGTTGCTCGAGCGCCCCGCGCAGCAGGGTCAGCGAGACGTCGTTAAAGGAGTCCTCCAGATCATATGCGGCGGCCAGTGTTTCCCGGCCAACCCACATCACCCCAAATCGCAGGTCGTCGGGCATCATGGCGCCGGGGCCCAGGGAATAGATGTATTCGGGTGCTAGGGCCACACCGACAACGTTCAGCCGGCGCTTGCGCCCGTTGATGACGGCGTCGAGGTGATCGCCGGGAAGCAGGCCGTGCGCCTCAGAAAACGCCTCGTTGAGCACGACCTCGCCGGTACGGCCGGGCTCGATCGTGCGCCCGATACGCAGGTGCAGCCCGTTCAGGTCCGGCGCGTGACGCTCGGGAACCGAGATCAGAACGCCCCGCGCCGGTTCCGCCATTCCGGCGATGTCCAGCGTCACGCCGGCAACGATCCGGGTCTCGACCCGGGCCACGCCCGGGATAGCCGCGATTCTGCGGGCCAGCCGCTCCGGCGCCCGTTTGACCGAGGCGAAGACCTGGGCAAACCGGTACCGTTCGTAATAGGCGCTGCGGGTTTCGTCCAGCGAGCGCAGTGTGCCCAGCGACATGACATACATCGCGACACCGCACCCGATAACCAGAGCGATCGCCATCGCCTGCAGCCAGATTCGACGCAGATCGCGATAGAGCTTGCGGTCGAGAGCCTGCATGGGATTACCAAACCAGCTCGCGGGCCGGCCGCCGTGTCTCGTTCACCCGGATCTCGACGACGGCGCCGTCGGCAAATCGGATCACCCGGTCGGCCATCTCGGCCATGCCGGCATTGTGGGTTATCAGGGCCGTTGTTGTCCCCAGTTCACGGTTTACCGTCTCCAGGGCTTCCAGAACGACGATGCCCGTCTTGCTATCAAGCGCGCCCGTCGGTTCGTCGCAGAGCAGCACGTCCGGCCGCTTTGCGATGGCGCGGGCGATGGCGACGCGTTGCTGCTCGCCGCCGGAAAGCTGCGCCGGGAAGTGGTCCATGCGCGCCGCCAGGCCGACCAGTGTCAGCGCCTCGTCCGGCTCCATCGGCGCGCGGGCGATCTCGGTCACCAGCGCGACATTTTCCCGCGCCGTCAGGCTGGGAATCAGATTGTAGAACTGGAAGACGAATCCGACATGGTCGCGGCGGTACGCGGTCAGCTCCGCCTCGCCATAGGCGGTGAGTTCATGGTCGCGGAACCAGACGGTACCGGCTGTCGGATGGTCGAGCCCGCCCAGGATGTTCAGAAAGGTCGACTTGCCACTGCCCGACGGGCCCAGCAGCGCCGACATCTCGCCCTCGTAAAGATCAAGGTCCACACCGCGCAGGGCATGTACGTCGACTTCACCGGTGCGATAGACCTTGGTCAGGCCACGTATCCGGAAAGCCCCAGAATCGGATACAGCGGAGACCACTTCATCAGGTTCAGCCATGGCGTGGTCGGTCCTCGCGAGTCCGTCAGGGCCTTTATAGCGCAAGTAGGTTGATCACGCCTTGCGTTATCGCAAAGTCCGGGTCTCTGCCTCGGAAACCTGCTCCAGCGGGTGCGCGGGGACTGGCGTCAACCCAAAAAGCGGATCGACTCGAGGCATCGGAGTCCGGGGGGGTACCGGATCGTATCCGTGAATCATCGACGGCGCCGTTCGTGAATGACCTGGGGCGAAGGACATGGGCCGGACCAGCCGCAGCGCGCTGCAAAAAGGCGCCTGCCGGGCAAATTCAAGTGAGCTGGAGGCGTCACGTGAAAGGCAGGTTCCGGGCCTATGGGACAGTTTGTCGCATACCCACCCCATACCAATTATACACTCTTTTTTGTATAGAAATATCACCAGATACGGTTGGAGTACCCCCTTGACGGTACGCGCCGGCCATCTATGCCGCGACAAAATCCGCAGAAAGCGCAATGAATCGGCCACGTATGAGGGCCACTTCGCGCCCCAATTTCAAGGACGTAGTTCTTATGAAGATCCTGATTATCGACGACCATGCGTTGTTCCGTCAGGGAGTGGCCATGATCCTCCGTGAGTTCTACCCCGACTCGTCGATCGTCGAAGCAGCAACCGCAACGGAGGCGATCGACGCCGGCAACAGCCATCCGGACATTCGTCTCGTCCTGGGGGAGTTCAGTTTGGAGGATGGTTTCGATTTCCGGGCTTTGACGCGTCTCGTCAAACTGCTGCCGGAAGCGGCGATCGCCGTGGTTTCCGAATCCGAAGATCCCCGCGACATTTCGGGATCGTTCAGGGCCGGCGCCAAAGGCTACATCGTCAAATCGTCAAGCTGCGACACGCTACGGCACGCTTTGCCGTTGATCCTCGCCGGGGAAGCCTTCATCCCGTCGAGTGCGATCGGCATGCTGACAAACGGCCAGTCGGCCGAACGAAAACGCGGTGCGGCCCCGATAACCGGGCCCGCGCTGACGCCGCGCCAGCACGAAATCCTCCTGCTGATGGCGCAGGGAATGCAAAACAAGGATATAGCGTCCGAACTGGGCATGCTGGAAGGGACCGTCAAGGTCCACGTCAAGAGCATCCTGCAGAAACTGGGCGTCAATAATCGCACCCACGCGGTGGTGACCGGAATCCGGCAGGGGCTTGTGCCCACCAGCCTCATCCTGCCCGATCGAGAGACCTGCGAATAGGGCGCGGCGGGAGTGGCGCCGAAAATACAGCGGTTCTTGAGGCATGTGTTCCCGTTTGCGTCACATTGTGGCAACCTGCAGCGGATTTTCGCACGGCAACGGGAACGACCTTGGCAACAACCACAGAACAGACAGGAGACGTCGAGCAACGGCTGCGCTCACAGCCGCGGACAAGCCGGTTCCACGCCGAGCTGGCGCGACGCATCCTGCATCTTGTCCGAGAGGCGGACCGCCCCGCCGGCTGGCAGCTGAAGGAACAGTGGCTGGCCGAGCAGCTCAACGTATCGCGGTCGCCGGTACGTGCCGCGTTGCGGCTGCTCGCCGAGCTCGGCATCGTAACCGCGGTGCCCAATCAGGGCTGTTTCCTGGCAACCTCTTCCGGCGACCTTAAGAACACGCTCTACAAAATCCCCCCGACCGAAGAGGAGCGGCTCTATCATACGATCACGCGCGACCGCTTCGCAGACCGGATCGGCATAAGCATCAACGTGACGGAACTGGGCCGAAAGTACGGTGTCAGCCGTTCCATGATCGGCCGGGTGTTGACACGTCTGGCCGACGAAGGCCTGTTGGAACGGGACGCCGGCAGGGGATGGAATTTCCTGCCGTCGCTCAACAATCCGGCGGTCTACGAAGAGAGTTACCGGTTTCGCATGCAGATCGAGCCGGCGGCGATCCTCGACCCCGGTTTCCGTCCGGACCCTTTGAGATTCGCGGAAATACGAAGAGCCCATGAGATCTTGCTCGAGGGCACCGTCCACACGGATCCGTTCCGGCGCCTCGTCGAAATCGACGTAGAGTTCCACGAAACCATCGGCGGCTGCTCGCAGAACCGTTTCATTCTGCAAGCCATACAGCAGCAGTCAAGGCTGCGGCGCATGACCGAGTTTCAGTTTCGCGCCGATCGCGGCCGCATGGCCCAGTCCTGCAGGGAACATCTATCCATTCTGGACGCCCTGGAAGCGGGGGATCGTGAACGCGCCGCGGAACTCATGCGCATGCACATTCGGGTCTCGCGCGACCTTGTTCCCAGCTTCGCCGAGAGAGAATAGTGCTGGCACGAATGCCGGGCTTTCGGTTGGCTACGACCACCGAACGGGCCGGCGCCGGATGATGCGCAACCGATCCAGCGACAGATCATCATAAGAGGGCGACACATGAGCGACAGGAAGGTTATCGCGTTTTTCCCGGAGGCCGCGTTCGGCCCGGCGCTGAATTCGGTGGGCATCGCCCAGGCCTGCGAAAAGCTGGGCCACAAGGCGGTGTTCCTGACCGACCCGGGCATGGGCGGCGTCTATGCGGGCTACGGCTTCGAGGAGCATCTGGTCAATATGTCCGAGCCGATGGAACCGGAGGCAATGGCGAAATACTGGTCCGATTTCATTAACGGCCATATCCCCAACTTCGACAAGAGCCCCTACGGCCAGATCGACAACTACGTGAAGGAATGCTGGGAGGCGATCGTCGAGACCGCGGTCTGGGCGCAAAAGGACCTGCCGGGCGTGCTGGACATGGTAAAGCCAGACGTAATCTGCGTCGACAACGTCATCCTGTTCCCGGCCATCAAGCAATATGGCAAACCCTGGGTGCGCATCATCTCATGCAGCGAGAACGAATTTCCGGACCCGGATATCCCGCCGCACCTGTCCGGCTGCGGCGAGAACGACAAGGCCTGTTTCGGGAAATACACGGCTCGCTTCAACGAGGTGGTCAAGCCGGCCCATGACCATTTCAACGAATTCCTGGCCGAGTGCGGCGAGGATCCCTACCCGCTTGGCGAGTTTTTCGAGGCCTCACCCTATCTCAACCTGCTGCTCTACCCCGAGCCGGTGAAATTCAAGCGCCGCGATCCACTGGACCCGAAGCGCTTCCAGTATCTCGAAGGCTGCGTCCGCCAGGACGAGCCATACGAGGTCCCGCGGTTCGAGGCGAACAACGACGAGCCACTGCTCTATGTCAGCTTCGGCAGCCTGGGTTCCGGCGATACGGACCTGCTGAAGCGTCTGATGAAGACGATCGGCGGCCTGCCATACCGGGCGCTGTTCAACGTCGGCGATTACATAGACGCTTACGACGAGGTGCCGCCAAACGTGCAGATTCACAGCTGGTACCCGCAACCCTCGCTGATTCCTCAGGTCGACGCGGTGATTCATCACGGCGGCAACAACAGCTTCACCGAATGCCTGTATTTCGGCAAGCCGGCGATCATCATGCCCTATGTCTGGGACGGCCACGACAACGCGACCCGTGTGCAGGAGACGGGGCACGGGATCAAGATGCACCGCAGCGACTGGTCCGACGAGGAATTGGCCCGCAATCTCGCAACGCTGATGACCGACACGGCGATGCACGAAAGGCTGGCGGCGACCGCGGCTCATATGCAGGCGCAGCACGGCCCGACCAAGGCCGCGGCCCTGCTCGACCGGCTGGCGAAGGGCTGACCGGCGATGGCGGCACAAACCGATTCGTCGGCGCCCCGACTTGCCGATCCCGCCACCTATGAAGGCAAGATGGCGGACTGGGGCCCGGTGCCGACCATGATCGAGGGGCAGTCGATGACCTCCGGCGTCCTGATCCGCAAGGGGCCGGACGGCGAGAACGAATGTGGACTATGGGTCTGCACCCCCGGCTACTGGGAATGCCACGTCACGCGCGACGAGTTCTGCCATTTCCTGGCCGGCCGCGCGACCTACACCCACGAGTCGGGTGAGGTCATCGAAGTCGAACCCGACACCGCGGCATTCTTTCCGCAAGGATGGCTGGGCACGTGCCGGGTGCACGAGACCTTGCGCAAGGTCTATATGATCGGCTGACGGCGCGACCGGGCGCCCGGGACGCAGTTCCAGAATTCAGAGCCGTTCAGGACTGACCGCCTCCGCCCCCTCCTTCCCGACAAGTCGCAACAGGACCGGCGGGCCGATCATTGTCAGGACGGCGATCACGGTAAAGGCGATGCCCCAGGAGGCGACGGTTTCGCCACCGCCGGTCACGTCGAGCGTGACGCCCAGGATCAGCGGGCCGACGGCGCCGGCGCCGAAACCGAGGAAGGAATGCAGCGCCATGGTGGCGCCGCGCTGGTCCGGCCTCGCCGCGCCGACGGTCCCGGCGGTCAACGCCGAGGAATCGGTGGCGATGATGGTGCCGTAGACGAGGCACATGGCCGCCGCGGCAGGGAACGACAGGGCCGCGGAAAAACCCGTCGAGGCCGCCACCAGAGCCGTTATCATCATCACGGTGAGGATCATCCGCCGCCGCCCGAAGCGGATCGCGATCTCGTTTCCGACGATACTCGAGGGCAGCGCGACCACGGTGACCACTGCGCTGATCAGCGGGATGTCCCAGCCCGCGGCGCCGACAGGGTGAAGCGCCGCGGCAAAGGTCAGGAAGGCGACCACCCAGGACAGGAAGACGAACAGCTCACCGGTGTGCAGCGTGTAGGCGACTATATAACCGATCGCCGGGCGGTTCGAAAACACGGGCCGGACATCGGGGATGCGAAACCAGTCCGCCAGCCGGCTCGACGTGCCGTCCGGCAACAGCACCCAGGCGGCGATGGCAAAGGCGGCCAGCGGCCCCGCAAGGGTAACGCCGAAGGCCCAGCGCCAGCCGAATTCGGCGGCGACCGCACCCGACAGCCAGAATGATGCGCCGGCGCCGATGGCGTAGCTGGCGGTATAGAACGAAACCGCGCGCGACGGATGCCGGCTCTCGTATCGGTCTATCAGCGCCTTCAGTCCGGGCATGTAGCAGCCCGCGAAACCGACGCCGCCGAGGATCCGGAAGGCCATCGCGGACCAGAAACCGGTCGCCATCGCCAGCCCGGCCAGCGAGAGCGCGCTGAGGATGCCGCCCACGAGGACGATCGTCCGGGCATCGATGCGGTCGGTGCCGCCGACCAGGAACGGCACGGCGACCATATAGCCGGCGAAGAAGATGCCATTGAGCCAGCCGGCCTCGGTCTTGCTGAGACCCCATTCGCCGATCAGCGTTGGCGTGACCGCGGCGAAGGTCGAGAATCCGAGCAGGCTTGCCGCCATAGCCAGGCACATGGCGACGACCAGCGCCGTGCCGCCAAGCCGGGCGCCCGCCATCGAATCAGCCCATTGCCGCAGTGAACAGGGCTTGGTAGCCGGCGGCGTCGACGGGACGCGGGTTGCTTGCGGTGGAATGATCGGCCACCGCGCCCTCGACCATGCGGGGGATGAGGCTCTCGGTCACGCCCATTTCGCGCAGACCGGCGGGCAGGCCGAGCCGCCGGTTAAGGGCCTCGATCGCCCCGGCAAGGTCGGCACCGCCGGGCAGGCCCATCGCGGCTGCGAGCCGCTCGTACTTGTCACCCACAAGGCCCGCATTGAAGCGCAATACCGCAGGCAGGATGACTGCGTTCAACGTACCGTGATGCAATACCGGATCTCTCAGCCCGCCGAGCGGGTGCGACATGGCGTGAACCGCACCCAGCCCCTTCTGGAACGTCAACCCGCCCTGCAGCGATGCCATCATCATATTCCAGCGCGCCTCGCGGTCGGAACCATCGGCCACCGCTTTTTCGATCCAGCGCATGGCGCGCGCGGCGCCGTCAAGGGCGATGGCATCCGCGGGAACGTTGTCGCGCGGCGAGAGGAAAGTTTCGATGCAATGGGTCAGGGCATCCATGCCGGTGGCGGCGGTCAGACCGGGCGGCAGCCCCAGCGTCAGTTGCGGATCGCAGATCGCCACGTTCGGGATCATGGACGGCGCAATGAAACCCAGCTTGCGGCCGTCCCGCAAGCTTATCAGCGCGGCCCGCCCGACCTCGCTGCCGGTTCCCGCGGTCGTCGGCACCGCGATGAGCGGCGCCACCGCCGGGGTGATCTTCGACATGCCGCCCAGGATTGCCGCATACTGTGCCAGCGGCCCGGCATGGGCCGCCATCAGCGCAACCGCCTTGGCAAGGTCGATGGACGACCCGCCCCCGAGCGCGACCAGCCCGTCGCAGCCGGCGTCCCGGTAGACGGCCAGGGCCGCATCGACCGCGTCCTCGGTCGGGTTCGGCGGTGTATCGTGGAAGACCGGTGTTGCGCTCGGCAGGTCCGCCTTGACCGGCGCGACGAGACCCGCGGCAACGATGCCGTCGTCGGTTACGATCAGCGGCCGGGATACTCCGAGCGCGTGCAGCTCATCGGACAGCAGCGCCGCCGCACCGAAATCGAACTGTATTCTGGTGAGGTAGTTGATCAGCGCCATCGCGGACAGCTCCTCTTCGTATGGGAGAACCACTGCCCGCTGCTTAGCACAGCTATGACCTGTTTTCGATTGGCGTCTCTACCGGCGTGCCGGCTGCGCAGGCCACCGTCGTGACATGCCTGCCGCCTCCGCCGCCCGTGCAAGCCAGGGGATAAGAAGCGGACCCTGCGCTATCCTGCGATGGCGACTGCTTGAGGAGTGGTTTCGTTGAGGGTAGCTCCGCTGGGTTCCGTCTGGGCCGCCTGAACGCCGAGCCACAACATGGCGGCAATGAAGAGCAAAGTGATCTGGACTGCGCGCAACGCTTCCTCCATTCGGGGCCGACGGACGACAGGGTGCCCTTCTTGCCGGCCAATCAAGGCGCTTCGATGGCATCCCGGTGGACAACTTGAGGCATTTGGCCACGCGGCCACTTAATATTTGATTAATACGTGCGCCGAAGGACACGAATTTCCTGTAAATTGGCGGGACCGGTCAGCGATGGCGCCGGGATTTGCGGGGGGTGCCGGTTCGGGTCGGCCGAACGGGTGGTTATATTCATTGGCCCAACGGCTGGCCGACTGCCGATCACGCCGACGCGCAAGACAGGATCGCATCCCTGGACCGCGCCGTATCCGCCGCAACCGGCGCACCGGATTCGGATTCGAAGCCGGCATCGTCCCAGGCCAGCATGCCGCCCTGCAGGTGCGTCGCCGTATCGCGTCCGGTGGCCAGCAGGATACCGGCGGCCTGCGCGGACCGGCGGCCGACCGCGCAGGTCAGCACCAGCCGGCGCCCGTCTTCGACCGGCAGCTTGCGGATGTCGAACTTCGAGAGCGGCAGATTGATCGCACCGGGGATTCGATCCTGGGCGAATTCCCATTCCTCGCGCACATCCACCAGCACCGCCATGTCCGAAGCCAGCCAGCGGCACAGGGTCGCCGCGTCGATCTCTATGAGCCTCTTCTCCGTCCATGTTGCCATACTCGTCATGATCCTCACTCCCAATGCCGATGGTCCGTCCTGCCGGAAACACCCTTTATTTAACGAACAAATATGGAGGTTTCAATAGTGTAGCACAATTTTTTTGTAAAATAAATATTATAACAATTTATATCATGTATTATTGGTATCCCGCCGGGCTGCGAAGACAGTTTCTGGAATAATGACGCGCTCGCAAGGAAGCCTGCCCGCGGCGGCGAACCGCGAATCCCGCAAAAGGCTGTTGCACGGCGCCGAATACGTGTACTGATGAATGCGCACCGGCGATCGTGCCGTTCGCCCTGGACGACCTGCGTAATGACCACCGTTTACTCGATTGGCGCCGCGGCGAACGACAACCGCCGGGGCATCGCCTGGATGCTGTTGACCATGCTGCTGTTCGTCAGCCTGGACGCGGTCGTCAAGCATCTGATCCAGACCTATCCGGTGCCGCAGGTCGCCTGGGCGCGTTTCTTCTTCCATGCAATCCTGCTGGCGGCGGTGCTGGGCCGGCGTCTGCCGACGACGTTCTCGACCCGCCGTCGCGGCCTTCAGGTCCTGCGCTCAGGCCTGCTGATGGTCACGACGCTGCAGTTTTTCGCCGGCCTCTACTTCCTGCCGCTGGCCGACATGACGGCGATCATGCAGAGCGCTCCGCTGATCGTGACCGCGCTGGCGCTGCCGCTGCTCGGCGAACATGTCGGCATCCGCCGCTGGGCCGGCGTTGCCGCGGGATTCACCGGCGCCCTCATCATCATCCGGCCCGGGACCGAGGCCATGCAGCTGGCCGCGCTGTTGCCGCTGGGCGCGGCAACGACCTTCGCGCTTTACCAGATCACCACCCGCATCCTGAGCCGCACCGATGCGACGCTCAACACCCTGCTATACACCCCTCTGCTCGGCGCCGCCGCGATGAGCGTCGCCGCGCCGTTCTTCTGGGTCATGCCCGATGCCGAAGGCTGGGCGCTGATGGTGCTGACGGGCGTGTTCGGCGGCCTCGGCCATTTCACCATGATCCGGGCGTTCACCTGGGCGCCGGCCGCGAGCGTTTCGCCCTTCGGCTATTCCGCGCTGATCTGGGCGACGCTGTTCGGCTTGATCCTGTTCGGCGATTTCCCGGATTCCGCGACCATCATCGGTGCGACGGTGATCGTCGGCAGCGGTCTCTATATCCTGCATCGCGAACATCTGCGGCGACGTCCGGAGTAGCGGTCACTCCGGTACGCCTCCCTTCCCGGTACAGCCTGCAGGCTTGGCCGCGTGGCGAAGACCGGCTAGCCTCGAACCAGCCAGCAACGGGAGGAGAACATGGCGGGATTGAAACCGGGACTTGAAGGAACCGCCACTCTGACGGTCGACGAGGCCCACACCGCGCCGCGCATCGGCAGCGGACGGGTGCACGTGCTGGCCACGCCCGTAATGATCAACCTGATGGAAGCGGCGGCACTCGACGCGGCCGAACAATTGCTGCCGGAGGGCCACCAGAGTCTGGGAACGCGGATCGACGTGAGCCACGTGGCGGCGACGCCCGTCGGCATGACCGTGCGCGCGACCGCCGTGGTCACGCGCGTCGACGGCAACCGCGTCACCTTCCGGGTCGCCGCCCACGACGAGCGCGACCTGATCGGCGAAGGCACCCATGAGCGCGTCGTCGTCAACGTCGCCCGATTCGACGCCAGGGTCAGCGAGAAGGCGCAGGCGCCGGCCCGCAAGACTCCCTGAGACGCTGCCTGCCCGGGCCACTCGCCGCCCTCCCGGCGGCGGCGACCCGGCGGCTCGCGACGTTTTCGCCCGCCAGTGCTGTGGTCGCCTCCCGGCCAAAACACTTATGGGTCTGGTTTTACGTCCAGCGTAGTATTTGGTATAAGGGCGCTATGTTGGGGCGGAACCCGAAGAATCCCCGAATATAGCGATGCATACACAATAATAATCTGGAACATCAATAATCTGGAACATGGAGGTCGTATCATGCCTGACCGTTACAATACCAAATTCGATCTGGGCGAGCAGAACGTTCAGAAATTCGGGCTGGACATACACCATCCCGTCTTCCTGATCTCCAGTATTCTGGTGCTGTTGTTTGTCATGGTTACGCTGATCGCGCCGGGCGATGCCAAGACGGCGTTCGACGGCGCCAAGGGCTGGTCGATTGCCAATTTCGACTGGCTGTTCATGGTCGGCGCCAACATCTTCGTCATATTCTGCCTCGTGCTGATCTTCATGCCGGTCGGCAAGATCCGCATCGGCGGCGAGGATGCAAAGCCGGAATTCTCGACCATATCGTGGTTTGCGATGCTGTTCGCCGCCGGCATGGGCATCGGGCTGATGTTCTGGAGCGTTGCCGAGCCGACCGCCTATTACACCGACTGGTACGGCACACCGCTGAATGCCGAGGCGCGCACGCCGGAGGGCGCGCGCATGGCGATGGGCGGCACCATGTTTCACTGGGGCCTGCATCCCTGGGCGATCTATGCGGTGGTCGGGCTGTCGCTCGCCTTCTTCACCTACAACAAGGGTCTGCCGCTGACCATTCGTTCCGGGTTCTACCCGCTGATAGGCAACCGGTGCTGGGGCTGGTTCGGCCACATCATCGACGTCGTCGCGGTCATGGCGACGATCTTCGGGCTGGCGACCTCGCTCGGCTTCGGCGCACAGCAGGCTGCCAGCGGCCTGAATTTCCTGTTCGGCGTGGAGGCCGGAATCGCCACCCAGGTTGCGATCATCATCGGCGTTACCATAGTGGCGATCTTTTCGGTCGTGCGCGGCATCGACGGCGGCGTCAAGCTGCTCAGCAACATCAACATGCTGATGGCGGCCACGCTGCTCATGTTCGTCATCCTGTTCGGCCCGACGCTCGCAATCTTCACCACGATGTTCACGACCGCCGGCGCCTATGTCGAGAACATCATTCCGCTGAGCAACTGGATCGGCCGCGAGGATGACAAGTTCTTCCATGGCTGGACGGTGTTCTACTGGGCCTGGTGGATTTCGTGGTCGCCCTTCGTCGGCATGTTCATCGCCCGCATCTCGAAGGGCCGGACAGTGCGCGAGTTTCTCATCGCGGTGCTGCTCGTGCCGACGCTGGTGACGCTCGTTTGGATGTCCGCGTTCGGCGGCTCCGCCCTGGCGCAGATCCAGGCCGATATCGGCACGCTGGCCGGGGGCATCGGCGAGGTCTCGCTGGCGCTGTTCCAGATGTTGCAGAACCTGCCACTGACCTCGATCACGTCCTTCCTCGGCATCTGCCTTGTGCTGGTGTTCTTCATCACCTCTTCGGATTCGGGCTCGCTGGTCATCGACAGCATTACCTCGGGCGGCAAGGTCGACGCGCCGACCGCCCAGCGGGTGTACTGGGCCGCCATGGAGGGTGTGATCGCAGGGGCACTGCTGTTCGGCGGCGGCGGCGATGCCCTGGGCGCACTGCAGGCAGCGGCGATCACCGTCGGCCTGCCGTTCACGCTCGTCCTGATCGTGATGTGCGTTGGTCTCTATATGGGCCTGAGCCACGAGAAGAAGTTCGTGGTCGGCGCGGCGACAGCCGAATAGGCCGGGCGGGATCCCGCGGCTGGCCGGGGACGGCGCACACAGGCGCCGTCCCGACTGCGTGCATCAATGACCGCGCCGCTTCGGGCTGCGCCGGCGACAATGTCGCCTGAACGGGCTCACCTGCGCAGCAGGAGTTCCTGGTATCTGCCTTCCTCTTCCGGGCACTGCAGGGGCACTTGCTTACCCAGTCCCCCCGTCAGCCTGCTGTACGACTTGTAGACCTCGCAGGTCAGGCAATTCCCGAGCTTTTCGTCCAGCGAGCCTTGCACCACGCCCCCGCACAGGGTTCCTGCGATGGCCCAGCAGGAGTGGCCGAACCCCTCCTTCGA
>Ga0224512_10000124_pt1 | contig 82467 bp, 67 predicted proteins | sample SF_May12_sed_USG_4_FD_169103 | JGI IMG/M metagenome (GOLD analysis project Ga0224512, IMG submission 169103) | Sediment microbial communities from San Francisco Bay, California, United States - SF_May12_sed_USGS_13 | ecosystem: Environmental > Aquatic > Marine > Sediment | place: USA... | reverse complement strand
GAAAGTACTCATTTGCATTTCTTTCCTCGCGGCGACATTCCTTTCGCCCGCTACGATGGCGGAAGATGGGGTGGCAGCTGACCCGGAGCATTACACTGTCGAATTTGAAAACGATAAAGTTCGAATAATACGGATCAAATACGGGCCAGGCGAAAAGTCCGTTATGCATACGCATGGCCCGAACGCGGCGGTTTTTCTGACCTCAAATGCCGTCCGCTTTACCCTGCCTGACGGCACATCCGTGGAGACGACATCGGAGGCGGGCGCCACTCAATGGTCCGATTCGGAAGAGCACTTGCCAGAAAACCTGAGCGACGAAACGCTGGAAGTTATCCTCGTTGAACTGAAAGAATAGTAACTACGAATACATCGGTTTAGGTCATAGCGGGCACTTCATCGTTCCTGGAGTGTCCGCTTCTCTAATCGGGCATTGAAGTCAAGCTTTTGGCCGACTGCAGTAGTTCACCAGGAACCTGAACGAACGACCGCTATTGGCGGGAGCGGACGCTCAATAATGGGTTATCGAGTTTTCGAGGTCTGAGTGACACCTAAGCGTCGCATAGCCGCCAGTTGGTTAGTTCGCGCTATAATTTCCGCTGGTGACCCGACGCGGACACTTGCGCTAAGCACTATTCCAAATTGACATCGGAAGTGTGAATGGGAGGATGGTCTCTATAGGTAACCTCTCACTTCAGACGGAAGAGGCCACAGCGAACTGAAGAGCACGCTGTCCAATGAGAAACAGGCTTTGGCTTATTGTGTGGGGGCTCGCTAGCCTAGTTTGGCTGTCGTTGCCCTTTTGGTGCGAAATCTTCGGTGGCGACGAACGACTGTTGTCGTGTCGCGACGAGCGGGCGATGGCGGTAGACGTACTTGGTTCGGCGCTACCGGAGTGGGGCTTTACATTCAAAGCGTACGCACTTTGGTTTGGCCCGCCGATCGCAGTATTGCTTCTTGTACTTGTGTTGAAGTGGATAATTCGTGGGATTCGTTGCAACGGATGATCGACCTCTTTTGGCCGGAAGGCAACGGTCGCCTGGTTTGCGGTATGATTTCTGCTAATGACCCTTTATAGATAGTCAGTCTCTCCCTCAGTGATACTTAGAGACAGCCGGCAGGTATCTGTCGGTGAGGGGGACATGCACCCGCGGACTACGAATATGTTGACCCAAACACGCGATGTTCACCGCTTTGGCTTCGAGTCCGCAGGTGCGCTTGAGCTCGACAACGAATACTCAGGGCGCGTCGCGTAACCGGCTCACCTATATTGCCTTCGCAGAGCTCGTGGCCTGCATGTCCCGGTCCATAACGATACCACTTTCGGGGGCATGCAATGCAGACGGCGCTATCCAACTACACCGCAATAATCGGCATTGACTGGGCAGACAAGAAGCACGATGTCTGCATCCACGTAACGGCGACTGGCAAACAGGAACTCTTACAGATCCCGCACCAGTCGGAGAAGATTGACGAATGGGCCCGATCGCTCCATCGGAAGCACGGTGGACCGATGGCGGTGGCCCTGGAGTTATCGAAGGGGCCGATCGTTGCTGCGCTACAGAAGTACGACTTCTTTGTGCTGTACCCGGTCAACCCGTCGAGCCTGGTCTCGTACCGCAGGACCTTTACGCCGAGTGGCGCCAAGGACGATCCCACCGATGCCGTGTACATCCTCAACCTGTTGCTGCGTCACCCGGACCAGTTCCATCCACTGAAACCACAGAGCATCGAGATGCGTGCCTTGATGACGCTGACCGAACAGCGCCGTCGCCTGATGAACGATCGCGTGCGGCTCACCAACCGTCTGCGTAATGCGCTGAAGCAATACTATCCACAGGCACTTGAGTGGTTCGATCGCATCGACACGAAGCTGTTCTGCGACTTCATCAAGCGATGGCCCACGGTGGTCCAGGCAAGACGCGCACGCAAGGCGACCCTGGAGACGTTCTTCCGCGCGCACAACATGAACCGCAAGCCACTACTGGACAGGCGCATCACCGCCATCAAGTCGGCCGTGCCGCTGACCACCGATGATGGTGTCGTCATCCCTTATCGCCTGTTGGCGCTGACACTCGTCGAGCAGCTCGAGACGATGCTGGCGTGCCTGGATAGCTTCGATGAAGAGATCGCCGCTCTGGCGCCACAGCATCCGGATCACGAACTGTTCGACGGTCTGCCGGGCGCCGGACCGGTGTACACATCACGACTGATGGTCGCCTTCGGTGAGCAGCGTGAGCGCTTCAACAATGCTGCTGAGGTGCAAAAGTACGGCGGTATTGCACCCGTCACGGAGCGTAGCGGCCAGCAACTGTGGATCCACTGGCGATGGCAAGCCCCGACGTTCCTGCGACAGACCTTCGTTGAATGGGCCGCTCAAACAATCAACAAATCGTACTGGGCCGGTCTGTATTATTATCAGCAGCGAGCAAAAGGTTGCTCGTACCAGGCGGCGGTCAGAGCACTGGCGTTCAAGTGGATCCGCATCCTGTACCGATGCTGGAAAACTCGAACACCGTATGACGAAGCCAGGTATCTAAAAGCTCTACAGGAACGCGGATCGTCCTTGCTCAAAACAGCAGAAGCTGCTTGACTGAGTGACTCAGGGCGTGAAGCGGTCGCTGGTAATCGACCAAACGCGCGCGCCGCAGCGAGCAAGTTTGCGGCCATCGAATTGTGAGAATGACCTGGTGTCGAAGATAGTATTGGAAGGTGGTTCAGACGTCGCGGAGATGGTGCTGTTCAGCATTGACGAAATACCGCCTGCGCGCGTTTCCGAAAAGACACTCGCAGGACTTGAAGCCAATAATCAAGCCATTCGCATGCCGACTGGGGGGGATGGCGGTTACTTGCTGCACTTGTACGTCGATGAGCAAGTGCCCGACGAGGTCATGCAGTACTGCATTGAAGACGATGCACTGACGGCAGAGTTTCGAGCTAACTCTGGTCAGATAGCCTTCGGCGGTGCTGAATCAACGTTCGCTGAGTTCAACCCCAACGACAATATTCGCACCGATACGCGTATCGCCCCCGGCGTGTACGACGCCGTGGCATTTCACACTGATCATCCGGACGATCTCGTCGAAGATGCAGTTGAAAAGGTAATCGGGCCCGATGGGAAACGCGCTGAAGACGTTTCAACCTACATCATCATTGGTACCGTGGTCCTGGCATTTGCGTTCTATATTCTGGGCAGTGCCATTGCACAAACTCGTGCAGTCGGCTTAGTCTTGGCCGCCATTGTCGTGATTGCGGGCAGACTTTGGTACAAGTCTCACGCACGATCTGAGCACTACAGAAAGGCTGACGCCCTGAGACGCGAGGTCCACCTCGAGTATCCGAGTATTGTGATTCGGTTGACCAAACGGGGCGCCTGAATGCGCGCCAACAGAGATCGTGCAATGACCGCTTTTGGCCGTCAGCGGAAGGTCGCGTCTTCCCCAAACAAGACACTCAGGCGACTGCTATCGGAAAAAGCAGACGTTCATTAGCAGCATCAGCTCCTGACCCCGAGAAGCCCCTGGCCATCTCACATTTCCAATCTATTGAAGCCTATATTCCAGAGCACCTCGAAAAGATTCAGTTCTTTATTCTCTTTTGACTTGTTTATTACCTCGGACCATTCGCAAAACGGCATACGACCTGTTGCTATTCAACCGTTACCGACTTCGCAAGATTCCTCGGCTGATCTATATCGGTACCCCTTAATACAGCAACGTGATATGCCAAAAGCTGAAGCGGAATGGTATAAACGATAGGCGCAATCAGTCGGTCTGCATGTGGCATTGCAATTACTTTCATGCCAGGTTCGCTTTTGATGCCCGTCTCTTTATCCGCGAACACGTACAGCTGGCCACCGCGTGCGCGCACCACTTGCATATTGGATTTCAGTTTATCCAGCAGTTCGTTATTTGGCGCGACGACAACGACCGGCATGTCTTCGTCGATCAGGGCCAAGGGTCCGTGCTTTAGTTCACCAGCCGCATAGGCCTCTGCGTGAATATACGAAATCTCTTTGAGCTTCAGCGCACCCTCCATTGCGATGGGCCACATCGGGCCTCGCCCGAGAAAAAGCGTGTGTTGCTTTTCGGCAAAATCTTCGGCCAACTCTTGCAACTGGTCGCTCATTTGCAGCGCCAGATCAGAGGCGGCGGCGGCGTGCGTAAGGTTTGATACGAACTCCTTCTCCTGTTCCTTCGACAATCCTCGATGCCGAGCCATCATCAGCGTGACAAGAAGGACTGAGAGTAACTGGGTCGTAAATGCCTTGGTGCTCGCTACGCCAATCTCGGGACCTGCCTGGGTCATCATGACAAGATCGGACTCGCGCACCATCGAACTGTGTGCGCTGTTGCAGATCGTCAATGAGCCGATATAGCCGCCCTCCTTGGCCATGCGTAAGGCCTCGAGCGTATCGGCGGTTTCGCCGGACTGCGACAGTGTCACGAAAAGCGTGTTAGGCGGGACCAGGACGTGGCGATAGCGGTACTCGCTTGCGATCTCTACCTGGCACGGCACATGGGCAATGGACTCGATCCAGTACTTGCCGACGCAACCCGCATGATAACTGGTTCCACAAGCGACGATGTGAATGTGTTCGACCTTGTCGAGCAACTCTGACGCTCGCGGTCCGAGCGACTCGGGCCTGACCCGCTGATTCGCAACGCGGCCATAGAGAGTATCGGCCAGCGCGCTCGGCTGTTCGAATATTTCCTTTAGCATGAAATGGCTGTAGGGAGCTTTTTCCGCGGACTCGCTGTCCCACTCGGTTTCGTGAACCTCGCGCGAAACTTCTTTGCCCTCCGTGTTCACAATTCGCACGCCATCGCGGCGAATCTCGGCCAGATCGCCTTGTTCCAGGTAGATAAATCGCTGCGTAACCGGTAGCAAGGCCGGTACACCGCTGGCGACAAAATTCTCGCCGTCCCCCAGCCCGATAACCAGTGGGCTGGCGACCCGGCTAACGACGATTCGGTCCGGGTCTTCGGCATCAACGACGAGCAGCGCGTACGCGCCTTCAAATCGCTCGACGGCCTGGCCAACGGCCTCGACCAGATCCAGGCCTTGAGTCAGGTAGCTGTGAATCAGATGTGCTGCAACCTCGGTGTCCGTCTCGGATTGAAAGTCGTAGCCGATTGCCTGAAGCTCCTCCTTGATCGGCTGGAAGTTCTCAATAATTCCATTATGAATTACGGCGACACGGCCGCCGGAAAGATGTGGGTGTGCATTCGCTTCGGTAACGCCGCCATGCGTTGCCCATCGCGTATGCGCGACGCCAAGGCGGCCGTGCAACGGCTGTTGCTCGAGTTTCTTGTCGAGCTCCGATACTTTTCCAACGGTACGGCACAGACCAATTACCTTGTCGTCGCCAACAACGGCCACGCCGGCCGAGTCGTAACCGCGATACTCGAGGCGACGCAGGCCCTCTACGAGCGTTGGAACAATATCCCGTTCGGCGACTGCGCCGACGATTCCACACATGACTAACTCCCTTTCTTGACCGGTTTCTTCCAGCCCTTGATGGTCATTTGCTTTGCGCGCCCGAGCGTGAGTTCACCTGCCGCTGCCGGTTTCGTGATCGTCGAGCCGGCGCCGATCGTCGCGCCCTTGCCTATCTCCACAGGTGCCACCAGGTTTACGCCGGAGCCGATGAAAGCGTCATCACCAATCGTCGTCTTGTATTTGTTCGCACCGTCGTAATTGCACGTGATCGTACCGGCCCCGACATTGACGCCTGCCCCGACCTCGGCATCACCGATGTAGGTCAGATGGTTGATCTTGCTGCCATCCGCGACCGTGCTCTTTTTGATCTCGACGAAATTGCCGACTTTGACATTGTTCGAGAGCGCAGCACCCGGACGCATGCGTGCAAACGGGCCGATTTCACAGTCCCGGCCCGTTGTTGCTCCCTCGATATGGCAATTCGAGTGAACCACGGTACCCGGCCCCATTTTACTGTCGCGGATAAGGTTGTTGGACTCGATGCGCGAACCGTCACCTAACGATACGTCGCCCTCGAATACCGCGTTTACATCAATGAACACATCCTTGCCACAGGTCAACTTGCCGCGGATGTCGACCCGCGCCGGGTCGGCAAACCCGACGCCCTCTGCCATCAGTTCGTCGACAAGACGAGCTTGCAATGCGCGCTCGGCCTCGGCCAGTTGTTTCTTATCGTTGATACCCATCACCTCTATCCGGTTGCTTGCCTTCACGCCCCTGACATCGACTCCATCGCGCACGGCCATCGCGACGACATCGGTCAAATAGTACTCGCCCTGAGCGTTGTCGTTACTCAGGTTTTGCAGCCAGTCTCCCAGTCTGCCCGCCGGACAAACCATGACACCGGTGTTGATCTCCGTGATTGCCCGCTGCGCCGGCGTTGCGTCCTTCTGCTCGACGATGCCAACCACACGCTCACCGTCACGGACGATGCGCCCGTATCCGTACGGATCATGAAGATCGACGGTCAGAACCGCGACGCCATCTGCCGGAGTGTCCTCGAGCAAGCGCGTGAGCGTCGCGACCGTGAGCAATGGTACATCGCCAAACAGGATCAACGCACGATTGCCGGGCGGTGTTTCCGGCATCGCTTGCTGCACCGCGTGCCCCGTGCCGTGCTGCTCTGCCTGCAGCACCCAGCGCAGATCCTCCTGCCCGATGGTCGAGGGCACGGTTTCACCGCCATGGCCGTATACAACGCAGATGTCGGCAGCCTGCAGTGCGCGGGCACACTCCAGAACATGGCTCAGCATCGGCCTGCCGGCAAGGGTTTGCAAGACCTTTGGCAGATCGGAGCGCATGCGGGTACCCTGCCCCGCGGCGAGAATAATGATGCTTAGCGGCAAGCGTGAAACTCCCTGTTTCGTGGCTTGCGCATGATACCGTATGTGCCGTTATGAGTAATGAGACGATCATCTTTATCGGCGTTGCGATCTACATGGTCGGGATGCTCGTCGTCGGATACTTCGCGTCGAAAAAGACCCACTCGGTCACCGAGTTCGTCGTCGCGGGCCGCGGCCTCCCGGTCTGGCTGTGCTCGATGACCGTGATCGCGACATGGTTCGGTGGCAGCACAATGATGGGTGGCGCCGGCGCGGCCTACGATAGCGGGATGCTGGGAGTCATCGAGGACCCGTGGGGTGGCGCTCTTGCCTTGCTCCTCGTCGGCTTTTTCTTTGCAAGAATGTTCCGGCGCCTTCGCGTAATGACGGTTGCCGACTTTATGGAGCAGCGCTACGGAAAGGTCGCCGCGATGGCCATTACCGCCACTTCGCTGTTCTCGAATATCGCCTGGGTCGGAGCGGTCCTGGTCGCGTTTGGCCTTATTTTCGAGTCACTGACGAACATTCCGCTGGAGATCGGCATCGTTAGCGGTGCGATCGTGATATTCATCTACACCGCCATTGGTGGTATGTGGGCGGTCGCGATGACCGATTTTGTCCAGATGCTGATCATTATCCTTGGATTGCTCGTCCTGTTGATCGTCGTCCTCGTCGACGTCGGCGGCTGGCAGGCTGTGTCCCCGCAGCTGAACGAATACACATTTCGTATGCTGCCTATGGACAACACACCAGAGCAGTGGCTCAACTACCTGCGGGCCTGGACAATCATCGGCGTTGTCGATATTTCGGCGCAAACGCTGTTCCAGCGAGTTTCCGCCGCAAAGAGCGAGCAGGTTGCACAAAACTCATTTTACTTTGGCGGCATCGGCTACCTGGCATTCGGGTTGATCCCCGTGTTTCTTGGCATCATTGCCAGCGTGACGATGCCCAACCTGAGTTCCTCAGAATCCGTTATTCCGATGCTGGCAATCGAGCATCTCCACCCTGTTCTCGTCGCTGTATTTGTTGGTGCCATTTTGGCTGCAATAATGAGTTCCGGCGATAGCGCGCTACTGGCATGTGCCAGCCTGCTGGCCAAGAATGTTTTGCCGCTGGTCAAACGCGCCCCTTCGGCAAAGCTCTCGCTGCTCGTCGCGCGGCTTGCAATCCCGGCTTGTGGGATTATTTCTATTGCCGTTGCAATAAAGATTCAGGTCGTATTCAACCTGATGGTTGACGCCAATATCCTCGGTCTGGCCGCAATCATCGTTCCATTCATCCTCGGCGTCTGGTGGAAGAAAGCGAACAGGGCGGGGGCGCTGTCCGCGATGGCGGCGGGCATATTGGCCTGGCTGTTGACCAATTTCTTCTCGCCGACATTGCCGGCTGACTTTATCGGCCTTGCTTTTTCTCTGGTCACGATGTTGATCGTTACGCCGTTGACGCAGAAGATAGACCCGCCGCGTGAACTGCGCGACAGTGATGGGAATCCAGTGGAAATGCGGAACCGGCTGGGAACGCTGCCACTATTGAAACGCATGGGCTCGGAGCCCCTGGGACGAGAAGGGCTCTGAGCCCACCCGCTATTTGCGCTTGCCCCTGAGTTTCTGCGCTGCCTGGTAGCGAGCACGCGCTTCGGCAAGCTCCTGCTGCGCGCGCGCGATATCGGTTTCTTCGGAGGCGCCCTGCAATGCCTGCTCTGCCTGTTGCTGCGCAGCGAGCGCTGCCGCCTCGTCGAGCTGCTCGCCTCGCAGCGCCGTATCGGCAAGCACCGTCACGAGCGCCGGCTGCACTTCGAGCATGCCACCGGTGACGTAGAAGAAGTGCTCGGCGCCTTCGGGATCCTGAACACGAACTTCGCCTGGCTTCAACGCCGTCAGCAATGGTGCATGCCGCGGCGCAATGCCGATTTCGCCCATTATTGCGGGAGCGAAAACCATCAGCGCTTCGCCTGAATGGATTTCACCTTCCGCTGATACGATGTCGACTTTTATCGTGGCCATCAGTTCGTCTCGATTCGTTATTTCATGCTCTTGGCGTTTTCGACTACTTCGTCGATCGAGCCAACCATGTAGAACGCCTGCTCCGGAATATGATCGTAATCGCCATTAACGATTCCATTGAACCCGCGAATCGTCTCAGCGAGAGATACGTACTTGCCCGGCGAGTTCGTAAACACTTCGGCGACGAAGAACGGCTGCGACAGGAAGCGTTGAACCTTGCGCGCGCGGGTAACGATGAGTTTGTCGTCTTCGGACAGCTCGTCCATACCGAGGATAGCGATGATGTCCTGCAGTTCCTTGTAGCGCTGCAGCACGGCCTGCACTCCACGCGCACAATCGTAATGTTCCTGACCAATGATGTTTGGATCGAGAATTCGGGAGGTGGAATCAAGTGGGTCCACAGCCGGATAGATGCCGAGCTCCGCAATCTGGCGCGACAGTACGAGCGTTGCGTCCAGGTGGGCAAACGTCGTAGCCGGTGACGGATCCGTCAGGTCGTCGGCAGGTACGTACACGGCCTGGAACGAGGTGATCGAGCCGGTTTTGGTCGACGCGATACGTTCCTGCAGGATGCCCATTTCTTCAGCAAGAGTCGGCTGGTAACCGACGGCCGACGGCATGCGGCCGAGCAGTGCAGACACTTCGGTTCCAGCCAGCGTGTAACGGTAGATGTTATCGATGAACATCAGCACGTCACGACCTTCGTCGCGGAATGCCTCTGCCATCGTCAGGCCCGTCAGTGCAACACGAAGACGGTTGCCTGGCGGCTCGTTCATCTGTCCGTACACGAGCGATACCTTGTCGATAACGCCCGATTCAGTCATCTCATGGTAGAAGTCATTGCCCTCGCGAGTACGCTCACCAACACCGGCAAACACCGAATAGCCAGAGTGCTCGTGCGCGATATTTCGAATCAACTCCATCAGCGTTACTGTCTTGCCGACGCCGGCGCCCCCGAACAGACCGACTTTGCCGCCTTTGGAGATCGGCATGATGAGGTCAATGACCTTGATGCCTGTTTCGAGAACCTCGGTTGTCGCCGCCTGCTCTTCGTAGGTCGGCGCCGCGCGGTGAATTGGCATCAGCTTTTCGGCGCCAATCTCGCCGGCGTTATCGATCGGCCTGCCAAGCACGTCCATTATGCGGCCGAGCGTCTTCTCGCCTACCGGAACGGAAATCGGCCCGCCGGTGTTACTCACCGACATACCACGCTTCAGACCTTCCGACGAACCCATCGCGATCGCGCGGACAACACCGTCGCCCAGCTGCTGCTGCACCTCGAGCGTTATGTCGACGTCATCGATAATCAATGCGTCGTAGATTTTCGGAATCTGGTCTGCGGGAAACTCAACGTCCACGACAGCGCCAATAATTTGCACAGTGTTTCCGGTGCTCATGTGTAAGTCCTTATCCAAGTTCAGCGAATTTGTCGCTGATAAGTGTTTCTAAAATCCTGTTAGCCAGAAACGGCGGCTGCACCGCCGACAATTTCTGAAATTTCCTGCGTGATGGCGGCTTGTCGGGCCTTGTTGTATTGCAGCTGTAGCTTTTCGATGATCTCGCCCGCGTTGTCGGTCGCCGACTTCATCGCCACCATTTTGGCCGCCATTTCGCAGGCAAAATTCTCGACCGCGCCGCGATATACCTGCGACTCGATAAAGCGCATCAGAAATGCATCAAGCAGGTCGGCCGCTTCGGGTTCGTAAATATAATCCCAGCGCTCCTGTAGCTCGTCATCGGATTCCTCGATCTCACTGACCGGCAACAACGTCACTGCTTCCGGCTTCTGGCTCATGGCGCTTACATACTCGTTGTGCAGCAGGTACAGACGATCGATTTTCCCGTTGGTGTAAGCATCGAGCATTATCTTGATCGAGCCGATCAGGTCGTTGATTGTCGGCCTGTCGCCGAGGTGAGTTGCCGTACCGACAACGTTACCGCCGAGGCGTCGGAAGAACTGCACAGCCTTCGCGCCAACGAGTACGAGATCGACGTGAACGTCCTTTTCCCTCCAGTCAGAGATTTCGCCGATGACTCTTTTGAACAGATTAACGTTCAAGCCGCCGCAAAGACCGCGATCAGTCGAAATGACGATGAGGCCGACCCGCCTGACTTCCCGATGTGTCATGAACGGGTGATTGACCTCGGCATTCGCCTTCGCAAGGTGGCTGATCACCCGACGAATACGCTGCGCATACGGTCTCGACGCTTCCATCTGATTCTGCGCTTTGCGAATCTTGCTGGCAGCAACCTTCTCCATCGCACTGGTGATCTTCTGCATGTTCTTCACGCTTCTGATCTTATTGCGAATTTCTTTTTCGCCCGGCAACTCTGAAGTCCTTTTAAGTTATTTCGATGCTGATTCTGGTTGAATGAATGATTTTTCTGGGGCTTACGCGGCTGGCTAATACGCGCCTTTCTCGGCAAACCCGTCGCAGACTTTCTTGAGGTCTGCCGCGACATCGTCATCGTAATCGCCGGATTTGTTGATCGATTCGAGCAGCTCGCCGTAGTTCGCATGCGCGAAGTCGTGCAGTGCCGTCTCGTAGTCAATAATCTTGGTGACTTCTACACCATCGAGGTAGCCTTCATTGACTGCAAATAGCGACAAGGCCATCTCGGCAACCGATAACGGTGTGTATTGCTTTTGCTTCATGAGCTCGGTGACTCGCTCGCCGCGCTCGAGCTGCGCGCGTGTTGTGGCATCGAGATCTGAGGCAAACTGTGCGAACGCCGCAAGCTCGCGATACTGTGCAAGCGCCAGCCGGACGCCGCCGCCGAGCTTCTTGATAATCTTCGTTTGCGCCGCACCGCCCACTCGAGATACCGACAAGCCTGCGTTAATCGCCGGTCGGATGCCGGCGTTGAACAGGTCGGTTTCCAGGAAGATCTGGCCATCCGTGATCGAGATGACGTTGGTCGGTACAAACGCCGACACGTCGCCGGCCTGCGTTTCGATGATCGGCAATGCAGTCAATGAGCCGGTCTTGCCTTTGATTTTGCCGCCCGACACTTCCTCGACATGCGCCGCATTGACCCGCGACGAACGCTCGAGCAAACGTGAGTGTAAATAGAAGATGTCGCCCGGATACGCTTCGCGGCCCGGCGGGCGTCTGAGCAACAGCGACACCTGGCGATAGGCCCAGGCCTGTTTGGTCAGGTCGTCGTAAATAATCAATGCGTCTTCGCCATTATCGAGGAAGTACTCACCCATCGAACAGCCCGAGTACGGCGCGATGTATTGCATCGCGGGGCTGTCGGCTGCGGCGGCGGCAACGACAATCGTGTGCTCCATCGCGCCTTCTTCTTCGAGCTTTCTGACAACGCCGGCGATCGACGAGGCCTTCTGCCCGATCGCGACGTAGATGCATTTAATACCCGTGCCACGCTGGTTGATGATCGTGTCGATAGCGACGGCAGTCTTGCCGGTCTGCCGGTCGCCGATAATCAGTTCGCGCTGGCCGCGGCCAATGGGCACCATCGAGTCGATCGACTTCAAACCTGTCTGCACGGGCTGGCTGACGGACTGGCGCTGAATAACGCCCGGCGCCACCTTCTCGATCGGTGAGGTCTGATCCGTCGCGATCGGGCCCTTGCCGTCGATAGGCATGCCCAGCGAGTCGACGACCCGACCCAGCAGGGCCCTGCCCACCGGCACTTCAAGAATTCGACCTGTGGTCTTGACGGTGTCGCCTTCGGAAATGTGCTTGTAGTCGCCGAGGACCACAGCACCAACCGAGTCCTGCTCGAGGTTCAACGCCAGGCCGAAAGTGTCTTGTGGAAACTCGAGCATCTCGCCATAGCGTGCGTCGGTCAGCCCATGAATGCGGACGATGCCGTCCGTTACGCCGATAACCGTACCGACATCACGCGCTTCCGCGGATGCTTCGAAGTTCTCGATGCGTTCTTTAATCAGCCGGCTGATTTCAGAAGCTTTGAGTGCCATGTTGTTTTCCTTTTTACTTGGTCAGTGCGGTTGCGAGGCCTTCAAGCCTTGCCCGCAATGAGCCATCAATTACGACATCGCCAGCCTTAATGACCGCGCCGCCGATGAGATTTTCGTCAATTGCCGTCGCGATGCTGACATCGCGCCCCAGTCGCTTGCGAAGCGCCTTCGAAATCGCGTCCTGCTGTTCCTTGCTGATTGCACTTGCCGAGGTAACGGTTACATCCACAATGTTCTCGACCTCGGCTTTCAATGCGTCGAAGTGTCCGGCAATCTCGGGCAGCACCGCTGTCCTGCCGTATTCAAGCAACAACTTGAGGAAGTTGTTGCCCCTCTTGTCCTGGCCGCCAAGAATGCCGGCACCTGCCTTGGCAAACAGACCCGTCAGGAACTCCAGGCGCTGCGCATTGCTGAACGCCGGGTTGCTCAGATAGGCGGCAACCTGTCCGTCGGCCAGAAGCTGGCCTGCAATATCAAGCGCTTCTGCCCAGCTCCCAAGCTCTCCGGCCTCTCTGGCGAGTTCGAACACTGCCTGCGCGTATGGGCGAGCAACTGTATGGTGATCTGCCATCTTGTCTTAGAGCTCTTGCGCCAGCTTGCCGAGGATGTCCTCGTGCTGCTTGTCATCAATCTCGCGACGCAGAATCTTCTCGGCGCTCGCAATCGCAATCGCAGAGACCTGACCGCGCAGTTCCTCGCGCGCACGATTGGCTTCCTGCTCGATCTCGGCTTTGGCGGCACTAAGCTGACGTTCGCGCTCTTTCACGCCATCGGCTTTGCCTTCGGCAACTATCTCGTTCGCACGCGCATGCGCCTGGTCGAGAATGCCGGTTGCCTGTTTGCGCGCGTGATCGACAATTTCACCAGCCTGCGCCTTCGCTTCTTCAAGTCGCAGCTCGCCTTGTTCGGCAGCCGCAAGACCTTCAGCAATCTTCTCCTGTCGCTCTTCAATTGCGCTGAGCAAGGGCGGCCAGATGTACTTCATACAGAACCAGACAAACACGATCATGGCGATCGTCTGGCCGATTAAAGTCGCATTAATATCCACGGAAGTCTCCTGAGCCTCTCTGTCGCGCCCCGGCGGGCGTCACGTCGAGGCGTACGTGGGTGTTAGCCGCCAGTTGCGTTCTGCAACTGACCAATGAACGGGTTGGCGAACGCGAAAAATAACGCGATACCCACACCGATCATCGCAACGGCGTCAAGCAGTGCAACGACGATGAACATCTTCGTCTGCAACATCGGCGCCAGTTCGGGCTGCCGCGCAGCACCTTCGAGGAAGCGGCCGCCCAACAGACCCATGCCGATACCAACGCCGAGGGCGCCGAGGCCGATCAGAAGTGCGACGGCGATCGCCGTGAAGCCAATAACAGTTTCCATCAGTTTCTCCTAGATAGGATCAAGTCCAGCTTGTTGAAATAAATCGCAATAAAATCAGTGTGATTCCGACGCAAGGCTCAAATAGACTATGGTCAGCATCATGAAAATGAAGGCCTGCAACGTGACAATCAGTATGTGGAATACAGCCCAGCCAAAGTGCAACGGCAGCTGATACCAGCCGATCAACGCGATCAGGATGAATATCAGTTCGCCGGCAAACATATTGCCGAAAAGTCGCAGGCTGAGCGATACGGGCTTGGCGAGCAGCGCGACGCTTTCGAGAATGAAGTTAAAAGCAATGATGAACGGTGCCGCAATGATGCCAGGGCCCTTCAGCGGCGGCGCGATCGGGTGCAGCGTCAACTCGCCGATGAAGCCGAGAACGCCCTTGTTGCTGATTGTGTAGTAAATGATCAGGAAAAACACGGCAATCGACATACCGAATGTGACGTTGACGTCGGTCGTCGGCACGACTTTCATATAGGGAACGCCCGCGGCGCCGGCAGCCATTGGAATCCAGTCAACTGGCACGAGGTCCATCAGGTTCATCAGGAACACCCAGACGAAGATGGTCATCGCCAACGGCGCAATCAGACGGCTCTTGCCATGAAACGTGTCTTTAACGGAGCTGTCGACGAACTCAACGATGATTTCAACAAATGCCTGAAATCTGCTGGGCTTATCGGCTGAGGACTTGTTGGCGACACGGCGGAACAGGGTCACAAAGAGCAGGCCCAGCAGCACCGACCAGAACATCGAGTCGACGTTGATCGTCAGCGGATTGCCGGCACAGTGATTCCACACCCACTCGCCGCTCGCGTCCTTGCAGACCTGGAGGTTCTGCAAATGGTGCGATATGTAGTCGCTGGTGGTCTGCGGGCCGTGTCCGCCTTCACTCGCCATCTTGATTACTCGTTTGTCCGTTGTGTTCCTGACCGTCTCGCATCACGAGACCGGCGAGGGTCACGAGCTGCGCCGCGATGAAGCCTGCAAACAATGGTGCCGCCGCGAGCGGCCGCACCAGGGCGAATACGATGCTGAACATCAGCACGGTCAACGCCAGCTTTCCAAGTTCACCGATGTATGCTGCCCGGATCAGGGCGCGAGCCCCGGCGTCCCGGCGTGGTACTACGAGCCGCAATGCCAAAAAAGCGTTCGGAATTACGCAGGTCAGGCTGCCAAGCAGCGCCGAGTAGCCCGCGACGTGTCCGTAAAACCCCCAAAGCACAACGGCCAGGGCCGCCCCAATCCCGAGTTGTCCCACTAGCACCCTGAGCATTTTTCACTTGTCTCCGGCACTAAAAACGCCACGTCCAACGGCTGGGCCGGCGGCATGTGGCGCACATTTTATCGGTAATTCCAGGCGGGCCTGTAAACAGCTCGCGCATTATAGTGTTCGGCCCCTGGCATGGCAACAGATTCGGGCCGGAATTGCGTTCTTTCTGCCGTCCCGTTTTGCTGTGTTTTTCCGGGGTTTACCGCAATTTTCGGCATTGCGACTCAGCGCACATATGGTCCGTGATTTCACCGGTATAAATGCCGAATCAGGAGGCCATATGCTATTCATCACCAGCGAATCCCCGCAGCGGGCTCAAGCGCTCAATGACGTCACACGCGAACTTAGCCTTACGCCGGCCTATTTTGCCAGCGCCGACACACTGACCCAGCTCATGGGCGGCCATGCACGACGTATCATCCTGCTCCGCGAGGCGGATATTGTCGAAGATGTGCTCGGCACGATCGAGACGGCGGCCGGACCCGGCGAGTTCGGCGTTATTGTCGCGGCCGATCGCGAGGCGCTTCGGCTCAGCAGCAAGGCCGAGCTCCTGGAGCGCCTTACGGACCTGAGGAATGTCTGGTGGATTGCCCCTGAATTCGACTTCGACCTGCTCAGTGATGCGGCCCGCAGCTGTCGGCGCCGGATGTTGCGGCTCTCTCGCAAGGATATCGAGGACGCTATCGTCAATCGCGAGTTCCTGGTTCAGTACCAGCCCAAGGTCGAGCGTAGCTCCGCTGCCGAGTGGCTGACCCGCGAAGCCGAGGCGCTCGTGCGCTGGCGGCACCCGCAACACGGGTTCGTCGGCCCGCTCGAGTTTTTGCCCGAGGTCGAGGCGTTCGACCTGATGGGCTCTATCAGTGAATTCGTCCTGCGCGAGGCGGCCTCTCAGCTACAGAAGTGGGAACAACAGGGCCTGGTACTCAATTCCTGCATCAATCTGGCGTCGAGCCTCCTCAGCGACGCGTCCCTGGCCGAACAGTATGAGGACATCGTCACGAGCTTCGGCTTCGAGTGCTCTCGCTTCACGTTCGAAATCGCAGAGCAGGAGCTGGCCGACCCTGAGGCGCCACACTTGAGGGCCCTTGCCGCATTGCGGGACAGGGGCTTTCGGCTGTGTCTTGATGATTTTCGAGTGGCGGCCGCGTCTCTCGGCACATTCGAGCAACTGCCGTTCGACGAAATCAAGATCCACGCCTCTGCCCTGAAGCGCGCGCAAAAAGACCCCGTGAAAAGGACGATACTCGCCGCCGTAACCGGCCTGGCACACAACCTCGGCATGTCGGTCTGTGCCGAAGGTGTGGAAGACGACGCGACGTTCGAATTCCTGAAGACCATCGAATGCGACAAGATGCAGGGCTTTCTGATATCGGAAGCCGTGATGCCTGACATAATGCGCCGCGTTTATGGTCCCGGCCACGGCGTCGGCGAAGTCGCTTAGCGATTCTCGAAGCGCCGCCGTTCCTCCTGCGCCCTCAGGAACAACATCCCGGCGCTCTTTTATTTGATGTGCTTGAGGATTCCGTCGAGTTCGTCGAGGCTGTTGTAGCTGATCACCAGCTTGCCCGAGCCTTTCGTGGTGTGACTGACGCGAACCCTGGCACCGAGCTTCTCCGACACTTCCATCTCGAGGCGACGAATATCCGCATTTCCCGACGTCGCCGGCGCTGCCGGCTTTTTCGCCACGGCACTGTCCAGCATGCGCCTGACCAGCCGCTCCGTTTCTCGTACCGACAGGCCTTTCTTTACCACCTGCCTTGCCGCGTCATGTTGTTGCACCGCGCTACTGATACCCAGTAGTGCACGCGCGTGGCCCATCTCGAGCTGGCGGGACTCGAGCATCGCCTTGACCTTTTCGGACAACTCCTGCAGGCGCAGCAAGTTGCTCACGGCCGCCCGCGAGCGCCCGACCGCCTGGGCTGCCTCTGCGTGCGTGAGTTTGAATTCCCGTATGAGTCGATCGAGGGCGCGCGACTCTTCGAGCGGGTTGAGATTTTCTCGCTGGATGTTCTCGATTAGCGCCATCGCAATCGCGGCTTCGTCAGGGATCTCCCTGACGACGGCCGGAATCTTATCGAGACCGGCCATCTGTGCCGCGCGCCAGCGCCTCTCTCCGGCGACTATTTCATAGCGTTGCGTCCCCGAGCCAGCGGAGATGGGCCGCGCAACGATGGGTTGCACGACGCCCTGCGCCTGTATCGAGTTGGCGAGGTCTTCAAGTGTGTCCTGGCGAATATCGGCGCGAGGCTGATACTGCCCGCGCTGCAGCAGCTCGACCGGAATGTGCCGCAGTTCATCGGCGCCCGCTGCCGCCGTAACGGCAGCGGTCTCAGCAACGGGTTTGCTGAGCAATGCATCGAGGCCTCGGCCCAGTCTTCTTTTTGGTGCCATCATTTTTTCCTACACAACCCGGAGGTGCCCTTTGCGGGCATCTTCCCGCCGCAAAATTTCGCCGGCTAGCGCAAGGTACGAAATCGCACCGCGCGACGAGCGATCGTGCAGCAACACCGGACGGCCGAAACTGGGCGCCTCGGCCAGGCGAATATTGCGCGGAATAACCGTGCGAAACACCTGTCTGTCGAAATGCTTGATCAGTTGCAACGATACTTCGTTGGATAGATTTATCCGCGGATCGAACATCGTCCGCAATATGCCAAACACCTCCAGCGTCGGATTAACAGAGTCCCTGACCTGCTCGATCGTGTTCAGGAGCGCACTCAACCCCTCCAGCGCGTAGTACTCACACTGCATCGGGATCAACACACCGTCGGCCGCGGTCAGAGCATTGACCGTGAGCATATTGATCGATGGCGGGCAGTCGATCAGAATAAAATCATAAAGTCCGGCCACGGGCGCAAGCGCCTTCTTGAGCTTCATCTCACGACCAATTTCCTGCAGCAGCTTCACTTCGGCGAGCGTCAGATCCTCGTTTCCCGGCAAGACAGCGAAACCGCCTTCAGGCGGTGAGATAATCGTGTCGGCCGCAGACGCATCGCCGAGCAGCACATCGCAGGCCGAGTTCTCGACCTCCATCTTGTTGATGCCGCAACCCATGGTGGCATTGCCCTGCGGATCCATGTCGACCAGCAAGACCCGGCGCTGCGTTGCCGCAAGCGATGCCGCCAGATTGACGCAGGTCGTCGTCTTGCCGACCCCGCCTTTCTGGTTTGCTACTGCAATGATGCGCATCATTAAGTCACTTATGCTCGATCAACACGGCATGCCGGGAACCCGCCTCGAGCCCCGGCACCTTGAGTTCCGTTACGTTACTGCCCCACGTATCGGGTAATTGTTCTAATTCGTCTGCCGGGTAGCGCCCCTTGAGCGCCACGAACAACCCGCCCTCTCCAACGTGATGTCCGGCCATTTCAACGAGCCGTGGCAACGCAGCAACCGCCCGGGCGATCACCGTATCAAAGCGCTTGCCGGGTGCAAAGTCCTCTGTGCGCGCATTTACGGCGGTTACGTTGCCCAGACCAAGTAATCCGGCGATGTGTTCAACAAAGCGGATCTTCTTGTTATTACTGTCGAGCAGCACAAAAGACCTGTCCGGCTCCACAATTGCGAGCGGCAGCCCGGGAAAACCGGCGCCAGTGCCCACATCGAGAATACGCTTGCCGCGCAACAGTGGCCGGGCCGACAGGCTATCGAGTATATGCACCGTGACCATCTCCTCCGCGCTACGAATCGCGGTGAGATTCATGCGCCGATTCCAGCGGCCGAGTTCATCGAGCAGTATCGCGCATTTTTGCGCTGTCTGCTCCGGGTAGTTTTGGTCGAACCCGGAGAGGGCTTCTTGGATGGTTTCGAGCATGCCCGCACAGCTTAAGGCGTCAGAGCCCTATTTGGCAAAAGGGATCTGGCCCTCCAGGTAACTCAGACGACCAGCAACGCCATGAAATCATCGACGGCCGTCATCCCCAGCTTTTCGCGATCCTCGCAAAGAGCGCTCAGCGCCTCCCACTGTCCTGCGGCGAGTTTCGGCGACACGCTGTCGACGAACTTCTGCTTCAGAACGGGGATACCTTCCTCGCGGCGCTCACGATGGCCAATCGGAAAATCCACCACAATACGATCTGTACTGCTGCCGTCTTTGAAGAACACCTGCAGCGCGTTGCCGATATAACGTTTCTCGGGATCGAAGTAGTCCCTGGTGAACCGTTCGTGCTCGCGAACCTGCATCTTGTCTCGCAGCACATCGATGCGTGGATCGCCGGCGACATCGTCTTCGTAGTCTGCTGCGGTAAGCCGGCCGAATATCAATGGCACCGCGGTCATGTACTGAATGCAGTGATCCCGATCTGCCGGGTTATCGAGCGGCCCGGTCTTGTCGATGATACGAACGCCGGCCTCCTGTGTTTCGATAACGACCGTCTCAATATCGTCGAGTCGAGTCCTGACCTCATCGTGCAAGGTCATCGCTGCCTCAACGGCCGTTTGCGAATGAAACTCAGCCGGGTAGGAGATCTTGAACAACACGTTCTCCATGACATAACTACCGTAGCCGCGTTGAAAGCCGAACGGTTTGCCCTTGAACAACACGTCGTAATAGCCCCAGGTCCTGGCAGACAGCGCCGACGGGTAGCCCATCTCGCCGGTCATCGCAATCAATGCAAGACGCACTGCGCGACTCGTTGCGTCTCCGGCTGCCCAGCTCTTACGTGACCCGGTGTTCGGCGCGTGCCGGTATGTTCGCAACGCACCGCCGTCAATCCATGCGTGCGACAGCGCATTGAGGACCTGCTCTTTGCTGCCACCGAGCATGCGTGTGACCACTGCCGCAGACGCGACACGCACGAGAAGTACGTGATCCAGACCGACGCGGTTATAACTGTTCTCCAGCGCGAGCACGCCCTGAATTTCGTGCGCACGAATCATAGCCTCGAGCACGTCGTGCATCGTCAGCGCCTTCTTGCCGGCCGCGCGATTCCGGCGACTCAGATAATCCGCGACAGCCAGTATGCCGCCCAGATTATCCGATGGGTGGCCCCATTCGGCGGCAAGCCAGGTGTCATTGAAGTCGAGCCAGCGATTCATCGCCCCGATGTTGAAGGCCGCCATGACCGGTTCGAGCTCGAATGACGTACCCGGCACACGCGCACCGCCGGCCAGCGTAGCCCCGGGAACAACCGGCCCGAGAAGTTTCGTACAGGCCGGATAGTCAAGCGCCTGGAATCCGCAGGCGAGCGTATCCATCAGGCAGTAATGTGCGGTATCGAAAGCAAGCGGGCTGTCTATTTCTGCGTCGCAGACAAAGTCGGCGATATCAACCAGTTCCTGATCCCAGTCAGGCCGTTTCGCAGAGCGAATATCAAGGTTGGACATGGTGTCTCCGGATTTCCGTTTTGTGCAGGCTCGGGCGCAATTTGGAAAAAGATCGTATGCTGGTTCGCCGACTTCAGTCCTTGCCGGTGTCCAGCCCTTTTTCGGCAAACAATTCGTCGAGCTTGTCCTCGTACTTCTGATAGCCAAGCACGTCGTATAGCTCCATGCGCGTTTGCATTTTGTCCAGAGACGCAACCTGCGTTCCGTCCTGGCGCAACGTTGTATAAACATCCAGCGCAGCCGCCGACATTGCACGAAAAGCGCTTAGCGGATACAAGGTCATGCGAATGCCGACCTTCGCCAGCTCGTCCGTCGTAAACAATGGCGTCTTGCCGAACTCCGTCAGGTTTGCCAGCACTGGCACGTGAATGGCGTCGGTGAATTGCCGATACTCGTCCAGGGTCGTCAGCGCTTCGGCAAAAATCATATCGGCGCCGGCTTCGACGTAGGCCGCGGCGCGATCCAGAGCCGCCTGCTGCCCTTCGACTGCATGTGCATCCGTGCGCGCCATGATCACGAACTGGTCATCGATTCGGCCATCGACGGCGGCCTTGATGCGGTCGCACATCTCCTGCGGTTCGACCAGCGCCTTGCCGGGACGGTGTCCGCAGCGTTTGGCTGCGACCTGATCTTCGAGGTGACATCCGGCCGCGCCGGCCCAGGTCATTTCACGCATCGTTCTCGCGATCATGAATGCGCTGCCCCAGCCAGTATCGGCATCGACGAGCAACGGCAGGTCGCTGACCGATGCAATCCGGCGCACGTCTTCACAGACGTCGTTCAAGGTCGTCATTGCCAGATCCGGCAAGCCGAAGGACGCATTGGCAACGCCCGCGCCTGACAGGTATATCGCCCTGAAGCCGGCCTTTTCGGCCAGCAGCGCTGTAAATGCGTTGATCGTGCCCACGATTTGCAGCGGCCGCTCCGCCTCGAGCGCGGCCCGGAAACGTGCTCCTGAACTCATTACTTGTTTGCTCCCGAGCAGATTTTAATCTGCATTAAAACAGCATGGGGGAGCGATTCTAAACCACGGCAGGCGCCATTCCCAAATCGTATGATCTGAGGGTCTCTTCGCCTGGGCCGGCGTCAGGCGATTTCGACCACCGTGCGGCCCGTCACAGCGCCGTCCATGTAGTCTTGAAATGCTCCGGGCAGTTCATCGAATGGAAGCGTGCGCCGACCGATCACATCGAGGTGCTGTGGTTTCAGGTCGCCGCCAATTCTGGACCAGACGGCAAGTCGAAGGTCGCGTGGCGTCTCGACTGAATTGATGCCGAGCAGGCAGACGGCGCGCAGGATGAACGGCAGGACAGTCGTGTTGAGTTCGTGACTGGCCGCCAGACCGATGCTGGCAATATTGCCGCCGTATGCCATCGTGCGCGTCAACCACGCCAGGTAGTCGCCGCCGAGGTTGTCGATCGCGCCTGCCCACTCCGCTTTTTCCATTGGCCGCTTGCCCAGGTCGATCTGCTCGCGCAACAGCACGCGCTGTGCGCCGATGCTCCTGAGGTAGCTCTCTTCTGCGCCCTTGCCGGTTACGGCTACAACCTCGTAACCGCGCCTGCCAAGCATGTCGATCGCAATACTCCCGACACCGCCGGTGGCGCCGGTGACAACCACCGGACCGTTTTCCGGCAGCTGGCCGTTCTGTTCCATGCGGTGAATCGCGAGCGCCGCAGTATAACCGGCCGTACCGATTTGCATGGCCTCATTGGCCGTCATGCCCTGTGGAATCGGCACGACGCTCGCACTGTCGACGCGAGCGAACTCGGAGTAGCCGCCGTCGACGGTCTCGCTGAGACCACAGCCGTTCACCAGCACGCTTGCGCCGGCCTGAAGCTCGGCATCCTCCGAACTGACCACCGTGCCGGCGAGGTCGATGCCGCCGTTCAAGGGATAGCGTCGCAATATTCGGCCGCTGCCTGTCGCCGCCAGCGCATCCTTGTAATTGATTGTCGAGTGACTGACCTTGATGACGACATTGCCCGGCGTCAGGTCCTCAAGTGCCAGCTCCTGAAACCCGGCGACAACGTTCCCGTCTTGTTCGTCGATCCTGTACGCGCGAAATTTGTCCGTCATTTTGCCCTCTCCAGCCACACTTCCAGGCCCTGTGCATTAAGGTCGATGTCGATGCCGAGTACGGCTTGAATGGCGTCACCGTCACCGCTGAAACCATGTTCGGCAAGCTGTTGTTCGTAATACTCGAAAATGCTCTTTTGTATCGACTCGATTCTGTTCACGGCGTGCTCGTGTTTGCGCGCGATCGCGACATAAGCCTCGATTCCCTCGTGCATCTGCGCCGCGAGCCGGTCGACATTACGGACACGGCTGTAGTGGGTCAGATAACAATGCTCGGGCTCACAGGCCATGATGCGGTCGACCGCTTTGTGCGCTTCGTGTGGGTCGAATTGCACCGGCGTCGTTGTCGGAAATACGATTTCGCCGTTCGCAGTATCGAATTCGCGATACGACACGCCAAAACTGTCGCCCGTAAAAACACCTTGCGAGCCAGGGTCGTTGAGCACGTAGTGATGCCGGGCATGACCTTCTGTATAGATGGTCTGCAGCGCTCGACCGTTAAGGTCGAACCATTGCTCATCACCGCTTATGACGATTCGTCGCTCGTCAATCGGCTCGATCCTGCCGTAGATACGTCGCGTTTTCTCTTTACCGTAGACCACCTCGGCGCCCGCAACAAGCTTGGTCGGATCGATCATGTGCGGCGCTCCGTAGGGGTGCAGGACGCACTTTGCATTCGGCAGTTGCTGCATGAGCGAGCCTGCGCCGCCGGCATGATCGAGATGCACGTGCGTCAGGAACACGAAGTCGACATCGGCCGGATCGAGATTCAGTTGCATGAGCGCGTCGAGCAGGAGCGGCACGCTGCTGTTTACGCCCGTGTCGATTATCGCGGCGCGTCCGCTCTCAACGAGCAGATGGCTCGCATCCTGCAACGGCCGGGCATATTCGGTATCGACAGCAACGATGCCATCATTGAGCTTCGTTGTTTGCGCGTGCCGCTCCGGCATGGTCGGTGTTCCCTGAGTTGGGGGCGGCGCTTACTCGGCCTTCGTTGTTTGCAGGCCGTCGAGGCGTGCGTAGTATTTCGCCAGCAAGGCGATATCGTCGTCGCTCAGCGCCGCCACAATTGGTGACATTACCGGATCCTTGCGCTTGCCGTCTCGATATTGATTCAGCGCATGCACCAGGTAATCTTCGTGTTGCCCGGCCAGCGTCGGCCAGGTCGGTGACAGGCTGATGCCATTTTGCCCGTGGCAGGCGATGCACGTTGTTGTCGCCTCGTTGCTGGGCGCCCTCGATCCGCCGGCGGCGACCCGGTCCGCATTCAGGCTGGCGAAATACGCTGCCAGATCTTCGATTTGCTGGTCCGTCAGGCTCGATGCCTGTCCTGCCATGGTCGGATGCGCCCGCATGCCGTCTCGATAGCCCCTCAGAGCAACGACAAGATACGAGGCTTTTTGTCCGCCAAGCTTCGGTACCCGGTAGGACGGGTAGGCATTGCGATAGCCTTCGATTCCGTGGCAACCGAGACAGGTGTAGCCAGGCTTTGCGCCGCGAGCGGCGTCGCCTTCGGCAAAAGCGGGCAGGAAAGCGCTGCCGATGAAGATCATCGCAGCGATCAGGGCGCATCTTGTGTTGGTAATCACTATGTTTTTCAACGCTTTGTGAGGTTGGGCACGGGTATCGAGGCCGTTCGAGGCCGTTCGAGGCCGCTATGGTAGTGACAACAGTCTGTGATTTCTAGCCCGAAGCCAGGGGGATCGCATGCTAGCATCACGCCCTCGAGTCATGCGCCGTGAGGATTTGCCGTGAAGAAAGGCTTTGTCGCCCTGCTGATCGTGCTTGCCGTCGTAGTCCTGGTCTCACCGGGAATCGTCGGTCGGCTTGCCGAAAAGTCGATGGACGAAAACCTGGACTGGGCCGCCGCCGAGAGCCAGGACGTCGTCGTAAAGTCGCAGGGGTTTGATCGTGGCTGGTTTTCCTCGGCAGGCCAGCACAGGGTTGAGGTCCGCAATGGCGACTTGCGAGACTTGCTGCTGGCACTCGCTGACGAAGGCCCCGGCTCCGACTTGCCGGTGCTGATAATCGATACGCGACTTGATCACGGACTGGTTCCTGTTACGTCGATGACTCGCGACGAGGGCTCACTGATGCCGGGACTCGGCAGGGCGGTGTCAACGCTCAGCCTCGAGTTCGACAATGGCGAGCGCGTCGATTTGCCCGGCACGATCTACAGCGAGGTCAGCCTGACCGGCGAGCTCTCATCCAGTTATAAGCTGCAGGCCGGTTCATTCAGTCGCGCCGGATCAACCGTAAACTGGGGAGATTCTGACCTTCTCGTAACAACCAACCCCTCGGACAGCAGCGTCGACTTCCGCGGCGCATTCGAAGAGCTGAGTGTCGTCACATACGACAGCGATATCAGCCTCATCGCGCTCGAACTCGAGGGCAGCCAAAAACCAACGAAATTCGGCTTCAGCGTCGGCGACATAAGCATGAGCATCGCGTCGATAACGCTGCCAACCGCGCAAGGCACCGAGACGATAGGTCCGATACTCCTCGACACCGCGGCGGAGATGCACGGCGACCTCGTCTCGGGCCGCACAAAGATGCGGCTCAACAACGTGCCTTTCGGCGACCTCGGTCCGGCAGGCATATTCATCGACGCGACCATCAAGGACATGGACGGCGCCGCCATCGGCAACATCACCCGCGTGCTCGAGCAGATCGACTCCTACGGCAGCCCCGATGAGGCGATGTTCTATTTGCAGGACGACCTGCAACGTCTGCTCGCAAAAGGCTTCGAGCTTCAGGTTGAACACCTCGATATTGCTCTGCCAGAAGGCAAGCTCGAAACCCGAATCGATGTTTCCGCCACCGGCTTCGATGTCGACGAGTTCAGTTGGCCGGCCGCGCTGCTTGCACTCGATGCCTCGTTTGATCTGCGAGTACCTGCAGCGCTGATGGATATCGCGACCGCTATGGACCCACAAATCAATGGCGCTGTCGGCATGGGTTTTCTGCGGCGCAACGGTGACGTCTATGAGATGCAGGCAGCCTTTGAAAACGGGCTGCTCACCGTCAACGGCGCGCCGATGCCAATTCCGGGATTCCAGTAGGGGCGCAGCCGGCAGGCATCGACCTACGCGCCGCTCAGGTCTTCGGCGAAATGACACGCCACGGTCGCACCGTCGATCTTTCTTGGCGGCGGTCGTTCGGCGCTGCAAATATCGCGTGCGAACGGGCAACGCGGATGAAATGCACATCCATCCGGTGGCCGCAAAGCCGACGGCACCTCTCCGGCCAATATCGCCTTGCCTCCGGCATGCTCGGGATCGGGCACGGGCACGGCCTGCAGCAGCGCTTGCGTATACGGATGTCTCGCGTTCGCAAACAGCTCCGCATTGTCTGCAAGCTCCACCAAAGAACCCAGGTACATGACGAGCACACGATGACTGATCGCCCGCACGACAGACAGGTCGTGTGTGATGAATATGATCGCTAATGCCGCCTCGGCCTGCACCTCTCGCAGCAACGCCAGTATTTGTTCGCGCACAGTGCCATCAAGCGCCGCAACCGCCTCATCGCATACCAGCACTTTCGGTCTGAGTATCAGCGCGCGCGCGATCGCGACGCGCTGCGCCTGCCCGCCGGACAGCTCGTGCGGATAACGATGCACATAGTCGGTACCAAGGCCCACCTTTTCCAGCATCGCAATGACGCGCTCCTGACGTGTTTCGGCATCGACAGCCGGCTCATGAACCACCAGCGGTTCCGCAACGATGCTTGCGACACGCATCTGTGGATTGAGCGACCCGGCCGGATCCTGAAAAACGAGCTGCAATCCCCGGCGAACAGCCTTCTTCCGGTGTTGCACGCGACCGGCCAGCGCCGTGCCGCAAAACACGACACGACCGGCGTGCATGGGCACCAGGCCTAGCGCCGCCCGCACCAGGCTCGACTTGCCTGACCCCGACTCGCCCACGATTGCAACGGTCTCGCCCGAACGCACCGTCAGGTCGACGCCCCTCACCGCCTGTAATGACTCCTGACCCCGGTCGGCATAGATGACTTCCGCACCACTGATCGCCAGCACCGTATCGCCACGGGGCCCGGTGGGGATGTCCGTACGATCTAGCCGCGGTGCGGCCGCGAGCAATCGAGCTGTGTGTTCATGCTGTGGCCGCGCAAACACCTCGCGGGTCGCGCCCCGCTCGATGAGTCTGCCATCCGCAAGTATCAGCATGCGCTCGCAGTGACCTGCGACGATGCCGAGGTCATGTGTAATCAGCAGCAACGCCGTGTCCCTGCGTATATCGGCAAGCAGTTCGAGAATCTGTGCCTGCACCGTAACATCGAGCGCCGTGGTCGGCTCGTCCGCTATGAGCAACTTCGGTTCGGCGATCAGTGCCGAGGCGATCATTGCTCGTTGCCGCATACCGCCGGACAGCTGGTGTGGGTACGCGTGGAACTGGCGGGCGGGGTCGGGCAAGCCAACCCGCTCGAACATCCTGATGACACGCGCGCGGGCCTCTGCGGCGCTCGCAAGCTTGTGCTGAATCAATATGCGCCCCACCTGCTGACCGATTTGCGTAAACGGGTTGAGCGCTTGCATCGGATCCTGGAAGACCATCGCCACGTGGCGCGCACGCACGGAATTCAGCGCTTTTTCACTGGCACCAAGAAGCTCCGTGCCATCAATCCTGATGCTGCCGGCGACCGTCGCGTTCGCCGGCAACAGGCCAAGAATAGCCAGTGCGGTCTGTGTTTTGCCGGAGCCCGATTCGCCGACCAGGCCTACCGACTCGCCGTTGTCGACGCCAAAGCTCAGATCCCTGACGACGTCTGTGTCTCCGTAGCGTATCGTCAGGCCGTCGAGCTCCAACAGGCTCATCGCGGGTTCCTCGCGTCGAACACATCACGCATTGCGTCGCCGAGAAAATTAAAGCACAACAGGACGATCGCAAGCAGGCCCGCCGGTATCAGCAGCATCCACGATGCGCCCTCCATCTGATTGACGCCTGCGTCCACAAGCCCGCCAAGCGATGTCTGAGGCTCCTGAATCCCCAACCCGAGAAAACTCAGAAATGACTCCACCAGAATTGCCTGCGGGATCGTCAGCGTCACGTAGACGATGACGACGCCAAGGAGGTTCGGCGCGATGTGGCGGAAGATGATGCGCAGCGTTGAAACGCCGGTCAGCCGCGCGGCTTCGACGAACTCGCGTTCACGCAGCGACAGCGTTTGTCCGCGCACGATACGCGCCATGTCCAGCCAGTTGATCGCGCCAATAGCAACAAAGATCAACAGGAAGTTCCGCTCAAAGGCGACCATCAGCAGAATGACAAAGAAAATGAATGGCAATGCGTACAGCGTATCGACAAAACGCATCATGACGGCGTCGACGCGCCCACCGACGTATCCTGCTATCGCGCCATACGCCACGCCAATGACAAGGCTTACGATACTCGCGACGATCGCAACGACGATTGTGACCTGCACGCCGAGCATTGCTCGAACAAACAAGTCGCGGCCCAGATCGTCGGTGCCAAACAGGCGTGCCCCGCTGAGAGTTGGCCGCTGCAGCAGCGCATCGAAATTCGTCTGCAGGTAATCGTGCGGACTGATCAGTGGCCCCAGGATCGCAACAACGACGATGCCCGCGAGAATGCCGCCACTGACCATCACAGCGCGGCTCCGTCGCATGCGTCGCCAGATAGCCGCGAGCGTTCTCATCGGCGCCGGATCCGCGGGTCGATCGCGCCATAAAGAATGTCGACGACGAGATTCAACAGCACCACGAGAGTTGCATAAAAGATAACGATGCCGAGCACCAGTGTGTAATCCCTGTTCAGCGCGCCGCGCACGAAGAACTGGCCCAGTCCGGGAATGCCGAAGATCTCCTCGACCACGACGGAGCCGGTGAGGATGGCGGCTATAGCGGGACCCAGGTACGACAGGACCGGCAGCATCGCCGGCTTCAGGGCGTGATAGCGAACGATTGCTGCTGTCCCCAGTCCCTGGGCTCGGGCAGTGCGCACGAAATCACTCGCTAGCACATCGATCATGCTGGCGCGCGTGAGACGCGCGATGTACGCGATCTGCGGTAGCGCCAATGCTATGACGGGCAGCAGAAATCGCGCCGCGCCCTCGTTGCCGCTCCACCCGGCTGGCAGCCATTGCAGCCTGACCGCGAGAAACAGGACCAGCACCGGAGCAATGACGAATACCGGTATCGATATTCCGGTCATTGCGAGCATCATCAGCACGCGATCCGACAGGGTGTTGCGCCGCAACGCCGCCAGCGAACCCGCCGCAACGCCAACGATGAGCGCCAGCAACATCGCCATCGCCCCAAGCTTCAGCGACAGCGGAAACGCCGTAGCAATCAGCTCGCTGACGGTATGATCGCGGTAGCGGTAGGACGGGCCGAGATCGCCTTGCACCAAGCCCTTGAGGTAGCGAACAAACTGTTGATAGAGCGGCTCGTCGAGGTGATACGCCGCAGCGATGTTGGCTTCGATTTCGGCAGGCAGCGCCCGTTCGGCGTCAAACGGCCCGCCCGGTGCGGCATGCACCATCAGAAAGGCAAGCACAATAACCAACAGTAGCGTTGGAATTGCGCCCAGCAGTCGCAGCAGGGCGTATCGCAGCAAGGCTGTGTTCCGATTAAGGTGTGGCGTCAGACGATGCCAGACTCAGGTGCTGACTGTAATGATAATCCAGCACATTGTCTCCCCAGCCAACGACCTCGGGGCTGACGAGGTGCTTGCTGACATAAAAATAGATCGGGATGACCGGGTGGTCGGTGAGCAACACGCGCTCGGCCTCCTCGAGGTACAACCTGCGTGCCTTCGCATCGAGTTGAGTGCTCGCTTTTTGCATCAGCTCGTCGAATTCGTCGCTCGCGTACAGCGGCGTATTCGAGGGATTGCCGGTTTGCAGGATGCTAAGAAAGGTATGTGCGTCGTTGTAGTCGCCGATCCAGCTCGAACGAAACACCTGCGTGACTTCGGCAGCACGCATGTTCGCCAGCAGCACCTGAAACTCCTCATTGATCAGCGTGGTTTCGACGCCGAGCGCCTCGCGCCACATCGCTTGTACAGCCAGTGCGATGCGTTGCTGCGTATCGGAGGTGTTGTAACGCAGCTCTATTTGCAACGGGTTTTCCGGACCGTAGCCCGCTTCGGCCATGAGCCGGCGCGCGTGCCCATTGCGTTCATCCTGGCTTTCGTCCGCATAGGCGAGGCGCCTGGGCTCGTAGTTGGCAACGCCGGGCGGCACCCAGCTGTATGCGGGCGCTTCTCCGCGACCCGTGATCTTTGCCACGAGTACGTCACGATCGATCGCCATGGACAGCGCCTCACGCAGCCGCGGACTATCCCTGAACGGCGGCTTGCTCAGATTGAAGCCGAAGTAATAGACACCGAGATATGGTGCGATGTGCATTTCCTCCGGCCGCTCCTGTCGAAGCTGCTCGAAACTGTCCGGTGGAATCGCGCCCGTTATGTGGAGCTCGCCTGCCCGATAGCGGCTGAGCTCGGTCATCTCCTGTGTGATCACGTGATGGTTTACCGCATCGATGGCTGTCGCCGCATTATTCCAGTAATGCACATTACGGCTAAGCTGCAGCACCGAGCCGGGCTCCCAGCTATCCAGTTTGTATGCGCCATTGGACAACAGCGTGCCCGGTCGACTGAACGCATCACCGTGCACGGCAATCAGCCCGGGGTGCACCGGAAAGGTGCTTGCGTGCGTCAGCAGGCTCAGGAAGTAGGGCGTCGGCTGCGCCAGCCTGATCACCAGCATTTGATCGTTGACCGCCTGCACCCCCAGCTCCGTCGGCGGCTTTTCGCCCGACGAAATCGCCCGGGCGTTGACGACGTCCGCAATCAGGTGCGCGTTAAATGCTGCCGTTGCCGGATCGACCAGCCGGCGCAGACTGAATGCGAAGTGCTCCGCGGTTACCGCGTCGCCGTTTGACCAGCGCGCGTCGGCACGAATCGCAAACGTGTACGTGAGCCCGTCATCGGACATCGTCCAGGACTCCGCCGCGGCCGGTATGAGTTCGCCGGTCGGCGTGTAACCCGCAAGACCTTCGCCGATATCCCGCAGGACTTCGCCGGCCTGCACGCTGCGAATCTTGTGTGGATCCAGCGATTCCGGATCCGAGGATATTCCGCGATTCAGTACCGGCCGGGCACTGCCTGCATCCTGTGGCCCTCCGCATGAGACAAGCACAACACCGCAAAGTCCGGCGACGACTATCGCAACGAGGGCAGCGCGGACGCTTTTCATGCGGACTTCCTGAGCTGCCGCTTCTTGAGGTGAATCAGGAGCAGCGATACGGCCGACGGCGTCATGCCCTCGAGCCGTGAAGCCTGCCCGAGCGTTACCGGGCGCACTCGCTGCAATCGCTGCCGCGCTTCATTCGACAGGCCATCGACCGCGGCGTAGTCGATGTCATCCGGCAGGCGCAGCGACTCCTGCTTCGCATGCTTCGCGATTTCGCGCTCTTGCCGGTCGATGTAACCCGCGTATTTCGCCTGCACCTCGAGCTGCAGCTCCACCTGCTCGCGCTGCTCATCGCTCGCCAATGTACTCGCGTCGAAGTAACCGACGGCCGACAAAGCGGACACCGCCGCATAATCGAGTTCCGGGCGCCGCAACAGCTCCGCGGCCGTGCATTCGCGTTGCAGTGACTTGCCGATCAGAATCTCGTCGTTTGTGGTCAGCACCGCCGGTCGCAGCATGATGCCGCTCAGCCGCTCCTGCTCTGTTGCGACGAGCTGTTGTTTTTCATTGAACGCCGACCAGCGCGTATCGCCAATCAGGCCAAGTTCTCGGCCAATCGGGGTCAGTCGCTGATCGGCGTTGTCCTCGCGTAAGGTGAGCCGATACTCTGCCCTGCTCGTGAACATGCGATATGGCTCGCTCACGCCACGCGTGATCAGGTCATCAACCAGCACACCCAGATACGCCTCGTGGCGCTGCGGAAACCATTGCTCCTTCTGTTGTGCCTGGCGCGCTGCATTAAGGCCAGCGAGCAGGCCTTGCGCGCCGGCTTCTTCGTAGCCTGTCGTGCCATTGATCTGCCCGGCAAAGTACAGTCCTGCAATGGGCTTCGTTTCGAGGGTCGGCCGCAGGTCGCGAGGATCGAAATAGTCGTACTCGATCGCGTAGCCCGGCTGCGTTATGCGCGCCCTTTCAAACCCCGGAATCGTCCGCACAAATCGCTCTTGCACTTCGGCAGGGAGGCTCGTCGAGATACCGTTAGGGTAGACGATGTCGGTCGTCAGCCCCTCTGGCTCGACGAAAATCTGGTGTGATGTCCTGTCGGCAAAACGGACAATCTTGTCTTCAACCGACGGGCAATAGCGCGGCCCCACGCCCTCGATGGCGCCGCTGTACATGGGCGACTCATCGAGTGAGCCGCGGATGATGTCGTGTGTCTGTTCCGTCGTCTTCGTGATGTAGCAGGAAATCTGCCGTGGGTGCTCGCTGCGTCGCCCAACAAAAGAGAACACTGGCGTTGGCTCATCACCGGGCTGCTCGAGCATCGACGCAAAATCGAGCGTCGTGCCGTCGAGCCTTGGCGGCGTACCGGTTTTCAGCCGCGCCACCCGCAGCGGCATTTCGCGCAGCCTGTCGGCCAGCTTGATCGAGGGTGGATCGCCAACACGGCCGCCCGCTTCTTCAGTGTGCCCGATGAGGATTCGCCCGCCGAGAAAGGTGCCCACCGTCAGCACAACCGTAGCCGCCCGGATTTCGGCGCCCTCTCCGGTCACCACACCGGCAACCCGTTCACGCTCGACCAAAAGATCCTCGACGGAGCCCTGCACGATCGTCAACATGTTTTGCTGCTCGAGCAGCCTGCGGATAGCCTTTTTGTAAAGTTCGCGGTCGGCCTGCGCACGGGTCGCCCTTACAGCAGGCCCCTTGCTCGCATTCAGCGTTCGAAACTGAATGCCCGCCGTGTCGATGGCGACAGCCATGGCTCCGCCCAGCGCATCGATTTCCCTGGCCAGGTGGCCCTTGCCGATACCGCCGATTGCCGGGTTGCAGCTCATTTGCCCGAGCGTCGCGAGGTTCTGAGTAAGCAGCAGTGTGCGCGCACCCGCACGCGCGGCAGCCAGAGAGGCTTCCGTACCGGCGTGGCCGCCGCCAATTACGATGACATCGTATGCTTCGGACATTGGTCCAATAATGCGCAACAGGGGCGGCGCATTTTAGTCGCTTAGCTCTGGCGCCGCCACAACGCAGCCGCCGCTTCTGCTGATTCGGGCTTACTTTCCCGGCTTTACTTGTGCCGGCCATGTGGCCAAGATTGCTGCGCCCAGGGATTCTGCGATTATTTATGACTCGTATCACAGTCTTATCGGTGTTGCTGCTGGCCGCAACCACGGCATCAAGCGTTGCACCGGCTCTCGAGCTGAGTGATTGCCGCATCAGCGCCGGGCCGGGGTATCCGGGCATCGCGGCACGCTGCGGCAGTTTCGCGCGCCCCCTCAACCCCGCCGATCCTGGCGCCGGGCAGATCGAGCTTCGCGTGGCCGTTGTACCCGCGCTGGACCTCGAGCCGGAACGCGATCCGTTCGTGCCGCTTGCGGGTGGGCCTGGCGGCAGCGCGATTCAGTTCTACTCAGGATACTATTCGGCGTTCGAGGCCGTGCGCCGCGAACGCGACATCCTGCTGCTGGATCAACGCGGAACGGGCGAATCTGCTCGCATGGATTGCCCGTTCGACGACGACATCGTCGAGGGGCAATACAGCGACGAGCAAACGCGAGAATTCACAACAACGTGCCTCGAGCAGCTACCGCACGACCCGCAATTTTTCACGACCAGCGTCGCTGTTACCGATCTTGAGGCCTTGCGTCAGGCTCTCGGCTATCCAGCGCTGAACCTGCTCGGCACGTCCTACGGCACAAGAGTTGCGCAACACTACGCGCGTCGCTACCCGGACACGACACGAACGATCATTCTCGATGGTGTCGTGCCGCCGCAAATACCGCTCGGCCCTGAAATCGCGACAGAAGCGCAGCGTGCGCTCGACAGCATTCTCGCCCGTTGTGCGGCAGACACCGATTGCAACGAACGCTTTCCGGAGGTCGACCTCGATTTCGAGTCGATACGAGCGCGGGTCGCTGAGGGCGCTGTCGCCGTGACGCTGGCCGATCCGCTCACGGGCCGGCCCGAGGTGCTGGACTTTGGCCGTGACGAGCTTGCCGCTGCCATTCGCTTGCTCGCTTATCAGCCACAATCCATGGCGATCATGCCGCTGCTGATACACGAGGCCGCAGATGGCAACTTCCTGCCACTGGCTGCGCAGTTCAAGCTGACCGTCAGCAGCCTCGCCGACGCGCTTTCGCTTGGCATGCACAATGCCGTTGTCTGCACCGAAGACCTGCCGTATGTCGATCGCGACACGATCGACTATGCTGCGCTGGAGGCCAGCTATATAGGCGCCTTGCAGCTTCAGGCGCTGGAGTCGATTTGCGCGATCTGGCCGCGCGGCGTGATCGACGACGGCTTTCGCGAGCCGCTGGCGACCAACCTGCCGGTGCTGTTGCTATCGGGCGATGCCGACCCTATTACACCGCCGCGTTACGCCGAACTCGCCGCCGTGGATCTCGGCAACGCCCGCCATATCATCAACGAGCGCCAGGGTCACGGCCAGATTGCCGCCGGCTGCATGCCAAAGCTGATCGCCGAATTCGTGGCAAGCGCCGACCCCGGCGCGCTTGATACCGAGTGCATGCAAGACGCCTTTGTCATGCCGTTCTTCCTTGATTTCTCCGGGCCGATGCCGTGATTCGCGTTAACGACATTTACAAGTCCTTCGGCAAGATTCGTGCGGTGCAGGGTGTCAGCTTCGACGCGCCCGACGGCAAGATCACCGGCCTGCTGGGACCCAACGGCGCCGGCAAGTCGACCACCTTGCGCATCCTGTACACGGTACTCAAACCCGACCAGGGCAGTGCCAGCATCGATGGCGCCGATGTCGTCACCGCAAGCCTGCAGGCCAGACAGCGCATCGGCGCACTGCCACACGGTGCCGGCCTGTACCCGCACCTGACCGCGAGAGAAAACATTGCCTACTACGCGAAGCTCTGCGGACTCGACGATCACACGCTGCAGGAGCGCGTTGAGAGCATCGTCGATCTGCTCGAGATCGGCGACTTTGCCGAGCGCCGCAGCAAGGGCTTCTCGCACGGGCAGCGAACCAAGGTCGCGCTCGCGCGCGCGCTTGTACATAACCCGCAAAACATCATTCTTGACGAGCCCAGCAACGGCCTTGACGTGATGGCGACGCGTTCATTGCGCGATTTGATACTCAAACTCAAGGACGCCGGTCGCTGCGTGTTGTTTTCCAGCCATGTCATGCAGGAAGTCGCTGCATTGTGTGACGACATCGTCATCATTGCGAACGGCAAAGTGGCGATTGATGACTCCGCCGACGGCATACGCCAACGTACAGGCCGTGACGATCTCGAAGATGCATTCGTGCGCGCCATCGAGATGGTGGGTCCCGAGTAATGCGCACCCTGATTACGGTTTTTGTTAAAGAGGTCGTCGACAACTTTCGCGATCGTCGCACCCTCGCCTCCGCTCTGATCATGGGTCCTTTATTCGGCCCGCTGTTGTTCGCGTTTGTCATCAACCTGTCGATCGAGCGCTCTCTCGACGACATCGAGCGCAACCTCGAGGTCCCCGTTATCGGCCAGGAACATGCACCGAATCTGATGCGCTATCTGCGCAGCCATAACATTGACGTTGTTGCCGGACCGATGGATCGCGCCGCTGCGGTCGAGGCGGTCAAGACCGGCGCACACGACGTGGTCGTTTTCGTGCCCGAGTCCTTCGGCGAGCAACTTGCCGGCTCGATTCCGGCGCAGGTCGACCTGATATCCGATCGTGCGAATACTCAGGCCGAGCGTGATGCTCGCCGGGTGCGTACCGCGCTGCACTCCTACAGCCAGGAGCTTGCCGCAATGCGGCTTGTCGCACGCGGCGTCAGCCCGATGGTCTTGCGGCCCATCAACGTCGACGATGTCGATGTCTCGACGCCCAGCGGACGCTCTGCAATGTTGCTCGGCATGATGAGTTACTTTTTTATCTTCGCGCTGTTGATGGGTGGCATGTACCTCGCAATCGACACGACCGCGGGCGAACGTGAGCGCGGCTCGCTGGAACCGATTCTTTCTCTGCCCGTCACTCGAAATCAGTTGATGCTGGGCAAGATAGCGGCAACCTGCCTGTTCATGGCCATGTCGCTGCTGCTCAGTCTTGGTTCGTTCTATGTCGCGCTGAAGTTCATGCCGCTCGAACAGCTCGGCATGACGCCGAACTTCGGCGCCCGCACCGTCTTCGCGGCGTTTCTTTTGCTCTTGCCTTTTATGCTGCTCGGCGCCTCACTCATGACGCTCGTCGCATCTTTCACCAAGAGCTACAAGGAAGCGCAAACCTGGTTGAGCGTCGTGCTGATTGCGCCGACACTGCCAATTTTGATTGTCAGCATTCTGACCCTGCGGCCCCGGCTGGAATTCATGTTCGTACCCAGCCTGAGCCAGCACCTGCTGCTCGTGGACATGATCAAGAATGAGCCGGTCAACCTGCTGCACGCCGCAATTTCGGTCCTGAGCACGCTGGCAATAGGGGCCATGCTGACATGGATCTGTGCCCGCCTGTATCGGCGGGAGGGGCTGCTGGGTTAGGATGCAAATATGGCCCTGTTCGCAGAACTTCGCCGTCGAAACGTTTTCAAGGTCGCACTGCTATACGCCGTAGCAGGCTGGCTGATCATTTGGTTCGTCGACGCTATTCAGCCGGCCGTGACTGTACCGGCCTGGACCAACACCTTCGTCTATTTCATTCTGGCGGTCGGTTTTCCGGTCGCGTTGTTATTTGCCTGGACCTATGAAATAACGCCGGCCGGGCTCAAGAAAGCCGCCGATGTCGATCAGACACAGTCCATCGTCTACAAAACCGGGCAGAAGCTCAATGCGGCCGTTGCCGTGTTTCTCGTGCTCGGCGTTCTCGCGGTTTTTGGCCAGCGCTTACTGCCGACCTTCGAGTTTCTGGTACCGGGTGTTCCGGAAGGCGCTGCGCCCGTGTCCGAGAAGTCACCGCCTGAAATACGCTCGCTGACGCTCGATAACGGCCTCAAGGTCATCGTCTGGCCGGATCACGATATTCCGAACGTGGTGTTGTATAACTTTGTCCGTGCCGGCGGCCGCAATGAATACCCGGGTATTACCGGGCTGTCCCATTTCTTCGAGCATATGATGTTTCTTGGCACGTCGAACCGCGAACCCGGCGAATTTGACCGCACAATGGAGGCCGCGGGCGGCGCAAACAACGCCTACACCTCGGAGGATGTCACCGTTTATCAGGACTGGTTCCCGCGCTCCGCGCTCGAGACTATTTTCGACCTCGAGGGTGATCGCCTGCAGAACCTCACAACCGTGGCCGAGGTGGTCAACAGCGAGCGCGAGGTTGTGTATTCGGAGCGTCGCTCGAGTATCGACAACAACAACTTCTGGAAGCTCGCCGAACAGGTGCAGGCAACCGCTTTTGTCGCACACCCGTATCAGTTCCCGGTGATCGGCTGGCCATCCGATATCGAAGCATGGACCGAGAACGACCTGATCAATTATTACCGCACCTACTACGCGCCGAATAATCGCACCGTGATCGTTAGCGGAGACGTCACGTCAAAGGAAATCTTCAAGCTTGCCGACAAGTTTTTCGCCTCGACGCCGGCACAGGAGCCGCCGCCGCCGGTACGCACGATCGAGCCCGAGCAACTCGGCGTGCGTCGCGTTCTCGTCGAAGCGGCAGCACAGACGCCGTTGTTGCACATGGCTTTTCATGCGGCCAGCGCGACTGACCCGGAAACACTGCCGATGAGCCTGTTGCTCAACATTCTCACTGAAGGAGAATCGTCGCGCCTGCATCGCCTGCTGGTTGAGGACGAGGGCCTGGCGCTGTCCATCGGTGCTTACCAGTCGGAGGGATTCGATCCGGGGCTGGCGTATTTTTACCTGACGCTTCCGCCGGGCGCCGACCCGGTCGTGGCGGAAGCGCGCGTGCTCGAGGAGCTGCTGCGCGTCGGCACCGAGGGCGTCACGGAGGCCGAGCTGGCGAAAGCGCGGAACATTATCCTCGCGCAATTCTGGCGTGAGCTTGCGACGATCGACGGCAAAGCGGCCGCGCTCGGTCGCTTTGAGGTTTTCTACGGTAACTACGAGATGCTGTTTGACCTGCCCGCAAACCTGGAGGCTGTCACGGCCGAACAGCTGCGCGACGTCGCTGCCAGGGTATTCCATGCAAATAACATGACGGTTGGCGTCCTGCGCGCGCCCCCCGAGGAGAGCACACAGTGATCCGCTTGCGACCGCTGGTCTTTCTGCTGTGGGCCATCCTGTACACTGGTGCAGTGTCCGCACAAGGCGTGACCCTGCCGGACGCGCACCGCGTACAGCTCGACAACGGCGTCATTTTGATCGTGCACGAAAAACACGACGTTCCGCTTATTGGCCTCAAGGCCATCATTCGCGGTGGCGCCGTCACCGACCCGGACGACCGCGCCGGTCTGGCGAGCCTGCTCGCGGGCTTGCTCGAAAAGGGCGCCGGCGATCGCAGCGCCGCCGAATTCGCCGAAAGCATAGATGCCGTTGGTGGTTCCCTGTCAGCGCGTGCCGACCTCGAGTCCATAACGATCTCCGCCGAGTTCCTGGCGCGTGACGCGGACCTGATGATCGAGTTGCTCGCCGACATGTTGCGGTCGCCGACCCTCGATGCGGCCGAAATGGACAAACTCCGCGATCGACAGATCAACCTGATTCGGGCCGCGAAGGACGGCGACCTCCGGCGCTTGAACCCGCTTTACGGCACGGCATTCCTGTTCGATGAGCACCCGTACGGTACGGCCATTGACGGTGACGAAGCGTCGTTGGCGAAAATCACGCATCGCGATCTGCGCGGGTATTTTGCCGATCACGTCGGCTCGGATCGGCTGATCATCGCTGTCGCCGGGGATTTCGATACGGCCTCGATGACCGAAAAGCTGACGGCTGCGTTTGCCGACTGGGAGCCGGCCGCCGCGCCTTTGCCGGAGATTGAGCCGCCGCTTCCGATCGAAGGCCGGCGCGTCCTGCTCGTGGACAAGCCCGGTGCAACGCAGACGTATTTCTGGATAGGCAATGTCGGAGTCGACATCGCCTATGCGCAGCGCGCTGAACTCGATATCGCAAACACCCTGTTTGGCGGCCGCATTACCTCGTTACTGATGGACGAGCTGCGCACCAGGGCGGGGCTGACTTATGGTGCGCGCTCGGTGTTGCTGCGCCCCTCGATGCCTGGCTATGTCGCAATGGTTTCCTACACAAAAACAGAATCGACCGTCGCTGCGATCGATCTGGCGCTGGCGCTGCTTATGCGAATGCGCGAACAAGGCTTCGACGAAGAGACGATTGCCTCCGGCAAGAACTACATTCTCGGGCAGTTCCCGCCCGAACTCGAAACGGCTTCACAGCTCGCGGGCCAGTTTGCCGAACTCGACGCGCTCGGACTCGACGAGTCGTTCATCAATGACTACGGAAATGCGGTGGCGATGGCGGACAGCGAAACCATTCGCTCCGTCATCAACGCGGTTTATCCCTCGCCGGATGACCTCGTCTTCGTGATCCTGGGGGATGCCGAGCTGATCCGCGAGGACGTCGCCCGCTACGGCCCCGTCACCGAGATGGCGATCACCGAGCCCCGCTTTCGGCCGGAGGCTCCTTAGAGCGCGCGGCTCGCCACACTCTCGACGGGCCTACTTGCCGATACAAAAATCCGCGAAGATCCGGCCAAGCAGGTCGTCTGATGACACCGCGCCCGTTATTTCGCCGAGCGCCTCCTGCGCCAGGCGCAGTTCTTCGGCCAGCAGTTCCCCGGCGCGGCTTTCGGCAAGGGCTTTCTGCCCCGCGCTGAAATGCCCGGCCGCGCGATTCAGGGCGTCGATATGGCGCTTGCGCGCCGTAAAGGCGCCCTCGCCAAGGTTCTTGTAGCCGGCCAGCTGGCGAAGCCGTTCCTGCAGGGCGCTGATTCCTGCCCCGCTCTTGGCCGACAGCTTGATGCAGGCCTCGTCGGCAGCGGCAACGCCCGCTCTTTCGTCGGTCAGATCGATCTTGTTGCGCACCACGGTGATCTGCGCGCCTGCGGGAACCGGCTCACCGATGTCGGTTTCTCGCGGCTGTGTTGCGTCCTGGATCCAGAGCACGGCATCTGCTGTTGTCAGCGCCTCACGTGCGCGTCGTATGCCTTCCGCTTCGATGCGATCGGGGTTGTCTCGCAGCCCTGCGGTATCGACGAGCTCGACGGCCAGACCGTCGATGTTGATCTGCTCTCGCAGGACGTCTCGTGTCGTGCCGGCCACCTCGGTGACAATCGCTGTTTCTTCACCGCTGAGCAGATTCAGCAAACTCGACTTGCCCGCATTTGGTTTGCCGACGATGACGACGCGGAAACCATCGCGTAGTACGCGCCCGATCCTCGCCTGCTTCGTTAACTCATCAAACGCGTCCGCACATTGCCTGAGTCGTTCATGCAGCGCGTCATCCGAGAGAAAGTCGATCTCCTCTTCCGGAAAGTCGATCGCTGCCTCGACATGCATGCGCAAGCGTACGAGTTGCTCGGCAAGCGCATCGACCGACCTGGAGAAGGCGCCCGATAATGATCGCAGCGCGGCGCGTGCCGCTTGTGCCGTGCCGCTGCCGATCAGGTCCGCAACAGCTTCTGCCTGCGCCAGGTCGAGTTTGTCATTCAGGAAAGCGCGCTTCGTAAATTCGCCGGGCTCGGCCAGTCTGGCGCCGAGCGCGACGGCCGCATCGACGAGCAACGACATAACGACCGGCCCGCCGTGTCCATGCAGCTCGAGCACCGAGTCTCCGGTGAAGGAGGCTGGCGCCGGAAAGTACAACGCAAGGCCGGCATCAAGCTGTTCGCCGCCGGCGCCGCGAAACGTTCGATACGTCGCCGTTCGCGGTTCAGGTAAACTGCCGAGCATCCGTCGTGCAATCGCCTCGGCAGCGTCACCCGATATGCGAACGACGCCGACCCCTCCTATACCGGGCGGCGTAGCCGGCGCAACGATCGTGTCAGTCGTGTCTTTCATGTGCCAATAAGACCACAGGAATACATGTTATGCAGAATCTCAAGGTCGAGTTCGAAAATGTTGACGGGCAGACGTTGTCGGGCATTCTCGATCTCCCGGCGACCACGGTGCAAGCCTATGCCTTGTTTGCTCACTGTTTCACCTGCTCCAAGAACCTCAAGGCTGCAACTAATATCAGTCGCGCGTTGAACGGCGCTGGCATCGCGGTGCTGCGTTTCGACTTCACCGGGCTCGGACAAAGTGAGGGCGAATTCGCGGACACCACGTTTTCGAGCAATATCAGTGATCTGCTTGCCGCCGTGGCATTTCTGGACACGCATTACGCGGCGCCTGCGATTCTGCTTGGCCACTCGCTCGGCGGCACCGCCGTGCTGCAGGCGGCGGCAAGCATTCCTGCGGCGGTTGCCGTGGCGACGATCGGCTCACCCGCGGAACCGACGCATGTGGCGCGGCTGTTTGCCGGCGCACGGGACGAGCTTGAAAGAAGTGGCTTCGCGACCGTGTCGCTCGGCGGCCGGCCATTTACACTCGGGCAGCAGTTCCTCGACGACCTGGGCGCGCACGATTTGCCGAAGACCATCGGGGCTCTTCGCAAGGCCCTGTTGATCATGCACGCGCCACTCGACGACATCGTCGAAGTGGACAACGCCGGAACGCTGTTCGCAGCCGCCAAGCACCCGAAGAGCTTTGTAAGCCTCGACAAGGCCGACCACCTGTTGTCCCGCAGCGAGGATTCGCTGTACGTCGGCCGCGTCCTTGCGGCGTGGGCTTCGCGGTATTTGCCCGAGCCGGACAATGCGGTGGAGCTTGCGGTGAACGGTGGCGAGGTCGTCGCGCGCACCCTTACGGACAGCTTTCGAACCGACTTCCGTGTCGGCAGGCATCATCTTGTCGCCGATGAGCCGGCGTCGGTTGGCGGTGGTGATCTGGGCCCGTCTCCGTACGATCTGCTGGCGGCGGCCCTGGCAACCTGCACAAGCATGACCTTGAAAATGTACGCGAGCCTGAAAAAGCTCCGGCTTCGGTCAACGACCGTGCGTGTATCCCACGACAAGGTTCACGCCGAAGATTGTTCTGACTGTGAAAGCACCACCGGAAAAATCGACGAGTTCCGCCGCGAGCTTTCATTCGATGGCGAACTTACTGAAAAAGAGATTGCGCGGCTGCTCGAAATTGCGGATCGCTGTCCCGTCCACAAGACGCTGCACGGTGAAATCAAGGTGCGTACAACACTGTCCTGATGGCGGTGGCCTCGCTTAGTCCGACTTTGATTTCTTGCCGCCCTTCTTTTGTTTCGCCTCGGCCTCCACAACCTTGTTGATCTTCCATTGCTGAGCGATCGACAATAGCGTGTTCGTCACCCAGTAAAGCACGAGGCCAGACGGGAAAAACGCAAAGAACACCGTGAAGATAATCGGCATGATCTGCATCACCTTGACCTGCACCGGATCGCCGACCTGCGGGTTGAGCTTCTGCTGGAAGAACATCGCCGCGCCCATGATCAGGGGCAAGATGAAGAACGGGTCTCGCGAGGACAGGTCACTTATCCAAAGTGCAAATGGTGCCTGGCGCATCTCGACGCTTTCGAGCAACACCCAGTAGAACGCCAGAAAAAACGGCATTTGGATCAGGATCGGCAGGCAGCCGGCGGCCGGATTGACCTTTTCCCTCTTGTACAACTCCATCATGGCCTGGCTAAGCTGCTGGCGATCGTCTTTATAGCGTTCTTGCAAGGCTTTGAGCCGCGGTTGCAGGTTGCGCATTTTCGCCATCGATCGGCCGCTCGATTCGGTCAGCTTGTAGAACAGCAGCTTGATCAGCACAGTCACCGATATTATTGCGACACCCCAGTTGCCGAAGATGCCGAATGCCTTGCTCAGCAGCCAGAAAAGCGGCTGTGAGAGTATCGTCAACCACCCATAGTCAACGGTCAGCTTCAGGCTGGGATCGATGTCCTCGAGCTGGCTTTGCAGTTTCGGTCCCACAAAGACGGTGGTGGTAAATGTATTCGCCTCGCCGGACTGGACGGTAGCAGCCGAACCAATGCCGCTGGCCGTCATCACATCGCCGCGTATGGATACGTTATAACGCTGGCTCGTGCCTGGCTCAGGTATCACGGCGCTGACGAAGTGATGCTGTATCGCGCCGAACCATCCCTGATCTGCCGCGAAGGCATACGGACCGTCGTCCTCGAGATCGTCCCGGTTGAGCTTCGCCGACTTGTCGCCGTCGTAAACGATTGGCCCGTCAAAGGAATACGAATCGACGTCAAACATGGACCGCTGCTGCTCGAACAAGCGCCTCTGCAATTGCGCGTATTCCGCGCCACGCCAAGCCTGGTCGCTGCGATTCGTCACCTCCTGTTCGATGACAATCTTGTAGCTGCCGCGTTTGAAGCGATAGCGTTTTTCGACTGTTATCCCGGCGCCGTCGGTCCAGCTGAGCGGCACCAGCAACTCATCCGCGCCATTCAGTTCGTAGCTCTGTCTCGAACTGGAAAAGCCCGCCCGATGGTTGGCTTCCGGGCCGTCACCCACCGACCGCAAGCCGGTCTGAATCAGGCCGAGCTGGCCGACGTCGGTGCTCAGCAGATCGACAAGCTCGTCGGGCCGGTCCTTTGCGACCGGGTAATGCAGTAGCTCGGCATGTTGCAGGGTGCCACCCTGCGTGTTGATGTCGACCCGGAAGACGTCCGTTTCGACACGAATCGCCGGCGAGGACTGCGGCTGACCGACCACCTCGTCGCCAATGGCATCGACAGACGGCATGACGTCGGGGGCATCGATTGCGGGGGCATCAAGGTCGGGCAAGGCAACGTCCGTCCCTGCTTCGGTGGCGGGAGCCTCCGTTGCCGCAGGCGCGGCAACGGGCTTCTGTCCGTAGTCCTGCATCCAGGCCTGATACGTTAGCCAGGCCATCATGCCAAAAAGGGCCCATACCAGCAGTCGTTGGTTATCCATGCTTATTTTTCCTGCGCGCTGTTGTCAGCCCGGGCCGAGCGACATTTTCGCCAGTGCCCCAGCATGCTGTCGAACAGTTGCTGGTTGCCAGCGGATCGGGCGGCCGGCTCGTTAATGACGACAATGTCGAGCCCTGCCAGCTCTTCCTGATGTTGTCGGAACGACTCCCTGACAACGCGCTTGATTCTGTTTCTTGCTGTTGCTTGCCGACAGTGTTTTTTCGAGATGGCCAAACCCAGCCGGGCGATATCCTTCTCATTCTCCCGGTAAAGCACCGTAAACCATTTGTCCCGGCTGCGCGTTGCTTTTTTGAACACGCGCGTAAAGGCCGCGGCATCGAGCAAACGATTTTCTTTTTGAAGCCGGTACGAAGAGCTGCCAGCCAAGGGAAAGGCGGTTATCGCTGGCGACAGGGCCAACAATCAGGGCGTGAGCTTGGCGCGGCCTTTCGCGCGGCGCCGCTTCAAAATAAGCCGCCCGGCTTTCGTCGCCATACGGGCGCGGAACCCGTGTGTGCGTGCGCGCTTGATTTTGCTTGGCTGATACGTACGTTTCATTTGCCTGCTACCTGGTTTTTCTGCTGGTCTCTCAATGACCTGCGATCCGGAAGGGCGGCAAGAGTACGCAGATGCCCTGACAGTGTCAATAGAGTGGCGCAAACACTGCGCCACAGGGGCCAGGTGGATGATTGTCAGCGCCGTCTGGCGGCGCTCAGGCAGACGGTATAGACTGGCCGGTCTGCATTCAAATAATACAATTCGAAAGAACTTTGGGGACTCAATTGGCAGCCGGGATGACGCTTTGGGATCGCTGTGTGCGTGATCTTCAGGCAGAGATCCCCGAGCAGGAATTCAACACCTGGATTCGTCCGCTCCAGGCTGTCGAAGATGGCGGGACTCTCCGCGTGCTTGCACCAAATCGTTTCGTGGTCGATTGGCTGAAGCAACACTATATAGATAGAATTCTGCAGCTTGTCGGCGACCAGGATGACAAGACGCGGCTGATCATCGAAGTCGGTTCGCGGCAAGCCAGCCCGCCGCCGAGCACTGGACAACGTCCGCGCCCTGTTGCGGTCAAGCAGCCCGCCGCGTCGGCGGTGGAGTCTCGGCTCAACCCCACCTTCACCTTTGACGCTTTTGTCGAGGGCAAGAGCAACCAGCTTGCAAAAGCTGCTGCAACGCAGGTAGCACAGAACCCCGGCAAGTCATACAACCCGCTTTTTATTTACGGCGGCGTAGGCCTCGGCAAGACCCATCTCATGCAAGCAATCGGCAACAGCATGTTGCGGAAAAGCCCGTCTGCCCGTGTTGCCTACGTGCATTCGGAGCGCTTCGTGGGTGATATGGTTCGCGGCCTGCAGCACAACACGATTTCGGATTTCAAGCGCGCCTACCGCTCACTCGACGCACTGCTGATCGACGACATTCAGTTCTTCGCTGGCAAGGAGCGATCACAGGAAGAGTTTTTTCATACGTTCAATGCGCTGCTCGAAGGGCAGGGGCAGGTGGTTCTGACCTGTGATCGCTACCCCAAAGAAGTTCATGGCCTGGAGGAGCGTCTGAAATCACGCTTCGGCTGGGGCCTGACGGTGGCCATCGAGCCACCGGAGCTGGAAACATCGGTGGCGATTCTCATGAGCAAGGCGGTTGCCGAGGACATCGAGCTGCCCGAAGAAGTCGCGTTTTTCATTGCCAAGCGAATTCGCTCCAACGTGCGCGAGCTGGAGGGTGCGCTCCGCCGGGTCATAGCAAACTCCAGGTTTACCGAGCGTCCGATCAATCTCGATTTCGCCAAGGAAGCGCTCAGGGACCTGCTGGCTCTGCAGGCTCGTCTTGTGTCAATCGAAAACATTCAAAAAACGGTGGCCGACTATTTCAAGATTCGCGTTGGGGATCTGCTGTCGAAGCGGCGCAGTCGCTCGATTGCCAGGCCGCGCCAGATTGCGATGGCGCTGTCAAAGGAGTTGACCAATCACAGTTTGCCCGAGATCGGCGACGCCTTTGGTGGTCGGGATCACACAACCGTTTTGCACGGCTGTCGACGGATTCAATCGCTGCGAGAGACAGACAAGCGCATCGATGATGATTATTTGAATTTGTTGAGAACTCTGACAGGATGATGTGGATAAGTCGTTGATAAGCGCGGGACGAAAAATTATCCACAGGCTGCGCACAGCTCCCGGGTGTTCTTTGCACCGGGTTTCAGCGACGATTTTTGTTTGTAACTATTTGTTTATTAATGTATTTATTAAGTTATCCACAGGTGTTGGCGTCCTTAATAATAACAATAAATCAATATTATCCAATATTTATTAACAGGTGGAATCTATGAAGTTAAACGCGGCTCGGGACGTGCTGTTAAAGCCCCTTCAGGCAGTCATTGGTGTCGTAGAGCGCCGTCAGACCATGCCGATACTCTCGAATGTCCTGCTGGTTGCGAAGGACAATGAACTGTCGGTGACGGCCACAGATCTCGAAGTCGAGTTGGTCGCTCATACAGAAGTCACTGTGGAGACCGCCGGCGAAATAACGGTATCCGGGCGCAAGCTGTTGGATATTTGCCGTGCCCTGCCGGAGGGATCGGACATTGATATCAGTGTGAGCGGGGAGAAAGCCGTGGTCCGTTCCGGCAGGAGCAAGTTTAGCCTGGCGACTCTCCCGGCTGCCGAATTTCCTGCCATAGAAGACATCAAGGCCGGCCAGATGATCGAGGTTGATCAGGCCGTATTGGGTCGATTGATCGATAAAACGCATTTCTCGATGGCACAGCAAGACGTTCGGTACTACCTGAATGGCATGCTGCTCGAAACCGGCGGGAAGTACCTTCGGGCGGTTGCGACTGACGGACATCGCCTGGCGCTGTGTGAGGCCGAGCTCGGCGGCGCACTGGATGAACAGCAGGTTATTGTTCCGAGAAAGGGAGTGTTGGAGCTACAGCGGCTCATGAGTGGTGAGGGAACGCTCAACATTGAGCTGGGGCCGAACCATGTGCGTATTCAGCTGGAGGGTATCCGGTTTACGTCGAAGCTCATAGACGGTCGTTTTCCGGAGTATGACCGGGTTATTCCCAAAGAATCGAGCAATGAACTGACGGCGGATCGGATCGCGTTCAAAGGCGCGCTGCAGCGTACCGCGATCCTCTCAAATGAGAAATACCGGGGTATCCGGTTGATTATCAGGGATAGCGGGGTGGTGATGCAGGCGCACAATCCGGAGCAGGAAGAGGCGGAAGAAGAGCTGGAGGTCGAATACACCGGCGAAGACATCGAAATCGGCTTCAATGTCAATTACCTGCTGGATGCACTGGGAGCCGTGGACGGTGACGCCGTGACGCTGTCAGTGCTGGATGGCAATTCGAGCTGTCTGATACGCGAGCCCGGCAAGGACGACAGCAAGTTTGTCGTTATGCCGATGCGACTGTAGGAGCGGCCAGAGGGCGGCACGGTGCCGATCCAACGATTCTCGGTGAAGGATTTTCGGTGCCTCGCCAACATAGAGTTTGAAGCAGATCCTCGCTACAACCTGATTTATGGTGCGAACGCGTCCGGCAAGACGAGCGTGCTCGAGGCGCTTGGTTACCTGGGTCGCGGCAAGTCCTTTCGCGGCGCGCCGACGACCAACCTGATACGGCACGGTCAGAGGGAATTTGTTCTTTTTGGGCGGGTTGAGGCCGGCGGACGGCACAGCAGCGTTGGTGTGCGCAACAGCAGCAATGGGCTGGAAGTGCGCATCGATGGCCAGAGTGACGGCGGGGCGGCGGCTCTGGCAGCGGCGCTGCCGCTGCAAATCGTTGATCCGGACGTGCACGAGCTTGTCGCGGGCGCTCCGGAGCAGCGGCGCCGCTACCTGGACTGGATCGCGTTTCACGTGGAACACGGCTACCTCGATGTTTGGCGGAGGTTTCGGCGGGCGCTGAAGCAGCGAAATGCTGCGCTGAAGTCCGGCGCGGCGATCCCGACTATCCGCGGCTGGAACACGGAGTTTGTCGAGTTGGCGCAGCAAGTTGATACCGGGCGGCGGTTTGCGTTGGAGGTTGCCAGCCAAGCCCTGCACGAAACCGGTCTCGGGTTGCTCGGTAGTGAGGTGCGATTCGAGTATCGCGGCGGGTGGTCGGAGGACAGGAGCCTGCTCGATACACTCGAGACCTCGTTGGAGCGGGATGTCCAGCAGGGCAGCACCCAGGCGGGGCCGCATCGTGCGGACCTGAAGCTTATCTATGACGAACGGCAGGCGCGGCGGCTGGTGTCTCGTGGACAACAGAAACTGCTCGCTTGCGCGATGGTGCTCGCCGCGACTGAAACGGCCCAGGCGGCGCTCGAGCGACCGTTGCTGCTGCTGCTGGATGATCCGGCGGCGGAGTTGGACAGTGACGCCCTGTTGCGACTGATGGGCCGGGTCAAGGATTTGGGTTGCCAGGTCATTGCAACGAGCCTGCAACGAGACACGGAATTGTTTGACCGCGAGGTGGCCGTGTTCCACGTGGAACACGGCGAACTGGAGCGCGAGGCATAGGGCAAACCGGGGCCGTGGGCGGGCCCGGTTTTCGTCGCATAATTCCTTAAAAAATAAGCATTTGAGGCTACGTCAAGCGCCGCTGTTTGCTACAATAGATCGGTTGTAATCCGAGGGTATGGAATGACCGACGAATCTGAATATACTTCCAGCAATATCAAGGTCTTGAAGGGCCTTGAGGCCGTTCGAAAACGACCGGGCATGTACATCGGCGACACCGATGATGGCACCGGGCTTCACCACATGGTTTTTGAGGTCGTCGACAATTCGATCGACGAGGCCCTGGCAGGCTATTGCAATACGATCACGGTCACGATTCACGCCGACGAGTCGGTGACGATTACCGATGACGGTCGCGGTATCCCGGTCGACCTGCATCCCGAGGAAGGCCGCTCGGCCGCCGAGGTCATCATGACCGTGCTGCATGCCGGAGGGAAGTTCGACGACAACTCGTACAAGGTCTCGGGCGGATTGCATGGTGTCGGTGTCTCGGTTGTCAACGCACTCTCGGAGCACCTTGTGCTGACGATCCACCGCGATGGCAAAACTCACCAGCAGGAATTCGAGCACGGTGAACCGAAGGCCCCGCTGGCTGTCATTGGTGATACCGACCGACATGGCACGACGTTGCGCTTCAAGCCAAGCAGCGGCACATTCACGAATATCGAGTTTCACTACGACATCCTGGCGAGGCGGCTGCGTGAGTTGTCATTCCTGAACTCCGGCGTACGCATCCAGCTCGTTGACGAGCGCGATGAGCGAAAGGATGTGTTCGAGTATGAGGGCGGCATCCGGGCGTTTGTCCAGCACCTGAACAAGAACAAGACACCGATACACAACACCGTGTTCCATTTTTCGGCCATGCGAGATGATGTCGGCGTCGAGGCGTCCTTGCAGTGGAACGACGGCTACCAGGAGAACATGTTCTGCTATACAAACAACATCCCGCAGCGCGACGGCGGCACACACCTTGCTGGCTTTCGCACCGCACTGACGCGCACGCTCAACACCTATATCGAGAAGGAGCTCAGCAGCAAGAAAGACAAATTCACACCGACAGGTGATGATGCTCGCGAAGGCCTGACCGCGGTGCTTTCGGTCAAAGTCCCGGACCCGAAATTCTCGTCGCAAACAAAGGAAAAATTAGTTTCATCTGAAATCAAAGGCATCGTCGAACAGGTGATGGCGGCCCGGCTAGAGGAATTCCTGCTCGAGCACCCAGCCGAAGCAAAGGCGATCGTTTCCAAAATTGTCGACGCCGCGAGGGCGCGGGAGGCCGCGCGCAAGGCGCGCGAGATGACTCGTCGCAAAGGGGCACTCGATGTGGCCGGCCTGCCCGGAAAGCTGGCCGATTGTCAGGAGAAAGACCCGGCCTTGTCAGAGCTGTTTCTCGTTGAGGGCGATTCCGCCGGTGGCTCTGCAAAGCAGGGGCGCGATCGCCGGACACAGGCGATCCTTCCGCTTAAGGGCAAAATCCTCAACGTTGAGAAGGCGCGCTTTGACAAGATGTTGTCTTCTGTTGAGGTGGGCACACTGATAACGGCGCTCGGCTGCGGTATTGGTCGCGATGACTTCGATGCGGACAAGTTGCGCTATCACCGCATCATCATCATGACGGACGCGGATGTCGACGGCTCACACATACGCACGTTGTTGCTTACCTTCTTTTATCGACAGATGCCAGAGCTCATCGAGCGCGGACATGTATACATTGCGCAACCGCCGCTCTACAAAATCAAACGCGGCAAGCAGGAGATTTACGTCAAGGATGACGCCGAGCTCAACGGCTATTTGCTAACGGCTGCGCTCGAAAGCGCAGAGCTGTATGTCAATTCGGACGCCCCGCCGTTATCGGCCATTGCGCTCGAGGCGCTTGCCAAGGAATACATTACGGTTGAGACGATCATCGCTCGTCTGGCGGGGCGTTATGACGAAGCGGTGTTGCGTGCGATAAGTAAATTGCCCGAAATTACTGCAGAGCTGAGCGATGACCTCGACAAGCTGGACGCCTGGACCAGGGCTTTATCCATAGCGCTACCCAAAAGCACTGGCGACCGCGCCCAGATCGGCAATGGCGGAGCCTACTCTGCCGAACTCGATCGTGGCGATGCAGATGGCGAGGGCGTGCGCATTGGCATCACCAAGGTGCTGCACGGCATCGGCGCGACGCGTTATTTGCCAAGAGAGTTTTTCGATACCAATGAGTACAAGCACATCATGACATTGGCCGGCAAGCTGTCCGGCCTGCTCGGTACGGGCGCGTATGTGAAGCGGGGTGAGCGGCGTAACGCCATCGATCAATTCGCCGACGCCGTGTCCTGGTTGATGAGCGAAGCGCGCCGGGGACAGTCCATTCAGCGTTACAAGGGTCTCGGCGAAATGAACCCGGACCAGCTGTGGGATACAACGGTAAACCCTGAAACCCGCCGCCTGATGCAGGTCAAGATCGAGGATGCCGTTAAGGCGGACGAAATATTTACGACGCTGATGGGCGATCAGGTCGAGCCACGCCGCGAGTTCATCGAGAAGAATGCGCTGACGGTCGCCAACCTGGACGTCTGATCAGGCTGACGCTGCGCGTGGCTGCGACGAGCCCAACATGAGGGGTAGCACCGACAGGTTGCTGACAACGGCCCCGACGAGCGCCAGTGCGCAATAAGCAGCGAACTGTCGTGTTGTCGGAAAGTCGCTCAGCTGGCAAAGCAACAGTCCGAGACACAGCACGACCGTGCTGAGTATGACACTGAACTCAATACTGCTGCCCGAGATCGAGTCACCGGCCGCGCGCCAGAAGAGGAGGTGAATCGAGTCATCCACGATGACGCCCAGGGCAACGAGAAACACGAATACGGAAACGAGATTCAGCGGGTTGCCGATCAGCCAGACAGCCCCGCAGACAAGCATCAGCGGCACGGCATTTGCGAGCATAGCGCTGAGCGTCGCGCGGGCCGAGCCGAACGCGAGCCATATGGCACCGAAAATCAGTAGCACAGACCAGCCGAGCGAGCGCAGCAGCGACCCCATCGCCTGGCGATCGATGTCGCCATAGACAAGCGACGCGTTGCTGTAGATCGCCATCACACCATCTCCCAAAGCCGCGCCATCAATCAGGCGCCGGACTTCAGCGAGATGATCCTCGCTCGCCAGCAAGGCGCTGATAACATACGCGTCGTCGCGATCTGCAGCAGGCTCCATGGTCACTTGCCTTGTAGCAGGAAGTTCGGCTAACGCATCGCGAAGCGCGCCCGCACTGCGCAGCATGGGCAACGGCTCGGCGCCATCTGCAAAAACGAGTACGCGCAGCGGTGAGAACAGATAGAACTCATTTTCGAACATGCGCAAAGCAGAGGAAAACGGAGCGTCGTCGGGAAAGAACGCGCGCGGCTCCGACTTGACGCTCAATAACGGCAGCGACACGGCCCCGGCAATCATCGCGAGCAGCAGCAAGGCGCCGATGTGCGTACGCCAGGTGGCGAGCAATCGCGAGAGTGCTGCGAAATGCCGTGACGCCTGCCACGAGGCCCCCGATCCCTGCAGATACCAGCGCAACGACAACGGCGCCGCCAGCAACACCAGCAGGAACACAATCAACAAGGCGCCCGCAGACAGAAGGCCGAAATTCGCAATAGGGGGAAGCTCATTCAGACCCAGCGACGCGAGGGCAATTGCCGTTGTGAGCGAGCTGAAAAAAAACGGCGGGCCAACGCGCCGCATCGTGACCCTGATAGCTTCATCAACATCCTCGCCCGATGAAAGGTCTGTCTCTGATCGCGCAAGAAAATGGCAGCTATTGGCGAGCCCGACAATCAACACAACCGGCAGCGCCAGCAAGGTGATGAGGTTAATCGTAACGACAGTGGCCGAAAACAGGGCAAATGTAACCAGCGTCGACGAAATGCTCGCGAACAGCGGCAACAACAGTGCGCGCCAGTAACCGAATGCAACAAACAGCGCGACCAGAGTCGTACCGACGATAACGGGTAGCAGCAGGCGCAGGTCCTTTTCGAGGCCCGCCACGACGTCGCGCTCGAGCTGCGCGCTCGCAAGAACAGTCGTCTGCGTAGCTATCTCGCGCCAGTCGTAATCGTTCAATATGTCGATCACCTGCAGCTCCAGATTCTCCGGCGCCTGCACTACAATCAGGAAGCGTGTTGCATCCCGAGCAATGATCGTCGATGCAGCCGGATTATCGCGCAGCACCGCGAGTAAATCGGCAACCCGGTCGCTCGACGTCAGGTCATAAACAAATAGCTGGTCACGAGCTGCGTCTATCGAGCGCAGCGAAATGCGCGAGTCGAGCTGCACCAAACGTTGTTCGAGTTTTGCCAGGCCGCCGAAAACGGCGGAGATGCTTACATCCGCCGGCGAGACAATGACCGCCGCGGCGCTTGCTGCACCGCTAGCCGCGGAAATTTCCCGCGCAATCTCAAGCTGCACGTTGCTGCCGGCCAGCTGATCGACCATGGAGCCCTCGATAAGCGGCGGGCGAATCAGCGTGGCCACCAGAGCAAGCAGGAGCGTCGCCGCAACGGCCGAACCGCGGGGCCGATCGGCGACCCAGACCAGCAGAACCATCCAGCGCTGTCGTATCCTGACTTGCATGTGCTCCTGAGTGTACCCGCCGTGGGGCCCGGGTGTCGGTGAGCGAATACCGTTACAATAGCCGCGATGACTCGCAATCGACTACTGATTTATTCGCTATTCCTGTTGTTGCTGCCCATTCTGGTTGCATGGTTCGAGATGAGCGTCTCAATGGCAATAGCGCTTGTGGCCCTGGCGCTGCTGTGGCGCTGGCTGATCGTGTTAAGTGGTATTGTCGCGCCCGAGAAATCGCCCGATATGGTGCTGGAAACGATATCGGCCAGTCATTTCGTCGAAAAGGTCCGCTGGTGCATGGACCGGCTCGGGGTGGACTACAGCGAGCGGCAAAGCGGCGGTACGCTCGGTGCGTATTTCAGCGGACGCTCAGTGCCACAGTTGCGTATAAGGACTGGAATCGTCCAGTCGATTATCGGCAATTCGCCAGAGATCCTGCGATACCTCTGGGGCTGCTACGGAGAGGGTCATGCGGAAGCCGCCGAGTTTCTGCGACCGACCGAAGAGCGGCTCGCACTTGAGAAGAAACTCGATCGCTACGGACGCAATTTGCAGGTGTGGATCTATTATTACCTGCTGCATGATCGTGAGCTGACGTTGCAGGCCTGGGGCGCCAACAACCCGCGGGTGCCTGCCTGGCAGCGAATGTCATTGCGCCTGTTGTTTCCGCTGCTCGGCTTTCTGATACGCAAGAGCTTTGCCATCACCGACGAGCACTTTGCCAAATCTGTTTTGCACATCGATGAATTGCTCAGCACGGTCGATACACAGCTGGCCGACGGACGGCAATCGATCCTCGGCGGCGATATAATTAACTACACGGACATTACTTTTGCGGCGCATTCAGGACTGTGGATGCAGCCAGAGGGTTACGGTGGCGGCATGGCCGATGCGAGCCGCATAGAACGCGAGCAACTGCCGGCGAACATGCGCGCCGATATCGAACGCTGGACAGAGGACTATCCAAAAGCGAGCGCGTACATCGTGCGGCTGTATGCCGAGGAGCGATTATGAAGACGGCCATGTTGATCACTGCCAGCGCCCTGATCACGGCGTGCGCGGCGCACGACGCGAATGACAGCACCAGCAGGCAAGATCAGGTTCAGGCGGTACGCGATTTTATTGACGTTCGTCAGCTCGAAGAAATGGACGCGATCGAGTCGCGAGCACAGGACAGCTGGGAGTCCATCGACGACTACTTCCTGATCTATAAGGGGCGCAATGACACCTATCTGGTTGACTTTGATCGTCGCTGCTGGGAGCTGAGCGACAACAGTCGCATCGTTGCCGACGAGCGCTGGGACAGCCGCAGGATCCGCGCGCGTTTCGATACGATTCGGGGTTGCCGGATTCACAGAATTTACGCATTGACAGAAGCCGAGGCCGCCGAGCTGAAGAGCCTGGGTGAAGCACCCGGAAGTCGCAACTGATCTGCCTGGCGCCCGCCAGCAGGGTCAGGGAGCAAATGTCTCGCCGAAAAAGTCTCCCTCGTTCCACGTCGGTCGCGCATCGTCGTCGGCGATCGCATAGCCGATGCGCGCATTAGCGCGTGCAAATCGCACCGCAGAGTCCCAATCGACAGGGCGCGTCAGGTCGTCGGAAGGGCGGTGGTAATGGTTCTTGCGGTGATCCTCAACGACGGCCTGACCGTCGATATCGGGGTCGAGCGAGCCAAAGCCGGGGACGAGGAAGGTCGCGGGTACACCCTTGCGCACAAACGAGTACTGATCGGAGCGAATGAAGATGGTTTCTTCGGGCATCGGGTCCGGCGTTAATTCGAAACCTTCGATGCGGATAGCGGCCTCGACCGTTGCCTCGAGCGAAGAGTGCTCGGCGCCGAACGCGATGATGTCGGCGACCGGATAAAGAAACAAAGGCATATCGAGATTGACGTTGGCGACCATCGATGCGGTCGGTACGGTCGGGTAGTGCGCGAAGTAATCGGAGCCGAGCAATCCACGCTCTTCTGCCGTTACGGCAATGAACAAGACTGAGCGGCGCGGTGGCGACGCGGCAAAGACTCTTGCTGTCTCGATTAACAGCGAAGCACCCATCGCGTTGTCGTACGCACCGTTGTAGATGGCATCGCCGTCAACGGGCGCGCCGACCCCGTTGTGATCGAGGTGTGCGCTGTAGACGACGTACTCATCGGCCAGTTCCGGGTCGGTTCCGCGCACGATACCAATCACGTTGGGGCTCGTGACCATGTCGTGTGTCGTTTTGCTGCTAAGTGTCACTTCGAAGCCCAGCGGAGTCGACGCAGGCGTTGACGCCTCGGTTGCTGTGCGTGCTTCGTCGAAAGAAATGGCGGTGCCGGCGAACAGCTCTCTTGCAATGTCGACGTTGATCATCGCGCTGCCGCGCAGCTCCGGATAATAGTCCGCGGCCTCGCCGGTGAGCGTGACCCAGGCCATTCCGGGCCTGGTGCCCAGTTCAAGCATCACTCGCTCCCAGGGGAAGTACTCTTCCATGCGCTTGGATACCAGACCGATAATACCGACCGCACCGCGGGCTATCGCCTGCTCGGCCTTGGTCCGGTTGGACGCATAATAAGCGCGCTCGTTGTGCGGAAAAGACGCCGGCGCGTTGCTAAACACAGCAACGATCTTGCCCTCGACATCAACACCATCATAGTCGGAGTAGCCGAGGTCCGGCGCATGCACGCCGAAACCGACATAAACGACCTCGGCACGCACGCTTCTTGTCTCACGAACCTTGTCGCCGGACATTGCGAAGTGCTCTTTGTACAGCAGCTCGGTGTCTTCGCCGTCGCGGTGAGCGATGAGCGCCGCGCTTTCCTCATCGAGGCGATACGTTATCAGTGGCACCTGCTGAAACCAGCCATCCTCGCCAGCGGGCTCAAGGCTAAATCCGGCAAAGCGGTCGGCCACATATTGTGCCGCCTCGTTGTAACCGGGCTCGCCGGCCATGCGACCCTCGAGTGCATCGTCGGCAAGGTAGGCGACATGTGCCTCGAGCTTCTGCGCCGTGACGGCATCCAGGGCGCCGTCCCTGTCGGTAACAGGCGGCGGCTGACCGGCGCCGCAGGCACTGAGGGCGAGAAACAAAAAAGTCGTGCAGATATGCTTAGGTTCCATGTGCGCGTTCCTTATAGAAATCGCTGATGTCGGCCATCTTCGCTTCGACCCACTGCTGCGCAATAACGTTTGTTTCCTTTGGCCGCCGTCCGGCTGGATCGATCGGCGGGCCGATACAAAAGCGGATCTGGCCGGGGCGCTTGCGAAGGCCGCGCTTGGGCCAAAAGTCGCCGGCATTGTGCGCCACCGGCACGATCGGGCAAGCGGCCTCCTGGGCGAGCGCCGCGCCGCTGACGCCGTAGCGGCGCGTTTCGCCCGGTGGCATGCGCGTGCCTTCCGGAAAAATGCAGACGCTCATGCCCGAGGCGAGCCGGTCTCTGCCCTTTGCGATGACCTGCTTCACGGCCGATCCGCCGGCTTTGCGATCGATGGCAATCGAGCGCATCACCGCCAGCGACCAGCCGAAAACCGGTAGCCACAGCAACTCACGCTTCAGCACCCAACACGAAGGCGGCAGCGCGGCGATTTGCCAGTAGGTTTCGAGCGCCGTCGTGTGCTTGATCAGAAAGACACACGGCTCATCAGGAATATTCTCCCGGCCTTCGGTGTGTACATCGAGACCGCAAAAAAAACGCCCGGCCCAGAGGCAGGTGTCGGCCCAGCCAACGGCGACAGCCCAGCGCACCCTGTGCGGCGCCCAGAACAGCAACACGACCAGCGAGGACCCAACGAGCGCGGCGCCGTACATGACGAAAGTGAAGATCAGTCCGCGCAGCCACAACATCAAATAGACAGCCGCGAGATATCGGCGATGTCGAGAAACAGTGCGCGCAAGTCGTCAAGCAGCGCCAGCCGGTTGTTTTGTAGTGCCGCGTCATCGGCCATGACCATGACGCCGTCGAAGAACAGGTCAACCGGCTCACGCAACTCCGCGAGCGCGGTTAACGCAGCCGTGTACTCACGGCCCTGCAACAGCGGTGCTACCGTAGTCCTGGCGGCGCCAAGCGCGGACCACAAGGCGACCTCTGCCGGATCGGCAAGCAACTTCTCTTTCACCTGCGCCCCGCTGTCAACCGTGGCCTTCTTCAGGATGTTCGCAATGCGCTTGTTCGCAGCAGCCAGGCTGGCGGCAGGCTCGAGCTTGATGAATGCCTGCACCGCAACAAGGCGGCGCTCGAAATCGAGAAGCGAGGCCGGGCTGCGTGCCAGCACGGCATCAAAGGTTTCGGTCGCAAGACCCTTGTCCCGATCAAGAAAATAGCGCCGCAGCCGTTCGCTGATAAACGTGTACAGCTCATCGACTGTTTGCCGCGCGTCTGTCTTGCCTGGCGGCTGCGCTGCGACGGCAGCCGCCAGCATCGCCTTGAGGTCGACATCGAGTTCGCACTCGATCAGAACGCGAATCACGCCGAGCGCAGCCCGGCGCAGGGCGAACGGATCACGGTTGCCAGTCGGTTTCTTGCCTATGACGAAAATGCCGGCGAGCGTGTCGAGCTTGTCGGCGACAGCAAGGATCTGACCATCGATTGACGTGGGCAGCGCATCGCCGGAAAAGCGCGGCAAATAGTGCTCGGCGATGGCGTCGGCAACGCTCTGCGGTTCGCCGTCGGACAGCGCGTAATAGCGGCCCATCGTGCCCTGTAACTCCGGAAACTCACCGACCATCCCGGTGAGCAGGTCGCACTTGGCCAATGCAGCAGCGCGCTGCGCCGTGCTCGAATCGACGCCGAGCGCTGCGGCGAGCGTCTCGACCATTGCAGCGGTGCGCACGCTCTTGTCATACAAACTGCCCAGGCCGCGTTGATAGACGACGTCACGCAGAGCTTCCTGGCGCACGGCCAGGGCCGTACGACGATCGTTGTCCCAGAAAAAAGCGGCGTCCGCCAGGCGCGGGCGAATGACGCGTTCATTGCCGTCGCGGACCTGCTCGGGATCCTTGCTGTCAAGATTGGCAACGGTGACAAAGCGGGGTAGCAAGGCGCCGCTCTTGTCCGCCACCGGAAAGTACCGCTGATGGCTGGTCAGCGTGGAGACAATGGCCTCGCGGGGCAATTCCAGGTATTCATCGTCGAATGTGCCGGTGATGGGCACGGGCCACTCAACCAGGGCAGTAACTTCGTCGTAGATGAGTTCGCCGTCGACGATGTTGCCGCCCGCCTGCTTCGCCTGTTGCGTGACGCCGCTTTCGACGAGTTGCCGTCGTCTGTCGAAGTCGGCGATGACGCGACCGTCGTCCTCGAGCGCCCGCAAATAGTCACCGGGCGCCTTGATGGTAATGGGCTTCTTGCTGTGAAAGCGATGGCCGCGCGACTTGTTGTCGGCGGTAATCCCCATGATGGGCGCTTTTATGACCTTGCTGCCATGCAAGAGCACTATCCAGTGAATCGGGCGCACAAATTCGGCATCGCCTGCGCCCCAGCGCATACGTCGCGGAATCGGTAGTCCGGCCAGCGTCTTTTCGATGAGCTCGGGCATGAGGGCTGCGGCCGTCTTGCCGGTCTCGACGATGTCGCAGGACAACCATTCGCCCTTGTCGGTTGTCACCCGGCCGAGTTCCGCAATCGCGACCCCGCACTTGCTGGCGAAGGCTTCACCGGCCGGCGTGATATTGCCGTCGTCATCGAAGGCAATGGAGACCGGCGGGCCCTTTTGCGACGTCTTGCGGTCTTCCTGACCTGCCTGCAGCTCTTCTATCAGGACCGCCAGGCGGCGCGGGCTCGCGTAAGCGTGCACGGCGCCGTGCGCCAGCCGCGCGTCATCGACAGCGGCCTCGAGGGAGCCGGCAAATGCACCCATCAATGTGCGCAGCGCTTTTGGCGGCAGTTCTTCGGTGCCGATCTCGACGAGAAAGTCGTTCGCCTTGCTCATTGGGTCGAGTCTCCGCCGGCAACAGAGGCCAGCATCGGGAAACCGAGCGATTCGCGGCTGGAGTAGTACGCCTCTGCTATGGCGCGGGCCATTGTGCGGACGCGCAAAATGAATCGTTGTCGCTCGCTGACTGAAATTGCCTGCCGCGCATCGAGCAAGTTGAAAACGTGTGATGCCGTGAGCATTTGTTCATAGGCAGGGAGTGCGAGATTCAGCCCGATGAGGCGCTCGCTCTCGTGTTCGGCATGATCGAACTGGTGAAACAGGTCATCAATATCAGCAGCGTCGAAGTTGTAGCGGGACTGTTCGACTTCATTCTGGTGATAAACGTCGCCATACGTAATGCGACCCAGCGGCCCGTCGGTCCAGACGAGGTCGAAAATGCTTTCGACACCTTGCAGATACATCGCAAGACGTTCGATACCGTAGGTGATTTCACCCGTCACGGGCCGGCACTCAAGGCCGCCGACCTGCTGGAAATAGGTGAACTGGGTGACCTCCATGCCGTTTAGCCAGACCTCCCAGCCAAGACCCCAGGCGCCGAGTGTGGGCGACTCCCAGTTGTCTTCGACAAAGCGAATATCGTGCACCAGCGTGTCGATGCCGATGGCGCGCAAGGAATCGAGATAGAGCTCCTGAAAGTCGTCGGGCGAGGGTTTGATGACGACCTGGTACTGATAGTAATGCTGCAGTCGAAACGGGTTGTCGCCATAACGCCCGTCCGTCGGCCGCCGCGACGGCTGCACGTAGGCTGCGCTCCAGGGTTCCGGGCCGATGGCCCTCAGGAACGTCGCCGGATGAAACGTGCCCGCGCCCATCTCCTTGTCATAGGGCTGCATTACGACGCAGCCGCGCTCCGCCCAATACTGCTGCAGCTTGAGGATCAGGTCCTGAAAGCTGAGCACAGCGGACGGTTTGTCCGTAGTCATTTGTGTATTACCGGTCCCAAACCCGCGGAGTATATAGGACTTGGGAGAATGCGTGGCATCGGTGTTCATGCCGGGGGTGACGCCGCCAGGAATCGCACCCAAATGGTGCACATTCGGCAGCGATTGCTCTATAGTGGTGCAGGAGCGGATTAGCAGGCTGGCACGAGATCAAGACAATCAACAACTTACGGTGCGCACCAATTTGGCACGCATCCTGCAGAGACTTCTGTAATCCGGCCCGGACCTACCGGGCATTTTTTGCGCTTTAGAAACTGGAGGAAAGTCATGAAGCCCAAGGACGTACTCGGCCTGATCAAAGAGACTGAGGCCAAATTTGTCGATTTTCGTTTCACGGACACGATAGGCAAGGAACAACACGTAACGGTGCCCGCTCATACGATCGACGAGGAGTTGTTTGAAGATGGCAAGATGTTCGACGGCTCGTCGATCTCCGGTTGGAAGGGCATCAACGAGTCCGACATGATCCTGCTGCCGGACCCGGCATCCGCGGTCGTCGACGTGTTTTCGGATGAGACGACAATCAATCTGCGCTGCAACGTCATCGAGCCGGCGACGATGCAGGGATATGATCGTTGTCCACGCTCGCTGGCCGATCGCGCAGAAGCGTATCTCAAGTCGACCGGCATCGCCGACGCTGCATTTTTCGGTCCCGAAAACGAATTCTTCGTCTTCGATCACGTTGCCTGGGACGACTCGATGCAGGGAGCGTTCTATAAGGTTGATTCGGATGAAGGTGCCTGGAACACGGATCGCAGCATCGAGGAAGGCAATACCGGTCACCGGCCAACGGTCAAAGGCGGATACTTTCCCGTGCCGCCGGTGGATTCATTACACAACCTGCGCTCGGCCATGTGTCTCGCGATCGAGGACATGGGCGTCGAAACCGAAGTGCATCACCATGAAGTGGCAACTGCCGGACAGTGCGAAATTGGAGCTAAATTCAATACGTTAGTGGCCAAGGCCGACGAAGTTCAGATCCTCAAGTACGTCGTACACAATGTGGCGCATGCTTACGGCAAGACGGCGACGTTCATGCCCAAGCCGCTGGTCAACGACAACGGTAACGGCATGCACGTACATCAGTCCTTGTTCAAAGACGGTGAAAACCTGTTTTCCGGTGATGGCTATGGCGGTCTGTCTGAAACGGCGCTGTTTTACATCGGCGGCATCATCAAACATGCCAAAGCGTTGAACGCATTCACAAACCCGGCAACCAACAGTTACAAGCGGCTGGTTCCAGGTTTCGAGGCGCCGACCATTCTCGCTTACTCGGCGCGCAACCGCTCGGCATCCATTCGCATTCCGTACATCTCGAATCCGAAAGGGCGCCGCATCGAAGTGCGCTTCCCGGACTCGATGGCGAATCCGTATCTGGCCTTTGCCGCAATGATGATGGCGGGCCTCGACGGCATCACGAACAAGATTCATCCGGGCGATGCGATGGATAAGGATCTGTATGACCTGCCGCCGGAGGAAGAGAAAGAACTCAAGCTGGTTGCGTTCTCGCTGGATGAGGCACTGGCCGCGCTGGACGGTGACCGCGAGTTCCTGAAGGCGGGCGACGTGTTCTCGGATGACCTGATCGATGCGTATATCGACCTCAAGCAGGAAAATGTCACCCGGCTGCGCATGACCACGCATCCGGTCGAATTCGACATGTATTACAGCTTGTAAAGGCAAAAAGTGTGAACCGGGCGGCAAATTGCCGCCCGGCCACTACCCCAAATCCTGCCGAAGTTGCTATGCTAACTCGATGCAAACACGCGCTATTCTTCTCCTCCTGTGCCTGCTGGCGGCTAGCGCCGTCCTGGCTGAGGCGTACCGCTGGGTGGATGAAGACGGTATCGTGCACTACTCCGACCGGCCTCGGGAAGGTGCCGAGGTGGTGCAGCTGTCGGAATATTCGCGCGATACCGGCGCGCGCCTGTACCGGCCGCCGCCGCAGCGTGATGCGGACGACGACGAGCAGGCAACCGACGAGCCCTTCCGTTATGCAAGCCTGTCAATTTCCTCGCCTGGCGCAGAAGAAACGCTGTGGAATATCGAAGGCGTACTGAACGTTTCGCTGGCGTTGAGCCCGGCCCTGCAACGCGGGCATCAGCTGCGGGTGTATTTCGACGGCGAACCGAGGGTGGTGACCGGCACGAGCTTCCAGATAGAGGAAGTGTTTCGCGGCGAGCACAACCTGCAAGCGGAAGTCATCGACAGCACGGGTCGGCTCATGATTCGCAGCCAGCCGAATCGATTCTACGTGCAGCAGAGCAAGGTCGCCACAGCCAGGCCCTAGGCGGAAAAACCGGCAAGCGTTCCGACGACAACGGCGGATTCGACGATCACTCCAAACGCATACTCGACAGCCTGAGTTCAGGTGTCATCCTGCTGGACAGGAGTCTCCTGATCGTCGGGCTGAACCCCGCGGCCGAAAATATCCTGGGTATCAGCGCGCGGCGCGCGGCCGGAGCGTCGTTATTGCGGCTTGCCGATGATGAACCGGAATTGCGCGACATCCTGAGTCGCGTCATTGAGACGGGCGATCACTATGCGAATGAAATACGCCTGGGCCGAACGGAGGTAAACGCCAAGGAACGCGTCGTCGATTGCCACGTATCACCGGTAGACTTTGGCGAGGCTGCGCTGCTCGTGGAGATGACCGACGTTACCCGACGCGCCCGGATCAGTCGCGAAAATGCGCTGCTCATTCAACACGGTGCCGGCCGGCAGATGATTCGGCAACTCGCACATGAGATCAAGAACCCGCTGGGAGGAATCCGCGGCGCTGCGCAGCTCCTGGAGAGACAACTGGCTGAGGATGAACTCAAGGAGTACACCGACGTCGTCATCAGTGAAACCGATCGCCTCGCGGCTCTCGTCGACACCTTGCTCGGCCCCGGTGGTCCTGCGAACAAACAGCCATTAAACGTGCACGAATTACTCGAATACGTTGTGCGCATCATCGAAGCAGAAGAACAAAGACAAGTGTCTTTTCGGCGTGACTACGACCCGGGGTTGCCGCTGATCGATCTTGACCGCGACCAGATGGTGCAGGCGTTTTTGAACCTGATTCGCAACGCTGTGACTGCGCTCGAGGGTCACGGCACGATAACTCTGCGGAGCCGGGCGGCGACCAACTTTACGATAGGCGACACCCGGCACAGGGTTATCGCCTCGATAGAAATAGAAGATGACGGCCCCGGCATTCCGTTCGACTTACAGGACTCGGTGTTTTATCCGCTGATCACGAACCGGCCCGATGGCACAGGGCTTGGATTGCCGGCCGCTCAGGAATTGCTGAGCCGCCACGGCGGCCTGATCGAATTTGAAAGCCGGCCCGGCCGTACCGTGTTCTTCGTGCGCATTCCCCTGCAGGCGGTGGAAAAAAGCTGATGGCAGAAGACAGACTTAATGTGTGGGTCGTGGACGACGATCAGTCGGTACGCTGGGTCCTCGAAAAGGCGCTGCACCAGGCGAACATGGAGAGCAGAGGCTTCGAGCGCGCGGAACACCTGCTTGACGCGATCCGGCACGCTCAGCCGGACGTACTGATTACCGATGTGCGCATGCCGGGCATGAGTGGTATCGCGCTGCTGGAGCGATTGCGCACGAGCTGTCCGACATTGCCGATCATCGTTGTAACGGCGCACTCGGATCTGGAAAATGCCGTTGCCGCCTACAAAGGCGGCGCTTTCGAATATCTCCCCAAGCCCTTCGATATCGACGAGGTGATGGAACTCGTTCGCAAGGCGGCACGGCAGAACGGCTACGGCGCAAGCGACGACCAGCAGGATCAGCGCGTTATTCCATCGCTGATCGGTCAGGCCCCGGCAATGCAGGAAGTATTCCGGTCAATTGGCCGCCTCGCCGGTTCGAGCATGACCGTGCTCATTACCGGCGAGTCCGGGACAGGCAAGGAACTCATCGCGAGGGCGCTACATGAACATAGCCCGCGGGCGAATAAGCCATTCGTCGCGCTAAACACATCGGCGATCGCGGCGGAGCTGCTCGAGTCGGAGCTGTTCGGGCATGAAAAGGGCGCATTTACGGGCGCCGACGCCCGCCGCGTCGGGCGCTTCGAACAAGCAGACGGCGGCACGTTGTTTCTCGATGAAATCGGCGATATGTCGCCGGCGCTGCAAACGCGATTGCTGCGTGTGCTGGCCGAAAGTGAGTTCTACCGTGTCGGCGGGCAGACGTCGATCAAGGTGGACGTGCGCGTTATCGCTGCAACCAACCAGGATCTCGCTCGTGCCGTAAAAGAGTCTCGCTTTCGCGAAGATCTGTATCATCGCCTGAACGTAATCCGCATCAATTCGCCACCGCTCCGGCAGCGCCGCGCCGATATCCCGGTTCTGCTCAATCATTATCTGACCGAATCAGCGAAGGAGCTCGGTGCGCCCGCCAAGGCGCTCGATGCGGACGCGCTGGATGTTCTGCAGAGTTACGACTGGCCTGGCAACGTGCGCCAGCTCGTGAATGCGACCAGACGGCTGACGGTGACTGCGCCCGGAGCGGTTATCACGCCGGAAGACATTCCAACGGACCTTGGCGGCCAGGTTCCGTCGCAACGTGCGGTGCAGGACTGGACACGCAGCCTGGCTTCGTGGGCAGAGCGTCAGCTGACTTCAAAAAACGCTGAACCGCTGCTCGATACGGCATTACCGGAATTTGAGAAAACGCTGATACAGATCGCGATGAGCCAGACGAACGGACATCGCCAGGAAGCGGCTAAACTGCTTGGCTGGGGCCGCAATACGCTCGCGCGCAAGATGAAGTCACTGCACATGGACTGATGCCCGGAGCGGCGACAATCCAGCGGTGCCTCATCGTCCCGGCTCGCTGCGCTGCCCCTGACCTGCGATGCAGCAACACCGCCTATAGCTGTAGCGACCCTGTGAGATCCGCTACAGAGGTCATCTTGTGGCGCTCGAGGTAGCCGGCGATTTCCGCGTTGATCTTCCTGCAGACCAGAGGGTCATAAAACAGCGCGGTACCGACGCCCACGGCAGCTGCGCCGGCGATCAGGAATTCGATCGCATCGTTCGGCGTTGTGATGCCGCCCTGCCCTATGATCGGCACATCGTGTGGTCTTGCGACCTCATAGACCTGTTGCGTCTTGAGCAATGCGATCGGTTTTATGGCTGGCCCGGAAAGGCCGCCGCGGACGTTGCCGAGGACAGGCGCACGTTTCTCGATGTCGATCGCCATACCCATGAGGGTGTTGATCACGGCGAGACCGTCGGTGCCTGCCTCGATACACAGCCGCGCATTCTCCGCGATATCCGTCTGATTCGGCGAGAGCTTGGTGATGATCGGCTTGCTGGTTGCGGCACGACATGCGGCGACGACGCGCGCCGACATCTCGGGAATGTTGCCGAACTGAACGCCACCTTCCCGGATGTTCGGGCAGGAGATGTTGATTTCGATCGCATCGATTGGCGAGTCGTCGAAGCGCCTGGTAACGATGGCGTAGTCGTCGATGGTCGAGCCACAGACATTGGCGATGAATCGAGTCTCGGAAAAATCCAGGCCCGGCAGAATCTCGTCGACGACCGTGTCCACGCCCGGATTCTGCAGACCGATGGCGTTCAGCATGCCCATAGGCGTTTCGCAGACGCGGTGCGGTGCATTGCCAAGACGCGGCTCTTTCGTCGTGCCCTTGAGCACCACGGCGCCGACGTCGTTATTGGAGAACCCTTCGACCCGGGTGTATTCCTCGCCAAAGCCAACACAGCCGGACAAGAGCACAATCGGCGAGGCTAATGACAGGCCGCAAAAATCGACGTGTAGAAGGTTTGTTTGTGAGTCGACCATTGGATGCGGCATTCTACGTCAATGTTCAACCTGATTCTCTATGAACCCGAGATTCCGCCGAACACGGGCAACGTCATTCGATTGTGTGCGAATACAGGTGTTGCGCTGCACCTGATCGAGCCGCTCGGCTTCGATCTGGAAGAGAAAAAATTGCGGCGCGCGGGCCTGGACTATCGCGAGTTCGCCAGAGTGACAACGCACAAGTCACTCGATCAGTGCTTGATGGCCATTGGCCGGCCGCGAGTATTTGCCTTGAGCACCCATGGCACAACGCCCCACGACCAGCCGGCATACAACGCGGGCGACACATTTCTGCTCGGGCCGGAAACCCGCGGCCTGCCGCGGGCAGTGCTGGAGGCCCTGCCGGCGGCGCAGGTATTGCGCGTGCCGATGCGGCAGGGCAGCCGCAGCCTGAATCTCTCCAACGCCGCCGCCGTCATCGTCTACGAGGCGTGGCGGCAGCTTGGCTTCGAGAACGGCGTCTGACTAAGCCGCCGGAATGATGTTGCTGTTCAGGCGAAACAGATTGCCTGGATCGTATTGCGCCTTGATTTTGCTGAGCCGCGGATACGCTGGGCCGTAGTTTCCAGCGGCCTTGTCACCGTCGAAATCGATGTTGTCGTAGTAGCCGCCCATAAAGGGCTCGAGCTTGTAATACCACTCGCGAGACAATGCGATGCCCGATTCGTCGTCTGCCGGGTCCATCCAGCCGCCGCCGACGCCCACCATTGTCTCGGCGTTTCGATGCGGGAATGCCGTGTCCAGTTCACCAACGCGCTTTGCGGCGCCGCCCAGAGTGTGTGTAAACATCGCGAGGCGTGGATCGTTTGTAAACGACTCGATCATCATGTCGACCAGGCCCTGCGTGAATTCACTGACCATGCCATTCTTGATGTAGGAACGAACACCGTGACCGAATGCGACGTCTTCCTGCGTTTGCATGATCATGTAATCCTGCATCGCGACAGTATCGTCGATCGGCTTACCTATTTTTCTGAGTGGCTCGAGTTCTTTTTCGCCCGCCGCCGGATCGCCGTTGTAAACGACCTCCATCAGGATGACGCCGGCGCCATCTGCGCCGGTCGCCATCGCGGGGCCGACATACATTTCGTCGGACAGGCCCAGGTACCACTCACCGTAGAACTCGAGTACATCGCGTGCCTGGGCGACCGGCCAGACAATATTGCCGGAAAAGAGCTTGCGTTCGAATGGATGCAGCGCGAATTCGAATTCCGTAACCACCCCAAAGTTGCCGCCGCCGCCGCGCAGCGCCCAAAACAAATCAGGCTCCTGCTCTTCGCTGACGCGTCGTACCACGCCGTCGGCAGTAATGATTTCAGCAGAGCGCAGATTGTCAATCGCCAGGCCGTACTTGCGATTGAGCCGACCCATTCCACCGCCCAGCGTAAAACCACCAACGCCGGTATGCGAAACGACACCAGCCGTGGTAATCAGTCCGTATTCGAGCGCGGCCGAGTCAAGCGCGTTCAACAACGCGCCGCCGCGCGCATGCGCGCGCTGTGCTTCCGGGTCGGCAGCCACTGTATTCATCAGCGAAAGGTCGATCATCAAGCCGTCGTCACAGACAGATTTACCCGGCCAGCTATGCCCACCGCCGCGGACCGCTGTTAACAGCCCGCGCTCACGAGCGAAAGTGACGGCGTTGCCAACATCCTCAGTGTTCATGCAGCGCGCGATCAGCGCCGGCCGGCGATCGTGCATGCCGTTCCAGATTTTGCGCGCATTGTCGTATTCGGCGTGGTTTGACAACAATACCGGCCCCGTCAGGCTTTCGCCGAGTTCCCTGATGGCAGCTCTTTCAAGTTCGAGTTCGGCGCCTTCGAGAGAAATGCCGCGCACGCTGGTAACGGCGTCGGTTGCAACCGGCGCTTTGCGCTCGCAGCCCGGCAACAGCGGAATAGCTGCCGCCACACTGGCAGCAAGTGCAGTACGGCAGAACTTGCGTCGATCCATGATAACCCCCAAATTGTTATTGGCTTATTGCAAGCATACTAGTGCATTCAGGGGCGATTGCCAGCAGCAGGAGCCTCTCGGAAAGATGAAGCCCTGGTTCTTGTTCAGGCTCACGAGCTCTTCAATCGCCTTGCGAATCGTCCATTCTGCCTGCCGCTGTTCCGGCACCACACGGGTCCTGGTTTTCGGGTCGGTTCTTGCACATTTTGAGCCGCGGGGCGACGAACCCCTCGAAAGCCCCTTGTCACGAGTTTTCTGGTTTTAGCTCTCGCCCCATCAGTGTCTCGACCGCCTCACGTGGCGATGTGCCGGCATAGAGAATCTGGTAAACCTGTTGGCAGATGGGCATTTCAATGCCGAGGTCATCTGCGACTTCTTTCACCGCTTCAGCCGCCATGACGCCCTCGACAACCTGCTGGATTTCTTTCTTGGCTTCCTCAATCGACATGCCGCTCGCGAGGGCAAGACCCATGCGTCGGTTGCGTGAGAGATTGTCGGTGCAGGTCAGGACGAGGTCGCCCATGCAGGCGAGCCCCATAAATGTTTCCTGTTTGGCGCCCAGCGCGACACCGAGACGGGTCATCTCAACGAGACCGCGATTAATCAGTGCGACGCGGGTATTTGCACCAAAGCCCAGCCCATCTGACATGCCAGCGGCAATGGCGAGCACGTTTTTGACCGCGCCACCGACCTCGACACCAATCATGTCGTCGGAGGTGTATGCGCGGAAGTTCCTGGCAGAAAGCGCAACAGCAAGATCCTCGGCAAAGCCAGCGTCGCTCGCAGCGATGGTCATCGCTGTCGGCAGACCGGCGGCGACCTCCTTGGCGAACGTCGGCCCGGATAACACGGCCATCGGGCGATCGGGGCCCAGCACGTCAGCGGCCACCTGGTGCGGCAGCTTGCCGGTGTGAAGCTCAAAGCCCTTGGTCGCCCAGCAAACGCGTGAGCGTGGGCCGAGCAGGGGCTTAATCGTCGTGAGTGTTTCACGCAAGCCGTGGCTCGGTACGACCACGAGAATATCGCGTGCGTCGTCGATACATTCCTTTATGTCGGGGTATGCGATCAGGTTGGCCGGGAAAGGAATGCCGGGCAGGTAGCGAGCGTTTTCGCCATCAGCCGCCATGATCTCGAGCAGGTCGAGTTCGCGCACCCCCCCCAGGCGCACATCGCATCCGCGGCGCGCCAGTTGCAGCGCCAGCGCGGTTCCCCAGGAGCCGGCGCCGACGACAGCGACCTTTCTTGCGGTCGCGGCGCCTATCAGTGTTTCTCCGCGCTCTCTACCTGAGCCTGCGCGGCCTGCGCCCGCGACTGCATGTACAGCGCATCAAAATTGATTGGTTGCAAGACGAATTCCGGAAAACCGCCTTTCTGAATGATGCTGGCGATAGATTCACGCGCGTACGGGAACAATATGTTCGGGCAGAAGCTGCCGACGATCGCGCCAAACTCCTCTTCCTTATAACCGCCAATGTCGAACAGGCCGGATTGGTGAATCTCAACCAGGAAAAGCGTTTGATCTCCATCTTTGGCGTCGACAGTAATTGTCAGGACGACCTCGTGAAGATTGCCTTCGACCTCGTTGTGACTACTGCGCAGATTCAGGTTGGTCTGCGGTTTCCACTCATTGCTGCGAAATATGGCCGGAGCCTGCGGTGATTCGAATGAGAAGTCCTTGAGATAGATCTTGTTAATGGAAATGTGTTTTTCTGTTTCGTCTTTGATTTCGTCGGCCATGCTGATTCCTAGTCGTAAGTTCGCTGCTTGAATGCCTGTGTGTCGGGATGACTATTTCTTGCGCTTGCTTTTGGTCTTCTTGCCAGTGACAACCGGGAGCCCCGCCTGGTTCCAGGCGTTCATGCCACCTTTCAGGCCGTAGGCACTTTCGAAGCCGGACTTGCGCAACGAAGCAACCACTTTATTGGAACTGATGCCGCTGTCGCACACGGCGATGACCGGCTTGCTCTTGAAACTGTCGACCGAACTTCGTTTGGCTTCGAATTCATCCAGTGGAATGTTCTTCGCGTTGACAATATGTCCGCGAGCGTACGCCTCGGCGTTACGCAGGTCGATTACGGCAGCTTCGTTGTTGATCAGGCGGACCGCGTCGGTCGGATCAACAGCAACCAGCCCACCCGCCTTGCGGCGCAGCTCGGTGAAGATCAGCACCAGAAAACTGATCACGAGAGCGAGCACCAGCAAGGTATGGTTGCCGGCGAATTCGAGGAATTTGTCCATGGTTATTATTTTGGGGCGGGGAGCGTGACGCCCTGGTTGTGGCAAAGGACGCATTATACCAAACTGCCGAATCATGAAGCGGCTCATACTCCTCTTATTCTTCTCTCTGGCTGTGGTCATGCCTGCGGCGGCGCAGCAATCCGAGGGGGAACTCGCCAAAATCAAGGAGCAGGAGCTCGAGGAGGTGCGCGAGCGTATCAGCGAACTCAAACAGAGCATGGATGCCAGCGCGTCGAGCCGGGACCGACTGACCGCGGAACTGCAGGATGCGGAGATCGCGATTTCCGAACAGCGAATTCGACTCAAGGAACTCGAGCGGCAACGAGCATACAGCGCGAAACGCAAGTCCGAGCTCGATGAGCGGCTAAAAACACGCGAAGCCGAGCTTGACGGCGAAACAAGGGAGCTCGCGAATCAGGTGCGCGCCGCGTATATGAGCGGCAAGCAGGAAAGGATCAAGCTGCTTCTCAATCAGCGCGATCCGGCAACGCTGGGGCGGCTCATGGCCTATTACGGGTATTTGAACGCCTATCGCGGCGCCAATATCGAGGCCGTCACGGCGGCGATTCGCGAACTGGCGGAGCTGCGCAGCCAGGTGGCCGCCGAGGAAGCGCGCCTGGCCGATCTTGCCAAAACACGCTATGCGGAGCTGACCGCGCTCAATACCGCGCAGGAAAAGCGGCAGCAATTGCTCAGCGGCCTGCAGGCGAAGATCGCCGATGAGGGCCGTGAGGTTGAGCGCCTGGCAGCGCAGGAGAAAGACCTGTCTCGCCTGATCACGGAGCTGACGAGCATATTGTCCGACTACCCGATCAGCTCCGAGGACCCGTTTAGCGAACACAAAGGGCGGCTGACGTGGCCCGTCGCCGGCCGCTTGCTGCATGACTATGGGCAACCCCGGGTTAGCGACCGCCTGAAATGGAACGGTGTCGTGCTTGCGGCGCCGCGCGGCCAGGAGGTGCGATCCGTCTATCACGGCCGCGTCGTGTTCGCCGACTGGCTGGCGGGCCTCGGCCTGTTGGTCATCGTCAACCATGGCGAAAATTACATGACGCTTTACGGCTACAACGAAACCATCGTCAAGAACACCGGCGACTGGGTGGCGCCCGGCGACGTGATTGCGACAGTCGGTGACAGCGGTGGCCAACCGCAGTCGAGCCTCTATTTCGAGATACGGCGAGGTACGCAAGCGGTGAACCCGCGGCAGTGGGTGACGCGCCGTCCGGGCCGGTAAAAACGTGACCCGCCCGTGTAGGCGCTATCCCACCGCTATGTTATCGTCAGGAGCCCTGCGCGGCGGGCTCCGCTACCAGGGTTGCAGGAGACGTATATGTTGTTGAAAACCAGAGCAATTCTGGTTGTGGTTGTCGGTACCGTGATGGGCCTGAGCCTGTCCTTGGGCGGCGATCTGATGGCCAATCGATCGCAGCCCGGTGCCGAGCAGCGGGCGCTGCAGCAGGCACGGCTGTTCGCCGAAGTCATGCAGCGCGTGCAGCGGGATTACGTGGAGCCGATCGATGACAGCGTATTACTCGAGAATGCCATTCGCGGCATGGTCGGCGATCTCGATCCGCACTCGCAATACCTCGATGCCGGTGAATACCGCGACATCCAGATCAGCACCTCTGGCACTTATTCGGGTGTCGGCGTCGAGGTCAACGAGAAAGACGGCGAGATTCTGGTGGTTACCCCAATGGCAGGATCGCCGGCAGCGCGCTCCGGTCTGCGCAGCGGAGACCAGATCATTGCGGTCGATGGTGTTCGGGTCGACGCAGCCAGGCTGCAAGAAACGATAGGCCGTATGCGCGGCCGCGCTGGAAGCAAGATCAGCATCACGGTATTGCGTGACGACGAAGCGATTATTCATGAAATGCGCCGGGAGGTTATTCGGGTCGCCAGCGTTCATCACGAATTGCTTGCGCCCGCCTACGGATACGTTCGAGTCAATCAGTTCAGCGAGACGACGGCGCGCGAACTGAGTCGCGCGATTGACTCGATGCAGGATGACAGCGATGGTCTGCTGGAGGGCCTGGTGCTCGATCTGCGCAACAACCCGGGCGGGGTTCTCGAAGCGGCAGTCGACGTTTCCGACCTGTTTCTCGATTCGGGGACTATCGTTTCAGCCGAAGGGCGCACGGCCGACTCGCGATTCCGGCGCTCCGCTCACCGCGGTGATGTGCTCGACGGCGCGGAGATGGTGGTACTCGTCAACCAGGGGTCCGCATCGGCGTCGGAGATCGTCGCGGGCGCACTGCAGGATCATGGCCGCGCAGCCATTGTAGGAACGGCAACCTTCGGCAAGGGCCTTGTACAAACGGTAATGCCGTTGTCCAAGGGGCGAGCGATCAAGCTCACGACATCGCGTTATTACACACCGTCGGGTAGCTCGATTCACGAGACCGGCATCACGCCGGATTTGTACGTCGAAGACACACCGGGATTCCCGGACCTGAGTCTGACCGGCACGGTAGACCGGGAGCAAGACGGTCAGCTGCTTGCAGCCGTTGAGCGGCTGCGACGCGAACAGGTAATGCATAGCAACGCGCTATGATCCGCAGCGGGTTTCTGTGTGTGGCGGCGGTGACGCTGCTGGTTGCGCAAAGCGTTGCAGAGCCAAAGCCGCGCATAGCCATCATCATCGACGATCTTGGCTATGAACTGGAGGCCGGCCGGCGCGCCATCGATCTGCCTGGCCCCGTTGCGTTTGCTGTTCTTCCGGGCACGCCGCAGGGGCGGCAACTTGCCAGACTGGCCAATGAACGCGGCAAGGAAGTCCTGATGCACCTGCCGCTGGAGTCGGTCGAGAATCGTGATTTCCTGGAGCCCGGGGCGCTAATGCTCGACATGTCGCGCAGGACATTTGCGGAAACCTTCGCTGGCGCGATCGCCACCGTACCTTTCGCGATCGGCGTCAGCAGTCATCGAGGCAGCCTGTTGACGCGCCATCCGGGCCATATGGGCTGGCTGATGGAGGAGATACTGGCGCGGGAGAATCTGTTTTTTATCGACAGCTACACCACTCACGAAAGTGTCGCGCTGCGGATTGCTGCTGAGTCAGGCGTAACCGCCACCAGGCGGGACGTGTTTCTTGATCATGATCGATCGAGCAAGGCGGTCTCCCGCGAATTCGAGCGCCTGAAGGCGGTGGCGCGGCAGCGCGGAAGCGCCGTTGCGATCGGCCATCCGTTCAGGGAAACGCTGGAAGTGCTCGAACGTGAGCTGCCGAAGTTACATGCCGAAGGATTCGAGCTCGTGGCGATCAGCGAATTGCTGTCGCGACCGTTGAACCGCATCTGATGTATGCGCTCTAATAGTGCTACGACCGCCACCAACGGAAAATGATGAAACAAGGGCTCGCCGTATTCCTGACAAGCTGCATGATCGCAGCGTTCACGCTGTTGCCACCAGGCTTTGCGGATGAGCTTGAGGCGCCGTCGACTGCGCAGAGTGACGAATCGCCGCCTGTCACAGAAACAAAGGACGTCGCGTGCACGATGCAATTCGACCCGGTGTGTGGTGTTGATGGCCAGACTTACAGCAATGATTGCGTAGCGCGCGCGGCGGGAGTGGCCATCGCAAGCGCGGGCGCGTGTCCTGTGAGCGATTCGGCGTGTGGCGAGCAATACGACCCCGTGTGCGGTATAGACGGCAATACCTACATCAATGAGTGTCTTGCTGACCTGGCCAATGTGCAGATCGCAGGGTTGGGCGCGTGTACGCCCAATGGCTGTCCGAGTGTCGAGGAACCGGTTTGCGGTATGAATGGGCGCACATACATCAACCGCTGCGAGGCCGATGTCAAGCGCGTCCCGGTGCAGCGCAAAGGCGTTTGTGACCTCGATAATTGTCCGAAGGTCTTCGCGCCGGTTTGCGGCGATGACAGCGTCACCTATGAAAATGCCTGCCACGCAGATAAGGCCGGCGTCGCGACGTTCACCGAGGGCATTTGCAATGTGCGACCGTGCCCCAGCATCTTCGTCCCGGTCTGCGCGTCGGATGGCCTGACATACAGTAATGCCTGCCAGGCAGAGCGTCGCGGCATGCGCATCGACTACGCTGGCATGTGTGAAGGCCAGGGCAGAAATTGTGCGCGGGTCTACGCGCCGGTTTGCGGACTGGACGGAGTTACTTACGACAACGAATGCCAGCTCGACAACGCGGACGTCCGCAAGGCCTACGCAGGGGCGTGCGCCGGCGACTAGCTCCAGGCAGGCTTGAGCCGACCTTTGTCGTCTGCCTGATAGGGCATCCATGCCAGGCCGATGAGCGGCACGTGGATGTCGGTGCTCTTCGCCCGCACCACGATCTCATCAAGCTCTTCGGTCTGAGCGTCGAAAGCCGTATCCAGCGCTGCGATTTCCTTTTCGAGCTCGCCATTCAGCGCTTCGATATCGGCCCGCACCTTGCGAGCCGTTTCCTCGGCGCGTTTGATGTCGGCGGATTCTTTACGCGCGCCACTGGCGGTTTTAATCGCCGTGCCAATTTTGCTTGCGGAGCTCGTCGACAGACGCTTGCGTCCGAGGACCGCTCCCAGAATAGCGGTGCCAAAAGACACCGCTGTGTCGAGCTTCTTTTTCGTTGCCTGTTGCGACTCGCGCTCTACGGCCTGCTGCGCACGGAGCAGACGATTCTCCAGGGTCGTGGTTTTGGTGGCATAGCGTTTACGAATCTTCGCTATTGCCTGGTCGCGTTTTTCGCTTGCGATGGTTTGCAGACGGGCACGGAATTCGCCTTCGGTTTCGCCGCTGTCCGACGACACGTTGAAGCGCTTGCTGCGATACAGTGAGATCGTTTCGTGCTGCCGCAGCCAGCGCTTAAAGTCCCTGCTCCAGCCCGTGTAGTTCTTGGCAACGGTAGCGCATTGTGGACAGTCCGCGAACGCGGCGCCGTCGAAGCCTTTGTCGTCGAGATCATCAATGCTGATGGCTACGGGCTCGCTGTTGTCCCAATCGACGTCTACGGGTCCGTCCTCGAATTCGACGGTGTAGACGCGGCTGCGCTCGGCCTCGATGTGATAGCGGGCACTGTTGAACAGAATGTCGGCCGTGCCGACCAGTCGCGGGTGATAGACGATGTTGTCGCCGCTACCCGGAACGAAGTACTGATCGATCGCCGGGGGTAAAGACGGCGCGCTGGCGTTACTGCGTTGCTTCGGCTTGCTGGCCTTGCGAATGACAGCGGCACCCTGAGCCTTTATCCTGGACATCAGTGTCTTGATGGCGTCACGGGTCAACGGCCCGGCGAGGTACGAGAGGACCCAGCGGGTGTTAAAGACAACAGCCTCATCTTCGTGCACGTTGTGCAAGAGAAAGCGTCGCTTGCCGAGTCCGGCCAGCGTACGTTCCATCTTCTGTTTGTCGAAGTTGCCGTCGCTGGCACCCTCGAGACCCTCCATTACGCGCGCCTTGTCCCGCTCCGTCTGCAGCCGGCCAATAAACCACGTGCCGGTATTCGACAGGCCCTTGTAATCGAGGTCGACCGGATTCTGCGTTGCGAGCACAAGCCCGAGACCGTAGGCGCGGGCTTGCTTGAGCAGGGTGAGGAACAGCTTTTTGGATGGCGGATTTGCAACCGGCGGCATGTAGCCGAAGATTTCATCCATGTAGAGAATGGCGCGCAGGCTCGATGTGCCCTGCTGTGCGCGCATCCAGCCGATCAGGTCGTTCAACAACATCGAGACGAAGAACATGCGTTGCGCATCATCGAGGTGTGCGATCGACATCACTGAAATCTTCGGCTTGCCCTCGGCGGTGTACAAGAGGCTCCTGGTATCGAGCGGCTCGCCCTGCATCCAGGCCTCGAAGCCGGGCGCGGCAAGCAGATTGTTGAGCCGCATAGCCAGCGCGAATCGGTCCTTTGCCGGGAAGAACGAGTCGAGCGTCATGACGCCAACCTGGCTGATCGGCGGACTTTGAATTTCACCGATCAGGCTGGCGACATCGAGATCACGTCCGTCACGCCAGGCATTGTCCAATAGCCGCGAGATCAGAATGTGTTCGCGGCTCGCGACCGGATCCGCATCGATATCAAGTAAGGTCAGTATCCCCGTCGCCGTCGCCTGCACGCGCTCGCGATACAGGTCGACATCGTCAATAAGTGCCGCATCGGGCGCGACAAAAGACTGCAGTACAGACACCGGCAAGCCGGAATTACTGCCAGGCGTATAGATCGAAAGATCGACGTTCTTGCGAAGTTGCGCAATGCGCGCACCGGTTTGGCCCCACTCACCCAGACCTTTCTTCCACAGCTCCGCTTGGGCGCTGGCGTACTCATCGGGCGTCTGCCCCTTGTCGGTCGCGGCGCGGGGGTTGACCCACGGCCGAAAGTCTTCGGCGCGCAGCTGCGGAAACGTAAGCAGCAGGTTGCCCATATCGCCCTTGGGATCGATCGCAATGACCGGTACATGATCGAGCGCGGCTTCCTCGAGGATGCCGATGCCGAGCCCTGTCTTACCGGAGCCCGTCATGCCGATGATGACCGCGTGGGTTGTCAGATCCTTGGAGTCATAAAGCACAAGCTCGTCCGTGAGCTTGTCATTTTCGGTGTCGTAGCGCTTGCCAAGATAAAAAGCGCCAAGCTTCTCGAAGTCCTGCATGATTCGAATTCGCTCTCAGGGGTAGGTGTAGCTGGACTGAATGCCAAGCGGCAAGCCGGTCAAAGAGTACAGCAACAGGAATATCGTCCAGATGACGAGAAAAGTCACCGAATACGGCAACATCATGGCCGTTACGGTACCGATGCCGGTGTTCTTCACGTAGCGCTGGCAATAGACCACGACTAACGGAAAGTACGGCATCAATGGTGTGATGATGTTTGTGCTCGAATCGCCAACCCGGTAGGCGGCCTGTGTCAGGTCGGGAGAAATGCCGAGCTGCATCAGCATGGGCACGAAGATGGGTGCCAGCAGGCCCCACTTGCCACTTGCCGAGCCGACGAAGATATTGATGAAGGCGGTCAGCATGACGATGCCGACTATCGTGATGTAGGACGGCATCGCCAGAGCCTTGAGTCCGGCCGCACCCTGCAGGGCGAGCAACACGCCCAGATTAGACTGGCCGAAGGCGTACACGAACTGGGCGATGAAAAACATGATGACCAGGTAGTAAGCCATCTGGTGCATGGCTTTGGTCATCCCCTCGATGACGTCTTTCGAGCTCTTCACGGTACCTGCCGCAAGGCCGTATACGTAGCCCGGAATGATGAAGCCAAGGAAGATCAGCGACACGATCGAGCGCATCATCGGCGCCGCGCCGGTCGTCATGTCACCGGTTGCGTCACGCCAGGGTGAGGTGGCCGGCCATGCCGTGACGACCATGACAATGATGCCCAGCAGGAACGCAATGCCGGCAGCGCGCAGGCCCTTGCGCTCGTGCGGTTCGAGCGCGTGCATGGTCGGCAGGTCCTCGAGGTCGCCATCGAGTTCGGTGCCTTGCAGGCGCGGCTCGACGACCTTCTCTGTCAGGTACCAGCCAAAACCGATAATCAGCAACGACGAAGCGGTTGTGAAAAAGTAGTTGTTGAGCGGATTGAGAACCACGCCCGGATCCAGTATTTGCGCGCCCGCCTGCGACAGGCCCTGTAACAAGGGGTCGAGTGATGACGGTACGAAATTCGCCGAAAAGCCGCCGGATACACCGGCAAACGCCGCAGCTATACCTGCAAGAGGGTGTCGGCCGGCAGCATAGAAAATGACGCCACCCAGCGGAATGACCAGCACATACCCCGCATCGACTGCCGAGTGACTGACGATGCCAACGAGAATGACCATCGGTGTCAGCAGCCATTTGGCCGTCACCCCAAGCAGCGCCCGCAATCCGGAATTGATGAAGCCCGTATGTTCGGCGACACCGATTCCGAGCATGGCGACGAGCACGACGCCCAGGGGGTGAAAATGGGAAAAGTTGGTCACCATCACCGAGGTGAACGCTGTGATCGCCGAGCCCGACAACAGATTGTTGATGATGAGCGGTTCGCTGGTTCGCGGGTCAAGAACGTTAAAGGTGACGTAGGAAAGCAACCACGAGAGCACCCAGACGGCGAACAGCAAGACGATAAACAGAACCGCCGGATCGGGCAGCTTGTTGCCGACTCTCTCGACCGAGGCGAGCATTCGTGTGGACAGGCTGACCTTTACTTCTTCTTTTTCTTCGGACATGGGGTGCCCCCTCCCTTATGATTCGGCAGAGTTTACTCAATCAAGCCAGCCGAGTCGCGCCCGCGGGCAAGCAATCGGCCGGCCCGGGCATCTGTTGGTAAAGCGGGACAGAGGATCAGAGAAATGCGCCTGCGAACGATAGTCAGAGGACCGGACGATACATGGCGCACAGGCTGGCGGATTGCCGCGATGCTCGCGTTGTTGGCGATTGTCGTTTTCGGCGTAAATGTCGGCTGGCGGGCGCTCGGCCTGCCGGGCCAGCAGCAAGCCGGTCCGTGGATGTTCTTGCTGTTCTCGTTGCTGGTGTCCGGCGGCGCATTGGGTGTCATCGCTCTGCTGTTGCGCTATTTCGAAAGGGCCGGTTTCGCGGCCATCGGCATGCCCTTTGTCGCAACAGCGTGGAAGGATATCGCAGTCGGCACGTTGCTCGGTGCTGTGCCCGTTAGCCTGTTGATGGGTCTCGCGGTAATTGGCGGCTACGGAAGCGTGTCTTCTGGCGGCATGAATGTCGAGAACTTCGTGTCGATGCTGTTGCCGATGCTGACAGCCGGATTCCTGCTTGCGGCCTGGGAGGAGTTCGTGCTGCGCGGCTATCTGTTGCGGCAGCTGTCACTCGGTTTCAATCCGGCGGCTGCGGTCGTCATCACGGGCCTGCTGTTTGGTCTGATGCACAGCGGCAATCCCGGCGCGAACTGGCAGGGGCTGCTGTACACAGCCATTGGCGGCATCCTGATGGGGTGGCTGGTACTACGCTCGGGTTCGCTGTGGTTGCTGATCGGCTATCACTTCGGCTGGAATGCGACAGCGTCGGGTCTGTTCGGACTGGAACTCTCGGGCTTCGAGGAAAAGGGCAGCATCTTCCACAGCACACTCAGCGGCGCGGACTGGCTAACCGGGGGCAGTTACGGCTTCGAAGCGTCGTTGCCCGCCGTGATCTTCGAGGTGCTGGTGCTGTCGACCGCCCTCCTGCTCATCAGGCGGAAGGGGTCGGAGCCCTTTCTGGCAACAAAGACCTGACCGCCTCGTTCGCTACCAACCGCAGCTTCGGCCCTCGTTCTGCTCTTGCAGGTAGGCCATGAGCGGTGCGAAATAGTCGATGATCGCGCTGGCGTCCATTTCCCGCGTGCCGGTCAGCTTCTCGAGCGTATCCGGCCAGGGAGCGCTTGCACCGGCCTCCAACATCGCCTGCAGGCGTTCACCGGCCTCCTTGCTGCCATAAATAGAGCAGGCATGAAGGTCACCTTCATGCCCGGCCGCATCACACAGTGCGCGTTGAAACTGAAACTGCATGACGTGGGCGAGAAAGTAACGCGTGTAGGAGACGTTCGCCGGGACATGGTATTTCGCACCAGGGTCAAAATCGGCTTCGCTACGCGCCACCGCAGGCGCAATGCCCTGGTACTTCGTGCGCATATCCCACCACGCCTGATTGTAATTCTCGGGCGTCACTTCTCCTGCAAAAACCGCCCAGCGCCATTCGTCAATGAGCTTGCCGAACGGCAAGAATGCGATCTTGTCGAGCGCCTGTTGCATCTGTCGATTGATAATCGCCTGTTGCGACTGCTCGGCCGAGGCGACCAGACCGACTTCGGCCAGGTATTCGGGCGTCATCGACAATGTAATCGTGTCGCCGATCGCCTCGTGAAAACCGTCGTGCGCACCATCCTGGAAAAGCACCGGCTGGGTTTTGTATGCCCACTGGTAATAGTTGTGGCCGAGTTCGTGATAAATCACGCGCAATTCTTCATAGGTTTGCTTGATGCACATCTTGATGCGCAAATCATCCTCGGTGTCCATCGTCCAGGCGCTCGCGTGGCAAACCACGTCGCGGTCTGCCGGTTTTGAGAACATCGAGCGCTCCCAGAACGTATCGGGCAGCCGTGGCATGCCGAGCGAGACGTAGAAGTTCTCGGCCGAGCGGACCATTTCCTGTGGCGAGTAGTCCTTCGTCTTCAGCGTGCTGTCCACATCGAGGTCGGAGACTCCGGGATACGGTTCCAGCAGGTCGTAGATGAAGCCCCACTGCTGCGCCCACATGTTGCCGAGCAGGTGTGCAGGAATCGGACCGTCCTGTGGAACCTTGTCCTCACCGTAGACCTCGCCCAGTTTCGCTCTGACATGGCAATGCAATTCTTCGTAAAGCGGTTCGACCTGCTCCCAGAGCCGCTGCGACTCCTGTCGAAATTGCGCCGGCGTCATGTCGTAACCGGAGCGCCACATTGCGCCGAGATTATCGTGTCCGAGTTCAGCCGCGCCTTCATTGGCAAGTTCGACATAGCGCGCATACTTGTCGCGCATCGGCGGCGAAATACTGCGCCAACCCTGCCACGCGTCCAGCAGTTCATCGTAATCGCGGCTTCCGGCAATAATGTCCTCGAGCTCGGGCAGCGTGCGGCAGTCGTTCTCGCTGCGGCAGTATTCCCCCGCACCGTACATGCCCTCCATCTCGGTTTGCAGGCGTGTCAGCTCTTTACGCTTGTCCGGATCATTGGGTGCGGGCAAGGTATTTCCCAGCCGCAGCAGATCGATCGCCCGACGGGTCTCGGCGTCAAGCTCCTGATCGTCATACTGCAGTGACTCTGCGACCATACGACTGTGCCACGCCGAATAGCGCTCGCTGGCCAGCGCATTCATCAGCGCCGTGTCTTCATTAATATAAGTGACGTAGGTCCAGTTGGCGGCGGAATTCTCAATCCAGAGTTCCCTGGCCTCCCGGTTGGCTCGGGCAACAAACTCTTGTGCCGTTTCTGCCGGCGCCGCTGTTGTGGGCTCGTCCGTCGATTCTGTCGAGCACGCAGCGATCACAAATACGAGCAACACGGACGAAAGCAGTCTTGCAATTAGCTTCATTATATTTCCCTACTAATAATCAGGTTAATGGACGCCGTGCATGCCGCGCCGCAACAGCGGGGTTATCAGCAGCATGAACAAGCCAAAGCCGACGCCAACGTACATCAGGAACTCAAACAGCTGCGTATAGGTGGCCAATGCGCTGGCCGAATCGACGACTTCGCCGCCATGAGTGCCGACGGCCGCCAACTTGCCAAGTCGCGTGGCAACAGTTTCCGAAAGCGCCGTGGCAAGAAACCAGGTTCCCATGCTGACGCCGACAACCTTGCCGATCGAGAGCTTGGTAACGGCCGACAGACCGACCGGCGATAGCATCAACTCCCCGGTCGTGTGCAGCAGGTAGGCAAGAATCAGCCAGATCATGGCGACCTTGCCGGCGGCGTCGGGGAACTGCGCACCGAGCACCAGGGCGCCGAATCCGAGCCCCGCCTGGATGATACCAAGAGCAAATTTGGCAGGCGTGGACGGCTCGAGGTTTCGTTTGGACAGCCAGGTCCAGAGGGCGGCGAACGGAATCGCCAGTATCCAGATGAACATTGCATTCAATGAGCCGAACTGGGCGGCCGTAAACGTAATGCCGCCCGCCTCACGATCGACGACGCGATCGGCATACAGGGTCATCGAGCCGGCGGATTGCTCGAACAGCGCCCAGAACACGACGGTCGAGAGTATCAGGATCATCAAGACGACAGTGCGCCCGAATTCATCGGAGTTATGCGTCATGAACCCATAAATGACGAAACCGATGATAACGATAATCGCCGCATAAGCGGCATTCTCGGCCAGGGCTGCAGACCCGGGCAAAAAGCCGAGGTTAGCAGTGGCGGCGTAAGCGCCGAGAAGGACGGCGAAGGCAGCAAACAGATAGGCGACTGTGTTACTGCCGGATTTCTTGTGCACCATCGAGTACAGGATGATGCCGACGATGGACGCGATCAGGAATACATTTTGCGTCAACAACACCACGGGCTCGTGCTGTACGAGGAGCCAGAGCACACCCAGCACCGGCAAGCTCAACAAGTAGATCGACCACTCGCGGCTGATCGGACCGAAGACCTTCTGCCTGAGGCTTTCCGGGTCTGCCGGTTCCGCATGCCCTTTGAGGAATTTCTGTCCGTAACTGAAAGTAATCAGCCCGAGTATCATGCCGATGCCGGCTGCGCCAAAACCGTATTTCCAGCCAAAGGCTTCGCCGAGCCAGCCGCACAACAGGGTCGCGGTAAATGAGCCGATGTTGATGCCCATGTAAAAAATCGTGAAGCCCGAGTCGCGCCGCGGGTCATCCTTCGAATACAGGCGGCCAACGATTGTCGAAATATTCGGCTTCAGATAGCCGACGCCCATGACGATGAGCGCCAATGCGAAGTAGAAGATACTCAGGGCCGCAGTATCACGAAAGGTCAGGGCCTCCGACAGGATCGTGCCGGCGGCCAGCACTTCGCCGCTGGCAAGCGTCAGGCTGTCCGTCAGAACGGTACCGGCCGGGTAGTTGATCGCCTGATGACCCTCGACAGCCATGAGCAGGTGACCGAGCGATAACAGGATGCCGCCGAACAGCACTGACTTGCGCATGCCCAGGTAGC
>Ga0224512_10000123_pt1 | contig 83340 bp, 78 predicted proteins | sample SF_May12_sed_USG_4_FD_169103 | JGI IMG/M metagenome (GOLD analysis project Ga0224512, IMG submission 169103) | Sediment microbial communities from San Francisco Bay, California, United States - SF_May12_sed_USGS_13 | ecosystem: Environmental > Aquatic > Marine > Sediment | place: USA... | reverse complement strand
GTGCGTTACAAGCTGTTCATTCCCTTCGCCCTGCTGAATTCCTTCTTCATCCTGTTGATGTCCGCCCTGGTGGCGGTGATCCTGGCATGGGCCTCGGGCCTGCATATCTCGACCATGCTGATCTCCGCCGCTCCGGGCGGCCTTGCCGAGATGACGATCCTCGGCCAGGCGCTCGGCATCAGCGTTCCCATGGTGGTGGCGTTTCACCTGTTCCGGGTGATCGTCATCAATTTGGGCACGCCCTACATCTTTCTCGCAGGCCAATGGGTGATTACACGGCTGCGGGCCGCCGCGCCCGACTGAACGCGCCCGCCAATCCCTTTGCATCTTCGCGCCGGGCACAATAAGAAGAACCCATGGCGAGCCTATTCAAGGACCAAGGCGAACAGCCCACCCGCCCGGGCGTCGGCGGGCCGGCGCCCGCGCCGCGGCCGATGCTGGACGGGATCCGGGTGGTCGAGGGATCCGCTTTCGTCGCGGCGCCGCTCGGCGGCATGACCCTGGCCCAACTCGGCGCCGAGGTGATCCGCTTCGATCCCATCGGCGGCGGCCTCGACTACGCGCGTTGGCCGGTCACGGAGGACGGGACCAGCCTGTTCTGGGCCGGGCTGAATAAGGGCAAGCGGTCGATCGCCATCGACCTGACGCGGCCCGAAGGCGTCGAGCTCGCGACCCGGCTGATCACCGCCGACGGCGCCGACCGGGGCATCTTCCTGACCAATTTCCCGGCCCGGGGCTGGCTCGCATATGAGCGGCTGAAAGAACGCCGTGACGACCTCATCATGCTCAACGTCACCGGCGATCACACCGGCCGCAGCGAGGTCGACTACACCGTCAACGCCGCCACGGGGTTCCCGTTGGTGACCGGCCCGGAAGACGCAACCGGCCCGGTCAATCACGTGCTGCCGGCCTGGGACGTCGCCACCGGCCTGTGGGCGGCGTGCGGCATCCTGGCCGCCGAGCGCCGGCGCCGGACCACCGGAGAGGGCCAGCTGATCGGCCTGGCGCTGGCCGACGTGGCCCTGGCGGTGACCGGCGCGCTCGGCATCATCGGCGAGGTGACGGTCAACGGCGAGGACCGCCGGCGCCACGGCAACGATCTCTATGGCGGCTTCGGCCGCGATTTCGAAACCGGCGACGGGCGGCGCATCATGGTGGTGGGGCTGACATCGCGCCAATGGCGCGGCCTGCTGGCGGCGACCGGGCTCGCGGACGACATGGCGGGGCTGGGCGCGCGGCTCGGCCTCGATCTGTCGCGCCAGGGCAACCGATTCCAGGCCCGGGAAGAGATTGCCCGACTCATCGCGCCCTGGATCAAGGACCGCACCCTCGCCCAATGCGCCGATGCCTTCGACATCAACGGCGTGTGCTGGGGCCCGTATCAGAGCTTCCGGCAATTGGTGGAGAACGACTCCCGCTGCTCCACCGCCAATCCCCTGTTCGCGATGGTGGATCAGCCCGGCATCGGCGCGCTGCTGACCCCGGGATCGCCGCTCAACCCCACCGGTCTGGGTCGAATCCCGCCCCAACCCGCCCCGGTATTGGGCGCCGATACCGATGCCGTGCTGGGCGAGGTGCTGGGCCTCACCGAGGGGGAAATCGGGAGACTCCACGATTCTGGCATTGTGGAAGGCCCAAATTCCCCCTAGCCTGCCGGTCCGCCGATCGCCGGGGCCAAAATTTTTGCATGTTGGGCCTTGAAAATTCTGCGATCGAAATTAATAAAGTGCCCGGGCGGCGGCAACGCGCGTCCCGAATTGCCCAAAAAGCGGCGATGAGAGAGAACCAGGGAGCCTGCTGCTTATGGCGGCAATGATTGAAGTCGACGGCCTGAGCAAACGGTTTGGTGGTATCCAGGCCGCGGACGACGTGTCGTTCGAGGTTCAGCGCGGCGAGGTGCTGGGATTCCTGGGCCCCAACGGCGCCGGCAAGTCGACCACCATGAAGATGATCACCGGCTTCCTGGAGCCGGATGCCGGCACCGCCCGCCTTGACGGCATCGATATCCGCCAGCGGCCCATCGCCGCGCGCCGATGCCTCGGCTACATGCCCGAGGGCGCGCCCAGCTATCAGGAGATGACGCCGCTTGGGTTCCTCGGCTTCATTGCCGGAATCCGCGGCTTGAGCGGCGCGGAGGCCGAAAAGCGGATCACCGAGGCGGCGGCGCAGACCCAGCTGCAAACCGTCCTGTATCAGCCCATCGATACGCTTTCGCGCGGTTTCAAGCGCCGGGTCGGCCTGGCCCAGGCCCTGCTGCATGACCCCGACATTCTGATCCTGGACGAGCCCACCGATGGCCTCGATCCCAACCAGAAGCACGAAATCCGAAGCCTGATCCAGGAAATGGCGCCCAGGAAAGCGATCATCATCTCGACCCACATCCTGGAAGAGGTCGATGCGGTCTGCACCCGCGCCATCATCATCGCCCGCGGGCGCATCGTCGCCAACGGCACGCCGCAGGAGCTCGAGGCACGCTCCGAACGCCACAACGGCATCTCCATCACCGCCACCGAGGAGACCTGCGCGCAGCTGATCGCCGACCTCAATGCGCTGGACGGGGTCGCCGCCGTGGACCGGGAGGCGCGCGGCCTGTTCGTGCGGCCCACCGACCACAACCACGATATCCTCGATCCGGTGCGGGTGCTGGTGCGCCAGCGCGGGCTTTCGGTCTCCGACATCCGGATCGAACGCGGCCGGCTGGAGGACGTATTCCGGGACGTGACCATCAATGGCGGCGCCCAGCCCGGGAGGGACGCGCCATGAATGTCATGTGGGTGCTGTTCCGGCGCGAATTCGTGAGCTACTTCGTCACGCCCGTCGCCTATGTCTTCATCGTCTTCTTCCTGACCCTGCTGGGCGCCATGACCTTCTTCATGGGCGGCTTCTTCGAGCGCGGCCAGGCCGATCTCGCGCCCTTCTTCGCCTTCCATACCTGGCTCTATCTGCTGCTGATCCCGGCGATTTCCATGCGCCTATGGTCGGATGAGCGCAAGAGCGGCACCATCGAGCTGCTGCTTACCCTGCCGGTTTCGCCCGGCCAAGCGGTGATCGCGAAATTCCTCGCCGCCTGGGCCTTCGCGGCGATCGCCGTGGCGCTGACCTTCCCGTTCTGGATCACCGTCAACTACCTGGGCGAGCCCGACAACGGCGTCATCTTCACCGGTTACGTCGGCAGCCTGGTGATGGCGGGCGCCTATCTCGCCATCGGCTCGTGTTTCTCTTCCGCCTCGAAGAACCAGGTCATCGCCTTCGTGCTGGCGGTGCTGGTGAGCCTCCTGTTCACGGTTTCGGGCACGCCCCTGGTCCTGGAGGTGATCAGCGGCTGGGCGCCGGCGCTGGTGGTGGACGTGATCGCGGGCCTGAGCTTCATCGCCAATTTCGACGCGATTTCCAAGGGCGTGCTCGATCTCGTGAACCTGGTCTATTTCGTCGCGGTGATGGCGCTGTTCCTGTTCATCAACGTCATCCTGGTCAATCTGCTGAAGGCGCGTTAGGTGGGATCATGAGCGACCTGTCCCGATCGATTGCCGGAATGAACCGCAGCCGCTTGGCGGTGTGGTCCATCGTGCTGGCGGTGATCCTGTTCCTTTCGGTCATCATCCTGGCCCGCGGCGCCCTGGTGGGCGCGCGCCTGGACCTGACCGCGGACCGCCTGTTCACCCTGTCCCCGGGCACCCACAAGGTGCTCTCCAAGATCGACGAGCCGATCACGCTGCGGCTCTATTTCTCCTCGGCGCTGGGCAAGGAGCTGCCCGGTCTCTCGAAATACGCGGGCCGGGTGCGCGACATGATCGGCGAATACGTCGCCAATTCGGGCGGCAAGATCCGCCTGGTGGAGATCGACCCGGTGGCGTTTTCCGACGCCGAGGACGAGGCGGTGGAGTTCGGCCTGCAGGGCCTGCCCTTGGACCGCACCGGGGAAAAGGTCTATTTCGGCCTGGCGGGCACCAATTCCACCAACGAGGAGGAGGTCATCTCCTTCTTCTCCCCCAGCCGCGAGCCCTATCTGGAATACGATCTCACCAAGGTGGTCTACCGGCTCGCCAATCCCGACCGCAAGGTGATCGGCCTGATGAGCTGGCTGCCGGTGCGCGGCTTCCCGGGATCGATGATGGCGCGGATGTCCTCGATGGGCCGGCCGTGGCAGTTGACGGCGCAGCTGCAGCAGCTGTTCACGGTGGAAAACGTCCCCACGGACGCGGACGAGATCCCCAAGAAGATCGACATCCTGTTCGTCCTGCATCCGGCCGACATTTCCGACAAGACCGCCTACGCCATCGACCAGTTCATGATGCGCGGCGGCCGGGCGATGATCTTCGTCGATCCCATGGCGGAGATCGCCCAGCGTCTGCCCGGCGCCGACGGCAAGTTCGTCTCCACCTCCTCGGACCTGGCGCCGATCTTCAAGGCGTGGGGACTGGAATACGACAAGACCAAGGCGGTCGGCGACATGCTGGCGGCCCAGCGCATCAATGCCGGCAGCCAAGCCAACCCGGTGCCGCTGGAATATCCCCCCTGGCTGCAGTTGAAGAAGACCAACTTCGCCTCCGACGACATCATCACCACGGAAATCGACACCATGGTGATGGCCAGCGCCGGCGCGCTCGGCTTCAAGGCGGGCGCCGGGCTGACCTTCAAGCCCATCGTTCGGGCCTCCGAGCAATCCATGCTGATCGATGCCGAGGACCTCAAGGGGCGGCCCGACTTCATCAACATCCACAAGAACTTCAAGGCGTCGGGCACGCGCTATGCCCTGGCCGCCCGGGTGACCGGCGAGACCGCCTCGGCTTATCCGGCGGGCCCGCCGCCGGCCAAAGACTACCTCAAGGCCGACAAGGACAAGAAGGCCGGGGACAAGAAAGACGAGGGCGCCGAGGCGGCCAAGGCGAAGGCGCCCGATCCCGCGGAAATGAAGAAGGCGGAGGACCGCCGCGCCGCCCTGGCCAAGGCCCATCTCGCCAAATCCAAGGGGCCGATCCACGCCGTCGTGTTCACCGACGCGGACATGCTGCGCGACGAGTTCTGGGTGCGGGTCCAGAACCTCCTGGGCCAGACCATCACCATCCCGGTGTCCGACAACATGAACCTGGTGACCAACGCGCTCGACAACCTGACCGGCTCCGACGAGCTGATCGGCTTGCGCTCGCGCGGTGTCTCGGTGCGGCCCTTCACCCTGGTCGAGGACCTCACCCGCAAGGCGGAACTGCGGCTGCGCGCCAAGGAACGGGAACTGCAATCGCGCCAGGAAGAGACCGAGCGCAAGCTGCGCCAGCTGCAATCGCCGGCCCGGGGCGAAGGCGACCGGGCCATCCTGAGCCCCAAGCAGATCAAGGAAATCAACAAGTTCAAGGGCGAGCTGTTGACCATTCGCAAGCAGCTGCGTGACGTGCAGTTGGGCCTGCGCGAGGATATCGAGAAATTGGAGGGCCGGTTGTGGATTTACAATATCGGCCTGATCCCGGTTCTGGTGGCCCTGGCGGCAGTGATTCTCGGCCTTGCGCGCACGCGCCGGCGGCGCCAGCGCATGGAAACCGAGGCGCGGGGCTAGGCGGCGATGACACCGAAATCCTTCCTCGGCCTGCTCGTGGTCACGGTGGTGTGCGCCGCCGCGGCGATCTGGATGGTGGCCTCGCGCGATACCGGCACCGGGGTGCGTGGCGAAGGCCGCGTGCTGTTCCCCGACCTGGTGACCAAGGTCAACGACGTGCGCCGGGTCAAGGTCACCCGCGGCACCGGCACCTCGACCCTGGTGGGGACCGAAAAGGACGGCAAGGTCAGCTGGAAGATCGAGGAGCTCTACGGCTACCCGGTGCCGCTGGTTTCGGTCCGGGCGGTCGCCGCCGGCATCGCCCAGGTGGCGGTCATCGAGGCCAAGACGACGCGGCCCGCCAAATATCCGAAAATCCATGTCGAGGACCCCAAGGGCAAGGATTCGAAGTCGGCGCGGGTGGAGCTGTTCGGCAAATCGGGGGAAAAGCTCGCCGACCTGATCGTCGGGCTGCAGCGCGAGACGTTCAGCGGCCCGGGCGAGCTGTTCGTCCGGCTGCCGGGGGAAGACCGCGCCTGGCTCGCCCGCGGCAAGGTCCGGGTGCCGGAAAAGCGCGAGAACTGGGTCGATCAGATGATCGTCGAGGTCGATCTGCCCCGGGTCCGGGAATCCACCCTGTTCCTCGAGGGCAAGAAGCCGCTCCGGGTCTACAAGAAGGCGGAGCGCGACCAGGATTTCATCGTCGAAGGCATGCCTGACGGCTACGAGCTGAAGGAGCTGTTCGGCGCCGAGGACATCTCCCGCTCGATCCAGAATCTCGCCTTCCAGGAGGTCAAGCCCAACGCGGAGGTCGGCATCGACCTCAAGGCGCAGCCCCATGTGCGCCACATCACCTTCGACGGGCTGATCGTCGAAGGCTGGTCGAAGCGGATCGACAAGAAGCTCTGGTTCGCCTTCCGCGCCCGCGCCAATCCCGAGCCTAAGTCGGGCGAAAAGGTCGACAAGGACAAGATCCCCAAGGAAGTCGCCAAGATCAACGGGGTCACCGGCGGCTGGGCCTACACCATCAACGACTTCGAAACCAAGAATATGACGAAGACGATGGAAACCCTGGTCCAGCCCAAGCCCGGCGCCAAGACGGCGGCCCCGGCGGCGAAAACCCCCGGCGAAAGCCCCGCCTCCAAGCCCGGGGAGGCCGACGGCGGCCAATAAGCCCTTGCGCCCGCCCGGGGCCGATCACCATAGACAATCGGCCCCCATATCCGCTATCACCCCATAGCACCGCAAGGCCCTGAAGGGGCCGGACCACAAGGGATGGAACGATTTCATGAACGATGGCGACAGCGGCCGCAAGCTGCTCTACGACCCGCATATCTTTTTCTGCCTGGAAGAGAACCAAGCGCAGCCGGGACATACCTGCTGCGCCGAAAAGGGCGCCATGGACCTGTTCGGCCACATGCGCGCCTTCGCCAAGCAGAACGGCGTGACCGGGATCCGCATCAACCGCGCGAGCTGTCTCAAGCGCTGCGAAAACGCGCCCATCATGGTGGTCTATCCCGAAGGCGTGTGGTACGCGGTCAGGACCAAGGAAGACGTCGAGGCGATCGTCAAGAGCCACATCATGGAAGGGCGCCCGGTGGACCGGCTGATCGTCGCCCCCGGCGATGCGGCGCCCCAGGAACTCGACGCGGTAGAAAAAGCGGAATAACCGCCCCCAGGGCCGGGCCGGTTCGGTTGCGGGCCCACGGACGGGCGGATGGTAGGAGAACACCCGATCATGGCTTCCCAGCCCCAGCACACCGACCTTTTTTACGAGACTCATATCCTTTGCTGCTGCAACCAGCGGCCCGAGGGGCATCCGCGCAGCTGCTGCGCCGATCGCGGCGGGCGCAACTTCATGGAATCGATTTCCAGGCGCGTCGCCGAAATGGGACTGACCAACGTGACCGTCACCGAGGCGGGCTGCATGGAGCGCTGCGAACTGGGCCCGGCCATGGTGATCTACCCCGACGCGGTCTGGTACACCTACGAGAATGAGGACGACGTCGAAGAGATCATCGAAAGCCACCTCAAGGGCGGCCAGCGGGTGGAACGACTGGTCCTGGACCCGGACCAGAAATTGCCCAAGCCCAAGGCCTTGGACCTGCTGGATGTCGTGGTGTCCGACGTCCGCGACGAGACCGCAGACATCAAGTCGATCGTCGTCAAGGCCGCCGATGGCGGCGACCTGCCCAAGTTCGAGGCCGGCGCCCATATCGACGTGATCACCGCGACCGGCTTGAGGCGGTCCTACTCCCTCGCGTCCAACCCGGGCGACCGGTCGTCCTACCTTCTCGGCGTGCTGCGCGAACCGGCAAGCCGCGGCGGCTCGGTCTGGATCCATGACAACGTCAAGCCCGGCGACCGTCTGCAGATCACCAGGCCGCTCAACAACTTCCCGCTGGATGACAGCGCCCCGGCCCATATCCTGATCGCCGGCGGCATCGGCATTACGCCGATTCTCGCCATGGCGCGGACGCTGAACGGCCTGGATGCCAAGTACCAGCTGCATTATTGCACCCGCACGCCGGAAGGCACCGCGTTCCGCAAGGAGGTGGAGGCGATCGCCGGCGACAGCCTGACCTACCACCACGACGGCGGCGATCCCAGCCGGGGAATCAAGCTGGACGAGGTTCTGGGCGATGCCCCGGCCGGCGCCCATGTCTATGTCTGCGGTCCCAAGACCCTGATCGACGCGGTGCGCGCGGCGGCGGCGGAATGGGGCGAGGAGCGGGTCCATTTCGAGCTGTTCTCGGCCGCGCCGGACCAGAATTACATCAACGAACCCTTCGACATCTACCTCTCCCGGCGCCGCATGGACCTGACCGTGCCGGCCGACCGCACGATCCTCGAAGTCGTCCGGGAAGCCGGGATCAACGCCGATTCGTCGTGCGAGCAGGGCCTGTGCTCGACCTGCCAGGTGCGGGTGATCTCGGGCGAGATCGAACACCGCGACCAGATCCTCAGCACCCAGGACAAGGCCCGGGGCGACACCATGATGATCTGCGTATCGCGCGGCAAGGCGGGGGAAAAGCTGGTCCTCGACCTCTAGCCCCGGTCGGTCCGAGGCCGCAAGAAAGCCCGGGTCCCGACCCGGGCTCCGCAAAGCGCCGAGCATCCGCCCCGATCAGCTGACGCTGTTGTAGTAATGGCAATCGGTCGTGTCGACCCACACCGTGCGCAATTCGATCGGCTTGCCGTCGACCCCGTATGTCACGCGGTCGATCTTCAGCATCGGTTGGCCGACCTCGACGTTCAACACCTCCGCATGGCGCGGCTCCGCCGGCACCGCCGACAGCCACTCTTCGGAGCGCACCGCCAGGACCCCATATTCCTTTTCCATGATGACGTAGGTATTGACCTGATCGTCGCGGTTCAAATGCTGCTCGAAGCCGGGGAATTGTGCCCGGGCGAGAATGATCTCGTCGAACATGCTCGGCGTACCGCCGACCAGCCGGACCCGGAAGATGCGCACCACGTCGGCGCCTTCGGGAAGGCCGAGGGAACGCCGCTCGGCCGGCGTGGCCAGGCCCACCTCATGGGTGACCTTGCCGTTGAACCTCGGCGGCAGCCGTTGGTGATCGGCGGTCATCATGGAAAAGAAATGGACGGGCTGCTCCGCCCCCCGGGCGGTGACGAAGGTGCCTTTGCCCTGGTGACGGACCACCAGATGCTCCGCCGCCAGTTCCTCCAACGCCTTGCGCACGGTGCCCTGGCTGACGTTGAACTCTCCCGCCAGCTTGGTTTCGCTCGGCAGAATGTCCCCGGGCTTCCAATGTCCCGCAGCGATGCGCTGAAGCAAAAGCTCTTTGACTTGGCGGTACAGAGGTGAGAAGTCGGGTCCTTGAAGGGTCTCAGACATCGTCGTCCCGATGTTCCTGACGCGTTACGCACGGCCCCGTCCGGGCCGCCTCACTTCAGACTCCTCGTCTATTTGTTGGTTTTCTGCGGAGTCTTAGCAATAAGCGATGATAATACCAGCACAAGCGGGGACAGGGAAGCGCGCCCTGCCGGGGCCCGGCTCACGGCAGGTAGGCCCCGCCGGTGACATGGATGGTTTGCCCGGTGATGTAGCGCGAGTGCGGCCCACACAGGTGGCGCACCATGGCGGCCAGTTCCTCCACCCGGCCCTTGCGTCCCACCAGAGTCTGCATCGCTTCATGATCCGAAGAGACCTGGGCCTCTTCGGTGCGCACGGTGTCGATCAGCCCGGGGACGACGCAATTGACGGCGATGCCGTCCGGCCCCAGCTCGGTGGCAAGCCCCTTGGTGAAGCCCACCAGGCCCGCCTTGGCGGTGGTGACGTGGACGCGCTCGGCCGCCCCCCGGTGGGCGGTCAGGCCGCCCATGGAAATGATGGTGCCGCCACCCTGCTTGCGCATGTAGGGAATCACCGCCCGGGCGCATAGGAACGCGCCGTCGAGGATGATGGCGGTGACCCGGTGCCATTCCTCCAGGGTCATGTCGGTGACCGCCGCGCGCAATCGGATGGCGGCGTTGTTGATCAGGATATCGATCCGCCCCCATCGCTCGGCGACCGCGTCGACCATGGCCTGGACCGCGGCCTCGTCGGTGACGTCGGCCTGAATCACCATGGCTTCGCCGCCCATGGCCTCGATCTCCGCCTTGGCCTCGTTGGCGGCGTCGACCGAGGTGTTGACGTTGATCGCCACCTTTGCCCCGGCATCGGCCAGGTCCAGCGCCACGGCCTTGCCGATATTGCGCGCCGCCCCGGTGACAATCGCCACCAGGCCCTCCAGCTCCCTGTTCTTTCCACTCACCATGACTGCTCTCCCCTCGGGTTATGATCTGTAGGCGGCCAGACCGGTCAGGTCGGGCAGTGTTCTGATGTCCCGGCACAGCGTCAGAAGCCGCTCGATCGCTTCATCGCGCATTCCGCCGTAGCGCAGGTTGGCCCTGAACTTGCGCTCGATATCCGCATCCGTCAGGGGATCGCGGCTGCCGCCGCGCAGGCAATCCTGGTTCTCCTCGACCACGCGGCCGTCCTTCAGCCGCGCCAGGATATGACCGGTGTAGTTCGCGGGATATTCGTTCTCGGGATCGATTTCGTATTCGATTCGCCCGGCCAGGTCCAACACGGCCGGATCGCCGACCCGCTGGTCGGTGAACTGGGCCAATCCGGCATCCCCGTCGATCAGGCCGACGGCGATGCAGTAAGGACCGGAGAACTTCGCGCCGTAGGCCGAGGGTGGACGATGCTTGAGCGCCAGCGGCTCCCACAGGCGGTGCACGGTGCCCTCGCCCACTTTGCAGGTCAGGGAGTCAACCTCCGCCGCCGCGACGCCGGCCCCGGCCAGGCGCACGGCGCAATCGACATAGGGCTGGCACATGGTGCCGCAGGCATAGGGCTTGAAGGACAGACGCGCGGCTTCCCAGCGGCGGCCGAGATCACCCGTCAGCAGCGTGAAATCGGGCGTAATGGAATGGGCGAAGGCGGTGTAAAAGCCGTGCTCTCCCTCCATGACGCTTACGGGTCCGATGAACCCCGCCTGGGCCATGGTGGCGGCGCGGATTCCCGCCTGGGCGGCCCAGCCCGCATGCATCCGCTTGGTCCAGGAGCCGTCGGCCAGGTATTCGATGATGCCGGCGGCGCACGAACCGGCCAGGCCGAAGGCCCGGACCAGGGCGGCGCGATCCAGGCCCAAGGCCACGCCGGCGGCAGCCGCGGCCCCCATGGCGCCGATCACCGCCGTCGGGTGGAAGCCCGCCGCATGCACGCCCTTGCCGGCGACCTGGCCCATGCGGCACATCACCTCGATCCCGGCGGCCATGCCGGCAAAGGCCCGGGCGCCCGAAAGCCCGCGGCTTTCCGCTAGGGCCAGCACCGCCGGCACGATGACGGCGCCGGAATGCACCGGGCAGCCTTCATAGGTATTGTCGAAATCCTCGCCATGGGCGGCGGTGCCGTTGAACATCGCCGCCGAGGCCGCGTCCATGCCGGGACGTCCCAGCCCCAGGGCGCTGGCCTCGCCGCCGCCGGCTTCCCAGCCCTGCGACAGTGCCTGCATGTATTCGGTGCCGCGCGCGGCATAGGCAAGCCCGACCGTATCGATCAGGGTGTGGGTGACGCCGGCGGCCGCATCGCCGGGAATGTCGTCGGCCGCCAGCCCCGTGAGCCAGGCGGAAAGGGTTTCGCTGACCGTGGTCACGGCGGCCTCATCCGGTCTGAATGACCCGGGCGAGGTCGCCCGCGTCGTCCAGATCCGCCACACCCCAGGCGGCCTCGATCACCGCATCCAGGCGCGTCTGATCGAGGATGCCGGCGACACATGCCGCCGTCTTGCCTTCCAGCTCCCTGTCGGTCAAGGGGTTGTCCGGTCCGCCGCGATAGCGCGGATCGGCCTCTCCCGTAATCGTCTCACCCGATTTCAGCGTCACGGCGATGCGCGAGCGGATGACGTCCATGCCTTGGGCTTCGATCTCGGGATCGAGGGCGCAAGCGATACGCCGCTGCATGTCCTGCATGGCGTCGGACTGAACGAAGTCGTCGGTAAATTCGGCGCGGCCGGCACGCCGGGCGATGACGATCATGGCCAGCAGCGCCGCCATGGAAAACTTGGCCTGCAGGTGGTTGGAGGCGATTGGGTAGCGGATCGGATTGAGGATGTTGGAGCCGGCGAAGAAATCGATCTTCTCCACCGCCTCGGGTTTGACGTCGTTCTTGGTCACCAGCTTGAGCAAGGCGTCCATCGATTGGTGGGTGACGATGCCCGACGGATAGGGCTTGATGGAGACGCCGGGGTCGGCAATCGACCAGGTCTCGCCGAATCCCTGATCGAGCTTCTCCGGGTAGTGGCCGCCGGCGGTGACCTGCATGACCCCCCAGGGGCCGTCCAGCGCCTGCCCATCGGCGGTGAAGCCGCGCGCCGCCAGCAACGCCGCCGTCACGCCGTTCTCGGAAGCGCGCCCGACATGCAAAGGCTTGGTCATGGTGCCGAAATTGCACCGGATGCCGGCGGCGAAGCTCGCGGCCATGCCGAAGGCGTGGCGCAGGGCATCGCCCTTCAGCCCCAACAAGACGGACGCCGCGGTCATGGCGCCGAAGGTGCCGACCGTGCCCGAGGAATGAAACCCCTTGCGGTAGTGGTCGGTCAGCATCCATTCGGAGATCTTGCTCTCGACCTCGACCCCGGCGATGAAAGCGGTGAGGAATTCACGCCCGGAGACGCCGCCGGTTTTCTGCGCCACCGTCAGGGCGGCGCTCAGCGGCGGAATGGTGGGATGGGTCAGGAGACCGTAAACATGGCGCGGATCGCGCGAGACCTGGGTGTCGTCCCAGTCATGGGCATGGCCGGCGGTTCCCAGCACCCGGGCGGCCAGGGGCGCGGGCGCCTTGGCATCGCCGCGGCCCAGCACCAACGCATCCTCGCGCCCGCCCTGGTCCACCGCCTCGTCCGCCAGGATCTGAACCGACGGCTCCGCGGTGCCGGCGACGAACAGGCCAAGCCCGTCGAGCACGCAGCGCTTGGCGATCCGCACCGCCTCATCGGGGATGTCGTCGAAGGAAACCGCCTCGGCGAATCGCGCCGCGTTTTCGGTCACGTGGGTCTCAACGCTGCTCGCCATCGGCCTCCCCTGTTCCTATGCGGCGGAAATGCGCAAGCGAAGAAAACAAAGCCCGACGCTTTTCGCAACAGAAAAAGCCCGAGGCCCTTGGTTTGGAGGCGCTAGGGATCGGGAACGTTTCGGGCCGCTTAACGCTTCCTATACCTTGATCGGGTATCAACGGCTCCGGTCGGCGGAGCGATCATTAATGGAGAGCAGACAGTGGCATCGATATATCAGGCCCCGGCCCGCGCGCCCGCGCCCGCGCCCATCGCCGCCGGCGACAAGCTCTACGTGGCCGAGATCCCACGGGAGTCAAGCAATCGCCGTCATCACTTCGCGGGGGAAGTTACGGGCCTCAGCGATGATATCGTCCGCCTGGCGGGCTACGAGTTCGTCTACGACGAACCGACCGGCAATTTCGAGCGCAAGCCGTGGCTATCCGAACGGATCCTGAGGCTGGACAACGCCATGGTGTTCTACGTTCTGCCCGGCGATTGCGTGCTGGAAAACTTGACTCACGAACGCAACGGGCAGGAACTAGTCATCACTGACGGCGGGGCGTTCCGCTTGGTCGACAGAAAATACAGTGGTCGTTAGGGCCACCCGCGCGGCGGATCAAGGCTTCCGAAAAAGAAGGAGGGGGGCAAGGCCCCCCTCCGACACCGGTCCTTCCGGCTGGGTCAGTCGTGATAGTGATTGGAGATGATCGCGTGGGTGATGATCCCGGCGCCGATCCCGAGGATCACCGCGCCCACCGGAAAGTCCCGGTGCTTGACGTAGGAACGGTAGGGCCGCTTCGGCACTTGACGATGAATGTGCCGGCGCGGCGCCGGGCGGTGGACGTGGCGGCGTCCATGGTAATGGTAGGCGTGATACCGTTCGACCCGCCGATGGGCGCGATTGCGATTCACCTGGCGTTCGACGTAGTGGCCGCGTCCGTCGTTCCACCGCTTGCCCCGGTCGCCGGCCATGGCGTCGGGGGCGGCGAACAGTCCCACCACCAGGGCCAGGGTGGCGGCAACACCGGCGATCGTGGCCTTGATGTTCAGTTTGCGTGTCATGGCTAAACCCTCCATTCGGTTGATGGTGCGAGATTAGCCGTCCCCCGCTGAACCCGTCCTGAACGGGCGGGTCACCTGCCGTTCAGGAAAACCCTAAGCAATCCGCCGTTTTCGGGTGGCCGCGTTCAGCCGGGCCGGGGCCCGTTCAGGTTGGGGGCTCAGGGCGGGCCTTGCATGGCGCGCTCGATATGGCTCTTGCGGCTCGCCACCCAGGCCCAAAGGAACAGGCACAGCACGGCGCCGCCCGCAACCGGGGCCGCGAGGCCGAGATATTCCGACAGCCCGCCCATGATCAGTGCGCCGAGGGACGGCGCGCCCCGGGCGACGATGCCGTAGGCCGCCATGACCCGGCCGCGGAATTCGGTCGCCACGGTGGTCTGCAGCAGGGTCTGGGTCGCCACACCGAGGATTACGAAGATGGCACCGGTGATCGCCATGATGGGAAGCGCCACCCAGAAATTCCCGGCGGTTGCGAAAACGATGAGGGCGATGGAGACCACCAGAAGGCTGCCGGTGATGACCTTGGCATATTCCTTCGCGCCGCCCCTTTGGACCAGCCAGAAGGCGCCGATCATGGCGCCGATGCCGTGGAAGGCGAGCAGCACGCTGTAGCCGTTGACGCCGCGGTCGAAAACCGCGGAAGTGATCCCCGGCAACAGTTCCGTGAAGGGGCGCACGAACAGCGAGGTCAGCAGCAGGATGATCAACCCCAGAAGGATGCCCTCCTGGCCGAAGGCATAGCGGAGCCCGGCCCAGGTTTCCGCCCCGATGCTGGTCGGCTTGCGCTCCGGCCGCTCCGTCGGGGTGATGGTGATGACGTAAAGCACCGCGACGAACACCGCGTAGCTCAGACCGTTGAAGGCGAAAGCGCTGGCCGCCCCCAGGGTCGCGACAATGCCGCCGCCCAGCATCGGCCCGACAAAGCGGGTCGAGTTGAAGATCATCGAATTGATGGCGATGGCCGAGGACAGCTCTTGTCGCCCGACGATGTTGTAGACCAGCGTCATGCGGGGCGGCCGGTTGAAGGCGATGACGATGCCCCGGAACAGGGCGAAGAACAAAAGCCATTCCACCGTGACATGCCCGGTCAGGGTGACGGCAGTGAGCCCCAACGCTTGCAGGATCGCGAACATCTGGGTGATGCGCAGCATCTTCAGGGCGTCCATGCGGTCGGCCACGGCGCCCGCGAACAGGCCAATGGCGAAGGTCGGGAACAGATCCGCGAAGGCGATGATGCCGAGCCAGGCGCCCGAATGGGTGAGCTCCCAGGTCAGCCATCCCATGGCCACCCGCTGCACCCAGTTGCCGGTGGTCGAGGCCAGGTTGCCGTAGACGTAAAGGCGGTAGTTGCGGTTTTCAAAGGCCCGCTTGATGTTCTCGAGACCGCCGCCGCCGATCATGCGCCACCCTCTTCCCGGCTCCGGCCGGCCCGGCTCCGGCTCCGGGCCGCGCCGGCACTCATGGCGATGGCCGGAACCCGGCCTCGTAAAGCGCGCCCAGGTCGGTGCCGAGCCATTCGGTGGGAATCTGACGGTTGGTGCCTTCGGCCATAACCCTGTCGTAGACCACGCGTCCGGCGGCGGCGAACTGGATGGCGAGACCGGAATTGTTCTTGTAATAGACCACCCCCTCGCCGCCCGACTTGACCTCCACCTTGCCGGCGACGATATCGCCGAGCTCGACGATCTGATCGCGGCTGACGATGCCGGCCTCGAGCGGCTCCAGCAGCTCGGTCTGGTCGTTGTCGATCACGCTTTCCCAATCGTTGACCACGATGGTCCGGGACTTGGCATAGGTGGCCTCGTCCACTTCGGTGCGCTTCTTGTTGGTGGAATCCGAATTGGCGATGGAAATCACCAGCTGCCCGTCGGTCAGCCAGTCGCCGTCGAACACCGGGTCCATGGCCGTGGTGCAGCAGCAGATGACGTCGGCACCGCGCACCACCTCTGCCGCGCCCGAGGCGCCGATCACCTCTATCCTGCCGGCCGCCGCCTTGGCCTTTTCGGCGACGAAGGCCGCGCGGTGCTCGGCATTGGGGCTGAACACCACGACGCGGTCGAAATCGCGCACGCAGGTGATGGCGTCGAAGGCCGCGCCCGCCTGCTTGCCGGTGCCGAACAGGCCCAGCGTCTTGACGTCCTTGGGAGCGATATGGTCGACCGCCAGGCCAGAGGTCGCCCCCACCCGCATGCCGGAAAGCTGGAACTCATGCATCAGGGCCAGCGGCTCCGCGGTCTCGATATCGAACAGGATGACGATGCCCCAGCAAAACGGACGCGGATTCTCGTAGAGCCGGCGGTTGTTGGTGGGGCTGGGCGGCACGATGATCTGGGAGCCGGCGCGCACGCAGGCCATGCCGGCGGACGGCACCGCGCCGACATGGACATTGGCGAAATAGCGCCGCGTCGGGTCCGAATGGCGCGCCTGGTAGCGCGAGCGCGGCAGGTTGACGGCGTCTCCGCTCGAAAAATCGGCGAAGGCGGTGGCCATGGCGCCGATGCATTCCTTCATGCTGAGATGCCGTGCGACGTCTTCGTCGGTGATGATGACGGTCATGGTCCCCTCCTTCCGCCTCTTCTTGTTTTTCGGCCCCGCGGGCGGGGCTGCGGCCTAGAAATCGCGCAACAGCCGCCCGTAACCTTGGATCTTGTCGTCAATGCCGCAGCGCCTGAGCGCCTGCCAGATGATCGCCTGGATGGGCTGGACCACGGTCACGCCCAACTCCTTCTCCAGCACGTCGATGGCGCCGATCATGGCCCAATGGGGGCAGGAATAATAGATCGTGTCGATCTCCGGGTGTTCCGCCTTGACCTTTCGGCCGAGCGCCGGCGCCACCTCGTCGGGCACCAGGCCCAACTCGATGAACTTGGCGTTGGCCTGGGCGCAGCCGGCGGGTTCCATCCCGAACTCGCGCATGTATTGCATGTGGCGCTCGTCGTGAGAGGTGTCGTAGGGCTGGACGATGCCGACCTTCCTGCAACCCAGCACCTTGAACGCCTCGCGCTGGGCCGTGGCCGACGAGGTCACGGGAATGCCGACCTGGCGCTCGGTGTCCGACGTCATGTCGTCGAGATTGTCGAACCCCTTGGAGACGTTGATGGGCAGGCCGCCATGGACCAGGATATCGACCTTGGCCCGGGCCATGATCCGGGCCGCGCGCAGGCTCGCCTCATAGGAGCGGTCGACCTCCTCGTCGTTGCGTTCGACCAGCGGCAGGGTGTGGACCACCAGGGTCACGCCGTCGGGCACGATCTTGTAGAATTCGTAGGGAAAAATCTCCGTCGCCGAGGGCGGCGAGGTGTATCCGATGCGCGCGCGGTGGCCGTAGATGGGCATGGGCGGGTGTCTCCTCTCTCGATTGGTTGTTGGTCATGTCTATCCGCCCCTGCGGCGGTCCGCAACGGCCAGGACCTCTTGGGCTCAGAGCCCAGGCAGCAATCCCTCGGCCTTGAGGAAGTCGAGGACCAGGGCATCGAACCCGGCGGGATCCTCGATCATGCAGGCATGGCCCGCGCCAAGCAAGACCTCGTGCCGCGCATGGGGAATGCGGGCCGCCGTTTCCTCGCCCCGGGGCCGGGCGTTGTCGAATTCGCCGTTAATGATCATGGTGGGCAGCGGATAGGCGGCGAGGCGATCGCGCAGGTCCGCCGCCGAAAGCGCCTCGAAGGTGCGCACGATGGCGGCGGGATCGTGCCAGGGATCGCGCTCGGCCAGATTGGCGAACAGGTATTTCGCCATCGGGCTCGCCGCGAACCGTTCGGTGACGCCGAAATCCATATGCGCCCGGCGGTAGGGCGGGAAATCCTCATCCGCGTAGCCCTTCATCCGCGCGGACATGTCCTGGGGGCCGGAATTGCCGCCCACCTGGATCACCGCCTTGAACCGCTCCGGCCACAGCGCCCCCAGCATCAGGGCGGTCTTGGAACCGATGGAGCATCCCATCACCACGGCGGTGTCCATCCCGAGGTCGTCCATCACCCCGATCACGTCGCGGCAGATGTCTTCCAGGGTGAAGGGGGCGGTGACCTTCTCGGTGCGGCCCCAGCCGCGCAGGTCGACCGACGCCACGGTGAACCAGGTGGAGAAATGCGCCGCCTGATAAAGCCACAGCGTATTGTCGAACGGGATGGCGTGGATCAGGACCATGCCCGGGCCGTCGCCGGTGACTTCGAAATGGACATCGATCCCGTTGGCTTGGCTCTTCGGCATTTTTTTCTCCTTTTTCCCCAGCGGCGTCGTCCCGCCCGATTATAGGAAAGCGTGGCCCGGGCGTCCCTTTTCCATTAGCCTTCCAGGAAGCTCAAGCGAGTACCCCAAGCTCTGCAACGGAACACGAGGGAGGACACGATGATCCAGAGCCGAATCCTGGCCGGCCTCGGCGCCTGTGCCCTAGCCATCGCGGCGGGGCCCGCCGCCAAGGCCGATGCCGTCAGCGATTTCTACAAGACCCAACGCATGACCATGTTCGTCGGCTCCGGGCCCGGCGGCGGCTACGACACCTACACCAGGGCCTTCATCCGCCATTACACCAAATACATTCCCGGCCGGCCCAAGATGGTGGTGAAGAACATGCAGGGCGCGGCCGGGCTGCTCGTCACCAATTACATGTACAACAAGGCCAAGCGCGACGGCACCCATGTGGCGTCGACCTTCAACACGATGATGCTGGAGCCCCTGCTCGGCAACCAGAAGGCCAAGTTCGACGTCTTCAAGTTCAATTGGCTGGGATCGCTCGGCAAGCTGCTGGCGATCTGCACCACCTGGCACACCAGCCCCGTCAAGACCCTTGAAGACGCCAGGAAAAGGACGGTCACCGTCTCCGCCACCGGGGCCACCAGCAACATGGCCAAGATGCCGGCGATCTTCAATTGGGCGACCGGCACCAAGTTCAAGGTGATCCAGGGCTACTCCACTTCCGGCTCGCGGCTGGCGCTGGAGCGCGGCGAGGTGGAAGGCATCTGCGGTTTGGGCTATTCGACGATGCTGGCCGCCAGTCCCGACTGGATCCTGCAGAACAAGCTCAACATTCTGGCCCAGATCGGCCTGTACAAGCACCCTAAGCTGCCCAATGTGCCGCTGATCCTGCAGCAGATTCCGGACGAGAAATCCCGCAAGGTGGTGGAACTCCTGCTGATCGCCCAGGAACCGGGCCGCCCCTATGTGGCGCCGCCGGAGGTCCCGGCGGACCGGGTCAAGGCGCTGACCGACGCCTTCGAAAAGGCGGTCAAGGACCCCGCCTTCCTGAAGGATGCCGAGAGGCTGCGGCTCGAGATCACCTTTGTCGACGCCAAGACCATCCGGGAGCTCGCCACGCGCGCCTATGCCAACTCGCGGGAGACCGTGGAGGCCGCGGCCAAGCTGGTGGGCCGCCCGGCCAAGGGCTCGGTCACCTCGTGCTCGAAATACACAAAGGAGGCGAGCTGGTGCCGCAAGGCGCGCAAGAAAAAGAAGAAGAAAAACTAGGGCGCCCGAGGCACCCCGAAACACGAAACCCCCGGCTCCGGCCGGGGGTTTTTTTTACCTTAAGGCCTGGGGGCTGAGGCCTGTCAATTCAAGTGGCCCGCGCGCGGCATGACCGAAGAGGCGGCCCGAACGGCTCAAGGGGTTCTCAGCCGAATGTCCGCTTCTGACCCAAAGCGGACATAAGCACTCTGTCGCTACTCCCCCCCCTTTAGGTGTCTAATGCCGGTTCATATTAAAGGGGGAATAGAAATGCCGAAATTTACGGGACGGTGTTTATGTGGTGCCATCAGGTACGAGGTGAATGGGGAACTAATAAGAACCTTGAATTGCCACTGTGACGATTGTCGTAAAACGACAGGACAGCCTTTGGAACCTATGTCTTTGTCAACGAAGACGATCTGAAAATCCTGCAAGGCACCCCGAAAACATTCGAGCATGAGAATGAAGCTGGCCTAACCCTCACAAAGCGCTTTTGCGAAACTTGCGGCACGCCTCTTTTCGCCAGGAGTTCACGGGCCGGCAAGATGGTTCACATCAAAGTCGGCACGATTGACAACGCCAATTTTGTGCGCCCGGAGATGGATATCTTCGTATCGAGCAAGCTGCCCTTTGTGCAGCTATCAAACGAGACCGAACATTTTGATCGAGGTAGGCCCCGTTAAGTCGCCTGTGGCAGCCCGTTAACCTGATGACCGCTTATGACCCAAAGCGGTCATCAGCAGCTAGGACCAGAGCACTTCGTAAATTTGAAGAACAGAAAATGCTTCGCTCTTTCCTGCAATCAGAAGGGGCCTGTTTGCAGTGAAAAGATATGATCAGGATACGGTTGGAACGTTTACATTTCGTTTCAGTAGCTCACGCGCAGGGTGAGATTGCCCCCGCAGTGTTGAGGTCCTCGCCGACCATGGTGGCCGTGAAGCTCGGCATGGCCATGCTCGCGGCCCCCGTCCCGCCCACCAGGTTCAACAGCGAGTCGATGACCATGAAGTCGTAGGACATGTTCTGCAGACGAACCGTCACGGACGGCACTGCACCGCAGCGCCCGACGAAGCCAAGGCCCATCGGCTGATACTCAACCACGACGTTGTTTGCCGCGATGCGCGGGAAAATTGACCGCATCCTGGCGACAATGCGGCCGTGCGCTGCGGACGAATAGGTGAAGCCGTTGGAGCATGTAGACGTGGCCCCGTTACAGATCACCGGAGAATTGGCAAAATCCGGCATCGGCTCATCGCCATATTCATTGCTATTGGTCTTTCCGTTGAATGTATTGAGCCCGGTTGCAACCGGCGCGGAGACCACCGCACGCCTGACCCCTAACTGTGTCGCCTTTTCCGCTGTGTTCCATTGAAACAGGGCAAAGGCAAACTCGATGATTCCGAGGGTGAGGATCAGCAGGGGGACGCAGACCAGGGCAAATTCCAGAGCCGTTGCGCCCTCTGACCTTCTCCAATACGATCGCAGGAGTTTCTTGGCCATTCTCTACTCTCCGACATTCCTGATCTGGTGGCGGGCCGAATACTTGACCGTGCCTCCTCCAAACAAAGACAGGAGCGGGAATTCCCCCGACGGTGCGGTTACCGATGCGGTCACCGTGATGATGTTGATCGTATCGGGGCCGCGAAAGGTGCCAGCACTGTTGTCATAGGGCGTAACGAGATTGGTCTGGGAATCGAGATTGGTAGTCATGTTGCCCGACCAATAGCCATAGGGTAGCGGCTTCGAGCCATCGAAGTCGCCGCGCAGCATGAGGTTCTTGGCTGCTGCTCGTTGTGCGACTGTCGGGGGAGCATCGACCCGGGACAGATAGCGGGCCGCATCACGAACGCCCTTTTCCAGGGTGTGATGGTGCCAGATGCTGCGCCCGACATCGGCAATCCCTGCCAGCAATACGACCATGAACGGAAGGAGAATTCCGAACTCGACGGCCGCAGCGCCGCGCGAGTCATCGGCCAGCATCATCCGGATCGATTGTTTCGGATCCGGGCTGACTCGGAGGGTCCTAGCGATAGAGCTGAACAATGTCATGCAGCACCCCCTGGTCCTGATTTGGTTCCAACACGCCGATAATTTCCGCGTAGATCGTTTGATCGCTGCCGCCCTCGGCGGGATGGGTAATGAACATCTTGGCGTAGGCCAAGACCGGAACGTTGTCTGAATTGCCGTTGAGCGGGCCGTTATCGACGCAGTTGATCACGGCGATATAGATGATGCGGCGCTTGGGATCGGGTGCGACCGCGCCACCGTAATTCATGGGCCGGCCATTCTCTCCCGTGGCACTACTCGCCGTGGCCGCATCGGAGGCATCAACATCGCCGTCGCCATCGGTGTCCCCGGTCGGGATCTTGCCGGCGCTGTTTTCCCATTCATACATCTCTTGCCGAGTGACAACGCCGTCATTGTTGGGATCGATGTCGCCATTGGAATAGAGCGAGGCGAAGTCGTCGGTGGGATGATTGGTCGTCCAATAATCCGACCAGAATGACTGCTGGTCAGACAGATTGGCGGGCGCCGGTGGAGCGAAACGGTCGTGGAAGGACGGGCCTAAGGTTCCGCAGTTGCCCGCGGCAAAGCAGGGGTGCTTGGGCATGGCCTGACCCGCCGGTGGGCTACCCGCGTAGTCGACATAGTCGTTGCCTGATTTGTACTTGCCCTTGGTCACGTTCGGCGCCGGCAGATATGCCGAATTGTTTCTTGCTCCTCCGCCGAAGCCCGGGGTCTCATACATGTCAAAGCGGGTGTTGATGGCCGTTGAGATCGGATTGGCGGCCGACCCCGTGCGCAGATCGACAAGGGTCGAATAGCACCCCTCCGGACTGCTACTCGCCAGAGCCTCTTGAAGGTTAGCAGTCCCCTGATTGCCCTGGGGTGGATCGAGCAGGCCAAAGTTGCCAGGTGTCCAGCTGCCCGTACCTCCGCCCTGTTTGAGCTTTACCAGTTGGCCGGGAACCGGGTTGAATGCGGCACCGGGCAAACCGTTGGACTCTGCAGGATTGCAGATCATCAATGGTGGGAAATTGCAGACGACACACTCCAATCCCGCCACCGCCGTGGCCGAGGCCTTGCCCTTGCTGAGCTGTTCGCCTTGATTGCCAAAGAAGGCGGCCAGAACCGGCCCCAGGAGATAGTCCACCTCACGGACTGTGGGTGTGACCTCGATGTATTTCGCCTTTAGCGAATCGGTCGTGACGATAGCCGCAGTGATTGGTGAATCATCGTCAGGTGGCAACGATGACAGAAACCGGATGTTGGCATCCGTGATCTCCACATCCGTGCCGCCCGAAGCAAAAGTCTGAAGATTCTTAATCAATGCGGTCTTAGCCGCGGCGCGCGCCCGCGTGATGGATGTCGCTGTTAGATCAAGCTCGGCTGCCCCGGCGAGCGCAGCCGCATCGGCTGCATTCTGCAGTTCGGTTTGCAGCGTATAGGCACGTCCAGCATCAACCACCAAGGCGCCAAAGCCGATCATGATCACGGAGACGAAGGACACGTAGATCGCAACTGTGCCCTTTCGAGCCCTCCAGAATCGCCGAGCAAACTGTTGAAAAGGACGAGAAAGCGGACAAAAACGATTCGCAACAGAACGCAACATGACTAACCACTCACCGTAATCAACCGGGAAAAAGACGCTCCTACCTGGAGCGCAAGTATTCTCTTCTCTTAGAAAATTAAACCTGCGATGCAACGCACCCTGGTGCTCAGCTGCCGTTATTGGCGTTAGCTAATGCACTTTGGATTTCTGAAAAGGTCGTGTTGAGCTCTGTGCCTACGAGACTTAGAGCGGCAATGATGACGACCGCGATAAGTGCGGCAATGAGGCCATATTCAATGGCGGTGACGCCGTCGTCTTTTTCGATAAATGCTTTCAGCCAAACGTGCCCAGTAATCAACATTTGAAAATCTCCAATACCAATCGAGGTAGGTGGAGATTCCAAAAATCGGCTGCATTCATCAATGAGGATTTCGTTAATCACTACATAAAAATGTAGCTTTCTTTAAGGTTAATTACTTGGGGCGCAGCAGACGCGGGCTCCAATGTTCTCGATCGCGGATTTGTATAGGCCGCAATGTGAAGCGCGCACATTCCATTCTTGTGGACGTCATATGTCTGCTTTTGGCTAAAAGGAGACATCGGGTTAACAAGCTCATGTTCCAAACATAGGCCGGGACTAGCAACATCGGCGTGTTCCGTCATCGCAGGCGCTGGGTGAGGCGGAAAACCGTGAGGTTTTCCGAGCGTGAGAGTTGTCCCCCCAGGATACATACCTGCCGAGACGAAACGGCGGACCAGGATCCCGGACAGCGCGATCTGTGAAGGAAATCGAAGATTTCCGGCAAGTCAGCTTGGGAGATGATGTGTATCGAGTCCGGACGCTAGAACGGCGCGGCGCTCAGAACTCCCTGAGCAACCGCCCGAAGCCGTCGATCCTGTCCTCGATGCCGGCGGTGCGCAGCGCCTTCCAGACGATCGCCTGCTGGGAGGTCATGACCGACACGTCCAGCTCCTGCTCGATCCGGTCGATGGCATGGGCGATGGCCCAATGGGCCGAGGCCAGGTGGATGCAATCGGCCTCAGGGTTCTCTTCCTTGACCCGGCGCGAGGCGGCGAGCGCCACGTCGCCCGGAATCTGGCCGACCTGGTAATCGGTGTAGCCGAGGCCGAGGACACCCGCGGGCTCGACCCCCATGTTGCGGATCGATTGTTCGTGGCGCGCGTTGTCTTGCGCCTCGTAGCAATGCACCTGGGCCACCCGCCTGGCGCCGAGCGCCCGAAGCGCCTCGGTCTGGGCCTGGGTCGAGGTGATGACCTTGGTGCCGATCTTTCGGGCGAGGTCGGCGCAGATATCGGCCAGGTTCTCCACCCCCTGGGACTGGTTGACCGGGTTGCCGCCCAGCACCACGACATCGGCGCCGCACTTCGCCATGTAGTCCGCCGCCTCCAGCGCCGCCACGTGGGATGCCGCGATCTCGTCCTTGGCGCGGGTGCGGACCTCCAGCGTCTTGATCAGGAGCGTCACGCCCTTGGGCACCATCATATAGAACTCGGTGCAGAAGGTTTCCGTCACGTAAGGCGGCGAGCAATAGCCGATTCGCGCGCGGTATCCGTACATGGCGGCGGTCTCCCTCTCCCTGGACCCTAGAATTCGCGCAACAGCCGCCCGAAGCCCTTGATCTTATCGTCGACGCCGGCGGTGCGGAGCGCCTTCCAGAAGATCGCCTGTTGCGAGGTCATGGTGGAGACGCCGAGTTCCCGCTCGATCCGGTCCAGCGCATGGGCGGTCGCCCAATGGGCGGAGCCCAGGTGGATGGTGTCGGCGTCCGGGGTTTCCTCCATCACCTCGCGCGATAGGGTCAAAGCCAGCTCGCCGTCGACGGCGCCGATGTCCTGAAACGACGCCCCGCACGCGCGGATGGCGCCCGGCTCGAACCCCATGTTGCGCATGGAATTGGCGTGGCGTTCTTTTTCCGAATCCTCGTAACAAAACACCTGGGCGACCTTTTTCGCGCCGAGACAATTCAACGCGTCGATCTGGGCCTGGGTGGAGCTGATGACCTTGGTGCCGATCTCTTTCGCCAGGTTGTCGGTGACCGAGCCGATATTCTCCATCCCCAAACTCTGATTGATGGGGTTTCCGCCGAGCACCACCACGTCGGCCCCGGCGTCGGCCATGTATTTGGCGGCGAGAAGGCTGCGTTCGTGACTGGCCGCGACCTCTTGCTTGGTGCGGGTGCGGATCTCCAGGGTGGTGATCATCAGGGTCACGCCCTCGGGCGCCATCATGTAGAACTCGGTGCAGAAGGTCTCCGTGACGAAGGGCGGCGAGCAGTAGCCGATCCGCGCGCGGTGTCCAAGTATGGGCATGGGTTCTTCTCCTTCGCCTCGATCAGAATTCGCGGAACAGCCGGCCGAACCCTTCGATGGGCTCGGTGATGCCGGCGGTGCGGAAGGCCTTCCAGACGATGGCCTGTTGGGAATTCATGACCGAGACGCCAAGCTCGTTCTCGATCCGGTCGATGGCGTGCGCCGTCGGCCAATGGGCCGAGGCCAGATGGATGCAGTCCGCTTCGGGATGCGCGTCCTTCAGCTGCTTGGCGACGTCGAAGGCGGCTTCCGTCGGGATCTTGCCGTAAGCCAACAGCTTGTGGCCTTCCAGCGACGTGACGCCGACCGATTCGAAGCCCATGTTCTCCATCTGCTTGGCGTGGCGGTCGTTGTGCTGGGCGCCCGAGGCATGCGCGCTTGCCACCTTCTTGACGCCGAGCTTTTCCATCGCCTCCTTCTGGCACAGGGTCGAGGCCACCACCTTGGTGCCGATCTCCGCCGAAAGATCCTCGCAGATGCCGGGCAGGTTCTCGATGCCGCGGGACTGGTTGACCGGGTTGCCCCCCAGCACCACCACGTCGGCCCCGGCGCCGGCCATGTACTTGGCGGCTTCCAGCGAGCGGTCATGGCTGCCGTCGAAGGCCTGCTGGGTGTATTCGAGGCCGACCTCCAGCGTCGTCAGCAACAGCGTCACCCCGGGCGGCGCCATCTTGTAGAATTCATAGACGAAGACTTCCGTCACCACCGGGGGCGAGCAGTAGCCGATCCGCGCTCGGTATCCGTACATGTTCCTCTTCCTTTCCTGGGGCCCCGGCTCTCTTGGCGCCCCGGCCCTAGAATTCCTTCAACAGGCGGCCGAAGCCGTCGATGCGATCCTCCACCCCGGTCTGGCGCATGGCGTCCCAGGCGATGGCCTGAAGCGACGTCATGACGTTGACCCCGAATTCGTCCTCGAGCGGCTGAATGGCGTCGATCACCGTCCAGTGCGGACAGCCGAAATAGATGGTGTCGGCCTCCGGATGCGCCGCCATCGCCGCCCGGCCCCAATCCAGCGCGCATTGCGGCGCCAGGGTGCCGAGCGCCACCAGGCTGGAGCCGCCGGCATGGACGCCGACGGGATCGAGCCCGAAGAAATCTGCGATGGTGCGTTCATGGCGCGGGTTTTGATCGGCAAGGAAAGGATGGACCACCGCCACCTTCTTCGATCCCAGCGCCGCAAAGGCGCGCACCTGGGCCAGGGCCGAGCACGACATCTTGACACCGATCTCGCTTTCCAGCTTGGCCATCAGCCCTTCCACGGTGTCGTCGCCCTTGGAAATGTTGATCGGCAGGCCGCCCAGCAGCACCAGGTCGGCGCCGGCCCGGGCCATGGTGTGGGCCGCCTCGATGGAAATGGCGTAGCATTTCTCGACGTCTTTCTCGGAACGGTCGCCCAACGGCAGGGTGATCATCATCAGCGACACCCCATCGGGCACGATGCGGTACCAGTCGATGGGATAGACCTCTGTGGTGACGGCGGCGACGGTGTAGCCGATACGCGCGCGGTGGCCGTGAATCTGGCCCCAGTTCATGGGCGTCCTCCCCGATTTCGCTTGTCATTCGCTTTGCCCGAGAATTGCCCAGATCGCGGCCGAGCACAACCACCCATCTGACCATGATATAAGGCGGGAGCCCCAGGGAAGGGCGACGAGGGGAACCACGCCAAGGGAGGACACATCATGGCCCCGATTACGCTTGAGGAAGTGCGCGCGATCCTCGACGGCGCGCTGGCCAAGGCCAAGGAGCTGGGGATCGGCCCCATGGCGGTCTGCGTGCTGGACGCGGGCGGCCATGTCGCGGGATTCCTGCGCGAAGACGGGGCGCCGTTCATCCGCTTCGACATCGCCCACGGCAAGGCCTGGGCGGTGGCGGCCCGGGGCGCGGGCGGCCGGCGCCTGGCCGAACAGGCGCAACGCAATCCGGTGCTGGTGCAATCCCTGCAAGCGGTGACCGATCACTATTTCCCGGTCCAGGGCGGCGTGCTGGTGCGCAATGCCGACGGCGCCATCGCCGGCGCCGTGGGCGCCACCGGGGCGACCTCGGAACAGGACGAGGCCTGCGCCATCGCCGGCATCGAGGCGGCGGGACTGACCGCCGAGGCGTGAGAGCCGCCTCGCGGTTGCACGGTGAGGCGACGGTTCGCTAGTCTTGAGGCCGCATTGGGGTTGGGATTCTCCTGGCAAGGACCAAAGGAGAACGGCGATGAACGGCGAAACCGAAGCCGCTGCCGATCAGCAGCTTCTCCACCTGGTGTTCGGCGGCAGGCTCGAATCCACGCGCGGCGTGCGGTTCGAAGACCTAAGCGCGCTCGACATCGTCGGCATCTATCCCGACTACGAAAGCGCCCACAAGGCCTGGCAGGGGGCTGCCTTCAAATCCCAGGACGACGCCCGGATGCGCTACTTCATCGTGCATCTGCACAAGCTGCTCGATCCCGACGGGGACGAGGATGGCGCGGCCTAGCCGTCGCCGCCGCCTGCGTCTTTTTTCATCTTGAGCGAGGCCGAATTGATGCAGTAGCGCAGGCCGGTCGGTTTGGGCCCATCGGGGAAGACGTGGCCGAGATGGGCGTCACACTTCGCGCACAGCACCTCCGTACGGCGCATGAAGAAGGAGCTGTCGTCCTCCGCCGCCAGCGCGTCCTGATCCACCGGCTGGGTGAAGCTGGGCCAACCGGTGCCGGAATCGAACTTGTCGTCGGACGAGAACAGCGGCGCGCCGCAACAGACGCACATATAGGTGCCGGAATCGTGGCAATCGTGATAGCGGCCGGTGAAGGCGCGCTCGGTACCCTTGCGGCGCGTCACCTCATATTCCTCGTCGCTCAGCTGGGCCCGCCATTCGGCATCGGTCTTGGTGATCTTCTCCACCATGTGGTCCGGTCCTTCCCTATGCGCCCTCTCCCGCCGGCCGGTGGAGGAATGCGGCCACCGCGCGGTTGAAGGCTTCCGCCTGCTCAATCTGGGGATAGTGATGGGCGTCTTCAATGATTTCAAGCCGTGCGCCGGGAATCCGTGCGCACAGCGCCTTGGCGCTTTCCAGCGGCACGCGTCCCGCCACCGCGCCGGCATCCGCCGCGCCCGCCACCACCAGGGTGGGACAGCGGATCGCGCCCAATCGGTCGCAGCAATCGAAAGTCCCGAGATCTTCCATGATCGCGGTGTAATGCGCCGGATCGTTGGCGCAGTAATGCCCGCGGTACCAGTCCATGATTTCGGGATGGGCGGTGCGGAAGGCGCCCGAGAAATGGCTTTCGAGCTGCGGCCCCGCGGCAACGCCCATGCCCTCGGCCCGGATGCGCGCGTTGCGCTGGGCCCTGGCCCCGCTATTGCCGGCGGCGATCCGGCAGGCGGTCGACACCAGCACCAGGGCGGAGACGCGGTCGGGATTGGCGATGGCGAAGGCCTGGGCGATGAAACCGCCGAGCGACACGCCCATCAACGCCGCGCGCGGAAGGCTCAAATGATCCATCAGTCCGGCGAGGTCGGCGGCGAAGGTCGCGACGCCTAAACGTTCCGCCCCCGCGGCCGATTCGCCCAATCCCCGGATGTCGTAGGTCACCACCCGGTGCGTCCGGGCCAGCACCGGCACCTGGGCGCGCCAGCCCTGGCGCGTCGACAGGCCGATGGAATGGATCAGGATCAGGGGCGGGCCCGTCCCCGTGACCTCATAGACGCAATCGGCGCCGCGGATCAGCGCGCTCGGCATGAACCGGCTCCGGCTCAGGTTAATAGGGGGCCCAAGCTACGGCGGCGGCGGCGCCGGCGCAACAGGGCGAAGCGCAAGAAAAAACGGCGGGCCCGAAGGCCCGCCGCGGATCGGTGAGTTTGTCGGCTTCAGGTTTAGGCTTTGGCCTTGGCAAGGGCCGCCTTGACCTTTTCCGGGGACAGCGGAGCCTGCATCATGCGCACGCCGGTGGCGTCATAGAACGCATTGGCGACCGCGCCGGACACCGGCCGGGTGGAGCCTTCGCCCGCGCCCTGGGCCGGCTGGTCCGGCTTGTTAATCAGGACCACGTCGATGGATTCCGGCGCATCGGGGCTTTCGACGATGGGATAGCTGACCCAATCGACGCTGGTGACCGATTCCTCATCGAAGTTCACTTCTTCGTAAAGGATCCGGCTCAGCGCCATGCCGATATTGCCGTGGATCGTCCGGGTCAGGCCGTCGGGGTTGATGATCAGGCCGCAATCGTGGGCGACCGTGAACTTCTTGCCCCAGACCTTGCCGGTCTTCTTGTTGACTTCGATATCGGCGACCACGGCGACGCGGCAGCCGCTGCGGAAGGCATAACCGATGCCTCGGCCGCGGACGATGTCGCCGCTCTGGCCCTTGTTGGGCCCGACGCGCTTCTGCCAACCCGCCTGCTTGGCCGCGGCTTCGACCAGGTCGCGGTCGCGCTTGGACTTGAGGTACTTGAGGCGGTAATCCACCGGATCCAGACCCGCTTCCTCGGCCAGCATGTCGTGGAACTGGTCCGAAGCAAAGTGGATCTGCGGCCCGATGGGATCGCGCAGATGCGACGTCCGCAGCGGCGAATAGCGATCCAGGAACGGCGGGATCACCTCCCACCCGAGCCGCCTCGCGGGCATGGTGTAGATGTCCTCCGGCGAGCGGAAGAAGGTCCTGGGCTTGAGCTTCACGCCCAAGGCCTGGCCCGCCAGGTTGTCGGCGGGCTTGGATTCGTTGGACCGCACGTCCTGGCGGTCGAACGCCTTGGACATGAACTCATAGGCCAAGACATTGCCCATGGCGTCCAACGCCGCGCGGCAGCGATGTACCGAGGCCGGGTTCTTGGGATCCCAGGCCGTGCCTTCATGGCGCATGCCCTGAACCCGGACCGGCTTTCCCACCGCCTTGGACAGCACCGCCGCCTGCATGGCGGCATCGCCGGCATCGTTGCGGCCGTAGGACCCCGGACCCGGGACCCAGACACCGCGCACGCTGCCCGGCTTGAGCTTGAGGATGCGCTCCACGCCTTCGGCCGTGTAATGGGCCTTCTGGGATCCGGTCCACAGCATCACCGGGTTGGACGTGGTATCGACCACGGCGCAGGCCGGCCCCATGGAGGCATGGGACTGGAAGGGGAATTCGAATTCCGCCTCGATCACCTTGGCGGCGTTCTTGAACGCCCCGTCCACATCGCCCTCGTTGGTGTCGATCTTCTTCTTGACGACCGGCGCCTTGCGGATGTGGGTGTACAGGTCTTGCTGCTTGGAGAACGGCTTGGGGCTGTCGGTCCAGGTGACCTTGAGGTCCCGGGCCGCCTGCACCACGTCCCATTCGGTATTCGCGACCACGGCAAGGAAGTCCTTCATGTGGACCACCTGGGCGCCCTTGATGTGCTTGATCGAGGACGCATCGACGCTCTTGACCTTGGCCCCCGCCTTCTCCGGATGGATGACCCGGCCGTGGACCATGCCCGGCACCTTGATGTCGGTCACGAAGTCGGTGGTGCCGTAAACCTTGCCGGCCACGTCCACCCTCGGGAAAGGCTTGCCGACGACCTTGTACTCCTTATAGCTCTTGGGCTTGGCCGCGCCGGAAGAGAACAGCCGGTTGCCGAGCTTCTTGTTCCACTTGAGCTTGTGGTTGAAATACTGGCCCTGAAGGATCTCCGCGTAGGCGATCTTCTTGCGCGGACTGCCCTTGACGCTGACCACGCCGTCATCGACCCGGAGCGCCATCGGCTTGACGCCCAAGCGCCTGGCGGCTTCCTCGACCAGGAGCCGGCGTGCCTCGGCGGCGACGTGGCGCATGGTGACCCCGCCCAGCTTGATGGCGAAAGAGCCCGACGCCCCGCCCTGGTTCACGCTGGTGCCGGTGTCCGACAGCAGCGTCGTCACCTTCTCATAGGCGACATCGAGTTCATCGGCGACGATCTGGCTGATCGCGACATCGACGCCCTGGCCCATGTCCATCTTGCCGAAGAACGCCGTCACCCGGCCGTCGGCGCCGACATGGATGAAGCTGTCGAGCTCGGTCGGATGCAGCGCCGGCTTGACCTTGGAACCGAGCGCGGCCTTGGCCTTCCTGCCGCCGACGCCGGCACCCGCGGCGGTGACCACCAGGGCGCCCGCGCCCCTCATCATGTCGCGGCGAGAGAATGCGAAATCCTGTGGCGATTTCATCTTTGTCATGTTCCTGCCCTCCCTTAGGACGCCATGGCCTTGGCGGCACGCTTGACCGCCCGGTGAATGGCAAGATGGGTGCCGCAGCGGCACTTCAACCCGCTGAGCCCCTCGCGGATCTGTTGATCGTTGACCTTGGGGTTCTTGTTGAGCATTTCCGCCGCCGTCATGATCCAGCCGTTGACGCAGTAACCGCACTGGGGCACCTGCTCATCGACGAAGGCCTTCTGCACGGGATGGGGCTTTTCGGGCGTGCCCAGGCCGGTCAGGGTGACGATCTTCTTGCCCTTGACCGAGCCCACCGGCGTCACGCAGGAGCGCGTCGCCTTACCGTTGACATGCACGGTGCAGGCTCCGCACTGGGCCAGGCCGCAACCGAAATGGGGATTGTTCAAACCGATGTCGTTCCTGAGCGCATACAGGAGCGGCATATCCGGGTCCACCGTGATGACGTGGTGACCGCCGTTTACATTGAGTCTCATTCTCTGAGATTTCGCCATCTGGCACCTCCCTGTTCGTCCGTGGGCCCGCGGCAAGCTATGGCGACCATCATGCCGCCGGCGCCCCCGCACCGGATCCGATAACCGCCCCTAGAGAGGAAGCGGTCGATTGAAGACACGAAAAATAAAGAACGCGTGATGTAGCTGCCGCCCAAGCCCCTGTTGGGGCCGCCCCGCGAAATCTTGTTTTTGTTGTCCTGACACGGCAGTTGGAAATTCTCCGCTCCGCCCGAGGCGAAGTCAAGGTCGAGGTGTTCACAACCTCGGGATCATTCCGATCGCCCGTATCCGGCGATGGCCTCTTGGGTGTCGAGATCGATCAAGGTGCCGCTGCCGGCCATGGCCACCTCCGCCACCGCGTCGCCATGGGCGGCGATCACCGATTTGGCGCCGCTATCGCCCGCAAGCGCCTTCAATTCATCGAAGAAGCGGGCCGCGAACAGCACCGGGTTGCCCCGGCGGCCGTCAGCCACGGGGATGCAGATGGCGGCCCCGCCCATTGGGTCGAACGCCCCGATTAACCGGTCGATCTCCGCCGCCTCGATCCCCGGCATGTCGCCGAGGCAGATCAGCGCGCCGTCGAGGCCGCCGGGCAACGCTTCGATGCCGGCGGCGATGGAGGTCGCCATGCCCTGGGCGTAATCCGGGTTGTGGGCGAAGGTCACGTCGGTTTCGGAAAGCGCCGCGCGCACGCGCGCGGCCTCGTGGCCGGTGACGACGATGACGGGATCGGCCTGTGATGCCCGAATGCGCGCGAGGACGCGGGCGACCATGGGAACGCCGTCGATCAGAGCGGTGAGCTTGTTGATGTCCCCGGCCCGCGTGCTGCGGCCGGCGGCCAGCACCACGGCCGCGATGCGCGGCGCCGGGCGCGGCTCAGGCGACCCGGGCGCGGCCATACCCCTTCTTTTCGGGGCGCAACACGTCGATCATCTCGGCGACGATGGAGACCGCGATCTCGGCCGGCGACAGCGCGCCGATATCGAGACCCACGGGCCCATGGATGCGGTCGAGCTCGGCATCGGTGAAGCCCTCTGCCTTCATGCGCTCGCGCCTCTGAGCCGTGGTCTTGCGCGAGCCCAGCGCCCCGATATAGAAGGCGTCGGACCGAACCGCCGCGCCCAGGGCGGGCTCGTCCAGCTTGGGATCGTGGCTCAGCGCCACCACCGCGCAGCCGCTGTCGAGGCCGAGCGCGTCGAGCGCCTCGTCCGGCCAGTCGTGGCTGATGGTGGCGCCGGGGAAGCGTTCCGGGCTGGCATAGAGCGTGCGCGGGTCGATGACGGTGCAATCGAACCCGGCGGCGCCGGCGATGGTGGTCAGGTATTGGGAAATATGGCCGGCGCCGATGATGGCGAGACGCAGGCGCGGCACCAGCACCTGGATGAACACCCGCCGGTTGGCATCCTCGACCAGCCGGCTCTCCCTCTTGGAGAAAGCCGCGTCGACCTGGCTCATCAGGGCATCGTCGATCTCAAGCTCGCCCTCGGTCCGGCCATTGGCGATGATCGCCTCTTCGCCGCTGTCGAGGTCCGTCAGGAAGGCGCATTCGCGCTTGCCCGCGCGGGCTTCCAGCAGCGCCTTGAGATGCGCCGCCTTCATTCGACCTTCTCCAGAAAGATCTTGATGTTGCCGCCGCAGCTGAGGCCCACTTCCCAAGCCTGGTCGTCGGCGATGCCGAATTCGAGCAGCCTGGCCTTGCCCTCGGCGATCACCTCGGAGGCCGCCTCGACGACCGCGCTCTCGACGCAGCCGGCGGAAACCGAGCCCGAGAAATTCCCTTTGTCATCGACCGCCAGCTGGCTGCCCACCGGGCGCGGCGAAGAGCCCCAGGTCGTCACCACGGTCGCCAACGCGACCTCGCGGCCTTCGTCTTTCCATTTGGCCGCGGTCGCGAGCACGTCGTCGCCGCTGCCGGGCACAATATCGTTCATCTTGGGTCATCTCCCTGGATTTGCGTGTTCCAGAAATAACGGCTGAGCCCCGATTATACAAGACCCCGGGGCGCCGCACCTTGACAGGCCCCGGCCCCCCGCGCCACAAAGAGGCATCCTTGACGGGGGCGGGAAAACCCAGCAAATGGGCGCATGCCCCCTTTTGGAAAGGGAGGGCCATGGCGGAGATCTTCAACCTCACCATCAACGGGGTCGAGCGGCAAGTGGACGGCGACGGCGACATGCCGCTGCTCTACGCGTTGCGCGATCGGCTGGGCCTCAGCGGCACCAAATACGGCTGCGGCACCGAACAATGCGGATCATGTTCCGTGCTGATCGACGGCGAACGCGCCTTCTCCTGCAAGACCACCTTGGGCGAAGCCAAGGGGCGGGACATCGTCACCATCGAAGGCGTGGCCGATGGCGACAATCTCCATCCGCTGCAGCGGGCCTTCATCGACGAACACGCCTTCCAGTGCGGCTATTGCACCCCCGGGCTGATCGTCACCGCCAAGGGGCTTCTGGACCGCGATCCCGAACCCAGCGAGGCCGCCATCCGCACCGCCCTGCAGGACAACCTCTGCCGCTGCGGCAGCCATCCCAGGGTGATCGAAGCCGTCAAGAAGGCGGCCAGGGAGACGGCCAAATGAGCGGCGGCGGCACCAACCTCCCGGGCAGCCTGAGGAAGGACGCGCGGATCGCCAGCTGGATCGCCATCGAGAGCGACGGCACGGTGACGGTCAAGACCGGCAAGGTGGAAATCGGCCAGGGCATCCGCACCGCCGTCGCCATGATCGCCGCCGAGGAACTCGACGTGTCGCTCGACCGCATCCGCATCGTCAGCGGCATCACCGGCGACGTGGTCGACGAAGGCGTCACCTCGGGCTCGGGCTCCATGGAGGAATCCGGGCGCGCCATGCATCAGGTCGCGGCCGAAGCCCGCGCCGTGCTGCTCAAGCAGGCCGCCGAACGGCTCGGCGTCGATGCCGCCAGCCTATTGGTCGAGGACGGCACCATCCGCAGCCCCGCCACCAACCAGCAGATGACCTATTGGGAGCTGCAGGGCGGCACCCCGATCGAGGGCGAGGCGACCGGCGCAGTCAAACCCAAGGACCCCAGCCTGCATACCCTGGTGGGCACGGCGATCCCCGAGCTCGACGCCGTCGCCAAGGTGACCGGCGCGCCGGCCTTCGTCCACGACCTGGCCATGGACGGCATGCTCCACGGCCGCGTCGTGCGCCCGCCGTCCTATGGCGCGGTGCTGAAATCCGCCGACGCGGACGCCGCCCAGGCCATGGACGGCGTCATCGAGGTGGTGAAAAGCGGCAGCTTCTTAGGATTGATCGCCGAGAGCGAATGGGCGGCGGTGAAGGCGCGTGACGCCTTGGCCGAAAGTGCGACTTGGCAGGAAAGCGCCGGGCTGCCCGACGAGGAAACGCTCGGCGCCTGGCTGATCGAGAACGAAAGCGCCGCCCACCCGGTGATCGACGGCACGCCCCGGGAGCAAGAGCCGCCGGAGATCAACGTGCCGACAGGCGCGGTCCAGACCATCGAGGCCAGCTACACCAAGCCCTATCACATGCATGCCTCCCTCGCCCCATCGGCGGCGGTGGCCAAGTTCGAGGACGGGCGGCTCACCATCTGGGGGCCGAGCCAGGGCCCCTACCCGCTGCGCCGGGCGCTCGCGGGCTCCCTGGGCCTGGACGAGGACGCCATCACCATCATCCACGCCCAAGGTGCCGGATGCTACGGCCATAACGGGGCCGACGACGTTTGCCTGGATGCCGCCCTGCTGGCCCAGGCCGTGCCCGGCCGCCCGGTGCGCCTGCAATGGATGCGGGCCGATGAGCACATGTGGGAGCCCTACAGCCCGGCCATGGCGGTGATGACCAATGCCAGCCTCGACGGAGACGGTAACATCATCGACTGGAACCTCGACCTGTGGTCGACCACCCATCAGGGCCGCCCGCGCCCGACCACGGAGACCCATTCGAGCCTGCTGGCCGACTGGCACCGGGAGCCGGCGCGGCAAAGGCCGCCGGCAAAGCCCAATTTCTCCAACGAATCGGGCGCCCATCGCAATGCCTGGTCGTATTACGACCTGCCGGCCCAGCGCGTGGTCAATCATTTCGTCGCCGAGACGCCGCTGCGCACCAGCTCGTTTAGGGGGCTCGGCAATTACGCCAACATCTTCGCCATCGAATCCTTCATGGACGAGCTGGCGGAAGCGGCGGGGGCGGATCCGTTGGAATTCCGCCTGCGGCACCTCAAGGACGAGCGCGGCCGCGCCGTGCTGGAAGCCGCGGCGCAAGCCATCGGCTGGCCGCCCGGCCCCGCCGGCGCAGGCACCGGCAAGGGCATCGCCTTCAATCGCTATAAGAACGGCAAGGCCTTCGCCGCCGTCGCCATGGAAGTGGAGGTGAACGCCGATACCGGCGTCATCCGGGTGCTGCGCGCCGTGGTGGCGGGCGACGCGGGCCAGGTGGTCAGCCGGGACGGGCTCGCCTGCCAGCTCGAAGGCGGCGTGCTCCAGGCCATCAGCTGGACCCTGAAGGAACGCGTGCGCTTCGGCCCCCAGCGGATCGAAAGCGTCGATTGGGAAACCTACCCCATCCTCACCTTCCCCGACGCCCCGCCGGTGGAGGCCATTCTCATCAACCGGCCGGGAGAACCGTACCTCGGCTCCGGCGAAGGCAGCCAGGGACCAGGGGGTGCGGCGCTGGCCAACGCGGTGGCCCATGCAACGGCTGCGCGCCTGCGCGAGATCCCGTTCACGCCGGACCGGGTGCGCGCCATGCTGGCCGCGGCCCGGCGCGAGAAATAGGCCTTGTTTAAATAATCATTTAATTAAAGAGTTCTTGAAACAAGACCGTTTTTCGCGACCCTGCATCAACCTCGTCCTTCGACAAGCTCCGGATGAGGCCCCCCGAATAAGCCCAGGTTGTGTCAGCCAAAATCATCCGTCGGGTGAGAGTGCTGGGCAAGAACGAGGGAAGATGGCAGAGGGGACTTGCACCGTTGGCGATTACCGATGCGCCTCTTTTTCCAACGTTAACCTGATGTCTGCTTTTAGCCGAGGCTGCCATCTTACTGACTGCCAAGACAGCCTGACTTGATTAAATGGCGCGTGTTATCGCGGCGGCATTGCAACGCCACCTGCCACCAAAAACAATATCAGCTGCTCAGGTCGTCGACAGATGCATTCGGCGCGTTGGACTTCACTGATTCCACCCCATTGTCGCGCGCCGCGGCGCTGTTATAGACCTCGCTGGTGCCGATGACCTGCTTGTTGGCGGCCAACAGGTTGAACATGACGCCGCCCGATTTGGTTTCCTTACGCTCGTAGTTCACATCCGACGGTGCGTTCTTTTTAACGGATTCGATGCCGTTGGTCGCACTCGCCTTTCGTTTGTAGCCTTCGCTGGCGAGGATTATCTGCCCGTTGCCGGCCTTCAATCGAAACCGGAACTCGCCCGCCTTGTCTTTGTAGATTTCAAACTTGCCTGCCATCACTGCTCCTTCCTGTCCGGATGCACTACCGGTGATCTTGCTTCGCCACGATTGCCACCCACCGTATGGGATTGGCGGGAATTCGGTCAACGCGACCAACTTCTACTTTTGGCACATTACCCTGCATGAATGGGTCCACAATTCTTCCGTTGAGGGCTGCGACCGCGCTAGCGACGCGAAAGCGAGCCCAGGATGCCCCGCACGATCTCCCGCCCGATACGGCTGCCGATCGAGCGAACGACCGACTTGGCGAGCGCCTCGCCGATACTTTGCCGGTTAGAGCGCCGAGGGCTTGGTTTGCGCTCGCGTTCGGCCTCCGCCTGCCGCGCGGCCTCGTCGGCGCGCCGCGTGAGGATTTCGTGCGCCGACTCCCGGTCGACTTCCTTGTCGTACCGGCCCGCGACCGGGCTGCGGCCAAACACGTACTGGCGCTCTGCGGGGTCGGCGGGGCCGAGGCGCGAGCCGGGCGGCCGCACGAGCACACGATCGACCATGTTCGGCACGCCCTTGACGTCGAGCGTCGAAACGAGCGCTTCGCCGACGCCAAGTTCGGTGATCGCGGCCTCGGTGTCGATCGCCGGATTCTGACGAAAGGTCTGCGCCGCCGCACGCACCGCTTTGGCGTCGCGCGGCGTGTAGGCGCGCAATGCGTGCTGGACCCGGTTGCCGAGCTGGCCAAGGACGTCGTCGGGAATGTCGAGCGGGTTCTGGGTGACGAAGTAGACACCGACGCCTTTCGAACGGATCAGGCGCACAACCTGCGTAATCCGCTCGATCAGCGCTTTTGGTGCGCCGTCGAACAGGAAATGCGCCTCGTCGAAGAAAAATACGAGCTTTGGCCGGTCGGGATCGCCGACCTCGGGCAGGTCTTCAAACAGCTCCGACAGCAGCCACAACAGCAAGGTGGCGTAGACCCGGGGCGATTCGATGAGCCGGTCGGCGGCTAGAATGTTGACGAAGCCGCGTCCGTCGAAGGTTTGCTTCATGAAGTCGGCAAGCTGCAGCGCGGGTTCGCCGAAAAATCGGTCGCCGCCCTGCGCCTGCAGCGTCAACAGGCGGCGCTGTATTGCCCCCACCGAGGCGGCCGACACGCGGCCGTATTCGCGCTCGATCTCTGCGGCGTTCTCGCTCAGGAACGTCAGCATCGACCGCAGATCGTCGAGGTCGAGCAGCAGCATCCCCTCATCGTCGGCAACCCGGAACGCGATATAGAGCACGCCTTCCTGTGTCTCGTTCAACTCGAGCAAGCGCGCCAAAAGCAACGACCCCATCTCCGAGATCGTTGTGCGGACCGGATGGCCACTCTCGCCGAAAACATCCCAGAAGATGGTCGGCGCGGGCGCGAACTCGTAATCGCTGAGGCCGATGGCCTCGGCGCGCTTGATGAGAAAGTCCTTTGCCTCGCCCGCCTGGCAGAGGCCCGACAGATCCCCTTTGACGTCGGCTAGGAACACCGGCACGCCTGCCCTGGAAAACCCTTCTGCGAGGATTTGCAAGGTTACGGTTTTGCCTGTGCCCGTGGCGCCGGTGATCAGCCCATGACGATTGGCGCGCGCCAGCTCCAGATACTGTGCGCTGGTGCCGGCACCGATAAATATTCTTGCGTCGTTCGACACAGTACCGTCCCCCCGACCCGCCGTACAATTTTCGCTGTCATTCTGGTTCGGCGGTAGCAAAAGCGCAACGAAGCAAACATTCTGGTCTAGCGATCTTGAAGTATAATGGGTGTTTTTGCCTTTGCATTTTTCGGTTCTTTTACCTTTCGAACCATTCGACTAGATCGCTACACTCAGATTACGGCAAACACTCAATCTAGCGATGTCCGCTTAGGGTCAAAAGCAGACATCGGGTTAACAAGCCCGGAGGCCGATCACCTTGAGCAGATCGGCCCGAAGAATTTGGCCGCATGACATCACCACGCGGCCAGACATGGGGCGTGATTCCTTAAGGAGGTAATTCAAATTGACGGCCCCTCGTGCTGAGCCCGTCGAAGCATGAGGATTCGGCAAGGGCTCTCTTTGCGCAGCCCAACTCCACCACGTCATCGCTCAGGTCATCTGGGCGATCTCTCAGAGCCGAGGGCGAGGTTGTTTATGGATGCGCGGGAGTCGTGCGAATGCGTGCTCCCGCACGACCCAGGGCATGACGGTCAAAAATGGGGGAGCCCCCCTAACTGCGGCACCCCCGATTACAGTGCCGCGTAATCGATGGGGGCATTGAGATCCAGCTTCTGATCGGCGCGCGGCATGTCGTATTTGAGGCCGTTGCCGCAGTTGAACAGGACCACCCTTTCGTCCTTGGCGATCCGCCCGCTGGCAAGTTCCTGTTTGAGCGCGGCAAAGGTCGCCGCGCCCTCCGGACACAGCAGCAGGCCTTCACGGGCCGCCATCTCTGTGCGCGCGGCTTCGATGGCCGCATCGTCCACGGCACTGGCAAAGCCGCCCGATTCGCGGATCGCTTGGAGGATCAGGAAATCGCCGATGGCGACGGGCACCCGGATGCCGGCGGCGATGGTGAAGGCGCCCTGCCACAGGTCCGCATGGTCCAGGCCTTCGTTATAGGCCTTGACGATGGGGGCGCAGCCCGCCGCCTGCACCGCCACCATGCGCGGGCGCTTTTCGCCGAGCCAGCCAAGGGCACCCAGCTCCGCGAAGGCCTTCCACATGCCGATCAAGCCGGTGCCGCCGCCGGTGGGATAGAGGATCACGTCGGGCACGTCCCAGCCCAGTTGCTCGGCGAGCTCCAGGCCCATGGTCTTCTTGCCCTCGATCCGGTAGGGCTCTTTCAACGTGTTCGCCTCGAACCAGCCGGCGGCCTCGCGCCCGTCGACGACGATCTTGCCGCAATCGTTGATCAGCCCGTTGACCCGGTAGACCCTGGCCCCCTGCAAGGCGATCTCGCGGACGTTGATCTCCGGCGTGTCGTCGGGGCAGAACACGACGCTTTCGATGCCGGCGCGGGAGCAATAGGCGGCGAGCGCCGCCCCGGCATTGCCGTTGGTCGCCATCGCCATTTTCGCAATCCCGAGCTCCTTGGCCATGGAGACCGCCATCACCAGCCCACGCGCCTTGAACGACCCGGTGGGAAGCCGGCCTTCGTCCTTGACCAGGACCTCGCCGGAGCGAAGCGCCCGGGTCACGGCGGGGCACGGGATCACCGGGGTCATGGTCTCGCCCAGGCTGACGATGTTGCGCGCTTTGCGGACCGGCAGCAGCTCGCGATAGCGCCACAGGTCCGGCGCCCGGAGGGCGAGGTCGTCGCGCGCGACCGCCTTGCCGATCCCGTCGAGATCATAGCGCACCAGCAAGGGCTTGCCGGCCTCGGACAGGTTGTAGACCCTGTCTGGCTCATACGCCGCCCCGGTCGCCCCGCATTCCAGGCGGGTGACGAAGGTCGGCCGTTCGGTGGTGAGATTGTCTTCCATAGGCCTACATCACGCCGGTTTCCCGGAACCGCGCGCGGCCCGCTTCGTTGGTGAGGTATTCGACCAGAGCTTCCGCGGCATCGAAATCGCCCGCCTCGGGCATCCGCATCGCCATATAGGTTGTGACGTTGCCGATGTCTTCCGGCAGCGCGCCGATCACGGTGATGCCGAGCGGCTCGTGCACCTTGAGGCCGGTCGACTGGCCAAAACCGAGCGCCGTGTCGCCTTGCGTCTTGGCCAAAAATTCCATCGCCTCGCGCCCGTCCTCGAACCGCGTCACGCGATCCGCGATCGCCTCCATGACGCCGAGTCCGGTGATCATCTCGGCGATGAAGTCGCCCGACGAGGCCTTGTTGAACACCACGGCCTCGGCGTTGAGGAGCGCCTGGCGCACCGCATCGGCGGATGCGATATCGGGAACCGGGGCGCCGGTGCGGATGGCGACGCCGGCTTCGACGCCGCCGACCGGGATGGCGCGCTCATGACCGAAGCGGCCCGTATCCCGGCGCGCCGCGATCACGCCGTCCGGCGCGACCACGACGTCGCAGACGTCGCGTTCGGTATCCATGCGCTTGCCGATATTGGGCCCGGATGCGTAGTCCAGGTCGACCGCGTGGCCGGTGTCGGCCTTAAAGCCTTCGACCAGCGCCGCCAACCCCTGGCGGATGGCCGGCGCGCTCAGCACCCTGATGCGGGCCATGGCGTCTCCTCCCCTGATTTTCTTGTCCGCACCCAGGATAGGGCGGGGGCGCGGTCCTGTCAGCGCAGGGTTTCGGCCTTTTCGATGACGATGGGCTGGCGCGGCACGTTGCCCATGGGGCCGACATTGGTGGTGCGCGCGTCCTCGATCCGGCGCACCACGTCCATGCCCTTCACCACCCGGCCGAACACGGCATAGCCCCAGCCCCGCTCGTCCTTCGAGCGGTGGTCGAGGTTGGCATTGTCCACCGTGTTGATGAAAAACTGGGCGGAAGCCGAATGCGGATCCGATGTCCGCGCCATGGCGATGGTACCGGTGCGGTTGGACAGGCCGTTGTCGGCCTCGTTGCGGATCGGCGCCCGGGTCGACTTGCGGCGCATGTCCTGGCCGAAGCCGCCGCCCTGGATCATGAAGCCGCGGATCACCCGGTGGAAGATGGTGCCGTTGTAATGGCCGCCTTCGACGTAGGAGAGGAAGTTCTTCACCGTTCCAGGAGCCTTCTTGTCGTCGAGCTCGAGCTCGATCACGCCCATGTTCGTCGTCAACCGCACCTTGGGACCGGCGGCGGCGGGTTGGGTGGCAAAGGCAGCAAGACAGGCAAGCAGCGAAATCACGAAGAGACGGCGCAGGATCATGGGAGACTCCGTTTCTGTATAGGTTTCCGAGAGGCCGGCGTTTGCGTATCGCCGGTTCAGGCAATAGGATTTTCAAGGGCGCCGAGGCGGTCGATCTCGATCCTGACCACATCGCCTGGCTTGAGATACTTGGGCGGCTTGAAGCCGATCCCGACACCTTCCGCGGTGCCGGTGGAAATGATGTCGCCGGGCTCCAGCGTCATGCCGAGGGACAGCGTCTCGATCAAGGTGGGCACGTCGAAGATCAGATCGGACACCCGGGCGTCCTGGCGCAGCTCGCCGTTGACGTGGGTGGTGAGGCGCAGCGCGGTCACGTCGCCGACTTCGTCCTTGGTCACGATGGCGGGGCCCATGGGACAGAAGCCGTCGATCGACTTGCCGAGGAACCATTGGGCATGGCGGCGCTGGATTTCACGGGCGGTGACATCGTTGATGATGGTGTAGCCGAACACGTGATCGTAGGCGTCGGCGGCGGCAATGCCGCGCCCGCCGGTGCCGATGACGACCGCCAGCTCGCCCTCGTAATCGGTGGTCTGGGTGGGATCGAGACCGCTCGGCACCGGGTCCCCCGGCCCGATGACGCTGGTCGGCGCCTTGGTGAAGATGATGGGAAGCTCCGGCACGTCGGTGCCGCCGGACGACTTGTCGAAGCCCGAGCCCTGAAACTCCCGCGCGTGGGCGTGATAGTTCTTGCCGACGCAGAGAATGTTCTTTTCCGGCCGCGGGATCGGCGCCAAAAGCCGCACGGCATCGGCGGCCAGCCAGTCGCCTTGCCCCGCGCCGTCCACCAGAGACCGCGCCCGGGCGAGCGCCTCGGCGCCGCCCCTGATCAGCGCGGTCATGTCGGGCGCCACCGCGGAAAGGTCCAGCACCCGCCCCGCTTCGTCCAGAGCGCCGGGAACGGGCGCGCCGCCGCCGGCGGCGAAGGTGACGAGCCGCATGGGTCTAGGCCGGGTCGGTCACCGGGGTCCGGATGTCGCCGACGCCGTCGACATGACCCTCCATGACCTCGCCGGCGACCACCGGGCCGACGCCTTCCGGCGTGCCGGTATAGATCAGGTCGCCCGGCTGCAGTTCCACCAGGTCGGAGAGATGCGCGATGGTCTCACTGACGTTCCAGATCAGGTGGCTGATGTCGCTTTCCTGCTTGATCGCGCCGTCGACCTTCAGCCAGATCGCGCCCGCCTCCGGATGGCCGATCTTCGACGCCGGCTGAATCTCCGAACACGGCGCCGAACGGTCGAAGGCCTTGCCCATTTCCCAGGGCCGGCCGGTGTCCTTGGCGGCGTTCTGCAGATCGCGCCGGGTCATGTCCAGCCCCACGGCATAGCCATAGACGTGCTCCAAGGCCTTCTCCGCCGGGATCTTGAACCCGGCCTTGCCGATGGCGACCACCAGCTCGATCTCGTAATGCAGGTTTCCGGTGCCCGGCGGATAGGGGATGGCCTCGCCGTTCTGAACGATGGCATCGGTCGGCTTTTGGAAGAAGAAGGGGGGCTCGCGATCGGGGTCGGACCCCATCTCCCTTGCATGAGCGGCATAGTTTCGCCCGACGCACCAGATGCGGCGGACGGGGTAGGTTTCTTCGCTTCCGGCGATCGGCAGGGTCACGGCCGGCGGTGCGGTCACGGCGTGGGTCATGGCGGATTCCTCGGGCTCCCGTTGATCGATGCGGGGCTTGGTATACGGTCAATCTCACGCCCTGGCAAGCCGCCCCCGGGCGCCCCCGATCACGAGTATGTTGACTGCTCCGGTGCCTGGTTGTGACTGGGGCGGGTTAACCTAATGTCCGCTTCTGACCCAAGGCGGACGTCAGGATCAGCGACATTCAGGAGAACACCCGTTTATCCGCCTCTGGATTCATTACCCAAACCACCCGCGCGACTTTGGTCGTTCGATGAAGACAGACGGATGCGATCCCAAACATGGTCGCTAGTTGTATAGCGAGAATGAGTGGCAGCATCATTTACTCGATCAGCCACCTGCCAATCGGTGTAGCCGCAGGCTGAGACCGCCCAAACCAAGAACCAAGATCGCGAGGAAAACCAACCAGCCAACAATCGGAATCCAGCCAATCAGCATCAACACGATCAAGGTGATTGCCAGGAAGCCCGCGCGCTGCCCCGTCCGATGGGACCGGTCACCACCAAGCCACGAGAGGACTCGCTCGGCGAGCCACAACGCACCCGTCAAATAGGCGGCGAGAAGCGCAGTCAGGTATAGCGCAAGCAGGGCGAGCCCGAGCGGCACGCCGATCAACATCATAAAGCTGATCAGTGAGGCCAAGGGCACCGCCGCCAAAAGCGCAAAGCCCACCAAGGCGCATCGCCCGGAATTCTCTTGGATCGTCTCGGTGAGGCGGGCCGTTGCAGTTGGAAAAACGAGGACAAGGGCCATGCCCATTACGATCAATCCGACCAACCACAATCCGCCCATAATGCCGATCGCGACGGCAGCTGACGGCACCGCCATTTTCGTCGGCGGCAAGCGCTTGACCGCACCGTCGATCCTGGCGCCAGCGTCGATAATGGCCTCGCGCCTGCTGGTATAGGTGAGATCACCTGCGATACGTGCGGCCGAGCCAATGCGAACCTGTCGCCCGATGACGTGAACATCGCCATTCACGATCCCGTTGATGACCACTTTGCCGCCTGTGGCTTTGAGCTCTCCCCCGATCCGACCAAGGACCTCAACGCGCCCACCACCAAGCCATGCCCGCCCCGAGACCTCCGAGTCTCGGAGCACGAAAACCGACCCACCGGCTGCGACAAGGTCACCACCGAGCTTGGCGCCGATAGTGAGCATGCCGCCAGCCAGCCTTGCATCGTCGAGAACCCGGCCGAAGAGGTCGATAGCGCCACCGGCGGCGTTCACGTCGCCTCCGACCTGACCGTCCACAAGAATTTTTCCACCGGCGGCGGTCACATCGCCGGCCACCTGCGTACGTACCGTAACGGTTCCGCCCGCGAGATACTGATCCTCGGCCACCGGAGAATCGATGGAGACAGCCGCACCCGCCTGCTGTGCGACCGCCGACGAGCTCGCTGCCAACAAAAGTATGGTTCCGGCAAAGGCTAGCGCACGCGTGAGATTCTGAATCATGACCTTGACCACATCTCCCTGTGGGGCGCCTTAGCATCAACTGACAAGTCCCAGCGGACAAGCAAGGAGCCCGCTATTCCCAAATAAGGAAGACCACCGCGTCTGTCGACCAAGAATGTCGCCTTTCGGTCGAGAGGGCTAACGGAGATGCACACATTTTCATATCGCGGGCGAACCGCGAAAAAACCAATGCGGACGATGTCGATTCGATTGCCGATTGGTGTCGGTATGACTGGCGGGCTAATGATGCGCCGTTTTGTTACTCATGTCCGCTGTTGGCTATTGGCGGATATTAATCCGATGACCGCTTTTGACCCAAAGCAGACATTGGGATCACGCAAACACTCTAGATAAAGCCCCCTGGCAGAGGGGGCTAGTCGGCCAAAGCTTGGATTATGAATAGTCTGCGCGTGGAGTATTAACGAGCGCCTAACAGGCTGGCTAAGCTGGGGATGGTATCTAAAATTAAAAGGGCCGCCCCGAAGGGCGGCCCAGTAAGCGGCTACTGATAGATGGGCTCGCAAATGTTTGGCGTGAACAAGCCCGCCTTAAAGCGATATGGCCATGCGCGCAGTTTCATACAAGGGCCCCGCGATCTTTGGCGAACAAAAGAAGCCCCCGCGAATAATGGGGGCCAAAGGCTCAACATCTACATACGAGCAAACATTGAAACCCTACTCCGCACCGCTAGGGCTGGCAAGGCGGGGCTGGGAATTCGTGTGAACCGTGTCGCTCAATTGATGCCTTCTTCTGACCCGAAGAGGACATAGCGGCCAGAATCGCACCAACGCTTCTTGCCCCCCTTGAGCACCGAACCAAGTTCACCACACCACCGAAAGGCGGGGGCGTCAGCAACCGTTGGCGAATATATTCGCCGCTGCCTATTGTTATAGTTGACCGGAGTTCCCATGTAGCATTGACGTAGGCCATGAGGCTCCTGACACGGAAGACCCGGCCTTACGGGAAGGTTCCAGAAATGACTGATCAGCCACCTGGGGGCGTAAATGCCGATACCAAGGGTTCGCGGCCCAGTATTCTTAGTTACGTCATAATGGGCGGAGCTCTCCTCGCGTTCGTCTTATTCCTTATTCTCAATTAGACAAGCCGAATATCGACTCGACGGGCGAAACGGGCGGCAGTGCGCCACTGCCCCCGGATTGCGCCTTATCGCCGGTATTTGGCCCCACATCTTTTAGATAAAGAAAAAAAGCATGAAATTTCGGGCGTTTCATTCCCTGCGTACCGCCGGATTCTGACCCTGATTCATTTGCATGCGGAGCGACAATTCCCGGGGCGTATACGCACAATGACGATCGACCCGATTGCGCTGGATGCCACTTTGATACGCGATCAAGCGCCGAAGGCACACCAACGACCAGGAGGAAATCAAGAGTGCCTTGAACCAAAAGGATGAGGCGCTCGCAAAAAAAGCCGACATTCGGGCCTTAGCACGAGCCGATGCCGAGGGGATGATAGTTCGACCAAAATGAACGATTGGCCCAAAAAGCGCCAGGAATTCGCATCGAGAGCGTTCTTCTGGCCGCGAATCAATTGGCACACCAAATGTGATTTTACGCGACAAAGGAATCGGAAAGCCCAATGACATCACAGAACAGCAATGGCGGACAAGGTGGCCCGTGGGGGACAGGCGGCCCTCTCGGTTCTGACCTCGAAAATATGTTGCGCCAGGGACAAGCGCGACTCAAACAAATTATTCCAGGTGGTGGGCCGCGCGGAATCATCATCATTACCGTCCTAGCTCTCGCCGCTTGGGGTGCATGGTCGGCCTATTACACCGTGCCGAGTGATTCCGTCGCTGTCGTGCAGCGCTTTGGCAAATACGTCAAGCAGGTTCCACCAGGCCTGCATTTCAAACTTCCACTTGGAATTGACGCGGCGACCATCGTTCCCGTTAAACGTCAGCTGAAACAGGAATTCGGTTTTACGACCCCTGGCGCCAGAGATCCTTACCAAAGCCCTCGTCCTCGCGATACAACCCGGGAAACACAGATGGTGACCGGTGACCTGAATGCGGCCCTGGTGGAGTGGGTGGTCCAATATCGCATCGCGGATCCTGTCAAGTTCCTCTTCGAGGTTCGGGAACCAGCTGAAACCCTTCGCTATGTCTCCGAATCCGTCATGCGGGAAGTCGTCGGCGATCGCACCGTGGATGAGGTGATTACGATCGGGCGGCAGGAAATCGAAACGGAAGCGTTGACCAAGATGCAGGCGCTCTCAACCAAATATGCAATGGGGATCAGCATCGATCAGGTCCAATTAAAGAACATTAACCCGCCCCAACCGGTGCAGGAATCCTTCAACGAGGTCAACCAGGCTCAGCAAGAGAAAGAGAAACTGATCAACGAAGCCCGCCGAGACTACAACAAGGTAATCCCCTTGGCCGAGGGCGAGAAGGATCAGCGTATCCGGGAGGCGGACGGTTACCGGCTCAAGAGGATAAATGAGGCGGAAGGCGATGCCGCCCGATTCAGTGCGCTCCTGGCGGAATACAGCAAGGCCCCGGAGGTCACCCGCCGCCGCATTTATATCGAAACCCTTCAAGACGTCCTGCCGAGCATACGCTCCAAGATCATCGTCGATGAACAGACTCGCAGCATCCTGCCTCTTCTCGATCTGGGCGCCCAGAAGGGAGACCAGCCATGAACAAGATCATGCAAATAGCAATCCTTGTGGTTTTGGGGGCCAGTTCGTTCGTCGCGTCGAGTTCCATCTATACGGTGAGCGAAGTCGAGCAGGCGATCATCACGCAGTTCGGCAAGCCGGTGGGCGCGCCCGTGACCACCGCCGGCCTAAAGTTCAAGGTACCCTTCATTCAGGATGTCAATCCGATTGACCGACGCGTCCTCGAGTGGGATGGAAATCCATCAGATATGCCGACCAAGGACAAGCTCTACATCTCGGTCGACCTGTTCGCCCGCTGGCGGATCACGGATCCGCTCCAGTACTTTCTGCGGCTGCGCGACGAACGCAGCGCCCAGTCCCGCCTGGACGATATCCTCGGCAGCGAAACCCGCAACGCGGTCGCCAAGCATGAGCTGATCGAGATCATCCGCACCACGAAGGATCGTGAGCCGCTGCGCGACGCTCTTTTAACCGACGCTGAGCGCGAACAGAACATGGGGGCACTTGTGCCAATCCAGAAGGGGCGCATGCTGGTCGAGCAGGAAATCTTTTCCGCGGCCGCTGAGAAGGTGCGCGTGTTCGGTATTCAATTGCTCGATATCCGGTTCAAGCGCATCAACTACAATGAAAGCGTACGCCCCAAGATCTACGATCGAATGATCAGCGAACGGCGGCAGATAGCCGAACGATTCTTATCCGAAGGCAACGGAGAGGCCGCTCGAATTCGTGGTAATCGTGAACGTGACCTCAATAAGATCCAGTCTGAAGCCTACCGAAAGGTCGAGGAAATTCGTGGCGTGGCGGATGCCAAAGCCACGGAAATCTACGCAAAGGCTTACAACCAAAGCCCGGCATCAGTGGAATTCTACGAATTTACACGGACCATGCAGTCCTATGGAACCATCATCGCCAAGAACACCACGCTCGTCCTTTCCACGGACAGTGATCTCTTCAAGTTCCTAAAGGGAATGTCTCCCCATGGCGCCGGCGTTCCGGTCCGACCTTCCGGCAACATTGCAAAGTAGAGGCTTCAGATGTTCATTCAAACCGAAGCAACCCCGAACCCGGCGACACTCAAGTTCCTCCCGGGCGAATCCGTTATGGAAAGCGGCACAGCTAATTTCGCGACGCGGGACGACGCGGCTTCCTCACCTTTGGCTATGCGTCTTTACGAGATCGAAGGCGTAACCGGCGTGTTTTTTGGTGGCGACTTCATCACGGTGACGAAGTCTGATGACCAGGACTGGTCGTTTCTCAAGTCGCCGATCCTCGGCGCAATCATGGAGCATTTCACCGCCGGCGCGCCGCTGTTCACGGATGATAGCGCCATTTCGGTGCATGCAGACTCCGGCGAGGATGACGAACTCGTGACCAAGATCAAAGAACTTCTTGAGACTCGCATCCGTCCCGCGGTGGCTCAGGACGGGGGCGACATCCTGTTCCATGGTTTCCAGCGCGGCGTTGTCTACCTGCGTATGCAAGGCTCCTGCTCGGGTTGTCCCAGCTCTACCGCGACTCTAAAGGTCGGGATCGAGAATTTATTGCGGCATCACATCCCGGAAGTGATTGAGGTGCGGGCGGTATGATGCGGCAATTAATGGCACACCAAGGATAAAGAGACGGTGAGGATGGGAACGAACGCCTAGGCCAGGCCAGGTTCACGACCGCCGGCCTCGGGACAAGGGCGATGCCAAGAAACGAACACTTTTGTTTGATTGGTTCCCAGCCAATTTCTCTTCAAGTAGAAGGATCTTTCCATGAGTTACACGGTGAAACCCCAACCTGATGTTGATATGGCTTCAAAAGTGCGTGACTGCCTCAGCTGCCAGCGTCCATTCACCAGCGCATGGGCGGGCGAGCGCATCTGTCCCAAATGCAAACACACGTCAATGTGGCGCAGCGGATCTGCTCGCCAGGGGGCTACGCATCGTAGGAGATAGTGCCGCCGTTCTCGGTTGTCTTACACGCGGCAATCACTACCGCAACCGACATAGCAACTCATCGATAACCGAGATCGGGGCGTGACATAGCCCTACGTGCAGAACACGCGCTCGGCCACTCGAAAGGATAAAAGGAATATGCGTCGCTTCACATTTATCACAGTCGCAGCGTTTGGTGTTTTCTTTGGCACGTACCTCAGCGATGCGCACGTAGCATCCGCTGGAGGTATGAGCGGTGCGGAATTTGGGAAGCTGATGCTTGGTAATACCTTGGAGAGGATAAGTGGATTTGAGAAGAAAAACGGTAAAGGCGAAGTGCGTACCTATTATTTCATCGACGACAAGAAACTCGTTTATGAAAGGGATCGTAACAACGGCTATCCTCAACCTCTACAGACGACCTGGACAGTGAGCAAAAGTGGAAGGTTTTGTTGGTTTTATCGCAAAATTTTTGCTGAAATTTGCTACCATAGCTTTCGTCTTAAGGGCGAAAAGATGATTGCCACGAGTGCCAGATCAAATACTGAACTTACATTTACTTTCGTGAGAGGTTTGCGGAGTCTTGACGATAAAAAATCTTCAGACTAAGCAAACTGAATAATCGTCCTTCTGAAACTGCAAGAAATCAACGGCGCTTTCACCAACCCGCGCTCCTGACTTTGATCTAAAGGCAGTGTTAGAGAGGCAAAAAAAACTATTCCAACCTTGAAGCTCATCATGTCCGCTTCTTTAATCGGGCATTGGGTTAACGGTACCGCCTTGCCAGCCCCGCGACTGAGGATTAGTGTTACTGGGCTTATGGAAATTTTCTCCCTGGCCCCCGCTTCGGCGGGGGTTTCTTTTTTTGCAGTAACCTTTCCGCCGCTTATGTCCGCTTATGGCTATTAGCGGACATCGGGTTAACAAGCCGTTGGGCCGTTTCGGCCTCCACCTCGGCTGCACCGCCCCCCGCATGGGTAATTTAGTTCAATGTTAGGACGTGCGGCCCCCGTGGCGGCGGGATTTGAGGGCGGCATAGATCGCCAAGTTGGCCGGCGTCGGAATGCCCGCGGCCTTTCCCATCTCCACCACCGCGCCGGTCAGCCAATCGAGCTCGAGCGGCTTTCCCGCAGACAAATCGTGATACATCGACGAGCGCATGTCTTCGGGCAGGGTATCGGCGAAGGCGAGCCTTTGGTCGGCATAATCGGAAGGAAAGTCGACGCCGCGCGCGCGGCCGACCGCCACCGTCTCCTTCATCACCTCATGCAGGAAAGCGCGCATGTCGGGATCGGCGCGGATGACACCGATCGGTTCGCCGGTGAGCGACGTGACACCGGCGAGCGCCACCAGGAACGAAAACTTGTCCCACATGGCGCGCACGATGTCCGCCACCGCCTCGCCGTCGATGCCGGCGGCGCGAAGCCGGGCGGCGATAGCCTCGCACCGGGCGCTGGTGCCGCCCGCGAGCTCGCCAACCTGGATGCGCTGATTGGCGCCGATATGCTGGATCAGCCCCGGCCGCGCGACCTGGGCGGCGATATAAGCCACGCCGCCCGCGACCCGGGCCGCGCCGAAGGCGTCGATCAACGCGTCATCGGCGGCCAGGCCATTCTGCAACGAAATCACGACCGTATCCGGCCCCACCGCCGCGCGGCAGGCTGCGATGGCGTCCCCGGTATCGCCGATCTTGACGGCCACGAAGACGACATCCATGGGATCCAGCCCCCGGGCCGTCTCCACCGCCTGGACCGGATCGACCCGGGCATCGCCCAAGGGGCTCTCGATGCGAAGGCCGGTCTCGCGCATCGCCGCGAGATGCGCACCGCGGGCAATGAAGGTGACGTCGTCGCCCGCCGCCGCCAACCTGCCGCCGAAATAACCGCCGACACCGCCGGCCCCGACCATCAGGATTCTCATGGCCACGCCCGATCTTTCACCGTTTCAGCACCCGGCCACCCTACGCCTCGAGTCGCGCCGCACGCAACCGCGCAGCGGGGCGCGCCAAGTCTCGCCTTGACCGCCCGTCCCGGACCGATGCATCATCGCGGCCACGGTAGACAAAAATAAATAGGGAAAACCGCAGTTTGAAAGGGAGCCGAGGAAGAACCGAACATACCGCCATCAAGGGCGGTGCGCTACGGCCCATTCAATAAATATCCCTGTTGGGTCAAACCTATGATCCAATGGGTTCGGGCTGAGGTTGGCAAGAAGCGGTCCCGAAAAAATTCTGCCGCGACGATTTGCGCGCTGCGCGCGATAACTGGGAGAAAAACATGTTTGACGATTATTTTGACGAACTCGACCGTCGCCGTTTCCTGACCGGATCCGCCGCGGCCGTGGGCGCCGGCCTGCTTGCGGGCCTGCCCGCCACCTCCGCCTTTGCCGCCGGTTTCCCCTCCAGAAATATGAAGGTCTACGTGCCGACCCGCGAAGGCGGCGGCGCCGACCGCAACCTTCGTGCCTTTACGACCATTTGGAAAAAGTACCTCAAGGTCAATTTCGAACCGGCCTTCTATCCCGGCGCCGCCGGCCGCGTCGGTTACGAAAAGTACATGGGCATCGGCAGCGACGACGGCCACGACCTGCTGTTCGGCAACATGGGCCCCGAGGTCCTGAACTGGGTGGTCAAGAAGCCGACCGGCTTCAAGGTCTCCGACTTGGTCTATTTCGGCCAGATGGACCGTGACCCGGGCATCGTCTTCGTCGGCCGCAAATCCAAATTCAAAACCATGAAAGACATCGTCGAGGAAGGCAAGAAGCGCACCATCAAGGTCGGCGTCAGCCGTCTCGCCCATCCCGCGACCCTCGGCATCCTGGCACTCGGTCGCCACACCGGCGCCAAGTTCAATGTCGTGCCGCTGTCGGGCGGCAAGCGGACCCGGGCCGGCGTCGCCACCGGCGAAATGGACTGCGGCGCCCTGCCGTCGGGCGGCATCGCCCGGCGCGGCAAGAACTTCCGCATCCTGGCCATCTTCGACGACAGCAATCCAATGCCGAAGCTGGTCAAGGAGGCGGTCCTGATCAACAAAGAGTTCGGCATGAACCTGCCGCCGTTGATCGCCGGCGCCCGTGCCTTCGGCATCAAGAAGGCGGTCATCGACAAGCATCCCGACAACTTCAAGGTCCTCACGGACACGTCGGACCAAGTGTTCAAGGACCCCGACTACCAGAAGGTCCTGAAGAAGACCAAGGTGCCGATGGAGCTGTTCACCAAGAGCTCGTCCCAGGCCGCGATCGCGAAGTACGTCGCGAACATTACGAAGATCGGCGAAGAGTACAAAGACCTGCTCACCGGCAAGTCGTAAGGCCTGAACCGCGTTGCTCCGCAGCGATACGGGTGGCATGCCCGGAAACGGACATGCCACCCGCCTAACATTTCGACCAAGTTTCGCTGGACGGCACGGGGGCGCCGTCCGGGAAAGCACCGCGTCATGGGGGGCGGGGAATGACGGACGATAACGAAACGGACAATCCCGAAAAGAAATCAGTCGGCGGCGAGCTGATCCTTCCCGGCGCTGCGCTCCTGTTCACGCTATATTACTTTTACACGATCTGGGACGTCCCCCGCATCGCGCAGGTCAGCGCCTTGTTCGTCGGCACTATCCTGATTGTGCTGGTGATCCTGCTGGGAATCCGTATCGCCAAGCAAGTGAAGGCGGGCGAGGCGGACCTTGGGCTCGGGCGCATCGTGGAACCCAAGAACTTCATTCCCAAGCGGCTCGCGCTGCTCGGCCTGACCATCGCTTTCATCTACTTCGTGGATTGGCTGGGCTTCACGCTTACGGTCTTTGCATTCCTGGCGCTGGCCATGCTGCTGCTGAGCGAGGGCAAGAAAAAATTGCTGATTGTCAGCCTTTCCGCGGTGGTCGCCATCGGCGGCTATTTCCTGTTCATCGTCGCCTTCCAGACGCGGTTCCCCGCGGGCCCGTTCGAGAAGCTCATGGCGGGGCTGTTCTAAGATGGAATTCGATCCCGGCCTCTTCGTCGACCTGTTCATCCGCAACTTCGAATTCTGGTGGATCATCCTGCCGGCGATTTTCTTGGGCCTGATCGTCGGCGCGATCCCCGGTTTCTCCGCCGCCAACACCATCATCATCCTGCTGCCCATGACCCTGGCCATGGATCCCGAGATCGGGCTGGTCTTCATGGTGGCGCTTTACGCGTCCTCGCGCATGGGCGCCGGCATCCCGGCGATCCTGGTCAACATCCCCGGCACCGCGGGCGCGGCGGCGACGCCGCTTGACGGCTATCCCATGACCAAGCAGGGGCGCGGCCAGCAGGCCCTGGCGATCTCCTTCGTCTCCTCGGTCCTCGGCGGGCTTCTGACCACGGTGGTGACCCTGCTGGCGATGCCGTGGCTGTCCCAGGTCGCGTTCTACCTGCATTCGGTGGAAATGATCGTGGTGATGCTGTTCGGCATCTCCCTGATCGCCTCGATCGCCGCGCGCGACACGCTGAAGGGCCTGATCGCCGGGTTCTTCGGTCTGATGCTGGGCTATATCGGCGCCGACGTGGTCTATGAGACGCCGCGCGGCACCTTCGGATTCCTCGAGCTTTACGACAAGGTGCCGCTGATCCCCGCCCTGGTCGGCCTGTTCGCGGTGTCCGAGGCGTTCGCCGTCATCGAAGGCGAATCGATCCTCTCCCAGCGCGGCAAGGAAGCCATGCAGAAGGCGAGCTGGGCCGAAACCATGGAAGGGGTCCGCATCGCCCTGTCCAAGTGGTGGCACATCATCTGGACTTCGATGATCGGCCTGGTGATCGGCGTGGTGCCCGGGGCCGGCGCCGCCATCGCCTCGTTCGTCGCCTACCAGCAGTCCCGCACCTATTCCAAAACGCCGGAGCTGTACGGCACCGGCCATGTGGAAGGCCTGGTGGCGCCCGAATCGGCCAATAACGGCGTGACCTCCGGCACTCTAGTGCCGCTCCTGGTCATCGGCATCCCCGGCGGCGCCACCGCCGCCATCATGCTGGTGGTCCTGCAGTACCACGGTGTCACCATGGGCCCGGACCTGTTCATGGACAATCCCGAGCTCGCCTACGGACCGTTCGCCGCGATGGCGGTGACCTACTTCATCATGATCTTCACTATCGCGCCGCTGGCGCGCTACATGTCGCGGATCACCGTGGTCTCGACCACCTACATGTCGCCGATCATCATCTCCTTCACCCTGGTGGGGTCCTTCGTGCCGCGCCAATACATGTTCGACATGTACCTGGCCCTGGTCTTCGGGGTGATCGGCTACGTCGCGCGCAAGACGGGCTACCATACCGCGGCGATCCTGATCGGCGTCATCCTGGGACCACTGCTGGAGACCTATTTCCTGCGGGCGCTCAAGATTTCCGAGGGCGATATCATGGTGATCTTCTCGTCCAACCTGGGCAACATCCTGTGGGTGGGCCTGGCGCTGTCGCTTGCGGTGCCATACCTGATCCAACTTCGGCGCGCCAAGCAGGCGGCGGCCTGAGCCGCCGGACCGCCGGGACCGCTGCCATGGCCGCGCCCCCCAACGATGCCGATAGCCAGGCGAGCGCGGCGGCGCCGCTCTGCGCCGCGCCGGATCCCGATCCCCGCCCGCCGGCGCGGCGGCTGCCCGCCGACGCCTGCGATTGCCACGCCCATATCTGCGGGCCGGCATCGGCGTTCGACTACGATCCGGCACGCATCTATACGCCGCCCGACGCCCTGCTGCCGGATTACCGCGCCATGCTGGCGACCCTCGGGCTCAGCCGCGCGGTGCTGGTTCAGCCCAGCGTTTACGGCACCGACAACCGGGTGCTCCTGAAGGCGCTGTCGGACATGGGGAGCTGCGCCCGGGGCGTCGCCGTGGTGGACCCGGCGGTGGAAGACAGGACCCTCGATGCGCTGCACGGCGCAGGCGTGCGCGGCGCCCGGCTCAACCTGGTGGACGTGGCCGATCCCAGCGCCACCTTGCCGCTGGATGAGGCCCGGGCGCTGGCGGCCCGCATCGCACGCCTCGGCTGGCATGTGGAATTCCTGGTCCATGTCGACAACGTGCCGGACCTGGACAGCCAGTTCGCCGATTTCCCGGCCCCCGTGGTGTTCGGCCATCTCGGCTATTTCCGCCCGGGACAGGATCCCGACGTCCCCGGCTTCCAGGCGCTGTTGCGGCTGCTCAAGGGCGGCCGCGCCTGGGTCAAGCTGACCGGTCCCTACCGGATTTCGGCCGAGCCGGCGCCCTATGCCGACACCGACCCCTTCGCCCGGGCGCTGCTGGAGGCGGCCCCGGACCGGGTGGTCTGGGGCTCGGACTGGCCCCATGTCATGGTCAAGAGCGCCATGCCCAATGACGGGACACTGGCCGATATCCTGTGCGGCTGGGCCGGGGACACGGCAACCTTGGAAAGGGTCCTGGTGGACAACCCCAAGGAATTGTACGGTTTCGATTAGGGAACGCGGAGGCCGGAACCATGGACGCGTCACACGCCGACGGCACGCCGCTGGCACGGAACGTCAAGCGCCTCGGCCATCTGGATCTGCCCGGCGCGGGTCAGGTCTATGTGGCGGGGGATCACGCCTATATCGGTCATTTGCCCAACAAGGCGGGGCTCGGCACTTCGGTGGTCGACGTCTCCGACCCAAGGGCGCCCAAGGTCGTCGCCCAGATCAACGTCGACGATCCCGAATCCCACAGCCACAAGGTGCGGGTGGTCGACGGCCTGATGGCGGTCAACGTGGAGCGCAACAATTTCGGCATCGGCCGCAAGGCGGAGCAGCTTCCGCCCATGAAGAAGCGCCTGGAGGTGGAGCTCGGCCGTCCGCCCAGCGACAGGGAACTGGCGGACAAGCTGGGGGTCGAAGAAAAGAACATCGCGGCCCTGGAAGCATCGGAAATCCATCAATACACCAACGGCGGCTTCAAGCTATTCGACGCCGCCAACCCGGCCGACCCCAAACTGATCACCCATCACAAGACCGGCGGCATCGGCGTCCACCGCTTCGACATGGATGAAAACTACGCCTACATCTCGACCGAGATGGAGGGATTCATCGGCAACATCCTGGTGATCTACGACATCCGCGACCCCGCCAAGCCGCAAGAGGTCTCGCGCTGGTGGATGGACGGCCAGCACCTGGCCGGCGGCGAAGTGCCCACCTGGGAAGGCCGCGAGTGCCGCCTGCATCACGCCATGCGGGTGGGCGATCAGCTCTGGGCCGGGGTCTGGCAGGCCGGGCTGCGGGTGATCGACATCTCCGACATCACGCGGCCCACCACGGTCGGCGCCTATAACTACCACCCGCCGTTCCCGGAACCGTCGCACACCTTCATGCGGGTCCCCTTCCCGGTCGGCGGGCGGACGATCGCGCTCGCCATTGACGAAGAGGACCAGTACTACAGCCCGCGCGAGGCCGAGGCCCGGCGCGGCCGCCCCCATGCCAACCTCTGGGTGTTCGACGCCGAGAATGTCGCCGACCTCAAGCCGCTGGCCATCTATCAGGGATCGGAATCGTCCACCCCCTGGGCCGAGACCCGGGGCACCCGCTACGGCGCGCACCAGTTCCAGGAACATTTCGAGGATACGCTGGTCTATTGCGCGTGGTTCTCGGGCGGCTTGCGCATCGTCGACGTCAAGGATCCGATGGCGCCGCTGGAGGCGGGCTACTTCATTCCCGAACCGGTGGCGGACGCGCCGGCGCCCCAGTCCAACGACGTCGATACCGACGCCCGCGGCCTGGTCTATCTGGTCGACCGTTTCACCGGCTTCGACATCCTGGAATTCGACCGGCCCTGAGGGCCAACCGCGCTATTCCACCCCGGAGGCGACCAGGATCTTGCGCGCCGCGTCGGTGGCGAGATAACCGACGTAGGCCTTGGCCGCATCCGGGTCCCGGGCGCCGGCAAGGGGTGCGGCGGCGTAAGTGGTGATGTTCTCCACCTCCTTGGGCAAGGCGCCGACCAGCCGGATCCTGCCCTCCGGTTCCAGACGGCGAATCTCGGTCAGCTGGCCGAAGCCGATCTCCTTCTGAACGTCGCTTTCGGCGAGATGTGCCAGCACATCGCCGCCGGTCGGCAGGGTCACGGTCTTGTCCTTCACCTGATCGGCGATGCCCAGGCCTTCGATCATCCGCGCGATGTAAAGGCCCGAAGACGCTTCGTTGCGGACGATGGATTGGGCATCGAGCAGCGCCTGCTTGAGGGTCTCGGCGGAAGAAATGTCGGGCACGTCGGCGCCGATGCGGATGACGACACCCGCCTTGATGGATCCGAGCACCGTCATCGCCCCTTCCAGGGTCAATCCCTCGGTCCCGAACGCCTCGACCGCATCCGCCGTCGCCACCACGACGTCGGCCTCCGCCGTGCCGCCCTCGACCGCCGCTCTGATGGTCGGCGCGGTGGCGAAGCTGATCTGAAAACTATGGCCGGTGTCGGACTCGAAGGCTTCCGCGGTCAGGCCCACGCCGCCCTTGGGCGCGCCCGCGCTCAAGACCCTGATGACGCTCATCGATCTCTCCTCTCCCTTTGGGGCCCGCCGCAGCGGGCCGCGTCCGGGCCCAACAATAGGGGCTCGGGCCGGGCCTGTCGAACGCCGCCGGCCGACCCGCCGGCGGTCAGCCGATTGACGGGGACAGGCCGGTCGGCTAGCTATGGCCGCGGGAGAGCATCCGGAGCGAGGCATCGCGACGCCGCTGCGGCGGCGTCGACCCCGTAAGAGCGGGCGAAGATCCGCTGGCCGCCGGCAGAGGAAACACGGGTTATCAACAGAGAGGACCGAACGATGACCGATACCGATGCGAGCGGCTTCCTGCCGCCGGACGTGGACCCAGACAAGTCGCTCCTCGGCGTGCGCGAAATCCGGGCGACCAACAAAGCGGAACCGAAGACGGTGTCGACGGTCCGCGACTTCACCGTCGTTACCGACGAAAAGACCGGCACCAATATCGCGCCGTCGCCTCTGGAAACCGTGCTCTGCGCACTGACCGGTTGCGAGGGCGTGATCATCAACCGCTGCGCCAAGGTCATGAACTTCAAGTACACCGGCGTGGATTTCGAATGCGACGGCTGGGTCGACGCGCGCGGATCGCGCGGGGTGCGGGGTGTCCGGCCGCATTTTCAGAAGGTTGAATTCAAGGTCCTCTTGAAGACCGACGAACCGCCGGAGCGGATCGAAAAGCTGCGCAAGAACGTGGAGATGCGCTGTCCGGTGATGAACCTTCTGGCCGATGCCGGGGTCGAACTCAACGTGATTTGGGAGCGGGTCGCCCCCTGAGGCCTTGCCCTTTTCGCCGGCGGCGATCAAATCCGCGTGTCGGGTCGGTGTCACGTCTAGGACGCGGCGGTTTTACGTGGTATACCACATACAAACACTGCCTGGCGTAGCTCATTAATTCGTACCGCGTAACAACGACGGTGAAACGAGCCGAAACGGGTCGCACGCTTCAGACAGGGGCCCCAGATAGAACCACGGCAGGTTTGTTTCATGGCAGCATCACGTCCATGTTGAACTGGGAGAATTTATTATGAAACAAGCAGTGGGAATGGGCGCAATCGCGCTCGGAGCGGTGTTCGCGTTCGGTCTGGGAAGCTTTGTCCAATCGACCGATGCCGCGGCGGCATGGAAGCCGAGAAAACCCGTAGAATTCGTGATCATGGCCGGCAAGGGCGGTGGTGCCGACCGGCTGGCACGCTTCATCCAGGGCATTATCGAAAAGCACAAATTTTCCCCGAAGCCCTTCATTCCCAATAACAAGGGCGGCGGTTCGGGCGCCGAGGCACTCAGGTATCTGAAGGACAATGCGGGCAACCCGCATATCATCCTGGCGACGCTGAACAGCCTCTACACGACGCCGCTGCGCAATCCCGGCATCGGGGTCGACATTTCCAAATTCACGCCGATCGCGCGGCTCGCGGAGGACACCTTCCAGCTTTGGGTTGTCAGCGACAGTGGTATCAAGTCCGTCGAGGACTACGTCGCGGCGGTCAAGAAGGCGGGAGCCGCCGGCTGGAAGATGGGCGGCACCGGGAAGGGCCAGGAAGATTCCCTGGTCACCGCCCTGCTGGAGAAGAAATTCGGCATCAAGATGACCTACGTTCCCTTCAAGGGGGGCGGAACCGTGGCCAAGCAGCTGATCGGCAAGCACATCAATTCGACCGTCAACAACCCGTCCGAGCAGGTCGGCTTCTGGGATGCGAAGAAATCCATCCCGCTGGCGAGCTTCACGCCCAAGGGCAAGTTGAAGGGCAAATGGGGTCAGATCCCGACCTTCGAGGAACTCGGCCACGGATCCGACATGGTCTATTACATGCAGCGGTCGATCATTGCGCCTCCGGGGATTCCAAAGGACGCCCAGGACTTTTACGTGTCGGTCTTCGACAAGGTCTACAACTCCAAGGAGTGGCAGTCCTATCTGTCTAAGAAAGGGCTGGTGCCCGGTTGGCTGACCGGCAAGGAGCTGACTGCGTACTTCACCCAGGAACGCGAGGTGCATCGCAAGCTGCTGAAAGACCTTGGGGAAATCAAGTAGGCCTTTTTAGCCTGCATCGGATACGCGGAACGGGGGGGGACCGCCATGCGTCGGGCGGAATTGATCATGGCCGTCGTCATGGCGGGCTTCTCCGCCTATCTGATGTGGAAAAGTGCGGAACTCCCCGTCGGCTGGATCCCCAGATCGGGTCCGGGCGGCGGGGCGTTCCCGTTCTGGCTGGGCGCCGGCATGCTGGCATGCTGCGCGTGGATCATCCTGCGTTGGGCCCGGCGGTTGAGCCCGCCGTCCCAATCCACCGAGCCATACATGGACCGCCGTTCGCTGAAGCTGTTCCTGATCGGTGCCGGATCCCTGACCATGATGATCGGCCTGATCCACATCTTGGGCGTATACGTTTCCGTTCCGCTCTACCTGGTCTTCTACCTACGCTGGATCGGCAACCACGCCTGGCCCTTGACCGGCGCCGTCGGGCTGCTGACGCCGATGGCCACCTTCTTCTTCTTCGAGATCGGTTTGAAGATCGAACTCCCCAAGGGCCTGGCCGGCCAATATTTCCTCAACGAACTCATCTATTACCCGCTCTATGACATCTTCCTCTAGCCGTCCCCGCGGCGGCCGGCCGGAGCCGGTTCTCCACGGGCCCCAGGGCGGCAAACGGCATCGGGTCGCCAGCTTGGATCGCGGATCATGATCGATATTTTCAATCATCTGCTCGATGGTTTCGCCGTCGCCCTGCAATGGCAGAATCTGCTTCTGGTGGCGGCGGGCTGCGTCGCCGGCCTGTTCATCGGGGCGATGCCGGGTTTGGGCTCGGTCAACGGCGTCGCCATCCTGCTGCCGCTGACCTTCCTGGTGCCGCCCACCGGCGCCATCATCTTTCTCGGCGCGCTCTATTACGGCGCCATGTATGGCGGCGCCATCAGCTCCATCATGCTGGGCATTCCCGGCGCCTCGACCGCGGTGGCGACAACCTTCGACGGCCGCCCCATGGCGCTCAAAGGGGAAGCCGATCGGGCGCTTGTCGCCGCGGCCACCGCCAGCTTCGTCGGCGGCACCATTTCCGTGGTGCTGTTCACCCTGTTCGCGCCGCCGCTCGCCGATGTCGCGTTGAAGTTCGGCCCGCCGGAGGAATTCACCCTGATGATCCTGGCCTTCGCCACCTTCGTCGGGCTCGGCAGCGACGACATCCCCAAGACCCTGTTCTCCATCATGATCGGCCTGGCCCTGAGCACCGTAGGGCTCGACATCGTCAGCGGCAAGCCGCGGCTGATCTTCTTCGATCTGCCCGGCTTCTATCACGGCATCAATTTCCTGGTGCTGGCCATCGGCATCTACGGCATCGGCGAGATGCTCTGGGTGATCGAACAATCCAAGGGCAAGATGGTGATCACCAAGGCCGAGGTTTCCCTCCGGCGCATCCTGGACACGGTCAGGCAGCTCAAGGGCAGCATCCGCCAGATGCTGATGGGCTCCTTCCTGGGCTACTTCGTCGGCATCCTGCCGGCGGCGGGGGCGACCCCGGGTTCGCTGATGGCCTACGGCGTCGCCAAGACCATGGACAAGGAGCCCGAGACCTTCGGCAAGGGCAATATCAAGGGCGTGGTGGCCCCGGAAGCGGCCAACAACGCAGCCAGCACCGGCTCCATGCTGCCGATGCTGACCCTCGGCATCCCCGGCTCGCCCACCACCGCGATCCTGCTCGGCGGAATGGTGATCTGGGGGCTGGAGCCGGGCCCCCGCCTGTTCCTCGACCACCAGGATTTCGTGTGGGGCCTGATTGCCAGCCTATATGCCGCCAATCTGTTCGCGCTTCTGATCAACATCGCCTTCATTCCGGCCTTCATCGCGGTGCTGCGGATGCCCTTCACGATCCTGGCCCCGGTGATCTACGTGCTGTGCGTGGTGGGCGGCTACGCGCCGACCAAGGACATGCACGACGTCTGGCTGATGCTGATCTTCGGGGTCGTCGGCTATCTCATGCGCAAGCTCGATTATCCCCTGGCACCGGCGGTGCTGGCGATCGTGCTCGGCCCCCTTGCCGAAGCCAGCATGCGCCAGTCCCTGATCATGAACCAGGGCGGGTTCGATATCTTCGTCAGCCGCCCGATCTCGGGCTCCATCCTGGCGATCGCCATCGTGTTGCTCCTCTGGCCGCTGATCAAGGCCATGCAAAAGCGCAAATCCGTCAAGGCATGATGTGATGCGCCCCGAAGCCGATCATCGCTGCCGGCCTGAACCGCGCTTCTTTCCGCCGCTTGCAGGCGTCCGCCCGGCATCCGCGATTGAAGGGTTGGGTGCCTTGGTATATTGTATACCAGATTTCTCCCAGGTCCGATCCACCCGCTATTGGGCGGCCGGGAAACACAGTCAAACGCGGATCGGCGGGTCGGGGCGACGAATCGCGGCGCGCCAGGCCGGGCCGGGCGCGTTGTCGGCCGCCGGTCCCAGTCGCGGGACCGCTTTCCGCTTCACCCCGCCGCAACAGGAACCAGGAGACGCCCGTCTCCGGGTCACGAGGACACAGGGACCAAGAAGAAAAAGATCATGAACGAAACCGTCTTACGAATTCAGCCGATCGGCGAGAACTTCAGCCTCAAGGCGCGGATTTACGACGAGCTGAAAGCCGCCATCACCACCATGAACATCTACGACGACGACGCGGAGCTCCGTCTCGACGAACGCAGCCTGTCGGAACAGTTGGGCATCAGCCGCACGCCGCTGCGCGAAGCCCTGGTGCGCCTCGACCAGGAAGGGCTGGTGCGCATCGAGCCGCGCCGCGGCATCTACATCCGACGCAAGTCGAAGCAGGAAATTCTCGACATGATCACGGTGTGGGCGGCGCTGGAAAGCATGGCGGCGCGGCTGATCACCACCGAGGCCGGGGACGCGGAGATTGCCGGCCTGCGCCGCATGCTGAGCGTCTACGACACCGAGGCGGTCAACGGCCATATCGATGATTATTCCGAAACCAATATTTCCTTCCATCAGGCGATCATCTCGCTGTCGAAATGCCAGCTGATCGCCGAGATCACCGACCGCCTGTTCATGCATGTCCGGGCCATCCGGGCACGCACCATTTTCGAAGAGGACCGCGCCAAGCGCTCGATCGAGGATCACCTCGCCATCGTCGACGCCCTGGAGGCGCGGGACACCGAACGGGCCGAACGTTTGGTGCGCGAGCACACCCTGAAACTGCGCGACCATGTGGCGCGCCATGTCGAACTCGACTGAACGACCAAGGAATTCCGGGACCGCAGCGGTCCCGTAAGGGAGAGCCCCATGACAGAACTCGAGACCGTTACGGAAGTGGAGCCCCACGACTTGACCGACGGCTTCCACCTGATCATCGACGCACTGAAGCTCAATGGTCTGGACACGATCTACACGGTGCCGGGCATTCCGATCACCGATTTGGGGCGCTTCGCGCAGGCGGCAGGGATGCGCGTGATATCGTTCCGTCACGAGCAGCACGCCGGCAATGCCGCGGCGATGGCGGGCTTTCTCTCCAAGAAACCGGGTCTCTGCCTCACGGTCTCGGCCCCGGGCTTCCTGAACGGCCTGACGGCGCTGGCCAACGCGACTACCAACTGCTTCCCGATGATCCTGATGTCGGGTTCGTCCGAGCGCGAGATCATCGATCTGCAGCAGGGCGACTATGAAGAGATGGACCAGCTCGCGATCGCCAAGCCGCTCTGCAAGGCGGCTTTCCGCATTCTTCACGCCGAGGACATCGGCATCGGCGTAGCGCGCGCCATCCGCGCCGCGCTGTCGGGCCGACCGGGGGGCGTGTATCTCGATCTTCCGGGCAAGCTCCTGGGCCAGACCATGGATGCGGAGGCGGGCCGGAAATCGCTCGTCGAGGTCATCGATCCGGCGCCGCCCCAGATCCCCTCGGCCGGCGCGGTCGCCCGCGCGCTTGATCTTCTAAAGAGCGCCAAGCGGCCGCTGATCATTCTCGGCAAGGGGGCCGCCTATGCGCAGGCCGATGCGGAAATTCGCGGCCTTGTCGAGAAGAGCGGCATTCCCTATCTGCCCATGAGCATGGCGAAGGGCCTTTTGCCCGACACCCATCCCCAGTCGGCGGCCGCGGCGCGCTCGTTGGTCCTGCAGAAGTCCGACGTCGTGATGATGATCGGCGCGCGCCTCAATTGGCTCCTGTCGCACGGCAAGGGCAAGGCATGGGGGCCGCCGCATTCAAAGCAGTTCATCCAGATCGACATCGAGCCCAGGGAGATGGACTCCAATGTCGAGATCGCGGCGCCGGTGGTGGGCGACATCGGCTCTTGCGTTTCCGCGCTTCTCGAAGCGATGGGCGACAACTGGGACGCGCCGCCCTCCGATTGGACCGGCGAGGTCACGGAGAAGGTCGCAAGCAATGTCGAGCGCATGGCGCCGCGCCTGCAAAACAACAATGTGCCCATGGACTATCACGGTGCGCTCGGCGCGCTGCGCCGGATCATCAAGGATCGCCCGGACACGGTGCTGGTCAACGAGGGCGCCAACACGCTCGACTTCGCCCGTTCCATCATAGACATCTATCAGCCGCGCAAGCGCCTCGACGTCGGCACTTGGGGGGTCATGGGCATCGGCATGGGCTTCGCCGTTGCAGCCGCGATCGAAACCGGAAAGCCGGTCCTGGCCGTCGAAGGGGACAGCGCCTTTGGCTTTTCCGGCATGGAGATCGAGACGATCTGCCGTTACAACCTCCCGGTCTGCATCGTGGTCTTCAACAACAACGGCATCTACCGGGGCACCGATGTCAACCCGACCGGGGGTCCCGATGTGGCGCCCACGGTATTCGTCAAGGATGCGCGCTACGAGCTGATGATGGAGGCCTTCGGCGGCAGGGGCGTCTATGCCACCAGCCCCGACGAACTGACGCGCGCGGTGATCGAAGCCCTGGAGTCGGGAAAACCGACCCTCGTCAACGCCATCATCGACGAGCAGGCCGGCACCGAAAGCGGGCGCATCGGCAACCTCAATCCGCAGAGCGTCGTCGCGAAGAAATGAGTGAACCCTGTCAATCGAGCCGGGTCCCTGAAGGGAGCATCGAATGGAAGCACTAAAAGACGTCAGAATCCTGGACTTCACCCATGTCCAATCGGGTCCGACCTGCACCCAGCTGCTGGCCTGGTTCGGAGCCGACGTCATCAAGGTGGAGCGGCCCGGCATCGGCGACATCACCCGCGGCCAGCTGCGCGACATCCCCGATGTCGATTCGCTCTATTTCACCATGCTCAACCACAACAAGCGCTCGATCACGCTGAACACCAAGAATGAGAAGGGCAAGGAGGTGCTGGAGCGCCTGGTCAAGACCTGCGACGTGCTGGTGGAGAATTTCGCCCCCGGCGCGCTCGACCGCATGGGTTTCGGCTGGGACCGCATCCAGGAGATCAATCCCCGGATGATCTACGCCTCGATCAAGGGCTTCGGCCCCGGGCCCTATGAGGACTGCAAGGTCTATGAGAACGTCGCGCAATGCGCCGGCGGCGCCGCCTCAACCACCGGCTTCCTGGACGGGCCGCCTCTGGTCACTGGCGCCCAGATCGGCGATTCGGGCACCGGCCTGCACCTGGCGCTCGGCATCGTCACGGCGCTGTACCATCGCGAACGCTCGGGCAGGGGCCAGCGCGTTCAGGCCGCCATGCAGGACGGCGTGCTGAACCTGTGCCGGGTCAAGCTGCGCGACCAGCAGCGCCTCGCCCACGGGCCGCTTACCGAATACAGCCAGTACGGCCAGGACATCCCCTTCGGCGACGCCACGCCGCGCGCCGGCAACGATTCCGGCGGCGGCCAGCCCGGCTGGATCCTCAAATGCAAGGGCTACGAGACCGATCCCAACGCCTATATCTACTTCATCACCCAGGCGCCGATCTGGGGCAACATCTGCGACGTCATCGGCAAGCCGGAATGGAAGGAAGACCCAGAATACGCCAAGCCCAACGCCCGGCTGAACAAGCTCACCCACATCTTCGACACCATCGAGGAATGGACCAAGACCAAGACCAAGTTCGAGGTCATGGAGATCTGCAACCCGCTGGACATTCCCTGCGGGCCGATCCTGTCCATGAAGGAGCTGGCCGAGGAGCAGGCCCTGCGCGACACCGGCACCATCGTCGAAGTCGACCATCCGACCCGGGGCAAGTACCTAACCGTCGGCAATCCCGTGAAGCTTTCGGATTCGCCTGCCGAAGTCACCCGCTCGCCGCTTCTCGGCGAACATACGGAAGAGATCCTGCAGCAGGTCTTGGACTACGGCGCGGACGAGATTGAGGAGATCAGGAAATCCGGCGCCATCGGCGAATAGACCGCGGTGGGGCGGCCCGCATCGGCCGCCCGCCGGAAACCCAGTCAATCACATCGAAGGCCAAACCTGGTTGGGCCGACATTCTTGGGGGAGGACATCATGAGTTCAGACAAAGCAGCCGTCCGCAGCGTCCTGGACAAGGTCAAGGCCGCGGGGCGAACCAGCCTGACCGCGCCGGAAGCCAAGGCCGTCTGCGACGCCTATGGCATTCCGCTGCCGGCCGAGGGGATCGCCACGTCCGCGCCCGAGGCGGCGGAGATTGCCGGCGGCATCGGCTTTCCGGTGGTCATGAAGATCGTGTCGGCCGACATCCTGCACAAGACCGAGGCCGGCGGCGTGAAGATCGGCGTCAAGGACGCGGGCGAAGCCGCCGCCGCCTATGACGAGATCGTCGCCGCCGCCAGGGCCCATAAGCCGGACGCCGCGATCGACGGGGTCCAGGTGCAGGAGATGGGCCCAGCGGGCGCCCAGGAGGTCATCATCGGCGCCGTCACCGACCCCAGCTTCGGCAAGTTGGTGGCCTTCGGCCTTGGCGGCATCCTGGTCGAGGTCCTCAAGGACATCACCTTCCACCTGGCGCCGGCCTCGCAAGCGGAGGCGCGCGGCATGCTTCAGTCCATCGCCGCCGCCGAGGTGCTGGACGGCGTGCGCGGCGCCGAAGCGGTCGACAAGGACGCGATCGCCGCAATCATCTCCAAAGTCTCGAACCTGATCAGCGATTTCCCGGAAATCCAGGAAATGGATCTCAACCCGGTGTTCGCAACCCCCGGCGGGGCCACCGCCGTGGATGCCCTGATCACCGTCGATTTCGCCCCGCCCAAGGAAGTGTTCCGGCCGTCCCAGGAAGAGATCCTCACGGCCATGAACCGGATCTTCCATCCCAAATCCGTCGCCGTGATCGGCGCCTCGGCCGAGGACGGCAAGATCGGCAATTCGGTGATGAAGAACCTGATCAACGGCGGGTTCAAAGGCGAAATCCACCCGGTCCACCCCAAGGCGGAGGAGATCCTCGGCAAGAAGGTCTATGCCAGCGTTCTCGACATCCCAGGCCCGGTCGATCTGGCGGTATTCGCGATCCCGTCCAAGTTCTGCAACGGCGCCATGGAAGAGGTCGGCCGGAAAGGCATCCCCGGCGCGGTGATGATTCCGTCGGGCTTCGGCGAGGTCGGGGAAATCGATCTCCAGAACGAACTGGTCGCCACCGCCCGCAAGCACGGTGTGCGCATCATGGGCCCCAACATCTACGGCTTCTACTACACGCCGGAGAACCTTTGCGCGACCTTCTGCACCGCCTTCGACGTCCGCGGCAAGACGGCCCTGTCGTCGCAGTCCGGCGGCGTCGGCATGTCGATCATCGGCTTCGCGCGGTCCACCAAGATGGGGGTGTCGGCGATCGTCGGGCTCGGCAACAAGTCGGATCTCGACGAGGACGATCTCCTCACTTATTTCGAACAGGACCCGAACACCCAGGTCATCGCCATGCATGCCGAGGACCTCAAGGACGGGCGCAGTTTCGCCGAGGTCGCCAAGCGGGTCTCCAAGGAGAAGCCGGTGATCATGCTGAAGGCCGGGCGGACCGCCTACGGGGCCCGGGCTGCGGCCTCCCACACCGGGGCCCTGGCCGGCAACGACAAGATCTATGACGACGTGCTGCGCGAATCCGGCGTCATCCGCGCCCCCAGCCTGCGTTCGATGCTCGAATACGCCCGCAGCCTGCAGGTGCTGCCGACGCCCAAGGGCGAGAACGTGGTCATCATCACCGGCGCCGGCGGCTCCGGCGTGCTGCTGTCCGACGCCTGCGCGGACAACGGGCTCAGCCTGATGAAATTCCCGCCCGACCTGGACGAGGCCTTCAAGCAATTCATCCCGCCCTTCGGCGCCTCGGGCAACCCGGTGGACATCACCGGCGGCGAACCGCCCACGACTTACCAGAACACCATCCGCCTGGGGCTGGAAGACGACCGCATCCACGCCCTGATCCTGGGCTATTGGCATACCATCATCACGCCGCCCATGGTGTTCGCCAAGCTCACCGCCGAGGTGGTCGAGGAATGCCGGGCCAAGGGCATCGACAAGCCCATCGTCGCCTCCCTGGTGGGGGATACCGAGGTCGAAGAGGCATCGGAATACCTTTACGAGCGCGGCGTGGTGGCCTACCCATACACCACGGAAGTGCCGGTGGAAGTTCTGGGCGCCAAGTACCGCTGGGCGCGGAATGCCGGGCTGCTTTAACCATCGGTTGATCGATCCCTTCTTCCCCGAGCGCTTCGAGTTAAGGCAAATTGCAAGGAAATCCTTTGCAGAGACGCCCCATATGCTAAAAGGGATCGCAAGACGGGGAGCGACGAGTGGCCTCTGAAAGGACAGTGGAACGAATGGACGCGGCCGGCCAAAGCCTTCAGGTTCCATCATATTGCGAGTATCCGCCGGAAAGCGTCGACCTCGACAGTCCGATGACCGAGGAATACCGCGCCACGCTGCTCCGGCTGATGGCGAACCAGGCCTATGGCGAACGCCATGCGTCGAACACCTATGCGCCCTGGATCAACCGGGCCCCCGGGATCGAGGAACGGCGCATCATCGGCGAAATCGTGACCGAGGAACTGTCCCATTGGCGCACCGTGGTTGAGCTGATGAGCGATCTCGGCGTGCCCTGGGACGAGGCGCCGAGCTATCAGAGCTTCCACCATTTCTACCCGCTCTGCCGATGCTTCGTGCCGGTCATGCGTTGGACCGACATCGTGATGTCGACTTTCCTGATCGACCGGGCGGCCTATTACATGCTGGAGGATTACGCCCGCTCCAGTTACGCGCCCTGGGCCCGGGCGGTGCAGGCCAGCCTGGAGGAGGAAGAACGCCACGCCGATCTCGGCATGGAGTTCCTGGCGACCCAGATGGAGAAGCTCGGGACCCAGCCGCTGCAGCGGGCCCTGAACAAGTGGTGGCGCTTCGCGCTCAACATGTACGGCCCGTCCAAGAGCCGTCACCACGACACCTACCTGCGCCTCGGCCTCAAGTTCCGCTCCAACGAGGACCGGCGCCGGGCCTTCACAATCGACGGGATCAGGCGCATCGAAGAGGTCGGCCTGACCGTGCCGAAGCTGATCCACAACAGCTATCCTTATTTCTAGAGCGTCGCGTTAGGCGTCCGGCCGCCATCCGTCAGGATGGCGAGGATAGCGGCGCGGTCCCATTCAAGCCCCGGTCCCACGGCGAATGGTGCGCGGTCGTCAGGGTTGCTAGACTGCGTCATGACCCTGGCGCTCGGCCTTTATTACGCACTGCTTGCCCTGTGGCTGGTTTTGCTGGTCCCCGCGGTCCGCATCTCCGGCGGCGCGCGGATCACTCTATGGCTGACCATCGGCCTCGGGATCTTGGCCGTCGCGCACGAAGTGCGGATGACCTTTTTCACCCGGGAAGCCATCCGCATCGATATCTTCCTGATCACCGTCATCCTGGGCGGCCTGCATGTGGTCGCCGCCGGCCAACTGTTCCTGAGGGGCTGGCGCAAGACCGGCGGCGCCCTCGGCGCGGCACTCAGCGTGATCGCCCTCGGCATGGGATACGAGATCGTCCAGGCGGGCCGCGAGGGCGCGCGCCTCACCGCCAACTTCAACGCCCGCAACGCCCTCCTGTTCGAGGCCAAGTTCCGCGACCGGGAGACCTTCGAGCGGGTCTTCGGGCCCTTCGCCGCCGATGACAAGCCGGACCTGCCGATCGGCCACTGGCAGGGGGAGGACAAGGCCGCCTATCCCCGTCTGATCGTCAATGCCCGGGGGCGGGCCTGGCTGTTCTATCGCTGCTCCGGCACCGAATGTGCCGTCGGCCCCGGCGGAACGCCGCTCACGCTCGCGGGCGGCGGGCCGGGCGGTCTGGCCTGGCAAGCGGAGCTCAAGCCCAATATCGGCGAACCCTGGCGGGTGCGCATAACCCGGTCCGGGCCCCAAGGCCTGCGCCTCGAAACCAGGGGAAAGTCGGTCGACATGGTGCGCGCGCCGCCGCCGATCCCCGCGGCATCAAAGCCCCGGCGCCTTTCCTATCTCGGCCGTTTCGCCGCCGTCGCCTGCAGCCGCGCCCATGCCGACGTGCGCCAGGTCTGGCTGTGGCGGGAGGATGAGCGCCTGTTCGCCGTGGGCGTGTTTCAGACCCTTCTCCACGGCCGCGAAGCGAGGTTCGTCACACCCGTGGTGCTCGGCGAAGGGAGGAGAGACGCCGCCGGCTGGCGTTTCGAATGGAGCCGGGAGGGACGCCCCCACGCGGTGTTCGTCGAGATCGAGGGCGTCCGGGTGACGCTCACCCTCACCCGCCCGGGACGCGGGCCGGTGCGCGCCGCGCTCAGCGCCAAGCCTGTCTTTTCCGATCCGGCCATCGAGCTTGCGCCGCTCTCCAGCCCCGAGGACTGGACGCACTGGTTCAAGGTGGTGCTGATGGTGCACTTCACGTCCGGCCACGTGCCCCCCTGTTGAGGCAGACGGACGCGGCCGCAAACGATGTACGTCCTCGCCCCTGGAATAAGAGACGATCCGGTTCGGCGCTGGGCGCTGCCCGACCCGGCCTTCGTTGCCTGCGGGGCCTGTCATCTCCTGGCCCGCGCTTTTCTCGACCGCCATCCCGAGAGTGGTTTCTCTCCGCTCTGGCAATAGCCGGCGGAAGGATTCGGTGGCAACCACATTTTCCGCGCCCGCGGCGACACCCTCTTCGATTCCCACGGCTATTCGGACCGCGCGGCCTTCCTGGCGCACACCGCCGCGAAGGCGAAGCGCTGGTGGCCGGGCTGGCAAGCGACGCTCGTTCCCTTACCGTCCTCTGTCCTGACATCGGAGGCGGAATCTCGCGGCCACGAAGGCCTCTGATTGCGCGAACCCAGGCAGTTCCTGCACCATGCCTTGCCCCCGGGCCCTTGCCCATCTCGACCGGTTTCCCTCACCCCGTCGAAATCGCGCGACAAGGGCGGCGATTGTGCCGGAGGCCCGGGCTTGGTAGCATCCGGCCCAATACCGCTCTGGCCAAGTCCCGGACCAACCGGGCGCCGGGGCCCAATTCCTGCCGGCGGTTCGGCCCGCCGCGCGAGAACAACGCGGGAGGCTTCAAACCATGTTCAAAGACATCCGAAATTCTGCGCGCGGCGCACTTGCCCTATCGGTTTTCGCCGCGTCCGCCTGGGCGCTTGTCGCGCCCGCCGCCGCCGACGCGGTCGGCGACTTCTACAAGGGCAAGAGCATCTCGCTGGTCATCGGCTTCCCGCCGGGCGGCGGCTACAACAGCTATGCCCGCACCGTCGGCGCCCATATCAGCAACCACATTCCAGGCTCCCCCAAGGTCATCATCAAGAACATGCCCGGCGCCTCGAGCCTGCGCGCGGCAAACTATATTTACAATTCCGCGCCGCGCGACGGCACGGCCATGGGCGCGTTCAGCGCAGGATCCCTGTTCTCGCCACTGTTCGGCAACAAGAAGGCGCGCTTCGATACCGCCAAGTTCACCTGGATCGGCAACATGGAAAGGTCCATCGGCACCTGCGCGATGTGGCACACGTCCGGGATCAAGAGCGTCAAGGACATCATCGCGCGCCCGTCGATCTTCGGCGCCAGCGGCGCCACCGGCGTTCTGAGCGAGTATCCCCGCGCCATGAACGCGCTGATCGGCACGCGGGCCCAGGTAATCCACGGCTATGCCGGTGGCACCGGCGTGTTGCTCGCCATGCAGCGGGGCGAGGTCCAGGGCAGCTGCGCCATGGCGCTTTCGACCCTGAAGTCCGTGCGCCTAGGCGACTGGCAGTCGGGCCGCCTCATCGTGATCGTCCAGAACGGGTTTGAACCGACGCCGGAGCTCAAGGGAGTGCCCCATATCTACGACTTCGCCCGGAACGAGGAGGACCGCAAGGCGATGGAGCTGATCTTCGGCCGCCAGACGCTGGGCCGGCCGCTGGCCGCGCCGCCGTCGCTGCCCCCTGAGCGCGCCAAGGCCCTGCGTGCGGCCTTCATGGCGACCATGAAGGACCCGGCCTTCCTGAAACACGCCAAGCGGCGCAAGCTCAACATCGCGCCCATGAGCGGCGATGAGGTCGACCAACTGGTCGCCCGCTTCCTGTCCTACCCGAAGAATGTGGTGGCCCGGGCAAGCAAGGCGCTCGAGATCGGCAAGATCACCAAGGTCAAGCTCAAGAAGCTCGCGGGCACCATCGCCAAGCTTTCCAAGAAGAGCATTTCGGTGCAGGGAGAGGACGGCAAGACCCACGTCTTCAAGATTCATAACCGGCGTTCGAAGGTGACGGTCGGCGGCAAGAAGGCCAAGACCAAGGCGCTCAAGGTGGGCATGGCCTGCGACTTCCGCCATTTCGGCGAAAAAGACCTGGCCACGAAGATCACCTGCAAGTAGGGCCGCTCGGGGCCGGGGAATATCCCCGGCCTCCCCGCCGCCGCCGTTAGTAGCCCGCCTGCCGGTCGATGGTGGCGCGCAGGGGCTCGCCGTTTTGATAGCGCCGGATGTTCTCGATCACGATATCGACCGCGCCCCAGGCGCTTGAGGTCGAGGAATTGTGCGGTGTCACGGTGATCTTGGGATGATCCCAGAACACGTGATCGGCGGGCAGCGGCTCTTGCCGGAAGACATCGAGGGCGGCGCCGGACAGATGGCCTGAATCGAGGGCCGCCAGCAGGTCCTTCTCGACGATCAATTCGCCGCGCCCGCAATTGATCACATAAGCCCCCTTGGGCAGGGCGGCGAATGCCGGCCCATCCAACAGGCGATCGGTCTCCCGGGTGAACGGCAGGATGCCGATCAGGATCTCCGTTCGGGCAAGAAACGCCATGAGGCCGTCGGGGCCGATGAAATCGTCCACGCCCTCGATCCCCCGCCCGCCCCGCGACCAGCCGGCGACGTCGTAGCCGAGGTCGGCGAGCGATCGCGCCGCCGCGCCGCCCAACTGGCCCAGCCCCATGACGCCGACGCGCACGAAACGCGGCTGGAGCACCGGCCGCCGGTCCCATCGATGCGCCTTCTGGTCGGCCTCGTATTGCGGCATTTCCCGGTGGTGGCGGATCACCTGATAGACCACCCAGGCCTTCATGGTCAGGGCCTGTTCCGGGTTGTAGGCGCGCACGATCGGAAGGTGGGCCGGGATATCGGGATCGGCGAGGAAGCGGTCGGCCCCCGCCGCCACCAGGGCCACGAACTTGAGGTTGGGGAAGCTCGCGACCTCGCCCTTGGGGATGCGGGTGGTGAACAGCACATCGACCTCCGCCCGGTCGCCGCAATCGGGCCACACCCGGACCTCGAGCTCCGGCATCTTGGCGGCGAACGCCTCGATCCAATCTTGCGCGGACAGGCGGCCGGATTTCAGTGCGAGGATCAACGCCCGCCCCTCAGTCGAAGCCGTAGAGCCGCGCCGGGTTATCGACCAGGACGGCCCGGCGCTGGGCGTCGTCCGGCGCAAACTCGGCAACCAGGTCCAGAAGATCGCCTTCGTTCGGCGTGCGCCCCGGGGTGAAGGTGTTGCCGTGGGGCCAATCCGAACCCCAGATGACGCGATCAGGCGCGCGGGCGATCACGGCGCGGGCGAAAGGAATGACGTCTTCGAACGGCAGGCCGGCCTCCACCCGCGCCTGGGGCCGGGTGCTGATCTTGTCGACGCAGCAGATCTTGGTCCAGAAGCGGTCATCGCCCAGAAGATCCAGCAACAACTGGAACGCCGGCTGATCCAGCCCGGCGCCCGGATCGATGCGCGCCATGTGATCAATGACGGTGGCGACCGGCAGGGCGCGGATGAAGTCTTCGTGGGCGAGGAAGAATTGCGGCTCGATATGCAGCACCAGCGACCAGCCCATCGCCTCGATCCGGGCGAGCTGGCTTTCGATGGCCGCCGTGCTTCCGGTCCGGTCCGACATCAGGGAAACCCGCGCCCCGCGCGCGCCGGCCGCCTTCATGTCCGCAAGCTGGGCATCGGTGACCGTTTCGTCGATGCAGACGACGCCGCGCATCCGCCCCTCCGATCGGGCCACGGCGTCGAGGATGGCGGCGTTGTCGAAACCATGTGCCGTCGGCTGCACGGCGACGGCCCGGGATAGCCCGGTGATTTTCTGCACGTTCCAGTAATGCTCGACCGGGGCCGCCGGCGGCTCATAACGGCGCGTGGCCGCGAAGGGGAAGCGGTCGGGGGGCCCGAAGACGTGGAAATGGGTGTCGCAGGCGCCCGCCGGCACCACCCAGCGCGGCGGGCGCGTATTGGGATCAGGCGGCAGGGCGACGGGAAGCGAAGGGGCAGGCGGTGCGGTCACGACCATGGCCGGGCGCCCCGGCCCCTACACGTCGCAGCGCGGCGGCATGGCGAAGAACGTCTTGAGCACGTGCCAGAAGCGCCAGCGGTTGAGCCCCAGGGCCGCCGCATGGGACTGGCCGTCCATCTGGGTGAACTGCTTGTCCTTGTTAGGCAGTCGTGCCCAGAATTCCATCACGTCCGCGTCGGTCGCGATGCCGTCATGCTCGGACCGCACCAGCAGCGTCGGGCATTTCACGTCCTCGGGCTCCACCAGGGGCAGATGCGCGCACATGTTGATATAGGTGCCGGTCGGCACATGGGTACAGAGCGCCGCTTCCGAATCGGCCAGCGCCACCGCCACCTCGTCCTCCGCCGTGCCGGGCTTGTCTCGGTTGAAGATCGAGGCGAAGAAAGCGTGATCCACCGCCCGCTTGTTCGACGACCGCCATTCATCGAGCTTTTCCGCCCGCTTGGCCAGGGTCGGTGAGCCCTGGCCGGTATAGACCATGGCGGCCAGCGCCAGGCGGTCGACATTCTCCGGGCAGGCGGCGGCGAAGCAGGCGGCGCGCAAGGCGCCCGACGACCCGCCATACATGGAGACCTTGGCATGGCCCGTCGCGGTCTCGATCACCTCCATCGCCGCCTTGAGGTCGTCGACGCCCTCTTTGACATAAGCGAAGGCGCCCTCGCCCCAGTCGGAGCGCCCGTAGCCCTCGTGATCCATCAGCCAGACGTCGAACCCCCATTCCGCGAAGGCTTCCATCATCGAATATCCGGGCTTGCCGGGGACCTGCAGGTCGAACCCCGAACGGCCGGAGAACGACGATCCATGGACCAGGAACAGGAGCGGCTTGTCCGCCTGGCCGGCGTTGGGCGCACCGATCCGCTTGCGCCACACATGCAGGCCGACATCGCCCTTGTGGGCCCGGTATTCCGATGACCACATCTCGCTCATGACCGGCCTCCGGCGCGCCTGCGCTCTTCGATCTTCTGGCGGTCTTCGTCCTCATAGGGGTCCCGGCGCGCCGGCATCTTGAAGAACCCATCCATGACGTGCCAGAAGCGCCGGCGGTTGAGGCCCAGCGGCGCCACATGGGCCTGGCCGGCGATGATGGAGAACTGCTTGTCCTGGTTGGGCAAGAGCTGGAAGAAGGCGATCAGGTCTTCCTCGGTGGCGATGCCGTCATGTTCGCCGCGCAGGATCAACACCGGGCAGGTGATATCCAGCGGATCCACCACCGGCAAATGCGCGCACATATCCAGATACGTCCCCGTCGGCACCTCGGAGCAGAGCTGCAATTCCGCATCGGCCAGCGCGTCGGGCACCGCCGCTTCCGAGGTGCCCGGCAGGTCCCGGTTGAAGATCGAATGATAGAAAGCACGGTCGACCGGGCGCATGTTCGACGCCCGCCACTGGTCGAGCTTCTTCGCGCGTTCGATCAGGGTGGGAGCTCCCTCCCCGGTCCAGACGAAGGCGTCCAGTACCACGCGCCGGACGGTCTCGGGCCGGGCGGCGGCGAAACAGGCGGCGCGCAGCGCGCCCGACGACTGGCCGTAGAAGAAGTGGCTGGTCTGCCCGGTCTCTTTCTCCACCACGTCCATGCCGGCGATCAGGTCGTTGACCCCTTCGGAAATGGGCGCGTTGCCGTCGGTCCGCCCGGAGCGGCCATAGCCTTCGTGATCCAGGGTCCAGACGTCGTAGCCCAGGCGCGCGAACGCATCCATCAGGGAATAGTCGTCCCGCCCCGGCACCGTCAGGTCGAAACCGGACGGCCCCGAGAACGAAGAGCCGTGGACCAGGAACAGGACCGGGCGGGGATTGGCCGCATCGGGCGGGCCTTCGTGCTTGCGGAACATGTAAAGCGGCACGTCGCCCTTCTCGGCTGTGTATTCGGCACTCCAGATTTCGCTCATATGTTTGCTGATCCCCCGGTTATCTCACGCCACGGACCCGCGACCGCGCCCATGACCGAAGCGCGGCGTGCCGGCCCTCTTTTCGGATTCTTCGAAGCTCTCCCGGCGCAGGTTTTTCTGTTACTCTTGGCGTCAAGAATACCAGATGAGACCCCGAATGCCAGTGGCGGAACGGGGCACAAACCGCCAACCAGACGGGGAGAAGCATGAAGACAACCGAACTCGGCGCAAGCGGTATCGAGGTTTCCCGCATCGGACTGGGCTGCATGGCCATGACGCCGATCTACAGCCCGCCCAGCGAAGAGGAATCCATTGCTACCCTGCATCGGGCCATCGAGCTCGGCATCAATTTTCTCGACACTTCCGACGCCTATGCCAACGGCAAGAACGAGGAGCTGTTGGCCCGCGGCCTCAAGGGCAAGCGGGACCAGGTGGTGCTCGCCACCAAGTTCGGCAACATCCGCGCGCCGGACGGCAGCCGCGGCGCCAACGGCAAGCCCGACTACGTGATCGAGGCCGCCGAGGCCTGCCTCAAGCGGCTGCAGACCGACGTGATCGACGTCTTCTACGTTCACCGCATCGATCCCGACACGCCGATCGAGGACACCGTCGGCGCCATGGCCAAGCTGGTGGCGGACGGCAAGGTCCGAGCGCTGGGCCTGTCGGAAGCCGGCGTGGAGACCATCCGCCGGGCGCATGCGACCCATCCGATCGCCGCCCTTCAGACCGAATACTCCCTGTGGTCGCGCTTCGCCGAAGACGAAATCCTGCCGGCCTGCCGCGAACTCGGCATCTCCTATGTCGCCTACGGGCCCCTGGGGCGCGGCTTCCTCAGCGCATCCATCGCCTCTTTGGCGGATCTCGACGAGAACGACCGGCGCCGCGACATGCCGCGCTACAAGGAAGAGAACTTCGCCCACAATTACGCCCTGCTGGAAACCCTCAAGGCGGTGGCGGCGGACAAGGGCAAGACGCCGGCCCAGATCGCGCTGGCCTGGCTGATCGCCCAGGACGGCGTGATCCCCATCCCCGGATCCCATCGCATCCGGCATATCGAGGAGAACGCCGCCGCCGTCGACATCGAACTGTCGGCGGAAGAGGTCAGGCGGCTTGCGGACTCGATGCCCGAGGGCGCCGCCCAGGGCACCCGCTATCCCCAGGGGCAGCTCGCCGCCCTGGGGATCTGATCCTAGGGCCGGGCGGCCCCTTTCCTGCACAGGAGCACTTCAAACCGGGCCCCGAGAGGGCCCGGTTTCTCGTTATTTTGTGTCCCTGCCGGGATCGGACGGTGTCGGACCGAACCGGCCGGAAAGGAAAATCTTTACATTTTATTCATTTTTCTGATATCAAATTTACAGATTATATAATTATGGGCCTAAGAAATGCGTAATTGCATAAACTGCTCAACCGGCCTCCAGGTCACGAGAACCCGCTGCGGCGGCTGTGGTCTCAGTTATGAAGGGGACTTCGCCCTGCCCCGTCTGGCGCGGCTCGATACCGCAAATTACCAGCTTGCCGAGCGGATCATCCTGGCCGCCGGCAACCTCAAGCAGGTTGCGGAGGCCTTGGAGGTCAGCTACCCGACGCTGCGCAAAAGGATCGATGGCCTGATCACCGAATTGGGACGGCTGGAAACCGAGGACCAGGCCCGTGGGGCGGCGCTTCTCGACGATGTTGAAGCGGGGCGGCGGTCCGCCGAAGAAGCCGCCCGCCTTGTCAAGGAGATGAACGGTGTCATCTGAAGACCGCATCCTGCGCATGGAGGACGAGGGCATTCTGTCGGCCGATCAGGCCGAGATGCTGCGTCAAAGTTTTCAAAGCTTCGAGAAGGTGGCGACCGACACGCCTCGGCCTGCGGGCCGGCGCAATTTGCCTTATGTCGCCGTCGGCGTCGCGGTGCTCGCAGTCCTTGCCTATCTGATTTTTCCCTGGAGTGGCGCCGAAGACGGCACGATCCAGGATGTTACCCGTTCACTCAACCAACCAGGAGGGTATGGCGAAATGAACAAGTCTCTTTCGGGCATGATCGGGGTTGCCGTATTCCTGATCGTGCCTTTGATCGCCTGGGTCTGGCTGCATAACGGCCTGGTCTCCAAGGAGGAACGCGTTTTCCAAGCCTGGGCCCAAACCGAAAGCAATTTCCAGCGCCGCAGCGACCTGATCCCGGTTCTGATCGAAACGGTGTCGCGGTACACGCGCCACGAAAAGGAGACCTTGGAGTCCGTGACGGGCAAGCGAAGTGAGGGCACCGCGGCCCTGGCCAAGGCGGTCGACGGCCTGGCCAAGGCACAGAAGGAGTCGGTGACCCTTCTCAAGGGCCAGGGGCGCGACCTTCTGGAGAAAGACGAGGTCCTTAAGACCCTGCTCGCCGCCCAGACCCAGGTCGGCGGGCGGATCGGCGCCATCGTCGCCATCGCGGAGCAATACCCCGACCTGCGCTCATCCGATCAGTTCCTTCAGCTTCAGGCCCAGCTCGAGGGGACCGAAAACCGGATCAACCTGGCGCGAATTCGTTTCAACGAGGCGGTGAGCGCGTACAACGGGGCCATCCGGCAAATGCCCGGGTCCCTGGTCGCCCGGGCCGGCGGCTTCAAGAGAAAGGCCTATTTTCAATCCGACGCGGAAGCGCGAAATGCGCCGGAATTCAAAATTCCTTGAGCGGCTCGTCCTCGCCGCACTGCCGCTCATGGCTGCGGCGGCATGCGGCGAGGCGCCTTTGGTGGACGATGCCGCCATCCTGATAACCCGGGCGGACAAAGACCTTCTCGACCGGCATCACCGCTTCCTTCTCAAGGATCACGATATCGATTATCGCGTGGTGACGGGAAACAGGTTGGGCGACATCAACACCTTTGCCGCGGCCCGTTTCAAGACCGACGGAGTCGGCGCGCGGGGCCGGAGCGGCCGCGGCCTCCTCCTGGTGATCGACGCCGCGCAAGACCTGGTCCGCCTTGAAGTGTCCTCCAACCTGGAGGGCGTCTATCCCGACGCGTTCGTAGGCTACCTGGAACAACGCCAGATGGTGCCCTTCTTTCGCACCGAGCGCATCGCCGATGGCATCCTGGCGGCAACCGAGCTGATCGTGGCGCGCGCCCAGCGGGCCAAGGCCAATGCCGGCTTCGCGGGCGAAGCCTGGTATCTGGGGAGCGGCGGCGGCGGGGCAAAGACACGCGCGCGCATCGGAACCCCGGCGAAGGTCCCCGGGTCATCACAGCAGAAGCGGCCGGGTCCGCGTGTCGCTCCGGGCGCGACGCCCGGTGAAACACTCGCCGCCTATCTTCGCGCCATGCGAGATCGGAACGCGGCCCGGGATCTCCCGATCTACACGCCGGAAACGCAAGCCATGCTGCGCCGCTGGGTGGTGACCCCGGCACAGATGGATTCCGTGGCGCGGACATACGCGCGCTGCGGCACGAGCGAGACGCGGCTTGGCCCCAGGGGCACTCAGGCCACGATCCGGTACGCCGTAGACAAACGCCAATGCGCGCCGTTCTTCTTCCGGAAAACGGCGGCGGGCTGGGCACTCGACCTGACGATGATGCAGACCCTGATTCGCTTCGGACGCGACAACTCCTGGCATTTCGCCGCCGGGGTGCCCAATCCGCACGCCTACGCCTTCACCGACTGGCGGATCGATTCCCGAGGCTACCCTTGGCCCCGTGAGCGATAAGGAAATCGGGTCAAAATACGCCGGCCTCCCGGGCCGCGACCCAGATCAGGCGCAGCGCCAGCCCCGTCATCAGGATTTTGAAGACCAGCCGGTACCAATCCTCGCGGATGACATTCAACGCCGCGCGGCCGGTCCAACTGCCCAATGCCGCGGTCGCGATCATGGCCACGACCAGCGGCAGATAGGCGCCGATACCGACGCCGAGCGTGCCGAAAGCGATGATCTTCATGATATGGACCACCGTCATCAGCGCCGCCAGGGTGGACGAATGGTTGCGCCGGTCGGGACTGGCGGCGGCGACGAAAGGGCTGACCAGGGTGCCGGTGGCGCTCACGAAGATGCCGAGGAAGGTCGCGGCGAAGCCCAGAAGGGCGAAACGCCCCCGTTCGGGCCCGAACCGCCCGAAATGGGGCAGCCAGGTCACGGTGGCGATGAATACGCCGAGGAACCCCTGCAGCAGGATCGTCGGCAGGGTCACGAAGATTTGCGCCCCGGTCGCCGCCCCGATCGCCGCGCCGATGGCAAACGGCAGCACCGTCGGCCTGAGAATGTAGTGCCACATCAGGATCACCCGGCTGGTGCCGACGCCGAGCTGCACCAGGGTATGCACCGGGATCAGGATGGCCGGCGGGAAGAACATCGCCAGGATGGCCAGCAGCATCAGGCCGCCGCCCACCCCCATGGCCACGGAGAGGAATGTGGTGATGAAGGACGCCGCCGACAGCCCGGCCACCAGCCAACCGTCGACCCCCGGCATCCCCAGGAACGGTGCCTCCACTCTGTCTCCCCCCTCGACGGCGGCCTGGGCGGTTATCCCTCGGAACAAGGAAGGCCCGCGCCACGACGCCGGGGCCTAGACAAGCACGGCGGGCCAGCGACCGGCAAGGCCGATGACGCCGGCCCGGGCCGGCCGCGGCCCTGCGTTTCGCACCGCGCCGCGGCAGCGGCGATGGGGTCTTACTTCTTGGATTTCTTCTTCTTGTTCGGGACGATCTTGAGACCCTGACGGGTCAGCATCTCATGGGTGAACTTGAAGGCTTCGGGCGGCAGCTCGGCCAGGGCCTTGATCTTCATGCCCAGGTCGGCGGCGGTGATGATGCTGACCTCCTCGTTCATCTTCTTGCTGCGTGCCTTGAAGTCGGGATCGTCGATGGTCTTGGCGAAAGCCGCCCGGTAGGCCTCGGCGATGGGGCCCGGCGTCTTCGGCGGCAGGGCCGCCCATTTCAGGACCGAGCTCATGGCCCGCCAATATTCGAACGCCTTCTTGGCGATGGGGTCGGTGATCTTCGACTCGACCGCACTGGCGAACAACGGCACCCCGGCGATGCCCTCCATGGTGGCGGGTGTCGTCGCCCCATGAATGCCCGACTGGTAGGTGACGCGGTATTTCTTGGTGTCGAGGAGTTGGGGACGCATCTCCTGGTTGGCGAAGGACGTCATGCCGATCTCCCCGCGCTCCAGGGCCAGCATCAGGCTGGGGGTGCCGCGATATCCGGAGATCCACTTTGCGTTCCAGCCCAGGTACTCGATACCCCAGCCCGTCATGGTCATGCCCGAGCGCGGCAGTCCGGTCACCGAGCCCATGGCCACCGGCGGCTTTGACTTGTCGGTCAACGCCGCAAGCTGATCGGCGCGGACGATCAGGAAGGTCCCGCCGATATCGAGACCGCCGATCAGGGTATAGGTGGTGGGATCATATTTGGACTGCGGCACACGGTAGTTCACCGGATCGATCTGGGAACCGGACGCCACCAGGACGGTGCGGCCGTCGGGCTTCACCTGCTGGGCGAAATAGTTCTGGGCCTTCAAACCCTTGGCGCCGGGCCGGTTGGTCACGATGACATCCGGCTTGCCCGGCAGGTACTTGGCGAAGAACGGCCCCAGCAGGCGGGCGGAGGCATCGGTGCTGCCGCCCGGCGTGGAACCGACGATCACGGTGACGGACCGGCCCTTGAAGCTCACCGGATCGGCCGCCATTGATGCCGCCGGGACCAAGGCGGCGGCGGCCAGCAAGACCGCAGCGAAGCTGCTGAGCGCACGCGATGAAGGTGTCATGTGTGGTTCTCTCCCGCCCGGCCGCCTGGGGCCGAGGCTCTATGATGGAATGTGCGATATACGAAACAGTGTTTCTATTGGCGAAAATTACTGCTTCGCCGAACCACTGTCCATCGGACAATCGAGCCGAAAACGTGGCGGCGGCGGCGGCGGCAAGCCCCGGCGCAAGTGGGTTGAAATGCCGCCCTTATGTGAGATGCGCCAGCATCAGGGTCGCGAAGCTGAGCACCAGGAAGAAGCCGCAGATGTCGGTGACGGTGGTCAGGATCGGCCCCGACGCCACCGCCGGATCGACGCCCCAACGTTTCAAGAGCAGCGGCACCGTGCCGCCGATCGAGACTGCGACCAGGGTGTTGAGCGCCAGTGCCCCGCCCACCACCAGGCCGAGCGCCGGGTTTCCCTTCCAGGCCCAGGCGACGCCGCCCAGCAGGATGCCCAGGGCAAGGCCGTTGAGGGCGCCGACGGATATCTCCTTGAGCCATACCCGGAAGACCTCGAACGGCTTGACGATTCCCAGCGTCAGTTCCCGCATGCTGACTGCCACCGCCTGGTTTCCGGAGCAGCCGCTCATGTCCGAAATGATGGGCAGGAATACGGCCAGGGCGATGACCGCGCCCAGGGTGTCGATATAGACCGCGATCACGCTGGCCGCGGCGACGTTGAGCAGGATATTGACGCTGAGCCAGGATATCCGCCGCCTAAATCGCGT
>Ga0224512_10000122_pt1 | contig 84277 bp, 66 predicted proteins | sample SF_May12_sed_USG_4_FD_169103 | JGI IMG/M metagenome (GOLD analysis project Ga0224512, IMG submission 169103) | Sediment microbial communities from San Francisco Bay, California, United States - SF_May12_sed_USGS_13 | ecosystem: Environmental > Aquatic > Marine > Sediment | place: USA... | reverse complement strand
ACGGGGCCTCGCCTGTGTACGACGCAAGCGACGCAGTTACGGGGCCCAGCGATCGCCTTCGCGGGTGATTCGCCCTTCCCGTTCGAGCTTGATCAAGTGCGCCTCGAGCGATCGTACTGCCAAAGGCCAAAGCGCCTCGGGCGTGTCGTCGTAGGCCCGGGCGACCAAGTCGTTCGGGCACGCAGCCTCACCATGGGCTTCGAGTGCTCCTAGGACTTTGCCCTCCCGCATGAGGCGGTGCGCGACGTAGAAGCTCAAGATCGCCTGCGGGTCTGGGATGAGGTCTCCGTGCGCCGGAAGCAGCGCCACCGGCTCGAGTGAAGCCATGCGTCGAAGCGATTGCAGGTAGAGGATCATGTCTCCGTCGGTGGGCTCGACGATGATCGTCCCCACGGAAGCCACCATGTCGCCGGCGATCATGATCCCGCTCGCTTCGTCAACGAAGCACAAATGCCCGGGCGCATGGCCGGGCGTGTGGATGGCGGTGAGCGCAGTCTTGGTCGGACCCCCGAGCTCGATGCGTTCGCCGTCTTCGAGCAATCGATCGAGCTCTACGATGCCGTTCAAGCGTTGGGCGGTCATCGCGTGCCCCCACAGGGGGAGATCGAGTCGCTCACAAAGAGCGATCGCGCCGCCAACGTGGTCCGGGTGATGGTGTGTCGCGAGGATCGCAATCGGCTCGACCCCTCGCTCACGCGCACTCTCGACCCAGTCGACCATCGCGTCTTGCTCATCTTGGTAGGGCGTGGCCGGCTCGACGAGGACCGCTTGCCCGGTGCCTACGAGAAACGTGTTTGTGTGGGTCGCGGGAGGCAGGGTCGGTGTGCGCACCGCGAGGACGTCGATCGTCGGCGCGGCCGACTTCACGCGCCCGGCGCAGTCCACGTGCGACGACCCACCCATCAGCCCTCGCTGGCTTGGGCCGGCTCGAGCTCGTCGTCGGGCACAATCGCGTGAATCATCGAGACTGGACCCCGTGGATAGAAACGGTCTCGGGGCTTGGGAAGCAGGCATTGGACATGGCCTTCAGGTCGAACACCCGGGTCGCCGAGTTGATGCATGCACTCGCGCACGATGGCCTGCAGCGTCTCGAAGACACCCCAGCCTTCACGAGCAGAGGCTTCGATCTCCGAAACCCCTTCAGGAACTCCAAGCGTTTCGCGAAGCTCGCCGAAGTCCATGATGCCCAGCAGGTCGCGCTTGTTGTACTGGACGACGAGAGGCACGCGATCGGGGTCGACCCCGTAAAGACGAAGGTTGTAGTCGAGGTTACGGATGCTGAAGTTGTTACCCTCGGTCGCGGCGACTTGGCTGTCGACTACGAGGACGACCCCATCGACGTGACGTAAGACGAGCTGCCGGGTGGAGTCCTGGGCGATCTGACCCGGCACGGACAGAATGTGAAGCCGCATGCTGTACCCTCGAAACGTCCCGAGCTCGATCGGTAACAGATCGAGAAAGAGAGTTCGCTCGGCATCGGTGTGCACCGACACGAGCTTGCCGCGGTACTCGGGGCGGGTGCGTTCGTAGAGCGTTTCGATGTTGGTGGTCTTGCCGCCTAGACCCGCGCCGTAATAGACGACCTTGAGCGTCACTTCACGCTGCGCGTGGTGGATCAGAGGCATGATTTAGGAGTTACCCGCGTCGCCCGATGCCGTCAAGAAGCCGGCGAGCGACTGCCAAAGGTCAGCCGGCATCCTCGCGAACCGCTTCGAAGCGCTCCCAGCGGCGAACCGCAGCCCGCGCGATCGCATGTCGGGGTGCCGTCAAGCTCGGATCGCTTCGCACGATCCGTTCGGCGAGATCGCCCGCCCGTCGAAGCAACTCTCCGTCCTTGGTGAGATTCGCGAACTGCAACCCGCTAGTCCCGGATTGCCGATACCCGAAGAGGTGGCCGGGACCCCGAAGCTCGAGGTCGGTTTCGGCCAGGCGAAAACCGTCATCGCTTTCGCAGAGAGCTTGGAGACGCGCCTCCGCCTCGGGTGAGAGCGGCTCAGTGTAGCTGAGGAGACAGCCGCTGTGTTGTCCCGCACGGCCGACTCGCCCGCGCAGCTGGTGGAGTTGTGCAAGCCCGAACCGATCGGCCTGCTCGACCAGGATGATGTTCGCAGCAGGGACGTCGACCCCGACTTCCAGGACCGTGGTGCCCACCAAGACCTTCAAGGTGCCGTCGGCGAAATCACGCATGAGCGCTCGGCGTTCGTCGCCCGAGAGCCGCCCGTGGATCTGGCCCACGACGTCCGTGCCGAAATGTTCCTTCATTTCAGCGTACGCATGGTCGACACCGATGAGCTCATCGGAAGAGGAGATCGCGGGACACACGACATACGCCCTTCCATCAGCGTCGAGGGCGCGCTCGAGTTGGCGAAAAACCTTCTGTCGGTTCTTGCGCGGGAGCATTTGCGTGGTGACGGGGAGACGCCCGGGAGGCTTCGCGTCGATCGTCGTGAGGTCAAGGCCCGCATAGAGCACGAGGGCCAGGCTTCGAGGAATCGGGGTTGCCGTCATCACCAGAAGGTGCGGTCGGTCAGAGGAGCCACGGGTGCCGAGGCGAAGACGTTGAGCCACCCCAAAGCGGTGCTGTTCGTCCACCACCACAAGGCCGAGGTTGGCGAAACGGATTTCACCGCTCAGGAGCGCGTGTGTCCCGACGACGACGTCAACGGCGCCGGTCGCCATTCGATCCAGCATCGCGCGACGCCGGTCGCTCGAAAGCGCACCCGTGAACACTCCGAGGCGAAGCGCGAGCTTTTCAGCGGTTGGTTGCAGCGTGGCAGCGTGTTGGTCTGCAAGAAGCTCTGTCGGGGCGAGAAGCGCGGCTTGGCCCCCGCCCGCCACCACCTGGGCGCAGGCCACGAGCGCAACGGCGGTCTTGCCGCAACCGACGTCGCCCTGGAGCAAACGCCGCATGGGTTCGTCTCGATTCAAGCTCGAGCTCAAGGCGGCCACGGCAGTGCGTTGCGCCGCCGTGAGCTCGAAAGGAAACGCCGCACATGCTGCGGAGACCGCCGGCTCGGGTGCAAAGGGCTGTGCGGTGCCGCCCCGCTCTCGGGCCCGTCGAAGGCGAAGCGCGAGCTCCCACAGGACGAGCTCTTCAAGCGCGAGTCGATGTTGCGCCGGATGCCCTCCCCCGGAGTCTCCGGCGAGCAACGCGGGAGTCGGCACGTGAATCGATGCGAGCGCTTCGCCGACCGCGCCGACGCCCACCTCGGCGCGAAGCTCCTTAGGGATCAGATCTGGAACTTCGTGCGCGGCCCGGTCGACGGCGGCGCGGACGGCCCGCCGTAGCGTCTTGCGGCGGACTCCCGGGATCTCTGGGTACCGAGGCTCGATCGCGCCTTCTGCCCCTTCCGAGAGGACCTCGGGATGAGCGATGGTAGCGACCCCCCGGTACTCGTTTACACGGCCTGCAACCCGCACCGAGGAGCCGACCTCGAAGCGCTGGGAGAGCCCAGGCACCGCGCGAAACCAGACGACCTTGAGCTCTCTGTAACCCGAGCCTTCCGGCGCTTTGTCGGGTTCGAGCCGAGCTTCGAAGCCCATGTGACGACCACGCGGAAACCTCCGCGTAACCCGTACCGTTCCCTCTGCGACAGCATACTGGCCCACTTGGAGCTCGTGGATCGGAGTCGGGTGACGTTGGTCATCGTACGTCTTGGGCATCAACCAAAGCAGATCGCCGACGGTTTGGTAGCCACGCTCACGCAGGGCGGCCCCCGTACGCGGTCCGATGCCCGGGAGTGTTTCGATCGCGTGCTCGAGGAGAGAAGGCACGTCGGGGCCGCCCTTCCGCGAGACCCCGTCAGCTCCAGCGGACGTCGCTGACCTCGTAGTTGCGAACGCCCCCAGGTGTCTCTACCTGCACTTCGTCACCCACCTCTTTACCGACGATGGCTCGCGCCACTGGAGAGGTGATCGAGATCTTGCCTTGCTTCAGGTCGGACTCCTCGGGTCCCACCAACCGGTAGGTCACAACCTTACCGTTATCCACGTCTTCGAGCTCGACGAATGCCCCGAACTTCACTCGGTTTCCGCTGAGAGTCGCCGGGTCGATTACCTCCGCGCGCGCCAGCTTGTCCTCGATCTCGGCGATCCGGGCTTCGCACATGCCCTGCTTGTCCTTGGCTGCGTGGTACTCCGCGTTTTCCTTGAGATCGCCATGGTCGCGGGCGATCCCAATCTCCTGAGAGATCTTGGGCCGCTCCGCCTTGAGGGCATTGAGCTCCGCCGTGAGCGCGGCGTGCCCCTCGGGTGTCATGGGGACTCTCTCCATCCCATCCTCGTAAACTGAGCACTCAAATAAGGCAAGGCGATAGTCATCGGGCGTCGAGCGGCGCCGGTCGCACGCTGGCAAGCTTGGTCGTGCGAGCGTGATACTCCTGCAACGAGCAAACCGAAAGCGGCCGAAGTCTTCGTGCTTCGATTGCGTCGACCGCCGCCACAGCTGCGGCAATGGTTGTAAAATACGGCACGTCGCTCATGACGGTTTGCCGCCGCATCGAGCGGCTGTCCCGAATCGCTCGTGCGCCTTCGGTGGTGTTGAAAACGAGACAGATGTCTCCGTTCTGAAGGTGGTCGACGATGTGGGGGCGCCCCTCTCCGACTTTGTGCACGAGCTCTGCCGCCACGCCGGAACGCTCCAACCGGTCGCGCGTGCCTGCGGTGGCGATGATTTCGAAACCGAGCTCCGCAAGGCGGCGCGCGAGGTCGGCGGCGGCGGGCTTGTCGTCATCCTTGACGCTGATGAATACCTTCCCGCCGGTCGGAAGCTCCAAGTAAGCCGAGAGCAACGCTTTGTAAAAAGCCTCGGGAAAATTGTCGGCGATCCCCATCACCTCGCCGGTCGATCGCATCTCGGGCGTCAGTATCGTATCGACGCCCGGAAACTTGCTGAATGGAAAGACCGACTCTTTCACTGCAATGTAGTGGGTCATGATCTCGCGCGTGTAATCGAGCTCGCGCAGCGTCGCCCCTGCCATGACCTTCGCTGCGATCTTCGCGAGCGGGACCCCTATTGCCTTGCTGATGAATGGGATCGTTCGAGATGCTCGCGGGTTCACCTCGATTACGTGGACCGCGCTGCCACGAACAGCGAATTGAACGTTCATCAGCCCGACGACCCCGAGCTCGAGGGCCAACGCCCTGGTAGACGAACGAAGCGTCGCGAGCACCTCCGGTGGCAACGCGTGCGCCGGAAGCGCCATCGACGAGTCGCCGGAGTGAATCCCAGCCTCTTCGATGTGCTGCAAAAGGCCTCCGATGACGACGTCCTCACCGTCCGACACACAATCTACGTCGACTTCGATGGCGTCCTTTAAGAACTCATCGACGAGGATCGTCTGTGTCTCGGCGTCCGAAACCGCCTCGAGCGCGACGGTCATGTAGCGGGCGAGCTCTTCGCGCGAGTGGACGATCTCCATCGCGCGTCCCCCGAGAACGTAACTCGGGCGAACCACCACGGGGAAACCGATCCTGTCGGCGACCGCAAAGGCATCTTTGGTCCCCATGGCGATCCCGCCTCGCGGCCGCTTCAAGCGCAGCTTGGTGAGCAGCTGGTCGAACCGCTCTCGGTCCTCGGCCCGGTCGATCGCGTCGGCGGAGGTGCCGAGGATGGGAACTCCCGCCCGCGCGAGGGGAACCGCCAGCTTGAGTGGCGTCTGACCGCCAAACTGTACGATCACCCCGTCGGGCTTTTCGATATCGACGATGTGCATCACGTCTTCGTAGGTCAGCGGCTCGAAGTAGAGGCGGTCAGACGTGTCGTAGTCGGTCGAAACCGTCTCAGGGTTGCAGTTGACCATGATGGTCTCGAATCCGACTTCCTTGAGCGCGAACGACGCGTGCACGCAACAGTAGTCGAACTCGATGCCCTGGCCGATTCGGTTGGGGCCTCCGCCGAGGATCATTACTTTCTTCTTGTCGGAGCTGACCTTCGCCTCGCTGTCGAGCCCCCAAGTCGAATACATGTATGGAGTGAGCGATGGGAACTCGGCGGCGCAGGTATCGACTCGCGAGAAAACCGGCTCGACCCCGTAGCCGGCACGCGTTTGGCGAACCTCGCCGGGAGTCTCCCCACGCAGGGCGGCAATCTGTCGGTCGCTGAAGCCGAGCTCCTTGGCGTGCGAGAGGATGTCTGCCGAAAGCGGGACGCCGCCGGTGTCCGCGAGAACCCCCTCGAAGGCGATGATCTGACGCATCTGCTCGAGGAACCACTTGTCGATCTCGGTCGCTTGGTGGATGTCGTCAACCGTGAGTCCGACGCGCAACCCATCGGCGATGTACCAGAGCCGGTCGGCCAACGGCGTGCGGATGACTTCCTGAATCGCTTCTCGTAGCTCGGCCTCCGTGGCATCCGGAAGGTCTTGCAACATGGGTTTTGCGGTGTTCACCGCCTCCCCAGACTCGCGCAGCCGTCTGATCTGGACCGCCAAGTCCCGATATTCGACCTTGCTCAGAAGTGAGGTCAGTCCATCACGCCCGATTTCGAGGGATCGGGTCGCTTTCTGCAGGGACTCCTTGAAGGTGCGGCCTATCGCCATCGCCTCTCCGACGGACTTCATTTGGGTCGTCAAACGTGGGTCGGCGCCGGGGAACTTCTCGAAGGCGAAGCGTGGCACTTTGGTGACGACGTAGTCGATGGTGGGCTCGAAGGCCGAGCTCGTCCCGGTGATGTCGTTGCGCAGCTCGTCCAAGCGGTAACCGACGGCGAGCTTCGCAGCGATCTTCGCGATCGGGTAACCAGTGGCCTTGGAGGCCAGCGCGCTCGAGCGGGAAACTCGAGGGTTCATCTCGATGACGATGACTCGGCCATTCTTCGGGTTGATTGAGAACTGAATGTTCGAGCCGCCTGTATCGACGCCGATCTCCGTGATGATGTCGCGCGCCGCATTTCGAAGGCGTTGGTATTCACGATCGGTGAGGGTCATCGCGGGCGCTACCGTAATCGAGTCGCCGGTATGGACCCCCATCGGGTCGAAGTTCTCGATGGTGCAAATGACGGCGAAGTTGTCCGCGTGGTCGCGAATGACCTCTAGCTCGTATTCCTTCCAGCCCAAAAGGCTCTCTTCGATGAGGCACTCGTGGATCGGGCTGCACTGGAACGCCCAGCGAATCGCACTCTCGAACTCGGCGCGGTTGTAAGCCACGCCACCCCCGGAGCCCCCGAGCGTCAGGGAGGGTCTCAGGATGACGGGAAAGCCGATGCGGTCGGCGACGTCGTTGGCGTCCTCGATGGTGCGCGCGACCTCCGCTCGGGCGCTCTCGAGCCCGATCTTGTCCATTGCAGCCTTGAAGAGATCCCTCTCCTCGGCCTTGCGAATCGCGTCGACCCTCGCGCCTATCAACTCTACACCGTGCTTTTCGAGGATGCCTCGGCTCGCGAGCTCGAGAGTGAGGTTGAGCGCCGTCTGGCCGCCCAGGGTGGGAAGGACCGCATCCGGCTTCTCGCGTTCGATGATCGCCTCAAGCACCTCGGGCGTCAGCGGCTCGACGTAGGTGCGGTCGGCGAACTCCGGATCGGTCATGATCGTCGCCGGATTCGAGTTCACCAGGATGACCCGGTAACCCTCTTCTTTGAGGGCCTTGGCTCCCTGGGTCCCAGAGTAATCGAACTCGCATGCCTGCCCGATCACGATCGGCCCCGACCCTATGAGAAGGATGCTCTTGATATCGTCGCGTCGGGGCATGGTCGGTTCGGCGAGGGCGTTCGCGCGGGCTTACCAGAGCCCTTTGCAGGTCGCAAACCCAGGCCGAGGGCTTCCTATAAGCGCGCCGAAAGACCAGCGATCAACTCCTCACCCCGTTCCCCCTGAGGATGTAGCCGGACGCGACGCGCCTCGTCGGAAACGATCTCCAGCTCTACCCAGAGCGAAGCGCGGCTTGCCACCGATGGGAACTTGCGGCCCCACTCGACGAACAGCACACAGCCCTCTTCGAGAAGCTCGTCGATCCCGAGCTCTTCGAGCTCCGCTCCCTCGTTAAGCCGATAGAAGTCAGCGTGCGCAATGGGGAATCGCCCTTCGTACTGATGCACCAACGCAAACGTCGGACTCGTGACGGCGGTGGTGGCTGGCACCCCGAGCGCGTGGATCGCTCCGCGTGCAAACGTCGTCTTGCCGGCACCGAGCCCACCCTCGAGACCGATCAGATCTCCGGGCGCAAACGCATCCGCGAGCGCACTTGCAAGCGCCAGCGTCTCCCCTTCGCCGTTGAGCAGCAGCTCGAGCACGCGGAAGCCCTGTCACGGACCCTGGCGCAGCGCCAGTGGCAGAAGCACTGCTCTCGGAAGCCAAACGAGCGCGCCGCCCGAATCACGCCGTCGCCAGGGCCGCGGCAAACGCGCCCGCGGCCGCCATCGACGCAACCGTTCGCACGTGGTTCCACCGGGTCCAGCCGATGGCGAACTCGTCCCACGCGCGGGCGGCATCGACCGCGTCTGCCTTGACCTTGGCCAGTGCATTGTTGAGCGGCACATTGCCCGCGGCTGTGACGATGAAGGTTCCAAACAAGTACACGGCACCCCCCACTACGCAGTAGATCGCACCCGGCTCGTTCCAGTGCCATATCGCTTGCGCGGCGAGCGCGACGCAAGCGATTGGCGTGCCCACGAACGGGACGAGAAACGACCAGTGGAGGACGTCGATATTGATCCGCTGCATGGCGCGAATGCCGTCTTCGGGCGGAATGCGTCCCAACGCTGGCATGATGAATGACGAGAACGCGAAGAACACGCCTCCCATCAGGGCCGAAGCGAGGGCAGTCGCGAAGAGCAACCAGGAGCTCATGGCACACCTCGGCCGGACAGAGCGACGGATTGGCGCACGTACTCGGGAGCTTGCACTGCCTGCGAGAGAAAACGTGCGACGCACTTGCGCGAAATTTTGAACTGCTGCACCTGTCCCTTTACCGACGCGATCGGCATCCCGTCGGCGTCGTCGTCGGTCAAATGTACGGGCTGAACGAGCACCCAGTCGAGGTCACTTTGGCGCACCTCGCGCTCTTGTGCTTCGGTGTCGGCGATCTGCGGTTTGAGCAGCAGGCTGAAGAACAACCGATCCATGAGGCGCAGATTGTTCCGCGTGTCGCCAACGCCAAACGAGCTCTGCACCACCAACCGGCGTACCCCGTGTTTGCGCATCGCGGTAATGACGTTCCGCGTGCCGGCCGAGCGCACGTCGAGCGGTGTGCGCGCGGCGCCGAACAGTCGAACCCTCAGCGGGTTTTCGCGGATTCCGAGAGTCACGATGACCGCGTCGTGGCCGCGGACCGCGCGATCGATGTCCTCGGGGTCGGTCGCGTCGCCATTGATCGTCGTGATGCGGTCCGAGATCGTGGCCAGCTGGTCCGCGTGGCGGGAGAACGCGGTGACCCGATGGCCCGCGCTGAGAAGCTCCTCGATCGCGGCTCGGCCCGTGCCTCCTGTCGCTCCAACTACCAGAATTTTCTTTGCCTCTTGCATGTTTGCCTCCAGGTTTGGTTGTGGGGATGCGTCTACTCTATGGCCGTTGGATCAGAGTTTCGATGGCATATGCTCCGTGATATGTGCTCGAAACTCCAAGAAGCCTGGACAGTTGATGCTCATCGAGGCATTCTCGTATTCATGGCAACCGTATCTACATCGCCCCCGCGCATCGATCCCGTCGGCGAGGCCCTGCACTACCTCCGCATGAGCGGCGCTTTCTATTGCCGCTCGGAGTTCACGGCGCCGTTTGGATTGGACATGCCACCGTTTCCCGACACGTTGATGTTCCACATCATGATCACCGGTCGGTGCTGGCTCGAGGTGCCGGGCGAGGAGCCGCAGTGTCTTCAGCCGGGGGATCTCGGGTTGGTACCACACGGTCGTGGCCACCGGTTGACGAGCGATCCCGGGGCCGAGGGCGTGCAGTTGTTCGACCTGCCGCGGGAACAGATCTCGGAGCGGTATGAGCTGCTGCGCCACGGCGGCGGCGGCGCGCCCACCACGATGCTGTGCGGTGCGGTGACATTCGATCATCCGGCCGCCGCACAGCTGGTGCGGCTGCTGCCCAACTTGGTTCACGTCGATGCGTGGAGCGCATCGGAGGCGCAGTGGCTGCAGAGCACGCTGCGGTTCATCGCCTCCGAAGCGCAGCAACTGAGACCCGGCGGCGAGACCATCATTACACGGTTGTGCGACGTGCTGGTGATCCAGGCGATTCGATCCTGGATGAGCAATGCACCGGGGGCACGCACCGGTTGGCTCGGGGCGCTCCAAGACGAACAAATCGGCCGCGCGATCGCGCTCGTTCATCGCGACGCGGAGCACAGCTGGACCGTTGCGGCCCTGGCGGCGCAAGCTGGCATGTCGCGGTCGGCATTTGCCGCTCGATTCGCCGCGCTGGTCGGCGAACCCCCGATGCGGTACGTGACCCGATGGCGGATGCACGTCGCGCTCAGCTGGCTCCGCGAAAGCGACGCAACCCTGGTCGACGTGGCGATACGCCTGGGGTACCAATCCGAGGCCGCCTTCAGCCGCGCGTTCAAGCGGTTCACGGGCATGTCGCCGGGCGCAGCACGGCGCGCGACGCCGGCAGCGGCGTAAAACCCCGAGCTACTCAAGGGCTAGGGTGCTGACGCACGGCGCGGAGGTTCGTCTCCAGTCGCGTCAGTTCATCGGCCTTCGCTTTAAGCGCCGCGGCCTCCTGGGCTGCCTCGGCCACCTTGCTGACGTCCCGGGTCGAGATCGCGTTCTTCAGCTCGATGAGGATTGCGCGCCCGCGCCCGAGCGCTTCGAGACTCACCTGGTGGTACTTCTCGCAGGACGAGGGAGGCGTGATGCTCTTCATCTCTTGCTCCATGCTCTCGGTGCGGACGATGAGCTCGTCGAAGCCTTCGGTCGAACCGCTGATGCCCGCCTTGATGAGAGCCATGGCGAATCGGCCTTTGCCACTCACGAAGGATAGCTCAGAAACCCAAACGATCACGGTGTGGTTCAAAGGCCCTTCTTACTGAGCTACACTCGGCGGCATGCCCAAACTCAAGCTGACCTATTTTGACATTCATGGCGGCCGCGGCGAGCCCGCGCGGCTTGCCATGCACATCGGCGGCGTTGACTTCGAAGACCACCGCATCAGTTTTCAGCAATTCGGCAATGCGCGTTCGAGCTTTCCCTTCAATCGAGTCCCGGCGCTTGACATCGACGGTATCGAGTTGAGTCAATGCAACACCATCAGTCGCTATGTCGGCAAGCTCGCCGGTCTGTACCCGAGCGACCCGCTTCAAGCTGCGTTTTGCGACGAGGCGATGGACGCCGTCGAGGACATCGTCTCCAAAGTTGTCGCCACGTTCCCGATCCAAGACGAAGCCGAAAAGAAGGCCGCACGCCAAGCACTGGCCGACGGACCGATCACGGTTTACCTCCAGCAGCTGCAGGCGCTTCTCGAATCGCGCGGCGGTGAGTATTTCGCGGACGGGCGGCTCACGGTCGCCGACCTCAAGGTGATGGTGTGGGTCCGCAGCCTTCGCTCGGGGATTCTCGACCACATACCCCAGGACCTTGCCGACAACGTGGCCCCGCTGCTCGTCGAACATCTCGCACGAATCGAGAGTAACCCGAAGATCCGCGAATACTATGCCCGCTTTACCTGAGCAGGTCGCGAGGGTGCTTTTGGCCATGGCCCTCGATGACGCCCTCAAACGGAATGAGCAGGGCGTTTGCTCAGACTTTGATCTGTATGCCCAGCGCCTCGCGTAGCCTGAAATAGCTCTCGGAAATGCTGTAGAGCACGATCTCCTTGACCTTGTCACGCGGTGGAAGATCGGCGGTCGACTCGGAAGCGATTTGCTGCGTCATCCGGACCGCCGTGTCGACGTCGTCGCACAGAAGCAGGCCAGCCCTCAGCGAGCTGATCTCCGTCGCCTGCATCCAACGCTTGATGTCGGCCTTGCCCCCTGCTTCCACGAACTTTCGAACGACCTTCTTGAGGACATCCAGGTGAGCCTGATCCATGTGGCGCGCCAGCTGCTTGGCCGTCGCGTCCACAGTCGGATCGGCCTCGCCCATGCCGACGACACGCATCGCCGCCAAAAGGAGCGTACGTAGCTCAGTGTGCGACTTGTACATCGTGCGAATGAAGTGCTCACCTCGATAGTATGAGAGGTGTCGGCCGCACACGAAGGCGAGGTCGACCGGACGGTACCCGGAGAGAAGCGTGTACCCAGTGATGATCGCCGGCGGGTTGCTTCGCGCCTCGTCTCGAAGCGCGCCGGAGAGCTCCTTTTGAATGAAGAGCCGAACCGGGATCGAGATGTTCAAGACGTCCTGCGCGAGCTTGAACTGCCGCGCGAGTGCCAGGCTTGGGTTGGCGAGATCTTCGGGCTTGCGCTTGTGCAGGTTGAGCTTCTTGTCGGTCCACGCCATCGACGCGCGCACCGCTGGGGCGATGACCTCCATGATCTTGGAGATGTAGATGTCCTGGTCCGGGTGCATGAGGTCTTTGACCCACGCCTCGTTGCTGACCCGCGCCCGCGGCTGGATCTCTCGGTCCTGCCTGTACTGCTGGAAGAACTTCTGCTGCTCCTCGTCCGCTTTGGCAAAATAGGTCAGCGTTCGCGCGATACACCACGCCTTGTCGTATGCGCGCGCATCGAAGTAGAGCTTGTAGAGCGCTCGATACGACTCGAGTCGATTCGGGTCGTGCGCGAGCAACCATTGGTGTTCGGCGATGGCCTCCGTGGTCTTGTCCGGCATCGTCGCGTAGAGCTCGGCGAGAATCTGGTGCGCGGTGGCGTCGTCCGGCTTGAGCGCCGCCGCCATCCTGAAGGACTCGGCCGCGGCGTCGAAGTTGCGCTGGCGGTCCCTGTAGATGATCCCGAGGGTATGCCAGAGGTTGTGCTCGAGGTCGGTGTTGCCTTGGTTGATGATGCGGTGAAGCATCTTGCGGTAGGCGCGCTCGAGAGCCTTCCAGTCCTTGCGGCCGTTCAGAAGCCTGTTGACTGCCTCGAAGGGCTTGAGCTGCGTGCTGTCGAGATCGAGGGCTTCGTTGAAGCGCTCGAGCGCTGCGTCCTCGTCCTCGAGCTTGTCGCGGAGGATGACGCCAACGGTGTACGCGTACTTCGCCTTCGCCTCATCACGCGTCTCTAGAGAGCTGACACGCTCGATGGTATCGATCGCCTCGGACCAACGCTGGGCCGCCTGGTATGTGCCGAGCAGCTTGTGAAGCACCACGTGATTGTCGGGCTCGAGGTCGAGCGACTCGGTGAAGGCCTCGGCTGCAGCGTCCGGTGAGCCGAGCTCGTCCTGCCAAAGGTCACCTAGCTCCACGAGCAGCTTGGCACGGGCGGCGGGTTCGTCGGTGACGTCCAGAATACGCTTCTTGTACTCGACCACCGCCTCCCAATCGCTCTCGCGAGCCTGAAGGGCCACCATCGCCTCGAGCGCAGGTACGTAGTGCGTGTCCTCTTCGAGCGCCTTGTCGAACATGTTGCGCGCCTTCTTGTCCTCGCCTTGCTCGCGCTTGACGACACCCAGCCGGTAGAAGATCTCGGTGATCTCGTCCCTGCCGAGGGAGTCGCGGTGTTGGACTAGGAGGACCTGGTGGTACTTGAACGCGTCTTCCCACCGCTCCGCACGGAAGTAGCTTCCGGCGAGACCCTTGATAGTCGTGGTGCCATCGGCGTCGAGGGCGTGCGCGCGTTCGTACGCCGCCACCGCGGCGTCGGCCCGACCGAGATTCGTTGCCGTCTCCCCCAATAGGGAAGCCAGACGGTGCTGCTCGTCTCGCTCGCGCTTGCCCGACCGCTTGACGAGCACCTCGAGAAGCGGGAACGCGTCCTCGTCTCTGCCCTGGGCCACGTAAAAATCGACCAAGGGAAGAAGCGCGTCCTCGTTGTCGGGGTCGAAGGCATGCGCCGACTCGAAGGCCTCTACGGCCCCAGCTTCGTCGTCGAGACGCTCGGCGCGAATACCACCCAGGTCTACCAATCGCGCGGCTTTGACACGCTCATTGTCGGTCTGCTCGACCTCGAGGCCGAGCGTCTTCGTCGCGGCTATCCAGTCGCCCGAGTCGATGTGAATGCGCCGCATGGCTTCGAGTGACGGCAGGTGCCCCGGATCCAAATCGATGGCGCCCTGGAAGTGCTCGAGCGCCGACGCGCGGTCCCCGAGCTCCTGGTCGAGGATGCGGCCCATTCGGTGCTTGAGAGAGACTTGCTCGTCGACCTCGTCCACGACGCGAACCAACTGGCCCATCATGTCGAGCGCCGCCGAATGGTCGCCCTTGCGCTCATAGAGCTTCGTGAGCGCCTGTAGGCTGAGGATGTCTTGGTCGTCGAGGTTCAGGGCGTTGAGGTAGCTGTCGATCGCGTGCTCGGCGTCGCCCTTGTGCGCGGCGTAGACCTGCCCGAGCTCGCGGAAGATCTGGATCCGTCGTTCTGGGTCGACCGTCGCACTGGCATGGCGGTCATAAGTCCGCACCAGGTCATCCCACCGCTGCGTCATCCGATAGAGATCTTCGAGCTTGCAGAGGGCTTCGTCGTGCAGCGGATCGATATCGAGGACTTGTTCGAGGCGCTCGACGGCGTTCTCGGGCTTGCGGAACTCCTCTTCCCACATGCGAGCGAGGCGAACGAGGATGTCGATGCGCTCCCGTTCGGTCGCGACCACTTCGTACTGGCGTTCGAGAATGCCGACGAGATCCTGATAGCGCTCGGTTTGCTGATAGAGTCGCTCGAGCCCGCGAAGCGCCGTCAGATTCGAAGGCGCCAGTTCGGACGCCTTCTCGAAGTTCTCGGTGGCTGCCTTTTGGTCGTTGAAGCGTTCCTCGTAGGCCTCGGCGACCTGCAAGAGGGCCGCCACGACGCTATCGACGTCTTCGACGGCCTCGGCCTTACGCTCGAGGATGTTGAGCAGCTTGTTGGAGCGCCCATCCTCACGGTAGATCCGCTCTAGCGCCTCGAGAGCGCCCACGTGCCTCTCCTTGAGGTGAAGCGAGCGCCGGTAGTAGTCCTCGGCCTCTTGGCGCATTCCAAAGCGATCCTCGGCCAGATCACCCATGCGCACGTAGGTATTAGCCTTGACGTCGTCGTCGTTGGTGAGCTCGACTAGCTTGGCGAGGACCTGCGCGAGATTGTCCCACTGCTGGGTGGTCTCGTAGAGGTCGCCGAGTTGCCACCAAGCCTTGGCGTTGCTCGGGTCGAGCGCTCGAATCTGCTCGTAGTACGGGATCGCGTACTCGGGATGCCCGAGGTCCTGGCCGTACCACTTGGCGCAGCAGAGGCAGATGGCGATTTGGGTGGATGCGTCCTCCACCTGCTGAAGAACCTGGTTGGCAGAGCTGAGGAGCTCGTTCCACTTGTCGTTCGAGGCCGTGACTCGTTCGAGGTCGAGGATGGTGTCGCGCTTGCTGTAGTCTTCGGTCCAAGCGATGTAGAGCGTGTGGTATGCCTGCTCGCCGTCTTCGAGTTTTTCCTCGTAAACACGCGCAGTTGCTCGCAAAAGCTCGATGCGCTCGCCGCGGTCTTCCGTCGCCTCGATCCGCGTGACGTAGAGGTCGATCAGCTCATCCCAGCGCTCGGCTTCCTTGTGAAGCGCCTGCAACTCGGAAAACGCGTACTCGTGCATCGGGTCGACATCGAGGATGCGCCCAAAGGCGCCCGCAGCACGGTCCTTATCGCCGACCTCGGTCTCCCAAAGCTCGGTGACGGCCAGGAGCTGCCGCACCTGCTCGTGCGGGTCTGTGAGCGCCTGAGCGCGCTGCTCCATCACGCCAATGGCTTCTTCCCAATCCCCCTCTTCACGATGGATGAGCTCGAGAGAGTCGAGCGCCTCGAAAAAGGTGGGATCGACGGTGAGCACGTTGCGGTACGCCTCGATCGCATCCCCCGGCTGCTGGAGCTCGGCACTGTAGATGTGGCCGAGCTGCATGTAGACGTTGACGAGATCCGAATCCTCGAGGGTCGCCGCACCGACATCGATGATGCGGTGTAGGGTGTCCGCCCGTTCGCGAGGCTGCCCGCTCGCGCGTAGAATCTCCGCAATGCTGAAGAGCGCGTAGGTGTTGCCCGGATCCACGTCGAGGACCCGCTCCCAGTTCTCGATCGCGTTTCGCTCCCGCTCGAGCTTTTCGTACCAAACCCTCGCCAGATCGGAGTACACCTGAATGCGGAAGGAATCGTCTTCGGCGATGGCCGCCTCGCGCTCGAGGACGTCGACCAGATCTCTCCAGTTGCCCTGCGAGGCGAAAATGTCGCCGAGAGCGTTGAGCGCCTCGGCATCCTCTCCCCGAAGGTCGAGCACCCGCTGCCAGAGTCCGATCGCCCGCTCCGGATCCCGAAGGCGATTCGACGAGAGTCGAGCCATCCGCGCGAATACGTCAGCCTGCTGCGAATCGCCAAGCGCGATGCTCAGCTCCTTTTCGAAGGCGGCAAAGAGCTCGGGCCAGCGCTCGAGCTCCGCATAGATCCCTTGAAGGGCCTGAATCGTCTCGGCGTGTTCGGAGTCGTAGTCGTTGAGCAGTTTGGTGAAGACCTCGATCGCTTGTTCGGTACAACCCAGCTTGGTCTCCAACTCGCGACCCAATCGGTAGTGAAGCTCGATCAGCTCGGAGGTGTTGTTGGACCCGTCGATTCGCTTGCGAAGCACCTCGGCTAGTGCCTGGTGCGCCTTGTGCTGCGAATAGATGCGGTCGAGGGCCTTGAGGGCGGCTTCGTCATGATCGTCAACGCCGAGCACGAATCGATAGGTCGCTTCGGCTCGCTGTACGTCGTCGAGTTGCTCTTCGTAGACCCGCGCAAGCCGGCGACCGAGCTCGGCCTTGCTGAGTGGGTCACCCGTGTGCTGGATGCCGTTGGCGTAGGTGTTGGCCAACTGGCTCCACCCGTCGACGATCGCCGATAGGCGCTCTGCCTCGCCGAGCGAATGATCGTGACTCGGATCCTCGAGCAGCGCTTTTTGCATCCACTGGAAGGCGCGACCGTGGTCGTCGGCCTTGTCCTCTGCAATTTCGGCAAGTCGATGCATCATCACGACGCGCTCGATCGGATCGCTCTGGTGCTCGACTTGAATCTCTTGGATGGATAGCAGGCGGTCCCAATTTCCCTGCATCCTGTACAGCGGCTCGAGCACCTCACCGATCTCCAGCGGGCGCACGCCACCTGCGAAGAGATCTTCGAGGGCCAAGACAGCTGCCGAGTATTCCGGCGCAGCAGCGATAATCTCGCGATACTGCTCGATGGCCGAATCGACGTTGCCAATCCGGTTCTGGTAAATCTGGCCTGCTCGGAACTGCAGATTGAGAACATCCTCAGGAGTCGTCGCGATGGCAGCCTCTTTCTTGAGGGTCGCCGCGAGGTCGTCCCAGCGCTCGGTCTGTTCGTAGAGCCGATCGAGGGCTTCGATGGCTGCGACGTCCCCAGCATCGATGTCGACGACGAGCTGATATCGGTCGATCGCGGCGTCCACGTCGTCGAGCTGAACCTCGTTGATCATCGCCGAGCGCATGGCGAGGTGAACGATGTCTTCGGGCGCTTCCTCCCGATGGCGCTCGACCTCGGCGTCATACCGAGAAGCCACCTCGCTCCAGCTGCCCGTTTGTTCCGCCAGCCTTTCGAGAGACGAAAGTGTCATGTCGTTTCGGACATCGAGCGGCAAAGCGCGTGCGAATGCCCCGAAAGCCGAGGGCGGATCCTCGAGCTGGATCTCGTAGATTTCCGCCAGTTGGTGGAGCATCTCGACCCGATCCACCGGATCCTCGGTGTGCCGAACCTGGACCTCGCGCGCTTCCACGAGCTTCTGGAACTCCCCACCCTCGCGGTACACCTGCTCGAGCACCTCGGCGGCTGCCAGCGGCTCGACCGCGTCCCTGGTCATCGTCGTCAACGACTCGAGCGTCGGTTGGTGGTCAGAGGACATGCTGAGGATGTCCCGATAGATCTCGATCGCCTGCGCGGGATCGTCGAGGTGCCGTCGCCAAAGCTCGCCAATGCGGAAGCGAACTTCTACCCGCTCCGCTCGTTCGACCATGAGGTCCGATTGGCGCTCCAGCACCTGAAGCAAGTCTCGCCACTGGGCGGTCTTCTCGAAAAGCCCGTCGAGACGGCCCAGTGCACGCAAGTCGTCGGGATCGATCGCGAGAACGCGCTGGTATGCTTCGATCGCCCTTTCAGAATCGTCGAGCTGATCCTCGTGGACGCTTCCGATTGCGGTGAAGAGCTCCTTGCGCACGTCGCTATCGGTGATGACCTCCGACTTGCGCTCGTACGTCGAGAGCAGGTCCTCCCACTTGCCGAGCCGCATCTGAAGCTCGATGAGCCGGTCGAGTGACTCGAGGTCCTCCGGATCGACCTCGAGCACCTGGCAATGGACGGCCATGGCGTCCGAAGGCTTGTCGAGAATGTCTTCGTAGATTGCCGCGGCTTTGATCAACTGTTCACGCTGGTCGCCGGGCGACGGAAGCATTCGGGCTTTGCGACGATAGATCGACGCAAGGTCCTCGTAGCGCTCCGTCTGCTGGAACAGACGCTCGAGAGCATCGGCGGAATGGTGATGCTCCTCGTCGATCTGCAGCACCTTCTGATAATGCTCTATCGCTCGATCTACCTGTCCGAGCTGGTCTTCTCGGATCTCCGCGGCCCGTAACAAGAACCTGACGGCAAGCTCCGGATCATCGAGGGTCGCGACCACTTGCTCGTAGACGCTCGCTAACGCGTCACCTCCACCGACGGCCGCGCTCAGGCGCTCGAGCTCCTCGCGTGTCTGTGGGTGGCCTGGATCTGCCCGAAACGCCCGCGCGAAGCTTTCGAAGGCTCCATGCAAGTCGCTAAGCGAGAACTCCTGGAGCTTGGCGATCTCGTGGAAGAGCTCAACGCGTCGCTCCGGCGCGGTCGCGTGGTGCGCTTGAATCTCGTACACGTCGACCAATCGCGCGGCCGCGCCCGCTTCCCTGTAAATCGGTTCGAGAATGTCCGCGACCGTGGCTTGGTGCTCAGTGGACTCTAGCAGTCGTTCCAGGGCACCTAGAGCGGCCGGATTGCTCGCGTCATTGGCGAGCACATCGCGGTAGATTTCGATGGCCGAAGTGGTCGAATCCATCCGCTGCTCACGTAGCTCGGCGAGTCGCAACAGGAGCTCGGTCTGCTCGTGAGGATCGTCGGTCATCGTCAGCTGCCGCTCGACGTTGTCAGCGAGGTCAGTCCACTTGCCCTGGCGAGCCAGAAGATCGTCCAGTGCGCCGAGCGCGCGTCGATTCGAAGGATCCAGCTCCAGGATCTCGTTTTGAAGCGCGATCGCCTGCTCCGCGTCTTCAAGCAGGTCGGCGTGGATCCTCGCCATCTCGGCGAGCACGCCGGTCTTGTCGTCGGGATCAGCCGTCGCCTCGACGCGCATCCGCAGCAGTCCGACGAGCTCATGCCAGCGCTGCCCTGCCCGATAGAGCCCCTCGAGTGCATCGAGAACCTCGAAGTCGCCTGGATCAGCCTCGAGCACCTTGTGGTACGCGGCCACCGAAGCGTCCATGTCCTGAAGCTGGGTGTTGTGGATTTGAGCGGTCTTGATCCACAGCGAGCGGCTGAGGGAAGCGTCGTCCACACTGGCAGCGAGATCGCCGGTAAGCTCTGCTAGCGACGGGAACCGCTGGTATTCGCTCGCAAGCATCTCGATGCGACTCAAGGTGTCGGAGTCCGAAGGCTGCTCTCGGAACGCCTCGCAAAGAGACGAGAAGCCTCGGTCGGCGTCTCCGATGTGCTGGAAATACGTGTCGGCCACCCGGGTGAGGAGCACGAGTCGCCGTTGGGGCTCGTTGCTGAAGCGATGCTGGACGCGGAGCGCGTTGACGTAGGCGCCCCAGTCGCCACCCAGCTCGTAGACGGGCTCGAGAACCCGCGAGGCCTCCGCCGCTACCTCATCGTGGCCGAGGAGCTCTTCGAGTCGTTCTTTTGCGCCATCGTGTTCCTCGATGAGCGACAGCACCTCACGATAGAGGTCCACCGCACGCGACCTGTCGTCGAGTCGCGTGTCGCAAACCCGACCCAGCCGGAACTTCAGAGCGGCAAGCTCCTCTTCTGATTCAGGGCCAGCTTCGACCCGACGCTCGAGAAGCTGCGCGAGCCCCTGCCATCGGGACTCCGACTCGTAGAGCTGCTCGAGATGCCGGCAGGCATCGGCTTGCTCGACCCCGTATTCGTCGATGATGCCCTCGAAACAGGCGATGGCCTCTTCGGTGTCATTCAGTGCATCCGCCCAGAGCTGCGCACGCCGATAGGCGATCTCGAGCCGCGCTTCGGGCTCTTGTTCGAGCTCGATGCGCCGCGCGTAGATCGCGAGAAGGTCGCGATACCGTTCGGTGCGGAAGTAGAGATCGCCCAGCGCGGTGATCGCGGGCAGGTTGTCACTTTCGAGATCGTATACCAGCCGGAACTGTTCGACGGCGTCGTCGATGCGTTCGAGCGCGGCCAAGGTCTGGCCGTAACTGAGCCGGATCGGCACTGTCTGATGCGGGTCCGACACCGCTCCGATCGCGGACTCGTAGCCCGACACGAGGCGGTCCCAGCCGTTCATCTCGCCGGCCAACCGCTCGACATGAACGCGAGCTTCCTCCATTGAAGGCGCCAACGCGAACGCCTCGAGATAGCGCTCGAATGCGGTCTCGGGCTGGCGAAGTCGCTCCTCGAAGACGAGACCGATCCGTCCGAGAAGCTCGACCTTCGATTCGGTCTCGGTCGCGTGTGCCAACCGAACCTCTAGGACCGAGACCAACTTCCGAGCATCATGCGCGTCCTCGTAGATCGGTGTCAGCGCCTCGGCGGCTTGGACGTTGCTCGGATCGGACGCGAGGATCTTCTCATAGACCCGCGCTGCGCGATCGCGTTTGTTTTTCTTGTCTTCCCAAAGGCGTGCCGCACGAAACAAGAGCGGTATCCGCTCCTCAGGAGGGGTTTCCTGCGCCTCAGCCTGTCGCTCGACGATGCGGATCAGCTCGTCCCACTTTTCGTTTTGCGCATAAAACGTTTCGAGCTCGTCCCACGCCCCAAGCGACACGTAACGACGCTTCAGCTGCTCTTGCGCTCGACGATCCGAAGGATCGAGCTCGAGGAGCTTCTTGAACGCACTGATTGCCCCTTCGTCGTTGCCTACCTTGTCGGCGTAAATCATCCCCAGCTTTTGAAGCTGCTGTTTCATCTGGACGACGTCGGTGTCGCTCTCGATCAACGTTTCCAGCACGAGGGCGAGTGGCTCCCACTGACGTGCGCGCTCATAAAGCTGTGCAAGATTGCTAAGCGCGTTCGGGTTTTGCGGGTCCGCCTCGAGCACCTTCTGCCAGAGCTCGATGCAAACTTCGGGCTTGCGCAGTCGCTGCGTCGCGAGATCGGCCATCTCGGCATATCGAATGAGCTGGTCGTCCTCGGGCAGCAGCTCCACTTCCCGCCGCATCGTGCTAATGAGCTTTTCCCAGTCGCGACGCTTCTCATACATCTGCTTGAGACGCCCAAGCGCATCGACGTCGTTGGGATCGAGCTCGAGAAGCCGCTCGAAACACTTGATCGCCTCGGCCTGGTTGCTCGAACGCTCGAGATAGAGAGTGCCGGCTTGTCGGAAGAGCTGCGCTTTTTCGTCCTTGTCGACGAGGAGCTCGGCCTTCTTGAGTATGGACCGGATCATGTCCGACCATCGCTTCTGTTGTTCGAACTTCGCGATCGCGTCGTCGAGCTTTTCGAGCTCCGCGACCTGATCCCCAGTCAGCTCTAGAACCTCATCCCCCGATTCGTGTTCTTCCGACATGTTGCCTCAGCCCCCCTACGGCGATTCGGTCCTCAACTCTGCAAGACGATCTTTTGCGGCTTTGACGTAGTTTTCTGGCGCTTCAGCCCCGGCCATCATCACGTACTTGTTCAGATAGCGCTTCGCCTCCTCGTCATTGTTTTGGAGAGCATAAGTCCAGCCAAGCGCGAAGAGCGCATCTGGCATCCCTGGCACAATGCCAAGCGCCGCCTGGAACTCCACGACCGCGTCGTCGAACTTGCGCTGCTGCTGGTACACGGTACCGAGCAGATGATGGATGTTCGCCTCCTCCTCGGTGCCGGGCATCGCGACCTTCAGCGCCTCCCGCAACACCTGGGCAGCATTGTCCGGGTAGCGCAGGTCAGCGTACAGCCGACCGAGAGCCGAGTACGACGGAAGGAATCGCGGTCCCGTCTTGATGGCGTCCGTGTACTGATAGAGGGCATTCTGCGGATCCTCGACCTCTTCGTAGACCCGTCCAAGCTTGAAGTGCGCCTTGAAGAGCGACGGGTCGAGCTCGAGCGCTTTCTTGAAAGACGCCGCGGCAGCCTTCCAGTCCTCGAGCTCAATGAGCACGGTGCCGAGCTTTTCGTGATAACCCGCCATGTCCGGTTGCGCGACGACAGCTCGTTCCAGCGCCTCTCGAGCTGCGGAGAAGCTCCGCTGTTCGATCTGGACGATGGCCAGGTTGAAGTAGGCCTGGTGGTTGGTTGGGTCTAGAGCTGCCGCCTTCTCGAGCATCTCCGCGGCTTCGCTATACCGCTTCAGCTGCGCCAACTCGACCCCAGCGTTCATCTCGTTCATCGACTCCACGCGGGCGCGCGAACAGTTGCCGCCCATCAGGATTAGACCGGCCAGAACCAAGCCGATTTTGTGACCTCGCATGCGTGCCTCCTACGCTTGGAAATTCACAAGCACTTCAATCCTACAGCATTTGTCGTGCAGCCAACAACTCTAAACTAAGCTATTTTTCAAGCGTTTCCGCCTTTTTGGCGAAGCCGCAGACAGCCCGCCAGCCCTGAACGTGGGAACAGGGCTGGAAATCCGGGATATTAGGGGGAAAACGCGCTTTTCGGCCGGCGACCCAAGGGTCACTGGCCCGCGGCGTCGAGAAGGAACGGATAGTTCACGACCACCACGCCGCCCCCGTCGGGTGCCGGGAAGGTCCACCTGCGAACCGCACGCACGATGCAGCTTTCGACTGCCTCGTTGCGGAGGCTCGAGCTCGCTACCATCGCAGACTGGACGGAGCCGGTCGGTGAGATCACGAACCGCGTCGTGACTCGTCCCTGAAGATCGGGACGCGCGTTGAGCTGCTGCTCGTAGCAGAACTTCACCTCGTTGATATGGCGTCGGACCACGCGTCGGATGACTTCCTTCGAGAGTGAGCCGCGCACCTCGGCGCCGCCACTGCGGACCTGAGGAACCCCTGCTGACCGCCCGCGGAACCCGCCCGCGCCGCGGCCGTAGCCACCCTCGCCTGCACCGCGACCGCCCCCTCGGCCTATCGTGCCGAAGTTGCCCATGCCGATGGTGCCTTGGCCTAGGCCGCCACCACCTCGCCCCGTGCCTCGCAGACCGAGGCCGCCGAACCCGAAGTTCTGACCGATGTCGTCGCCCGTCATGGCTCCAAGGGCGCTCATCGGATCGTTGCCGAGAGCGAAGTCGGCACCGTACGGCGAGGTCGGAGAGTTGAACGAGCCTTGCATGGCTGCCAGCGTCCCGATGATTCCAGCCGTCCGTGCTTCTTGCTCGGCTTGCTCGCGCGCCATCTGCGGATCGGGATTGTCCTCCGGCCCTTGGATGCCGTACTTATTGCGATTCTTCTCGGCCTTTTCGTCGCCCATCTGGCCCTGCTCGCCCTCGTGGGCCTTGCCTGTGCCGCCACCGGACGAATCCGCACCGTTGAGCCACTCGGGCTCTGGCTCTTCAAGCTCCTCAGGCTCCATCAAGAACTGGATCAGACGCGAATCGGTGCTGAGCAGATCTGAAGAAAGGCCACGGGGGCGCGGAGGCTGGAAGTAGAACATCGTCAACACGAGGCTCGCGAAGAGCGCTGCGCCAGCGACGTAGATCATTGGGCGGACGTCGATCTTGGCGTGACCCGCAACCTTCTTGCCGGCCTTTACGTCTTTGACGATGAAGGTGAAGTCGCGGTGCGTCATCCGAACCGCCCCGCCTTCGGGTACTGGAAACTCCATCGCGCCAGCCATCGCGCTGCTCGGGCGAAGCTCGCCCTGCCCGCGCATCAGGTCAAAGGAACGCGTCTGCTCACCAATCGTCGCCTCGCCCTTGGCGCCTTCTGGAATGATCGCGGTCACGCCTTCGCCCTGTGCGAGGCAAAGCGGCATACGGTCGACTCCGATCGCGTCGTGGCCGAGTATGAAGTCTACTTCTTCGCCATTGGGCTCGCCGACGTAGTAATCCCGCGCAGGCTTCAAATAATCGACGTTCAGGACGCTCTTGTCACCCCAGAGCACCGAGACCTCGATCGCGCGTTCGTTGGTTTCGATCTCGTGAGAAGGTACCGCGCCGGTCGTCGCGATCAGGCGGTACTCGTCCCCATCTTCACCAACGGTATTGGCAAAAGGCGTACGCGAGAGCCGCCTGGCCCCCACCTCGAACGGGTTGAACTTGGGGCCGGAGTCATCCTCGGCCTCTTCGACCACGGCTTTTTGTCGCGGCTCGGACTCCTCGTCGAGCATTGAGGTCATCGCATGCTCGTCGACGACCGGCGTCTGACGCTCGGCACCCACCGCCATGGCGACGGGCGGGCTCGACGCCATGGCCACCTTACCCGTGATGATGTCGACGTGGATCCGCTTGTGGCCGATCTGGATTATGTCGCCGGTCTGAAGCTTGCGCTTGTTGACCTTGTCGCCATTGACGAGAGTTCCCGAAGCGGAACCGAGGTCGATGATGTAGACCTCCCCTGGCGCCGCGACCTCGATGACCGCGTGCATGCGACTGACCTTGTCGTCCTCGAGACGAACGTCGCTCGTCTGAAGCCGACCGATCTTGATGATCTCTTGACTCAGCGTTTCAGTGCCGAGCAGCTCGTCCCCGTCATAAACGGAGAAAGCAACCGAAGTATTGTGACTCGAATCACTCACCCGAAACCCCCACTACAAATCTTCCACAGATTTCAGCATCTCGGGAATAAAATGCTCGCGAATCTGAATCAGCGACGCTCGGCGCCCGCGACGGCGAACGATCAATTGCTCGCCATCGGGTCGAATCAAATCGCCGGTGACGAGGTCATCCTCGAAGTCATAGGTCGTTTCCGGTGCCGGCCCCGACTGCGCTTGGACGGTCGGCGTCGAAACCAAAGAGGCCATCGCCAGCAACCCAATGAAAACAAGTGTTTGTAAAGCGAACCTCGAAGTCGTTTTGCTCATGTTTGCCACCTAACCCGCGACCTGCATGGCCTCGATGGAGATGTTGATGTTCTGCATGCGTCCGGGTCGACACTTCGGCGCGCCGCGCTTTTTGCTCGGCTTCTGCCCGCATCGATTGTTCACATCGGCCACGTTCGAACGAAACTCGGGTCGGTTGCCCGCCTTTTGCACGAAGTCGGTGAAGTATTGCTTCGCTTTCTTCAAATCAACCACTGAACCCGACATGTAGTCTTGGTAGAGCACCCCTAGATTGAAGTACGCCTCGGGACGGCGCGGGTCGAGTTTCTGCGCTCGTTCGTATTGGGCCTGGGCCTCCGGAAAGCGGTCCAAGCCTCGAAGGGCGCTGCCGAGCCCGATGATAGCCTCGTAGTTGTCCGGCTGGAGGGCGACCGCCCGTTCAAACGCCTTGCGTCCGTCCTCGTAGCCGCGAAACGAAATCGTCACCTCGCCGAAGTTCATTTGTGCTTCGAAGAGATCCGGATCGAGCGTGATAGCCTTCTGAAAGAACCGAAGCGCCGCGATGACATCGCCCTTGTAGACCTTGATCAAGCCCCACGTATTGTAGATCGGCGCATAGTCCGCATCGATCATCTGGGCCTGGCGGCAGACGACCTCGGCAAGGTCGAGCTCGGCGGCGTTGCCTTTGCGACCGCGATCGTAGTGAAGGAGTGCCATCTGGTTGAAGGCGGCCAGGTAATCTGACTCGATCGCGAGCGCGCGACGAAGGTTCTTGAGCGCCTCGTCGTCCTGCCCTTGTGCCCGTTGCACGATGGCAAGGTTGGTGTACCCCGACGTGCACTGCGGATCGTCTTTGATGGCCCTTTCAAACTCGGACTTGGCCTGGCTGGCTTTCCCGCCCTCCAAATCTTCGAGGGCGAGCGCCACTCGGGCCTTGCAGAACTTCGGGTCAACTTTGAGAGCCGTCTCGTAATGCTTCTTGGCTCCGCTATCACCACAACGCTCAAGAGCGAGCCCGGCCATGTAGTGAGCCTCGGCGAATCCACCGCCTTGCGCGGCGGCGGCTTTTTCGAAGTCCCTCGAAGAGGCGCCACACTTGGCCGGAGTCCAGCCCGCCTTCTCGTTCTGTTCGAAATCGTCGAGAGCGGATCCCCATCGGTTGTGTGCCTTCTTGCTGACGGCGCTACCGTCGGCGGTCGTGATCGCCTCGCCCCCTGCGGTGCGGGCGACATCAGCCTTCGGGACGGTCTCTTTCTTCACGCCTTCACCACCACCGCAGCCCACCACGAGCATAGCGATGACGACTGCCAATTTGCGATATCGCGTCACGGCTTCCCCCTTTCCGCGACGGCATCCTTGGACGTCAGCGACGTGTCTTTGATGGCGCCCAGATCCACCGCACCGGGCTCTCCGACCGTGTGCTTCACGTAATTGGGCTCGCCGCGGAGCTCAGCCGCGACGGGATATTGCTTCGGGTTGAGCGCGTTGAGCTCGCTCTCACAGGAGCGCGACCACTTGTTGAACCATCGCACCTGCGTGGCGGTCTTCAGGCAGAACTCGAACTTGTCGATCGCCTGCCGCTGAAGCGGCTCGGAGGCGTCGTCGAGAGCACCCACATAGATATCGAAGAGCCCTGGGTCCTTTTCGATTTCGCGTGGAATCGGAGCATCCCGGAACTCGTCGACGAAGCTCCGGTACATCTCACCGGTCCGCGACGCGGCCGCGATCTGCCACGGAGCCGACTGCATTTTGATGCCGTCGAGCGTGACCGTCATCTTAGCGACCTTGGCGTAATCGGCCTCGGCCGCGCGAAGCACCCCGAGCTTCTTCGTCACCCACCGTTTGAACTCGGTTTCCGACCACTTCTTCACCTTCGCAGCGCTCTTGCCGCCCGTGTACTTCGGGAAGGCGACCTTCGCGAACTCGGCGAACTTGTATTCGGACAGGTAAAACTGCGATTCGGCAGCGCTATCGAGCGCTTCTCGCATGAACGCAGCCTTGGTCTCCTTCGAAGTATCGTTGAGCCCTCGAATCCTCTTTGGCGCACCCGAGGTCCAACCCTTGACCGCAGTCGAGAAGTACTTCTTGGCCTCGTTCTTCCTGTTGAGCTGCCAGTACGCTCGGCCGATGGCGGTGTTCGCCTGGATGATCTGATGCGGCGTCCCCACTTTGCCATACTTCTTCAGATACTCCTGGTAGTGCGAGATCACCTGGGAAGGTCGGTTCTGTCGCTCGTAGATCGAGCCGATGGAGAACATGACTTGCGACGTCTGCCGCGGAAGCTTGCGCCGGTAGTTGCGGGCAAAGAGGTCCGCGTCTTCCATGGCTGCTTGATCGTCGCCTAGGCCGATGCGGAAGAAGGTAGCTTGCTCGAGACCCTCGATGGCGTTCGGACAGATGCCCGCCTTCTTGTCGTCGGCGTCGCACTTCGTGCCGTCCTCACCGGGAAACTTCCTCGCGAACTGCTCGTAGTACTTGGCGGCCTGCTCGTAGTACGCCAGCGCCTGGAAGTTCTGACCGATCAAATAGACGGCCTTCTTGGAGAGGGCACTCTGCGGGTAGCGCTCGATCATCACCGTTCGAACCTGAATCGCACGGCCGAGCAGGTGAGCCGCCTCGAAGTTGATCGCCGCGTTGTAGAGGACCTCGTCCATCTCGCCGCACTCCTGGTGACGCCGGAAAATGCGAACATACGTTGCAGCTGCTTTCTTGAATTGCTGCGTTTTTTCGTAAGTCTCGGCTTCCTTCCGACGCACCTGACACTGAAGCGTGCTGAGGCTGCCGCAGAGGTCGGGATGCTCCTCGGCGAGTTGCTCGGTACCGCAGAAGGACGCCGACATCGGGTCGATCGAAGCGCCGAGCTCCTGCACGCAAGCCACGCGCGGCTCCGCGAGCTGCGTGCCGAGGATGTTCAAGCAATCGAGGTAGAGGTTCGCGGCGTACTCTGAAAGCTCGCTGTCCTTGTGATTGAATGCGATGTCGCGGAACAGGACGGCAGCTTCCTCGAAACGGTTTGCCTCGTAGTAGATTCGAGCGCGGCGATACTTGATGGTCGCGAGGTCCTCGGCCTTGTCGACGTAGCAAACGTATCGGTTGAACGCTTCCAGCATGCCCTTTTGAAGCGGTGTGAACTGCTTCTTCTTGAACTTGGCCGCTTCGGCGGGCTCGGCGTTCTTCATCGACTTTTGATCTCGCTTGCTGACGAACTTCGTCTTGGTCTCGCGAGGAACGTACTGCTGCTGATATAAGTTGTTGTAACAGAGCACCGCTGCGTAGGCTGCGTCACTCGTAAACTCACCCTGCGAATTCAGCTCGACCACGGCGTCGAACGCCGGACCGCACTGCCCCCACTCCTCCATCTTCCAAAGAAGTTCGGCGTAGAAGTACGAAATCTTGTATTCCGTCGGCCAATCACGACGGTCGATGTTCTTGAACTCCATTTGTTCCATGTCCGGGAACTCTTTGAGAAGAGTCCGGTAGAGCACGGAAGCCTGCGACATCGTCTTCTTGCTCTTGGTTCCCGGAGCCGAGTCAGTCCCGACGGCTTCGCGGTGCCACGACGTGGCGAGCCAAAGAATCGTGGTCGCCGTCTCGGACTTGCACTGCTCGACCTTGGCAGCGGGCCTACTGCCCTCCTTGAAGGTCCGGTAAATGTCGACCAAGCGCTTGAGCTCGATGATCTGCTCCTGATTCGGCCGCGAGGAAATCACCGCGTTGGTGACTTTCGTCTGCCAGTCACAGAGCGAGTTGCTGCGAGGCGCGTCCGCCATCAGCTTGTGGTAGACCGTAATCGCCTGGGGCCACTGGCCGGTATCGAAGTAGAGCTCGGCCAGATTTTCGAGCATCTCGTGAGCCTCGGCGTCGCTCTTTGCGTATCGACGGAAGAAATCGAGCGCCTTGCCGGGCGACCCGTAGTGCGAATACGGAAGCACCAGCTCCTTTCGGGCCTGGCGCGCCAGGTTCTTGGCGTCGTTGGCATACTTGTTCTTGCGGGCGAACTCGAGAATGTCGACGAACCCCTGCAACGACTGACGATACCGCTCCCGGTTGTACTCGACCCACGCGATCTTATAGAGCGCGTAGCCATAGACCGAGTTGTTCTTCGGCGGAAACTCGATGACCTTACGGTAGAACTTCCCCGCCGCCTCCATGTCGCTGTCGTTGAAGTAGTACTCCGCAAACGAGAGATAGGCGTTCGGCACGAAGCGGCTCTTCGGGTAGTCTTTGATCAACCGCCGATAAACCGCCCGAGCCTTGTCGAACTGGTCTTGTTCTTGGAGCGCGAAGGCTAACGAGAACAGGACCTCATCCATCCGTTTGAAATTCGGATGGTCGCGGACGAGGGTCGCGTAGGTGCGAATGCTGTCATTGCGGGTCGCATCGAGCGCCGCCGTGGCCTTCTTTTGACCTTCCCGCGCCTCTTTGCAGCGCGCCTTATCCTTGTCGCGCGTGCAGGCCTCGTAGATCGGGTCGTCGAAGGACCTCACGGTCGCCGTTTGCGCGATCTGCATCTCGAACTGCGTCTCGGCGAGTCGAAGCAACACCGCGGGCCGCCTTGGATCGTCATCTGCGCTGTTTTTCACAAGCCGCTCGAGGATTTGGATCTCGCGCTTGAGCAACGCCTCCGTGCGGGCGCGGGTCTGCTCGCGTCCGAGTCGGGTGCTCATGTCGATTTGAAGCGACGGCCCCGTTGGACCCTGCTTCTTGGTCTGCTTGCGCTCGGCCTCGTGAAACCGAGAAACAGGAACGTTTCCGCCCTCCTTGGCACTCCCCTTCCGGGCACCGGCAGGACAGGCAGCAATCGCCTGCTCGGTGGTCTCCGGGATGCAAACGGCCTCGAGGCTCATCGGCGCTTGCTCTGCCGCGGCCTCGCCCCCCATCACGACGACGAACGACCCGAAGAGGAAGCTCGCGACGCATTTCGATTTGTTCAGCGCGTACATAGGTTAGTCACCTGTTGTCGATAGAACCCCAACTCATCTCGCCAGTACTCCCCATTGAACGGCCATAGTTGGTGTTCATCATCCACTTCGACGTCGCCGCCCTTCGATTGCTTGGCCAGCGACATCTGCTGTTGAAGATCTTGATCGATCTGCCCTCGCCGGAACGTGGCGATCTCGAGCTCCACCGTGTCGACCTGGTTGCTGAGGTCACTAAGCTCTCGAATCAGTCGCTTATAGCGCCCCCGTGCGAGGTCGCCGGCCTGATCGACCGCAAACGCCTTTGCAAGAGAAGTGTCTTCGAGAATCTTTTCGCCAACCGGCGAGCCCTGGAACTCTGCGCTCGACTTACTCAGAAGTCGTTCCTCTTTATCGAGAATCGAAACGTACTCGAGATGCTGAAGAACGGTACGGTCGCTCAGCGCCGTGGCCACGATGGGGCGCACGCGCGGCGAAAGTTCCGCCTTGCCAGCTCGAACCGCTTTCAAGAATTCGAAGAAGTCTGCGTTGTCCTGATGCTTGGAAAGCACCGCGTCGAGCTCGACTTTGACTGGGTCATACAGATTATGAAACTTGGCTACGGTCGCATCGGCGTTGTCGACCTGGCAGTTCACGAAGAACGTAACGGCCTTGAGCACGAGTGCTTCGGGATAAAACGAGTCCTCGAAATACGGCGAGAACAGGGTGTGAACGTTGCCCAGCGAGCGGGAGTATTCGTCCGCTAAGAAAAACGCCCATGACGATTCGAAGAGCGCGTCGAGCCAGTACTCGCTCGATTGCGACACCTTGTTCCAGGACTCGACGGACTGACCCAACAGCGTTCCATCTATGTCCTTTCCCTGGTTAGCCGCGGTGTAATAGACGCGAGCAAGCGAGATCCAGGCGAGGTTGGTCATCCGGTCTTCGTCGATGCCTTTGGTATCACCACTGTCGACAACGTCGAGAATGGCACGAAACGAAGCGATCGCAGGACGCGCCTGGCGCATGCGAATGAACGAAATCCCTTCGAAGAACTTCGCGTATGTGTACTGCTTGGAGCTCGGGTCGACTTCCTGGAAGAGGTCGATGGCCTGGCGGAAGTCCGCCTGCGCATAGAGATGACGTCCCATCAAGTAGAGGAGCTGGTTGTAGAGGACTGAGTCTTTCTCTTTGAACTCTCCGAGTGCGCCGATCCCGTACCGCCCGACGATCCCGATGATGCCCGACGACTCTGGGAGCTTCGAGGCGAGCTTGCCGAGCCACGCGAGTGTATCGCCGAAAAACAAATGACCGGGGCCCTGCTCGCTGACCTCGTCGAAGACGGTAAGCGCGGACTGGTAGTAGCCCGCCGCATAAAGCGCCTGTCCCAACATGAATTGGGCCTTCTGTCGATTGCCCCTTCCGTCCTTCGACTTTCCTGCGGCAACGCGCTGAAGACCCATCGCCGCCTCCTCGTAGTCCTTGGACTCGAATGCGCTCAACGCCGCTGCCAGCCTCTTCGACGGTTTACCGAGCTTCGCCGGTGCACCGCTCTGCCCCGTCTCCTCGAGACCGAAGCTCATGTCCTGCGCGTCGGCGGGCGTACCAACCCACAAGCTGACAACGAACGCGGACACCGCCCACAAGTGGATCCACTTCATAAAGTGCTCCTTGGTGTGGAAGCTTGGTTTTCCAAGTTCCCCCATGACCCCCAAAATTGGAACGAAACGAACCCCTTGTGTCTCGCCCGGGTACCATCATAGAAAGCAGCCGAAGGGGTCGTCAAGGTATAGCGCCATTGAGCTTTTGACGGGCTGACTGCAATTGGCACTGGAATCTTCCTCGCGGACCTGACAAATTCAAACAGAGGCGTCGGTTTCGCCGGCATCTCCCTTTTCTGACCCCTGACGGCGGGGGAAGTTTGGGTGCGATCTCTTATTGCCGTTATGATGTGGGTAAGCGGGGGCTTGTTGAGGGGGCGTGATGAGCGGAAAATGGCTTGAATTACTGGGGTTTGTGGCGGTCGCCGCCGTAGGGTTGGTCGGCACTGGTTGCGCCGAGAGCGCCGTGGGCGACCCATGTGTCCCGGAGCAGGTGCCCGAAGGCGGATTTCTCGCCTCCGAAACATATCTGGAGACCAGCTCGGTTCAGTGCGCAACTCGCGTCTGTCTTGTCCGAGAACTGGCTGGCGACCCAAACAATGTCGAACCGGAATGCCCAGGAGGAACCACCACCTGCGTTTCCCCGAGTGACGTCGAGCGAAGCGTCTACTGCTCGTGCCGATGCGGTGCGCCCGAAGGGAGCGGCCTCCCGACCTGCGGATGCCCCGGCGGCTTCCTCTGCGAAGAGATCTTGGAAACCGGAGGCGACGGCCTCCGCGGAAGCTACTGCGTCCGCGACCCGACCCTCGAAGTCCAGTAGAAGTGACCTCGCCCAGCGCGGCGAAGACCTAGTCGCGTCGTTGTTGAGCGAACGCGGCTTCACGATCGTCGGACGCAACGTGCGCGTCGGTCGATTGGAGCTCGACGTGATCGCGCGACGTGGATCATTGGTCGTCGTGTGTGAGGTGCGGTCGCGACGAAGCGCACGCCCGGTCTTTCCCGCCGAGACGATCCGCGGCGAAAAGCTCAACCGGGTACGGCGCGCCACCGCGTTGTGGCTGAGGCGGCAAAAGCTCGGCAGGGTGCAAGCAAGGATCGACGCCGCCGCGGTCGTGTTCGACGGCCCACGAGGGAAGCCGCGAATCGAGTACTACGAAAACGTATCGTTCCCGTACCGGTCGGTCTGACAGTGCCAGCGTCAGCGGCAGTCAAGTGTCAGTGTCAGGGCCCAGCGTCCGCGGCACTGTCTGCTGCACTGTCGTCGCTGTCGCCTTCCACGACCTTCTTCAGCCTCTCCAGCCCGTCCTCGTAGTCGGCGCCGACCCATCCATCCATCATCTTCGCAAAGTAGCCGCCGAGCAGGCCTGATGCGGTGCCGCCCAGGCCCCACGTCACCCGCGTGCCGTCTCCGCTTGGCGCGAAGGTCCAATCTGCCCTGGGTTGACCCATGTCGCCGAAGTCAAGATGCGTTTCGATTCGCTTGGGTCGTTCACTGAAGGTGATCGTCTGACTGCCATTGCCGGAGTCCTTGCTCGTCCAGGTAACCTTGGCACCGACGCCAGCCTCGGGGCCGCTGTAGCTGTTCTCGATGCTGGGGTCCTTGGCCATCCAGGGAGACCATGCGCTCCAGCTCTCGAGCGTGTTCACCTGATCGAAAACCACTTCCGGGGCGGCGTCGATCTCGATCGACCGCTCGACGCGGTATTCGTTCGGGAGAAATAGGCCGACCGCGAGAACGATGAGAACGGCCGCGACCAGCAAACCGATGATGACCTTCAGTGCGCGCATGCGAGCTCCTCGATCGCGGGGATACCGCGGTCAGACCGATTCATCAATAGCGCGCCCCCAGCCGAAGGGCTCTAGTCGACAGTGTCGCGGATCCGCTTTAGGAGGGCGCGAAGCTCCGTGATGTACTCCGACTCCACCCCTGCCGCTTCCATCTTGGCAAGGGTGTCCTCGAGCCGCGCGATCTCTTCGGATCGCTGGTCCCGCAACGACTCCACCATGTCCGCAAAGGATTGATACAGCTCTTGAAGCTCGTCGCCTTTACGAATACCCGTCGTGACCCGGAGCTTCCCTTCGCCGACCCCCTCGAACAGGCGGCGCATTCGGTACGCAGGACCGACGACGCGGTGCGTCACCAGGATTCCGGTGATTCCGAGGGCCAACGTGAGCAGAAGGACGCCGACGACGATGGCGTTTCGGATCTTGCGATCCTCCTGTTGAGCGAAGCGCTCCAAGTCCTCGGCGGTCTCGATGTCGAGGTCGGGTTGAGCTGCGATGTGCGCCGTCAGCGATTCGGTCTGCCCACGTGAAAACCGATAGGCAACGTAGCCTAGGCCGCTTGCGACCGACACCGTCACGAGCACGACCATGCTCGTGTACTTGAGCTGAAAACGCCGATCGAGGAGGTAGTTCCTCAGTTTTCGTTGTCTCTTACTGTCCATCGCGTTTCTCTCTTCCTACGCTCATCGGTCTTCGTCGGTCAAAGGCTTCCTTTCGCGTCGGCCGCCGCCAACGCCTGCGGAAGCCGGCGAAGTGCGCCGACGAACGCCCCGTGGATGGCCTGCTCTGCTGTCTCTGCGCTGTACCGGCCCGACGCGGTCGCGGCCCCGCGAAGCATCGCGCGCATGTCACGACCCGGATAGGTCAGCATGATGATCGACACCTCCGCCCTGACCCCGTTTCCTTTCGGCTTCAGGGTGACGATCGAGCTTTCGAGGTAGTAGCCGTGAAGCCTGCGTTGCGCGATCTCGCGCTTGGCGTCAGCCGGGCTCAAATCATCTGGAGCGAGCTCGACCCCCGCGAGCTCGGTCAGCTTCTCGGATAAGAAGATCCGGGCGTCGAAAAGCATCTGACGGGAAACACGCTCTGCTCGGGCACCAGGCATTCCCACCGCGACCAAATGCCTCGGCTCGCCGGGACCGCGCCGTCGCTGTCCGATCGCTTCGAGCTCAGCGACCGCTTCGGCGGCGGCCCGTCGAACCGACTTGTTACGATCCCGTGTCGTTTGTCTCAGGGTCGGCAGGGCCTCTTTCGCACCTAGTCGGCGTAACGACGAGATCGCCGAGACCCGCACCGCTGGGTGTCTGTCACGGGCGGCGCGCTCGAGCGCGGCCACCGATTTAGGGCTCGGGTCGAGCTGGCCGAGTGACAGTGCAGCCTGGGCGCGAACTCGGAAGGCATCCGAGTTGCGCAAGAGGCGGATGAGGTAGTCCGGTCGTCCGTCGGCGTGAACCGCGGTGGCGAACAGCAAGGCGATCACGACCACTGGTCGCCAACCACGCCGTACTACGAAGTGCCGCGTCAAAAGTCCCCGCCCTTCCCCAACGTTTCCAGTATCACCGCCCCCTCGACCGAGGGGCAACCGATTCCTCACGCTCAGCCGCGTTGACGGCGGAGGCCTGGCGTCTCTATATTGCGGCGGTCCCAACGACCACCGGGGGCTTACAGAGGTCGAATGGAGTCTATAGACAGCGTAGTCATCATCGTCGCAGCCGCGGCACTTGCGGCGCTCATTGCCGCGGGGATCGGCATTGGCCTTTGGCGCGGGCGAAAGCGGCCCGTCTTGCCACCCGAGCCTCCTCCGCCGCCACCGGAGGACGCCGACGGTGAGCCCGACCCGGCGACCGTTGCGCGAGCGAAGGATTCTACCCTACCTCTCGAGCTCGAAGACCTGCTCACCCGCCCGCCAGGGGCACCCGAACGCGGGGTTGCCCCACCGCCAGCCCCCCCAGCTGACCTCGGGGCCTTTCGAACCGGGTTGAAGTCGACGCGTGGGAATCTGATTTCACGCCTGGCCGGGGTTCTTCGCAAGGATCGCGAGCTCGACACCACGATCCTCGAAGAGGTCGAAGAAGTGCTGATCACGGCGGACGTCGGCGTGCACACCGCCGGCCGCGTGCTCGAAGGGCTGCGCGCCCAGATGAACGGCGGCCAACTCGCATCCGCGGACGACGCCTGGGCGGTGATTCGCGGGGAAACCAAGGACATCCTCGCATCGAGTGGTCGCGGCTTGGCGCTCGACTCGAAGCCGACGGTCATCTTGGTGGTGGGCGTCAATGGTGTTGGAAAGACCACGACGATCGGTAAGCTGGCGAGCCGTCTTCACCGCAAAGACAAAAGCGTCTTGCTGGCGGCTGGTGACACCTTTCGCGCTGCAGCCGTCACACAACTCGAAGTATGGGGTCGTCGCGTGGGCTGCGAAGTCGTCAAGGGGAAGGACCGTGCCGATCCTGGCTCGGTGATCTTCGATGCGATTCGAAAAGCCCAAGACGGCGGTGTAGACGTGGTGATAGCTGACACGGCGGGTCGATTGCACACGAAGGTGCCTCTGATGGATGAGCTCAGAAAGCTCGGTCGGACTGTCGAAAAGGCGCTTGGCCGCCCAGCTGACCACGTGCTGCTCGTGCTGGACGCCACGACTGGCCAAAACGCCATTCAACAAGCCCAACTCTTCAAGGACGCGCTTCCTTTGAGCGGCATCGTGCTGACCAAGCTCGATGGCACGGCGAAGGGAGGCGTAATTCTCGGGATCGTCGATCAGCATCAGGTCCCGATCGAGTTCATCGGGGTTGGAGAGCGGGTCGAAGATCTGAAACCGTTCGACGCTGAGGCCTTCGTTCAGGCGCTATTCGAGTCGCCCGAGGCTCTGGAGCCCGCCGAAGAGGCGCAAAACGCTGGCTAACCCGCCGGGACGACGTCGAAATCTGTCGAAAATAGCTACCGGATTTGGTGGTGCGATATTCGCCATGGTATAGTCTTGTCGTCCGAACGGAAACGGACACTTGTCATGTGATTTCAGCGAGTTGTCACCGGTGGGGGACCGGGACACTCCAGGGGAAGGCCGGCGGCCAATGCGAGAATTTGGGGGGATCACGCTACTGTTGGCGGCGCTTTGCGCAGCGCTGCCCACATCGGTGGGAGCCCAGATGGAGTTCTCCCTCGACGAAGTCGAGGACGAAGGACCAAACCGAGCGGCGCAGAAGAAGGTCGGCAAGGACGCCAAGGAAGAAGGCGACCTGATCGAGCAGCTGGCCGCCGAAAAGGAAGTCGAAGGCCCAGAAGAGCCCGTGCCGGCGCGCGAAGAGACCGTCGAAGAGATCTATGCCGTGCAGCAGATCTACGCACTCCGCCTCAAGCGATTCGAGATCGCCCCCTCGGCCGCATTCACGGTCAACGACAAGTACTTGCGGCACCCAGGGTTCGGCGTGGCCGCGAACTACTGGTTCACCAACGTGCTGGCGATCGGGGTCAACTTCATTTGGTATGACTGGGGTAATCCGCTCGAGCGCGGCACCACGCTGGTCGAACAGATTCAGCGCTCATTCCGGTTGGGCGTGCCGATCAACGAGTGGCAGTTTGGGCTCTGGGCCAACTTCACCTACGTGCCCTTCTACGGGAAGTTCTCCATGTTCAGGAAGTTCCTCTTCCAGTGGGACTCCTATCTTATCGGCGGCGTGGGTGTCATGCGCACCAAGCCGATTCCGGTGTTCGACCCGGAAATTCGCGAGTTCAACTGGGACATGCAGGTATCGTTCAACGTCGGCATCGGCCTACGAATCTTTTTGACGCGCTACCTGACGTTCTTCACCGAGTTCCGCGACTACATGTTCCTCGAAAAGTTCGAGAACGTGAATGTCGATCCGGCAAATCGCGACGACCCTTCGACTTGGCTCGCAGGGAGCTCGACCTTCTTCAACAACCTGACGGTGCAGTTCGGCTTCACCCTGTTCCTACCGATTAAGTTCGAATACCGGTTACCGAAATGATGAATCTCGCACGCAAAACGCTTTCGCGAATCGGCATTACGGTGGCGGTCGCTTCCTGCCTACTGGTCGGCGACGGCCTGTGGTCGGGAACCCACTCGGCTAGCGCACAGGAAGTTCACGTCACCGGTCCGCTGGCGGACAAGCCAGCCGTCATGAAGCTTCGACTTTGGCGTAAGAACAGGCTTCAGCTCGAGCCGTTTTTCGCGTTCACGGTCGGAGACGACTATTCGCGCGCGCTGATCTTCGGCGGGGAGGTCCGCTTCAGTTTCTTGGATTGGCTAGGCATCGGCGGCTGGGGTGGCGGGTCATTCGTCAATCTAAACACCGACCTCACCCGGCAAGTGCGGGACAAAGGGGTCACCACAAACCGCAACCGCTTGAGCCTCCCGAGCCGGGAGAACTTTCCTGATCAGGTTGGTCGGATGAATTGGATGGCCGGTGCGGACGTCCATTTCACGCCCTTTCGAGGCAAGCTCGCGATGTTCCAGAAGGTCTTCTTCGATGCAGACCTGGACTTCTTCGTCGGGGCGGCATTCGTGGGGATCACCGAGCGATCGGACACCAGCATCCAGGTCGCGCCAGATGGCACACAGCTCTGCGATCCACCGGCAATGGACACTGGGTGCCTCGGGAGCCAACTGGCGCGCTCCAAGCGAGTCGCGATCGCGCCGTCGTTCGGCGTGGCCTTTCAAGCCTACTTCAAGGAGTTCATGGGGATCGCTATCCGGTGGCGGGCCTTTCCCTTCAAATGGAACACGGGCGGTACCGACGAAGCGGGCCCAGACGGCGGCTTCCCCGACGGCCAAATCAACAGCTCCGATCGCCAGAGGCAGTTCAACCAGATGATCAACATCGGCTTCATCTTCGTCCTGCCCCCGAAGATTAAGACGACGGACTAGTCGCTGACACCCCGTCGAGACGAAGTCACTTTGCGGGGTGAGGCTGCCCCGCACCTTGTCACTGTCTCTTTCGGACCTCGCCCTTTTTCCCGAGCGAGTATCCCGTCGGCAGCTTCTTCAGCACCTCGTCCTTCGACTCGGTGATCCTCCAATCTCGCTCGACGAATCCGTCTAGGATCATCATCCTCACGCGGACACTCTCTTCAGCGAGGAGCGCTTCGTTCAGGGCCTCAATGGCTTCCTCGGCTTCAGGTTGCGCGAAGATCGCGCAGACGGCGTGGAAGCGCGCCGTCTCATTCATGTCCCTGAGAAACCGGGTCACCGCCCCAACGATTCGAGGGTCATTGCGCTCCTCGAGGCTCGCAATGACGTCGATCTTTTTTTGTGGATCGCGCTCGTACTCGGTGTCCATCTTCGAGAGGAGCTCGATGAGCGTCGCTGTGACCTCTTCCTCTGTTTGAAGCTCTCTGAGGATCTTGAGCGGCCACGCGAGGGTGTCGGCGGCCTCGAGGAAGTCGCGGACCGGACCTATCGCCGCATCACCGTTCTGCACAATCCCCTGAAAGGCGGCGTTCTTCTCCTCGCCGTCGGTGATGCTTGGGTCCACCCGAACCGTAAAGCGAGTCAGAAGCGCTCGGAGGGCCTCCTCGGAGCCGTCGGCGGCGAGGACCTGGATGGATTCCCAGCGCTCGTGCTGCTGAGCCCGCTTGTTGGCGACGCGGGCAACGTGCTTTGTGATCCCGCCACCACCGCCCTTGAAGACATCGAACAACCCCATGACGCGACAAGGCGTAGGCCGAACGGACGGCTGGCGCAACGAGATGCGTCCCTCGATCGCAGAAGCCCCGGGTCAGTGGATAACCACCGGCTTGAGACTCACCTGCCCGCCGATGGTCTCGACCTTGAAGCGCACCATCCGCGCCCCGTGCTTCTTGAGGAGATGCTCGGCGTTGCCCCGAATCCGTTCGATAAAGCGGTCCTCGGGAATGTTCGAGACGTCTTCCCCGACCGATTGCTTCGCAGCGATGTAGTCCTGGAAGAGCTGCGCGTAGTACTGACCTTCGGGTTGCGCGGCGAGCGCTTCCGCTTCGGGATCGTCGTCTTGTACCGGCCCGCTGACGGAGCTCGTCGCGGGGAGCTCCTGGCCAGTGGTGATCGCGTCCCAGCCGCCGCTGCTCGTCACGGCCCGGCCTTCTTCGTCTTCCTCTGCCACCCCCATGAATAGATTGATCAGCTGGTTCACGCGATACGACAGGCCACCGAGCTCGGCCGTCTCGATCTCGAGCCGGACGTCACCGCGCCCGTTGATGACTGCCAAGATGTCGTCCTCCATCCGTTCGATGGGCTCCATGATGTTGTTGGCCACGATGAACCCATAAATCGTCACCCCGATGAGCCCGAGCAAGGTCAGCCAGAGGATCATCGTGGCCACGCCTGCGAGCTCCGTGGTCTTGCCGTGATGGGCAAGGATCACGTAGCCCGCTTCTACACCAGACACGTCGGGCAAAGATGCGGTCACGCCGACGTAGTCGTCACCTCGCAACGTCGTCTTCCAAGGGGCCGTGCGTTTCCCCTGAAGTGCTGTCTTAGTGCCTTTGTCGAGGGGGACCGAGTATAGCGCCTCCTGCAGCGCATCGCGCACGCCGACGGAGGTCGAGGTGCTGTAGATTTTGTCGGAGGTGATGAAGAGCAGGTCGTGCCCTATCAGCTTACCCTCGCGCTGCGCAAATCCGTTCGAAAGATCGTAACCGACCAGCAGCGTTCCGACGATGCCGCCCTCGTCGTTTCGAACCGCAGCGAGGGCGACCTGGACGAGCTTGTCCTGATCGAGCCAGATTCCGTAGCGTGCGGCCCCGCTCGCGAGGACCTGCCGAACGACGGGAACGGCGTTGAGGAGCGACTGACCGACCATGCGATTCGGATCGGTGTCCCGCGCAATAACCCGACCGGTTTCGTCGATGACCGCCACGATGTGAGGGCGCCCGCGACGCCCACGGGCCGGATCTTGGAACCACTTGGAAACCGCCTGGGCCGCGGAGAATGCACGGCCGCGTCGCTTCTGTTCGCCGGAAGCCGTGAAGACATATCGAACCTGAGTGCTCGACGCGCGGTCCGAAACCCCTTCGACGAGTCTGGCTCCATCAGCCCGCCAGGACCGCTCGAACAACTCGGAATCCTCGTCGATCCGCCCTTCGAGAGCCCTCGAGAGCCCGGTTTGAAGCTGGGTTCGCACCACCAAGTACGACCCCAACCCGACGAGCAGCACCACGATGATGTTGCCCGCAATAAGCTTCAGGCGCATGCCGCGTCTCTCATCAGGATGAGCCCCCCAGGGCCAATTCCCCCGTTGATCAGGGGATTTGCACCGACCGAGCCCGGATTATCACCGCGTCGTCGAGGGCGTCAAGCGCGCGGCGCACCAAACTTCAAAGTGAAGCGATATTTGCGATCCAGCGCTCCGTGCTGACTGCCGAATTCCTAACGTGATTGGGGGTCGGGGAAGTGGCGCAGGTGCCAGAGGGCGGTATCCTTCGCTGACGGCGATGCCGAAGGCGTGGAGCATGGTTTGTGACTGCCCTGAGCTGGCGGTCGATGTGGCGCGCGACGCCGAACGAATCGGTTTATCGGTCGAGGCGATCGTGGCGGACAAGCCTGCGGAAACGGCGATCGTGACGGTATCTGCGGGCGAGCCTACAGCGCTCGCGCTCGAACGCGGGATCACGGCCGATCAAGGCGTCCAGCTCGCCGAGGCGATGAGGGCCCGCGAAGCGACGGTTCCCCTCGCGATCATGGGCCCGCAACCGCTCGGCCTCTTGCACGACCTCGGGCTGCCGGCGGTCCACGAGACCGGCCCAATGGTGGCGATTGCCGGGCTCCTCGAGCTTCCGACGGAGCACCCCTGGGCGGCGACGACCAAAGAGCTCCCCTCGGCGGACCGGATTCGGCTAGGCGATAGCGTCAGCCACCCCGCCGAAGGCCGGTTCGTCCGGATCGACGATGGGCTCATCGCGCACGTAAACCATGCGGGCGCCAGTTGTCCAATCGGTACCCCGCGAGACGTGGCGGCAGCGCTTCGAGCGTTGCGAGCCTCCCACGGAGCATCGCGACCGAAGGTGCCAGTGGTGCAAGGGGTCGAAGCCGACGCGGTGCTCGATACGATCTTGGGTCCCAAGCGCGCGCTTTCCGACCCCGCGAGTAAAGCAGCCCTCGGTCCCTACGACGTGCCCCTGCCTCTCGAAGAGCTGTGTGCGACGCCCTCGAGAGCCGCATCCGAAGCATCACGGATCGGGTTTCCGGCACGGGTCGCGCTTGCATCACCGGATCTCCGACTTTGGGATCACCCCGACCTCTCCGCCGAAGTGTTCTCAGCCGCACAGGCGCGAGAAGCGTATCGACAGATCCTGGCGCTAGCCAAGAGCCGCTCCAAAAACGCGCGGCTCCTCGGGGTCACCGTGAGCGAGTCGACGATGGCGCGGACCTTGTTACGCGTCCGGATGGAACCGCTACCGAGCGGTCCCGTGCTCGCTGAGATCGGCTTTGCGGACCCCCATGGTCGGGCTTCGGGAGACAACACACAAACTGTCTTGCCGGCCACGGCGCGGGCGCTCGAACGGGTCCTGCTCAGGCTCCGTGGCAGCTCTCTCTTGCTCGAGGGCAGTGCTCAGGAACGAAAGCAAGCGGTGAGCGCGATCGGCGACGTGCTGATGCGACTGGCCGCATTCGTGCACCAATGGCGGGATCAAATCGAAGCCGTGGAGGTCAACCCGCTCGCGATCCTCGTCGGAGGCGAGCTCGAAGTGCGTCAGGCGTGCGTCACCGTAGGCGACGCATTCAGCCGTTCCCTCCACGCCGGTTAGAAAGCGACAGCGTCAAGACCGGATCAACTCGGCCGACGAAGCCCCATCGGTGGCGGCCCGGCTCGGGTCACCGGTTGACGCAGAGTGAGCACACTGACGCTTTCACTGTTACCGGTCGGAGGATAGGTAGCGGCCGGTGGCGGAGTCCGGGGAGGCGGCGATGACGGCGGGAGGGCCCGAGGCGACGATGCGCCCGCCAGACGGGCCTGAGCCGGGGCCGAGGTCGAGGATGAAGTCGGCATTTCGGATCACGTCGAGTTGGTGTTCTACCGCGATCACGGTGTGCCCATCCTCCACGAGTTGCTGCAGAACGGAAACCAGTTGTTCGACATCGACGAAGTGCAGACCACGGGTAGGCTCATCGAAGATGTAGAGAGTCGGGTTTCGCGCGGGCTGGGCGAGGTCTCGGGCGAGCTTGACCCGCTGTGCTTCACCACCGCTCAGCGTGGTCGATCTGCGCCCAAGCTCGAGGTAACCGAGGCCCACCCGCAACAAGGCGTCGAGCCGGGACCGGATCGCGGGGACGGCTTCGAAGAGCGTGCGTGCCTCTTCGACAGACAAAGCCAGCACCTCGGCGATGTTGAGGCCGCGATAACGAATCTGAAGGGTTTCGTCGTTGTAGCGGCGACCGCTACAGAGCTCGCATTCGACTTCGGCGTCTGGCAGCAGCTGCATTTCGATCCGCTGCACGCCCTCGCCTTTACATGCTGCGCAGCGCCCTCCCTTGGTGTTGAAGCTGAAGCGACCGGCGCGATAGCCGCGCGCACGGGCTTCGGGAAGCCCTGCAAACAGGTCGCGGAGCGGCGAGAGGACCCCCAGATAGGTCGCCGGGTTCGAGCGCGCGCTTCTACCGATCGGCGTCGCGTCGACGTACGACACGCGCGCAAGGCTAAGCCCCCCTTCGAGCACTACGCCAGGCGGGACCTCTGCCAATAATCCCAACTTCTCCCGAACGGCCGGAAGCAACGCGTCGACCACGAGTGTGCTTTTTCCACTTCCGCTCACTCCCGTCACGCAACACAGGGTGCGAAGCGGGAACTCGGCGCGTAGCCCCCGGAGGTTGTGTAGCTCATCGACGCGAATGTCGATCGTCCCGGACGATGTCGCGCGGGGCCGCTCTGGGGTGGGAACCTGACGGCGTCCGGAAAGATAAGCGCCGGTGAGCGAGGCGTCGTCGGCCATCACTGCATCGACGTCGCCCTCGGCCACGACCTCACCTCCTCGCTCCCCCGCGCCAGGTCCCATTTCGACGAGGTGATCCGCGGCGCGAGTGGTCTGTCGGTCGTGCTCGACCACGACGAGGGTGTTCCCGTTGTCTCTGAGCTCGCGGATAGTCGAGAGAAGCCGTTCAGCGTCGGCCGAATGAAGACCCGCCGTCGGCTCGTCGAGCACGTACAGCACCCCGGAGAGACGAGCACCGAGCTGAGTGGCGAGATGCACCCGCTGGGCCTCTCCAGCCGACAGCGAGCTCGCGCCGCGATCGAGGCTTAAATAGTCGAGCCCGACCCGCTCGAGGAAGGAAACGCGGTCTATGATCGATTGCACCAGCGGCCGTGCCGCCGGTTCCAGCGAAGCAGGCCAGGTGAGCTCCTGCACCCACCTTCGAAGACGAAGGATGTCGAACGCGCTGGCACGATCGATCGTCAGCTCGCCAACGCGGACCGAGCGGGCGTTTGGATTGAGGCGGGACCCCTGACATGCAGTACACGTCTCCATGCGCGCAAACTGCCCGAGCTCGTCGTCGAGAAACTCGAGCACCCGCTCTTCGTCACCGCCTTCGGCTAGCTTTCGACGCGCGTACTCCCGAGCGCGTCGCTCGAGCCCCGGCAACACGCCCTCGAAGCCCGCACCCCCCTCTAGAGCGATACGTCTTTGCTTCTTCGGTAGCTCTTCGAGGGGAGCGTCGAGGTCGACGCCGGCTCTCGCCACCTTCTCGAGCATCGAACGGTGGTACGCGAGCCCGGCTTTGCCCCAGGCAGCGACTGCGCCGCCACGCATCGATCGCCTGGGATCTGGAATCGCCAGCTCTTCTTTGAACACCCGGGTTCGCCCCAAACCGTCGCAGCTCGGGCACGCACCAAGCGGCGTGTTGAACGAAAAGAGACGGGGGGTGACCTTTGGAATCGACGCGTGCCCCTCGAAGCACGCATAGCGCTCGGAGTATCGGCGCCGGTGGCCCCCGTGTTCCCGGACGACCGCAAACCCATCACTCATCTGGTAGGCGAGCTCGACCGCTTCGGCGAGGCGCGAGTCGATCGCGTCTCGAACCGACAGCCGGTCGATCACCACGTCCACCGCGGCGCCCTCGGGCAGCTTCGACAGGTCTTCGAGGTCGACCGCCGCATCGTCTACGCGCAGGCGGACAAAGCCTTTCGCCCGAAGGTTGTTCAATACTAGCTCCGGAGCGCCCTCCCCGGCACGGACGACCGGAGCCAAAACCGAAAACGGGGTTCCCTCCGGGAGGCGTAACGTCTCCTGCGCGACTTGGGTGCTCGAGTGCGCCATCAGTCGCTCGCCGCACTCCGGGCAATGGACCTCGCCGAGGGTCGCAAACAGAACCCGCAGGTAATCGGCGATCTCCGTCAGGGTGCCGACAGTGGAGCGGGGGCTGCGCGAGGGAGCCCGCTCCCGGACCGCGATCGCCGGGCAGAGCCCCTCGATCACGTCGACGTTCGGACGCGGAAGCTTTGTCAAGATTCGTCGCGCATGTCCGCTCAATGACTCGACATATCGGCGCTGCCCTTCGGCGTAAAGGGTGTCGAATACCAGGCTCGACTTGCCGCTTCCGCTGGGCCCAGTGACCACCGTGAGTCGGCCCCGCGGCAGGTTGACGTTCACGTTCTTGAGGTTGTGCTCGCGAGCGCCGCGGATGACGATGTCCGCGCTCATTCAGGGGTCCCACCCGTGAGGCGCTGCGCCGCGCGGATGGCGGCGATCATTCCACTCTCGGAAGCGGTCCCCGAGGCCGCCGCATCGTAGGCGACCCCGTGATCGACGCTCGTCCTGACGAACGGAAGCCCCCAGGTGACATTCACCGCTTGACCCCAATCGAGCAGCTTCGACGGGATCGTGGCTTGGTCGTGAAACATCGCGATGACGCCCTGGGCACGACCATCGGCTGCATAGCGGAACGCCGCCTCGGCCGGGGTTGGCCCACGGAGCTCCACCTCGCCCCCCGAGAACCGCGGTTCGTCGCGAAGGTCATCGAGCGCGGGGCCGATGATGGCCTCCTCTTCGGTCCCTAGGAGTCCACCCTCGCCCGCGTGTGGATTCAGCCCGGAGACCTCGATGCAAAGGGGCCGCTCATCGGGAAGCCACCGCATCAATGCATCGGTGAGATGATGTACGGTGCGCTTGATGTGCTCGACAGTGATCGTCGATGGCACGCGCTTGATCGGCCAGTGCGTGGCCACCAGCGCCACTTTGAGCCGCGGCCCAAGAAACATCATCGTCACCCGCTCGACGTGGACACCGGCTCGTCGGGCAAGGTGCTCGGTCTGACCGCGAAACGAAACCCCCGAAAGGTACACCGCTTCTTTGCTCACCGGCCCGGTCACCAGCGCCCGAGTGTGCCCGGCGATGGTTGCGTCGCATGCCGCGTCGAGGGCGTTGCATTGGACGGTGCCACCGTCGATCGTGGCGGCTCTCGCCTGCACCATCGCCAACGGCCAATCCGCAACGTGAACCAAACCGACTTCTCCTGGCGCTAGAGTCGCGGCATCGGCCGATTCGATGCGCTTCACCGACTCCACCCCCAGCGTTCGAAGCGCCTCCTCCATCCAGGCCGCATCGCCGTAGACCACGGCGCGGTCGGCGCCGATACACTGGGCCAGTGCCGCCGCCGTCACCACAGGGCCGACGCCTGCCGGATCTCCTGTCGAAATCGCGAGCGGTGGAAGCATCACGGTTCCTTCATTTTGTATCCGACCCCGCGAACGGTCTCGAGGTTGCTGACCGATAGACCGAGCTTCATGCGCAAACGCCGAACGTGGATGTCCACGGTTCGACTGCTTCCATAGTAGTCGACTCCCCACACGCGCTCGAGGAGCTGCCGCCTGGAAAAAACGCGTCCGCGGTTCTGGCAGAGAAAGCTGAGGAGGGCGAACTCTTGATGGGTGAGCTGACGTGGACGTCCATCGATGCTTACTTCGTGGGCCGCCAAGTCGATGTACAGCGGGCCCATCTTGATGCGCTCCTGCTGGGCGAACTCGCTGCGGCTCCAGTCGACTCGCCGAATCCGCATGTAGAGCTCGGCCGGGACGTAGGGCATGAGGACGAAATCGTCGAAGCCGTCGCCGACGTCGAGGCGAGAAAGGGCGTTCAGGGTGACACCGATGATGACAGGAACTTCTTGCAGTGGACTCGCACCCCGGACGCGGACCAAGGCGGCACGACCCGCGTCAGCCTCATCTCCGGCCTCGATCAGAACGGCCGCGGGCGGGTTCTTCGCCAGCTCCTCTTCATCGAGGCGGTCCCAGAGCGTCGCGGTTTGGACCTCGCAGCCGAGCTCATGAAGGCACGCAACAGCGCTTTCCTCGCGGTCTTCGATGCCCTCTCGACCTACGACGAGGATCCACATCGGGGATTCCTACACCTCGGCTGCTCGGGGCGCCAGCCGGAGCGCGACTTCGAGGCCGATCCCCGCTATTATGTCGCCGACGTTTGCACGGGAACAAGTGGCGACGAAGCACTGGAAAGTCTTGATCAGCCGACTCGGCACGTCGGACTCGTTGTACGAAGGTACGGTCGACGCGCCGACGTGGCCTACTGCACTTCAGGCGACTCGCAGTGCCATCGGCGAGGACGGCGGCGTGCCCGACGGAGCCAGCTGCAACGTCAGCCCGGACGGTGTCGTCACCATTCACGATTCCCGCGCGCAGCGTCGCTATCTGCTCGCGCCCGCGCAGACGCCGAAAGCGCCGCCTGGCACCAAGCGGCCGGCTCCGAGCCTGCCGAAAGTCGAGGCGACCGCCTCTGCGCAAGCTCGACGGGCCGCGTTGATCCATCCGACCCCGGCTCGTAATCCAGCTCCGCCGAGTGTCTCGCCCGGCGCCGGATTCGCGAACGTGCCGAGGCCAAGCGGCCCACCTCCCACTGCGATCGAAAATAAGCTCATCCTGCTGGCAACACGGGAGGAGCAGCCCACCGGGTCGAGCCCGCTTCATTTTCGCGAACGAATGTACGCCGTACCTCTTCCCATCGAGGCGGGGACGGCCGAGAAGCTGGCGACCAAGTTGCTCCGCGAAGCCCAAGATGAGCTTCGGGAACAGCGCGGCGCGAAGTTCGTTCGAATCGAGTTGTTCGATCACGTTTGGCGATCACGCCCTGACCGGCCGGCGGTGGTCCGCGTCGAATGGAAGGACTGGAACAAAGGCATCGACATCGAGTTCCCACTGCAGGACGATACGAGGGAGGAACCAAGGGTCAGCAGCGTGCCCCCTCCTGCGACCGAAGACCGTCTTTCGGTCGCCTTCGAAGCCTGCCAGGACCTACTCTTCTTGAAGAACCGCGCCGAGGCGTTGGAGTTCGGGGTGCACCTGCTCGAGGAGCTCGTTCCGTCAGAAGCGACAGCGGCGTTTCTTCTCGACATCAACACGGACGAGTTTCGGGTGGTCGCTGCGCGCGGAACGGGGGCGCGCGCGCGCCAAGGCAAAGGCTTCCCGTCCTCGGCCGGGCTACTTGGCGCCGCAAGCGGGCTCGCCGACCATGCGGTCTTGGTCCTCGCGCATGCGCAGAAGGACCCCCGCTTCCGCGAAGACGTGGACGGCATTCCCGGCCTCGACGTTCGGGCACTCCTGTACCGGCCGCTAATTCACAAAGGTCGACTGTTTGGTCTGCTTCAACTGGCAAACGGCGTTGGCCGCGGCATGTTCAGCGAGGCCGACTGTGAGGTGGTCGACTACGTGACACAGCAGCTCAGCGCATTCGTCGCAAGAGGCGCCGCGCCGAGAGCCGCTGGCTAGTCACGTGGGGATTCGGCCAGTAATGCCTCGACGCGCGCCTCGAGCGTGCCAGCGTCGCTCTTTCGAAATCCTTCGTGGACGTGGCGGATCTTGCCGTCGCGGCCGATGAAGTACGACGACGGCATGGTTGAAGGCTCGTACCGTGAGGCGACCTGAAGCTTCTTGTCGCGGACCTGACGGAAGGTCACGGGTGTGGCCTTGAGGAAGTTGTTCATCTTCTTGTCACTGTTGTCGATGTTGACTCCGACGATTACGAGCCCCTTGGACGCGTACTTCTTGTGAAGCGCCTCGAGCACCGGTATTTCCTGCTTGCAGGGACCACACCAGGACGCCCAAAAGTCGATCAGGACGACCTTGCCCTTGAGCTTTCCGAGGTCGACCTCCTTGCCGGTCCGATCCGGGAGGTTGATCGGCGGAGGTGTGTCACCGGGCGTGAGGGCGTGTGCGGTGGCAGTCACGCATACGATGACGAGCAAACCGAGACTGCACGCACTACTGGTCGAGCTCTTCATGTATATACTCGGCTAGCTGCTCCGGCGGGAATACGAACCGCCGGTCGTTCACATAGATCGAAGGGGTCGAATCGACGCCGATTTTCTTGCCCTCGGCGCGATCGGCTTCGATCTTGGTCTCGACCTCTTTCGACTTCAAATCCACCCGAAAGCGCTCGAGGTCGAGCCCGAGCTCCTTGGCGTAGTTCTCGAAGTTAGCCGTCTCTAGTTTGGCCTGGTTCTTGAAAATCAAGTCGTGCATCTCCCAAAACTTCCCCTGCCGATCAGCCGCGATCGCTGCCTTGGCGGCTTCCCTCGCCTTGGGATGCCCAGGGAGCGGATACTGCTTGAAGACGAGCTTCACCTTGCCGTTCGAGTCGTCGACGATCTTCTTCAGGTAGGGAGCGGCCAGGCGGCAGTGCGGGCACTGGAAATCACTGAACTCGTAGATCGTGACCGGCGCCATCGGAGAGCCCCGAAGCGGAGAACCCTTGTGGCTCAGCTTCACCTTGGTGTCGGCGTCGTACCGAACCCGATAGATCTCCCGAATCTCGTCGCGAGAGTAGCCCTCGTCGACGAGCCGTGCGACGTAGCGAGCTGCCGGTACGCATCGCTTACACTTGCGGTTCTCCGCGACACATCGAGCGACGCTGACGGGATCGCCGCAGGGTGACAGGAGCTCGTTCACCATGTCGACCCAGATGCTCCGCGAGAAGTCGTCGAGCGCGCTCACGTCGACTTGGGGCAGACTCTCGATCGGCCCTTTCGACTCCCCGGGCGCGGCCTCATCGACGGCCGACCCCTCGCTCTTGGAGTCGCTATCCGCCTCGGAGGAGCGCTCGCAGCCAAGGGCCGCGAGGGCCATGAAGACGCACAATGCCGACCAGCGCATGGGAGAGCCGAGCTTAGCAGAGTTTCTTTGCAACGCCGTGGCGAACCCAGGAGCCTCAGGACTCGCTGTAGGTGATGAGCTGAGCCCGAACGATATCCTCGTTGATTCCCGTTCGAATGTATTCCTTCAGGCAATCGGCAATCGTCACCATGAGGTCATCCATTCCCTTGTCTTCGATGAGCCTCGACAGGAGGGCCCGGGACTCGCGGCTGTCCTCGTCTCGCAGAAACTTTCGAACCTCGTCGATGGTAATTCCACCTTGGAAGTCAATGTAAGCGTTTTCCATGAGGTAACGCGCCAACTCGTTCACATGACCCTCCGTGTCGCCTGATTTCGTCATCTATTAGACACCCGAAAGCCCAAACGGCAAGTGATAAAGGCCTTCACCTAGGCATCGAGCCGCTTTTCTCGGCGGGCGGGTCATGTAATCGTCCGGACGGTGAAGGCCCGAACCCATCTCAACGCAGATCAGAGCCTGTGTGGCTCGCCTCTCGACTTCGGCGATGGGAGGGCTTCGGTGGCCCTCGACACTACGGACCGAATGGCGGTGGACGAGCAAGGGCTCGTCCACGGAGGTTTCGTGTTTGGCGTGGCCGACTACGCCGCCATGCTCGCCGTCAACGACCCAAACGTCGTGCTAGCGGGCGCGCAGAGCCGGTTTCTCAAACCAGTAAGACGTGGCGAGCGCGCGATCGCGCATGCTCGCACCGTGGCGACCGAGGGACGGAAGCACGAAGTCGCCGTGGAAGTCAGCGTCGGGTCCACCAGAGTTTTCGAAGGGATGTTTACGTGTTTCGTGCTCGCGCACCACGTGCTCGAGGGAACGGGGAGCGAGTGATGACACAGGACGGCGGCTCCATCATCGGAAAGACACTTGCGGCGCGCGGGGTGAAGCAGCTCTTCACCCTCTGCGGCGGACACATTTCCCCGATCCTAATCGGAGCCAAGGCAAGCGGGATCGACGTGGTCGACGTGCGAGACGAAGTCAGTGCCGTATTCGCCGCCGACGCCGTGGCACGCATGACGGGTATCCCTGGCGTTGCTGCCGTGACCGCTGGCCCCGGTGTCACGAACACCGTCACGGCAGTGAAGAACGCGCAACTCGCTCAGTCGCCGCTCTTGATCTTCGGTGGCGCCGCAGCCACCCTGCTCAAGGGGCGCGGGGCCCTGCAGGACATCGACCAGATCTCGCTGATGGAGTCGATCACAAAATGGGCGGTGTCTCTGAAGACGGTCAACAGCATAGGTCCGACCGTCGAGAAAGCCCTCGACCTCGCGCAGGACGGCGTGCCGGGGCCCGTCTTCATCGAGGTCCCGATCGATCTCCTCTACGCCGAGGACCTCGTGCGCGACATGTTCATGAAGGAAAGCGGCGTCAAGGACGCCAAGAACCTCGGATCGAAGGCGCTCGAGCTCTACATGCGCGGCCACCTGTACCGCCAGTTCCATCAACCCCACGTGAGCATCGTGCCGCCGATCCGAGAGTCTCTGCCGCCTAAGCCGAACCTCCGGGGCCCCCACGTCGACAAAGTAGCGTCGCTGCTCCGAGACGCCCAACGGCCAGCGCTCATCATCGGGAGTCAGGCGCTGGTCAACTGTCACGACCCCGAACCGCTAGCCGACGCCGTGCGGGCGCTCGGAATGCCGACGTGGCTGGGCGGAACCGCGCGCGGGTTGCTGGGGAGGCGCAGCGAGATTCAGTTTCGCCACAAGCGAGGCGCCGCGCTCAAAGAGGCGGACTTGGTCATCGTCGCCGGCTTTCCGTTCGACTTTCGACTCGGCTACGGCCGAAGCATCTCGAGCCGGGCGACACTCGTGGCCGCAAACCTCAGCACTACCGAGATGAGAAAGAACCGCCGTCCCGAAATCCCCGTTCACATGCACGCCGGTGAGTTCCTGCGATCGCTGGCCGGCAGCGTCGGCGACGGCCTCGGCCCCTGGACCGAGTGGTTCGAAACTCTGCGCGCCCGAGAGGCCCAGCGAGACGGGGAAATCCAAAGCCAGGCCAAGGCCCCCTCCGAGCTCGTCAATCCTCTCGAGCTGTTTCTCAAACTGGAAGAAAAAATGAACGATGACGCCGTTCTCGTCGTCGACGGTGGGGATTTCGTAGCGACCGCGGCGTACATCCTGAGGCCGCGTAAACCACTTTCCTGGCTCGACCCCGGCGTGTTCGGAACTTTGGGTGTCGGGGGCGGCTTTGCCATAGGAGCGTCGAAGGTGCGTCCGGGCAAGGAGGTTTGGTTGATCTATGGAGATGGCTCCTGCGCCTATAGCCTCGCCGAGATCGACACGTACGTGCGACACGGGCTTGCCCCCATTGCAGTCATCGGCACCGATGGGTCCTGGGCACAAATTGCTCGCGAGCAGGTGCCACTGCTCGGCGATGATGTCGGCACGGTCCTTCGGCGGACGGCTTACCACGATGCTGCCCAAGGATACGGCGCAGTGGGTTTGCTGCTCGACGACCCTTCGAAGATTGACGACACGCTCGACCGAGCGAAGGAGCTTGCAGCGTCCGGGAAGCCGGTCGTCATCAATGTGCACATCGGGAGCTCGGAGTTTCGTAAGGGCTCTATTTCCATGTAATGGCCTCCTGGGTCCAGAAGCGTCGGGCGCGACGACGCCTGCAAGAAGCCGTGGGCCTCTGGTACCATCCGCAGTACAAGGCTGCCGCGCTCGCCGAGAGCGCGCGTGTGCCTGGAATCGAGGTCGCCCGAGGAGAGAGAATTCTCGGCGTGCTCGCTAGCGAGGACCTGATTCGCCCCAAACAAGTGCGACCGGCGCCGCTGGCCAAGCTCACGAGCCTCGCCATGGTCCATTCCGACGGGTATCTCGATAGGACGGCAAGGCCGGAGTACCTGGGCCAGATTTTCGGCCTCGAGCCGGCGCTCGTCGATGTCGACCCCATCCTGATCGCGCAGCGGCGCCAGGTTGGTGGGACCGTCGATGCCGCGCGATGGGCCGCTCACGGGCAAGGCCGTGTGGCGTTCAACATCGGAGGTGGTTTTCATCATGCCGAGCCCGAGCAAGGCAGCGGCTTTTGCGTCTACAACGACATCGCCGTCGCCATCGCCTTGTTGCGCTCGGAGGGCTTCAATGAGGCGATCGCGATCATCGACCTCGACTACCATCAAGGGAACGGCAACATCGTCACCTTCGAGGAGGACGAGACCGTCTTCACTTACTCGATCCACGGCTCGGTATGGAGCCACGTCGAGGCAGCCGCCGACCAGCAGTTCTTGCTGCCGTCAAACACCGATGACGCCGCGTACCTCGCCAAGCTCGACGAGACGTTGCCAGCCGCGCTCGACGCCCATGCGCCTCGGCTATCGTTCTACATCGCTGGTAACGACGTGCTTCGAGAGGATCGCCTAGGCGAGTTCGCCATGACGCGAGAGGGAGTCCTCGAGCGAGATCGCCGGGTCATCGACCTGGCCCAGGCTCGGGGGTGCAATGTCGTGGTGACGCTCGGCGGCGGCTACAGCGAGGAAGCCTGGCTTTCGTCGAAAGACTTCATCCGGTGGCTTCTCACCGACGACACCCAGATCTCCGTGGAGCCCGAAGTGAACCTGTTCGAACAATACGAGGAAATCGCGCGCGAGCTAGACCCCTACGAGCTCCAGCGTCCGAGCGGCGACTGGCAGATCACCGAAGCCGACTTGCTCGGCGACCTCGAGGGACCGCGCTACAAGGCGACCCGGATCCTCGACTACTACTCGAAGCACGGCCTCGAGTTCGCGCTGGAGAAGTACGGTCTGATGAGCGAGGTGCGCGAACGGGGATTCGCGGAGCCGCGACTCACGGTCGACCCCACCGATCCCGAGCGGCAGCACATCACCCTTCACGCCAAGAAGAACGGCCAGGACTGGCTGCTGGTCGACCTCGTCATTCGTCGGATCCGCGTGGCGGCACCCGAGGGGCTCACCCCTCCTGATGATCTCGGGTTTCTCTCAATCGAGTGGATGATGCTCCAGAACCCAACGACCGAGTTCTCGCTTCGGCAGCCCAAGTGGCCCGGACAGGATCACCCCGGGCTCGGAGTTGGCGAAGAGCTCATGCACATGCTGTTTCAGGGGGCGAAGCGGCTCGAGCTCGATGGGGTGGTCAATCATCCATCGCGCTATCACATCGCGTTCATCGGCGGGGGGCAGTTCTTCTTTTTGGATCCTGAAGTGCAGGGGCGCTTCGAGGCCATCCGCGAAGCGCTTGCCGGTCTCGATCTCGCCGAAGCCGCTTGGATGATGGAGCGGAGTGAAGTCCGCTGGGCCGATGACGGCACCCCGGTCGCATGGGAAGCCGAGGACATCGTGGTCCCGACCAGCGATCGGCTTTTCGCCTACCTCGGCTCGCGCAACTACCAGGAACCTCGCGCCCGAGCCCAAGCCGCCGCCAAAGCGCGAGGCATCGTCCTCGAGCCTACTCGCAAGTCGTCGTAGCGGGCTCGCCCGCGAATCGCGCAGCGGTCCACTCGAGCATCAACGGCATATTCATGAGCGTGGAGTCGTTGTGCCCAAACCCCTCGAAAACGCGATAATCAACCCGGCTGCCGATGGCGCAAAGGTTGATGTTCAGGATGTCGGTGAGTACCTTGGGGACCACCTCGTCGTCTGTGCCTTGCAGGAGCAGGATCGGCACGTCCGTTCGAACACGCCCCGGAGAGCTCTCCTCCAACCGAGCCAACCACTCGGGTAGCTCGGTCGGGTTCGTTTTGAAGCCCGCGCCCTCTACTTCCCTCGCGACCTCGCTGAAAGTGCCGCCGCACGCTTCCTCATCGATCAGCCCGCGGATCGTGGCGAGGGCTTCATCGGTATAGATGTCTTCGATCGAGAGCTCGTCGTACGTGGCATCGAAGCCGACGGTCAACTGCCAAAAGAACCCGAACGCTCCGGGGACGACAGCGCCGAAGGAAAGGCTTCCCGGTAGCTCCGCGGCGGGCGCAGCCGAAATCACGCCTCGGATCGTCAGCTCGGGCGCCCAGTCGGGCGCAATCTCGCCGGAAAAGAGTGCGGCATGCCCGCCTTGCGACCGGCCCCAGATCACCACCCTGCTACCGGCACGAGCTTCGTCGATTTGCTGAGCGGCTTTCACGATGTCGAGTTGGCCACGTCCCTCGCTCGCCCCGAGGAGATAGGGATGAATGCCTGGTGTCCCAAGTCCTTCGTAGTCCGAAGCGACCCCAACGTACCCCGCGGCCACAAGCTCGGGGGCAATGTCGACGAAGTCTTGGAAACCGCTTCGATAGAAGCGCGACGGGGCGCAAGGATCCGCGATGCCCTTCGTTCCGTGTCCCCACGTGACGACGTCGTAGCCGGCCTCGGGCGCTGCCCCGGTGGGCGACGCGACCATTCCGGACACCGCGATCGGAGTGCCATCGACCGCCTGCGACACGTACAATACGCGCCACACATTCATCCCGTCCGCGAAGGGCTCCATCGACTCGGCCCGGATCAAGGTTCCTGGAGTCTCCGACGGGAGGGGATCCGGAGGTACGTAGAAAGCCGGATCGAAGTCCTCGCCAGCGGAGGTGCTGCAGCCTGCACCGCCTAGCGCAGTGACCAGAGACATGAGAATCAGTGAGCGTTCGCCAAACATCGCGCGCATCTTTTCCGATCCCCAACACCTGGTCAATCGGTCTTCCCGCAAAACAGCGCGGCGCCCTGCCGAAACAGGGCGCCGTGGTTAGAGGGCTCGTAAGCCGAGTTTTGTTCCCGTGCTCGTCACCGAAACACGGGTCGCGATCATTCTTCTGGGACCGATGTCACCATCGGCCTCGAGCGACGTTACCCGGAGACTCGGGCGGAACCACCCTCGACGCCTCCCTATTTCGTCTTGCTTCGGATGGGGTTTGCCGTGCGACCGACGTTACCGCCAGCCCGGTGAGCTCTTACCTCACCCTTTCACCCTTGCCGCGCGGCTTTACGACGACGCGGCGGTTTGCTTTCTGTGGCACTTTCCTCGGGGTCACCCCCACCAGGTGTTGCCTGGCATCCTGTCCTGTGAAGCTCGGACTTTCCTCCCGTGTGCGAAGCACACCAGCGATCGCTTGAACCTGTCTAACTTAGAGAACGTAAGGCCGCTCAGAGGTCCCTGCAACTACAGCGTCGCGCCGCCTGCGCCGCCGGCACCGCCCGTGCCGCCTACGCCTCCGGCGCCGCCAGCACCGCCCGCGCCGCCTCGGCCCCCGGCGCCGCCTACGCCCCCGGCACCGCCTACGCCACCGGCACCGCCTACGCCACCGGCACCGCCTACGCCACCGGCACCGCTTACGCCGCCGGCACCGCCAGCACCGCCCGTGCCACCTGTCCCGATGTTGCCGTCAGGCACATCCGCGTCGGGCAGCCCCGCATCGAACACGATGACGCGCTCGCAAACCTGGGTCTGGCACTCCGCACGGGCGAGGCTGCTGCACGGCACGATGCGCCCGTCTGTACATTTGAATTCCTGACAACAGGCGAGGATGTTGCTCGGGTCTGTGCACAGGGCCACCTTGCCACTCGGGCAGACGGTTTCTATTCCGCTGGCGCTCGAGCACCCGACCAGGAGCGCGGCGATCCCCACGAGCACGCGTGCGCACAAACTCATCCCCTCGCAATTCTAGGCCATCGGGGTGACAGGCTCAAATCCACCCCGAAACCCCTCAAAAATCGGTCGGGGGGGCGCGAAGCCCCGTGGGCGGCGCGAGGCGTCGCCTTTACGGGGCGGCAGGCGACGACTCGGGCAACGGACGGAGGACGACATCCACGATGATGTAGAGCAGCGCAACTAGGCAAGCGGCGGTCTCCCACAAGTACTGCTCGTCGTACCAACCGGCGAAAAACTGGATGATCAACCCGGCCATGACCATGGCGATCAGCGCTGCGGTATAGCGCAAGCGTTCAATCGCAAGTGGCGCCATCAAGACCACGAAGCTGTAGTAGTAGCAAGTCAGCTCGAAGAACCCGATGATGAGGATCGTGCTGCTCGCCAAGACAGCCCACCCCGCCATGCGCCGGCCGGCCAAGGCCAACAGCACGAACATGCCGAGCAGGATCAAGCGATGCAGCCAGCGCCGGTCATGCTTCGTGTCTTTGCGGAACTGCTTCCAATGGGCCCACGGGTCTTCGAGGCTTGCATCCTTGGTGTGACGCCCAACTGTGCTCGGCCGATACGAGAGAAGGGTCGGAAGCCCCATGTGATTGGTAAGCGGGGTTTCCGCGTGCTTGAAGGTGTTGCCCAGAAAACGGGTGTGCGCGTCTACCCCGTTGATCGCCACGCTCGCCGAGCACAGGACCAGCAACCCGGCCATGCCGCCCGCGATGAAACGCTTGTCCTCGGGGCGCAGCCACGGCCCCTCGAGCTTCTTCCGCCGGATGAAACGGTCGACGATGGCCGCGCCCGGTCCGCCCGCCAATGCCGCAGGGAACAACCGAAGCAGTGCGCTCCACGACAACGCGAAGCCCGAGAGCAAAGGGAATCCCTTTTTCAGAAGACAGACCGCAGCGACCGCCATGAAGAACCACGGCACCCGCGCGAAGCTTCCCCCCGTCCAAAAGTACGCCCACGGATAGCCGGTGCCCCACAAGGCAACAGCAAGGGCGCACGCCCGAAGACCGAAGGCCCATAGAATGAGCAGAAACGCGCCCGCATAAAGCCCCAAGTCGATCATCGCGTAGCGGAGGATCCGCTTCCGAAACTTCTTCATCGCGCCTTGATCGACGCGCACGCTCGGGGTCTCGGGGACCTGCTGTTTCCAGCGGACGTTCGTGAGAGCAGCCGCAACCATGTTGGAGATCGGGCTCGCGTTGTAGCCGTGGTCCATCAGCATGTCCCGCCACCACGACGTACCCATCACGGTTCGAAAGGATCGGGCATCCTGTTTGAATGCCTCCCAACGCTGCGGGGAAAAGTGCTCGGCGCAAGTCTTCGTGTAGACAATCGCGTCCTCTTCGGTGAGGTAGTGGAGCCGATTGTCGACGAGATCTCGGATCTTTCGCCTTTGGAGATCGGCGGATCCGCGGTCTTGGTAGTCCGCGGCGAGGACGCACTGGTAGAGCCGTTCGTATTCGTTCTCCTCGAAATACTTCGAGCCGATGTAGTAGTGGAACGTGTCCCAGTAGTGGACGATGCGCGAGCTGTGATAGGTGCCGAAGTTCACCCACGCGGCACCGCACGCGAGGATTATCCACACCAGTGCCCCGCGCTCCCACCAAAGCGATGCACCCTCGCCCTGCCTTGCGAGCCAAAGGCCACGCACACCCCATGCGGCGACGAGGCCGGCCAAGACCTGAAGACCCCAATCTGCGAACCACGGGGCATGCCTGGCGCTGTAGAACCGGTAGCTTGCGATCGCCAACATCGCGAGCGCCAACGACACAGCAACACCGAGCGCAGTCTTACTCCGCTCTACACGAAAGAGGGCGATGAAGAACAAGAGCCCGAGGAAGGCGAGGCCAAGGCGATAGCGATGGTCCCGCTTTTGCATGATCCCCTTCCACCACCCACTCGCGGTGGCCTTGACCTCGACCGGGGGAGGCCACGTTGCGGACTTTCGGCAGAAGACTTGGATCTCGCTGAGGCTGTAGTAGCCGTCACCGCCTTGCGCGCGCAGTCGAACGTAGCGGCCTTGGCCGGAGAGCCTTTGGGCACCGCGTCGGCGCATCCCTTGGCCTGAGACGGGGTCTGCGGTCCAGAGCCACACGAAGGTCTCGCCGTCCTCCGACAACTCGACGATATATTCGTCGTTGTTGTCGCCCTGGAGGTCGACCGCGGTGATTGGCACGGATTGCCCGAGATCGTAGACGACGTGGCTGCCGGGGTCGCTGAACGTCGATGTCAGCTCGCTCTGCCACGAGTCGCCCTCGGCGGTGATGATGCCGTTGGTGAGCCGAGGGCTAGACTGCACTCCCCGACTGGCGGATGGAGATTTGCGCGCCAGCAGATTGCCCGGTGGACACGGCCCATCCTGCGCGTCCGCGGGCGCGGTTGCCGTCAAGCAAAGCAAGAAGATGATGGCGGCTCGCACCACGACGGCGCGCACCGTAGGCAACGGAGCGCTCACTGACAAGTCGGCGTCGCTCATTCAAAGGAGGCGAGGTCGATCCGATAGATGCGGAACGGCGGAGTGAGCGGGTTGCCGAAGACGCGATCGGCGATATCGCTATAAATGCCGTAAAGGTCGCCCTCCGCGGGCCGCACGGTCGACGTCCCGGCCTGCTGCATCGAGGTGGCGATCGACGCGGTTTGCCACTGGTCGTTGCTCGTCAGCCGGAAAGTCTCGCCCGAGACCGGGCCGGCTATATACAGATCTCCACCCAGGAAACTCATACCATCGGTGGTCGTCGTGATCTCAGGTGTCGTCGTGACGCCTGAGATGTTTTCTGGGTTGGTGCGCTCGATGCGCACCAGCGGGGGCGTCGACGGCGATGGAAGGGTCTTCGATACAAGAACGTATCGATCGTTTTCGGTCACCGCAATTCCATTGCCGCCCAAGGCGCCGCCAGGGGGCGCGAGCAGCGGGTCATCGGCCCAGATTTCGATTGCTTCGCCGTCGACGTTCGCCCGATAAACACGCGGATTGTCCGAGTCGCTCACATAAGCGACACCTTCACTGTCGAGCGCGATGTCATTGCAGCTGGCATCCGGAGCGGCGTCGGCCAAAGCGAATTCGATCTCCAAGTCACCGGTCGACATGTCGAATGTCCAGACGCTCCGGCTCATCATTACTGTGTCATCGACGCACACCCATAGTCGTCGTGCGTCGGGATCGATCGTGAGGCCGAAGGTGCCCAGGCTCGAGGATGGGGGGGGCTCGAAGAAAAGCGATTCGGTGCCGTCGGCGTCGACGCGGGTGATGCTCCCTTGGGTCGCGCTTCCGACATAGAACGCGCGGCTCACGGGATCGTAGGCGCCGCTCTCGGGCACGAGGTCCTGATCGGACAAGATGTACTCCTCTTGAAGAGCCGAGCCTCCGCCGGCCCCACCAGCTCCACCTGCTCCACCGGCTCCGGCGCTGCCGCTTTCATCGCCGCATCCGCACACCGCTCCGACCAAAATGAACACCACTACATCACGCACAGCTCGCCCTCGTTGCTTGATTTGGCGGACGGTAGCAGAGCGACGGCCCGCAGATCCAGCCGTAAGATGGGACAAAAAAAGGGTGCCGCCAATTGGCGACACCCTCCCCCTTTGCCCTTGGAGTGGCTCGTTATGTCACATAATCCTTCAACCGATCGACGGCCCGGTAGTCCTGCAAGCGCGCAAGGCCTGCAGTCTCGACTTGGCGTACGCGCTCGCGAGTGAGGTTCATGATCTCGCCCACCTCTTCGAGGGTGATTCCCCCGCGGTCCGCCACATCGAGGGCGCAGGTTTCAGTCATCTCCCAGATTTCGAGGTCTGGGAAGTTGAGCTTGATCGAGCCCCGCACTGGGTGGACGTCGATGTAGAGGTGGTACTTGCACGACACGAACGGACATGGCCGTTCCATGTCTTTGCACTCCGACCGGCTCCTCGGCTTCCAATAGTCGGATTCCGGGTAGAGCTCGCGGCCCCGGTTGAGCTCTGCCTTGCTCAGGCGCCGAATCGAGATGGTCCGCGCACGCGCTCTCGACCGACGCTTGCGGCGCCCCCGACGTTCTTCCTGGCCCGGCTCCTGTAACGCGTCCGCCAGCGACTCCCGTTCTTCCCCCTCGGAGCTCGCATCTGCGTCCACGGCCTTCGTGCTTGCTGCGTCCTTCATTGGAATCTCCCCCTCAAACCTCTTCAGACGGCTGCTCGAGCCATGCGGGCGCGCATCGTCAAACGCCGCTCGATGACTTCAAGCTTCTGAACGAGCTCTTTGCCGAGCTCGCGCACTTCGTTGAGCGCGTCGCTGACCCCCGGATCTTCGGCGGCCTCGCGCTGCTGGTCGTGCACGGCGTTTTCGATCGCCTGGTACACGCGGTTGAGCTGCCGGCTCAACGCATCGATATCGCCTCGAACGAAGAGGAACTCCTTTTGGATTTCCTCCATCGTGAAGCCCTGATGCATCAACCGACGGATGTGATCGATTTGGCGAACCGCCGTCGCCGGGTACAAGCCTTGCGACCCTCGATGCTTGCCTTTGCGGCCGACCCGGACGCTCCGGGGCAACAACCCGAGCTGCACGTATTTGCGGAACGTCGCCTCCGTAAGGCGAGACCCACGCGCGGTGAAGGCGTCGACGACTTGTTGAACGCTCATCCCGTTGGCATGGGCGCGCTCGATGTCCTCGAGCTCCTGGTCGGACCAGCTCCGTTCTGGTTCCCGATGCGCGCTGCGTTGTCCTCTTGGTAGAGTCATTTGAATAACTTATAGCGAATGTATTCCATTGAAGATAATCACGTCAACGCAAAAAACATAAGATCTATAAATTGCGGAAATTATAAGGCTTTATTGGAAAGCCCACGCCAATAGGCACGGCTCACCCGGAGAATACCGATCGCTAGCTAGTAGCTGAGATCGCAGTTGCCATCGACAGGGGCCCGGCCGCTGACATCACCGCTGTCTCTGAACCTGGGGAAATTGACTGGTCCCCCCGAACCCAGTACCTCCTGCAAGCGCATGGATTCTCGGGCGTTTCGGCGGTTTCGGCGCAACAAGGGGGCCCTCGCTGGGCTCGTGCTCGTCGTGGCGGTGACGGTCCTGGGGATCCTGGGCCCCTGGCTAGCCCCCTACGACCCGGTCGAGCAGTTCACCGACGTCCTGCTCTTGAGCAACGGCCTTCCCGCAGGGCCGCGTCTGGCGCCAGGGCACTGGCTCGGCGGAGACCCGTTGGCGCGCGACGAGCTCAGCAGGCTTCTGAGCGGCGCCCGAGTCTCGATGCTGGTCGCCTACATCGCCACCGCCATTGCCGTCCTGATCGGGGTCGGTCTCGGGCTGATCTCCGGCTACGTAGGCGGACGGATCGACTCCGCTCTGATGCGATTCGTCGATGTCGTGTTGTCGATGCCGTTCCTTCTGCTCGCCATCGTCATGCAACGCGTTTGGGATGCTCCCGGCATTTGGACGATTTGCATCGTGCTCGGAGTGCTCTCGTGGACGACGCTGGCCCGCGTCACACGGGCCAAAACGATGGAAGCGCGAGAGCTCGACTACGTCGAAGCTGCACGCGCGCTCGGCCTACGCCACTCTCGCATTCTCGCCCGACACGTGCTTCCCAACGTCGCTGGGCCGATCATCGCGATCGCCACGATTCTCGTTGCACGAATGATCATTGCCGAGAGCGCACTGTCGTTCCTCGGACTGGGTGTTCGGCCGCCAACGGCGAGTTGGGGCTCGATGCTCAACGAAAGTCAGTCGCTGCTTCTCGGTGTGCCGCGACTGACACTTTATCCAGCCGTTCTCATCAGCATGGCCGTGTTCGGTTTCAACCTCTTTGGAGAAGGGCTCAGAGATGCGTTCGACCCCAAAGACTAGAACCCGCGGTAGCCGCTGGGTCGCGGGCATCGTCACGATCGCCGCGGCGGCGGTTCTCGGAGGCTGGGTGATCACTCATTTCCCCAGGGCACCGATCGGGCCGCGCTTCGTCGGCGCAGACCAAGAAACCCCACGCTCGGGGGGCACTCTCGTCTTCTCGGCCAGCAGCAACATCCACACCCTGGATCCGCACTTCGCGTACGACACCTTATCGACGGCCGCCTGCCGACTTCTGTACGACGGCCTTCTCGACTACGACTACGAGGGCAAGATGGTCCCGAGCCTCGCTGCCTCACTGCCCGAAGTCTCGGACGACGGCCGCGTGTTTCGCTTTACCTTGCGTGACGGCATCAAATTCCACAACGGCAGAGAAGTGATGGCCGAGGACATCTCTTGGTCGATGCACCGACTGCTCAGCGAGCGTATCGGCTCACCCGGCTATCCGTTCTTCAAATCGATCGAAGGGGCACCTGACTATCACGTAGGCAAGACCGATGTGATTGAAGGGATCGTCGTCCTAGGCCCCAAGACTATCGAGTTTCGTTTGGATGAAGCCGATCAAACTTTCTTGAACGCCATTGCGATGCCCTTCGCGTACCCGATCGCTCGCGAGCACGTCGAAGCACTCGAGAAGGCCGAAGGGCGCACGGCCGTTGGCCGAAATCCGATCGGCACCGGGCCATTTGCCCTCGGACGCTGGGAGCGGGGCGTCCAAGTCGAATTCGAGCGTTTCGAGGACTACTGGGACCCGAGAGCCCGCCCCGATCAGATGGTGTTTCTCGAGAACATCTCCTCCGACGTGGCGAGTGCACGTTTTCGCAATGGCGGGATCGACATCATCTACCGGCCGAGCAAAGTCAACCGACTGTTCCTGCGGGAGTCGAAGGCATGGGCACCATATCGAGCCGAAGCTCCGAGTCCGTCGGTCTTTGCGCTCGGCCTCAACTGCGAGCTCCCTCCTTTCGACAACATCCACGTACGGAGAGCAGTCGCGTTCGCCATCGACCGCTCGAAGCTCGAACGCCTCGACCCAGGCAAGGTGATCGCTGCCACGCAAGTCTTGCCGCCGATGCTCCCCCCCTACGACCCCGATCTCCCGCAGGGCCAGGTGTTCGACCTCGCGCGCGCCAAGGAAGAGATGCGTCTCGCAGGTTACCCGAACGGACTGCCCGAGCCCGTGACCCTCTGGGTGCGAGGCGAAGGCGAGGTCCAGCTTGCCCAGTTCTTCCAACAGGATCTCAAGGCGATCGGGATCGACATCGAGCTCAAGCTGGTGACCTTTGCGACGTATTTGAAGGAGACTGGACGGCCGCGCGTCGCGCAGGCGGCGTTCACAGGCTGGCACCAAGACTTCCCGGATCCCTCGAACTTCATGGACATCTTGTTCCACAGCAGGTCGATCCATCCGGAGAACTCCGAGAACCGGTCCTTCTATCGCAACCCCGAGCTCGACGCGATCCTCGACAAAGCACGCCCCGAGGTCGACCGAACGGTGCGGCTCGAGCTCTATGCGCAGGCCAACGCGATCCTCGCCGCCGAGGCACCGTGGGCGTTTCTCTACTATCCCATCGAGATGTTCGTGTGGCAGCCCTACGTGAAGAACTTCCGCCCCCACCCGGTGTGGCTCAATGAGTACCGCAACATCTGGCTCGACCTTCCTAGAAGGCGCGTCAGCCAGAGCGTCTACTCGCCGAAGGTGTCTCGATGATTCGATTCATTGCTCAGCGCGCGCTCTGGGGTTTCGTCGTCGTCGTCTCGGTGGTCACCCTGGTCTTCTTCTTGATCTTCGTGGCCGGCGACCCAGCGGTCACCGTGCTCGGTCCACAGGCGCGCGCCGAGCAGATCGCCGACTTCAACGCCAAAAAGGGCCTCGACCGCCCGATGGTCGAGCAGTTCTTCAGCTACCTCGGGATCCTGCCGTGTGTCCGAAAAGACTCACCAAAGTACGAGCGCGAGGACGGCTCGCGAGGGTTTTGCGGTGTTCTTCAGGGCGACCTGGGTGAGTCCTATTCGCATCACGAGTCCGTCGCCGCCGTGATCGGGTTTCGGCTGCCGCGAACACTGCTCCTCGCATCGATGGCGGTGTTGTTCGAGCTAATCATCGGCCTCACCGCGGGCGTCATCGCCGCCCTGCGGCGAAACCGTTGGTCCGATACCCTGATCATGTTTGGCACCTTCGTGGGCATCAGTTTGCCGACGTATGTGACTGGACCGATCGCACTGCTGGTGTTCTCGTTCTTGCTCGGGTGGTTTCCGTTCGGTGGGTACGGGATCGATCCCCTAGACCACGTCTACCATGCGTTGCTCCCCGCCCTCATCTTGGCGATCGCGGGCGCCGCGACTTACGCACGCGTCATGCGCGGTGAGCTGATCGAGACCCTCCGGCACGACCACGTCCGCACGGCGAAGGCTAAGGGCATGCCGCCGAGTCAGGTCGTCCTCCGGCACGCGATCAGAAACGCGTTGCTTCCAGTCGTCACCCTGGTGGGCCTTAGTCTTCCGTTCCTCGTCGGCGGCGCCATCATCACCGAAAAGATTTTCGCGTGGCCGGGGCTCGGGCTGCTGACCATCGAATCGATCGAATCACTCGACGCCCCCGTCATCATGGCCGTCGTCCTGATGTTCGGCGTGGCCGTGCAGGCTGGAAATTTGCTCGCCGACATCGCGGTGGCGGCGCTCGATCCGCGGATTCGCTTGAACGATTGACCTCAAAACTTCGGCTTCGGCCGAACCGGGAACACCTTGCGAGCCCCGTCCTGCCGGGGCGCCAAAACCTGGAGTGCTCCGATTTGGATCTTCTTTCGGCGCGCGTTGGGAAGCTTGATGATGCAGACACCGTCGCCGGAGAGCCCTTCGATCTCGCACACACCGAACTTTGGGTGATCCAACCACTCTCCTCTGACAGGCGTGGTTTCGCGGCCCTCACCGGGCTCGACCTTCGACGCCTCCGCGGCCATTGCCCAGGTGATCGGTCGATCCTCGACGTCCCGCGCGGCCGCTGCAGGTGTTCCTTCGCCCTTCAACCAAAGATGAAGCCCGGTCGCCTCGTCATGGCTTCGAGAAAGCGCGAGGTCATCGAAGCAATCGATCCGAAACTCGAGGGCAAACACGACACCATCGACGACGTGCCCGCCATAAGTGACGTCACGGTTGTTCTCACGGCACGAAATGGTCGCGTGCAAGTGCCAAAACGGCTCTTCGTCGCGTTCCGAGAGGTTGCCCTGCATCGCCAGGAGCTCGCACCGCTCGAAGCGGTGGGGTTCCCCGTACTTTTGGTCGACCTGGCTGTACTCGGTCAGGTCGATCCACTCGAAAGCGCCGAGTGCGTTCAGCCAAGCTGTTTGAAGGTGGTGCTCATCCACCAGCTCGTGGAGCGCTTCTTGCAACCGGCGGCCACGAAAGACGCGTCCCACGATGGTGCGTGAGGCGTTGGTCTGAGCCGAAAATATCGTCATCCTTCCGATGCCGCACGGGCCAGTCGGTCATCCTTCGCATCCACCGCGTCGACGAACAACTTGAAGTACTCTCCTCCGCTCTTGAGGGCGAAGAACAGGCTCAGGTACAGCAATACGAGTCCCGCGCCCGCAAAGTCGAACTCGGTCTGGTAGAAGCCGAAGTTGATCACGTACCGCTGGTGGACGATCAACATCAGGATCGCGACCATCTGCAACGCGGTCTTGTCTTTGCCGGCCCGCATCGCCTCCATCACAAGCCCTTCACTCATCGCGATCGTTCGAAGCGCCGTAATAGCCAGCTCGCGTCCGACCATGATGATGACTGCAACGACACCGAGAAACGGTAGGCGGCCGAGGTACGCCAAGAAGACGAGAGTCGCCATCACCAGCAGCTTGTCCGCTAGCGGGTCGAGGAACTTCCCAAGGACGCTGATCTGTCCCCACCGCCTTGCGAGGTAACCATCGATCAAGTCGGTGAGCGCGGTCCCGATGTAGGCCATGGCCGCCCAGAAGTTCGCCCTCGGGGTTCCATCCGCCAGCAGCCACAGGACCACGGGGATCAGCGCGATCCGAAGCATGGTGAGCAGGTTCGGTAGGTTGATCGCGTCCTCCCGAATCGAGGGCCGTCTCGCTGCTCCTTGGGTCGGCTGGTTCATGTGAGCGAGGTGTAACCCACCTTCCGCCTCGAGTCTCGAGTTACCCTGGCGTTGCCGGAATAGAAATTTCCACCCAGGCCGAACCGCTTGTCGGATGGTTGCAATGGTTTCGCCGCATCGACACACTGCGAGCACGCTGGAGTCGCATGCTGGAACTCACACGCAGTGTAGCGGAGCGCGCGCGATCGGTGGCAGGTGTTACGGCCCAGAACCTGGCCTTTCAGGACGTGGTCGCCCTGGCCTTCCATGCGTATGTTTTTCTTAGGGTTTTGATTGCGCCGCACAGCCCCGACGCGATCACCGCCCGACGGATTACCTTGGCCCTCTTGGTGGCGACCACCTGCACCATGATCCTCAGCCGTGGAGAAGTGATCCGTAGCCAGCGCGCACGTGCACTCACTTACCGCCTCGGTCTCTTCTTGCCGATGGTGTTCTCGTATTTTGAGATGCGGGTTCTGCTGCCGGCCCTCCAACCGGAGTTAATGGATTACCGTCTCTACGCGATCGACCTCTGGCTGTTGGGGAGCACCCCCTCGGTTTGGATGGAGGCGTGGAACACCAGACCCGTCGTGGAGTGGCTCTCGTTCTACTACTACGGGTACTTCCTCGTGTTGATCGTGATGCTGATCCCTGCACTCTTTCTCGACAAGGGTCGACGCCTCCACGAGCTGATGATCGGGGCGCTCGTCATCGTCGCAGCCGGACACTGTCTTTATACGATCGTTCCTGGCGCGGGGCCCTTCGCCACCCTCTCCTTCGACGAGCCGCTCCACGGCGGCTTTTGGTGGAACCAAGTGCGTGTCACGGTCGCGACCGCCGGCGCGCAGCTCGACATCTTCCCATCGCTCCACACGGCGTTCCCCGCGTATTTCACACTCTACGCGTACGGTCATCGCCGCGAGCGTCCGTTCAGCTGGGCCTGGCCCATCCTTGCATTCGTGGCGCTCAATATCATCGCAGCAACCATGTTCCTTCGATGGCACTGGTTCATCGACGTAGCAGCCGGGCTTTTGCTCGCATTCGCGGCGCGCCGCCTCTCGGTGGTTGTCGCCGAACGGGAAAGCCACCGGAAACGCCGCTATGACATGCGTCAACCCGTCTGGGAGGAGCTCTAGACGGTGGCCGCCGTCACCGTTCTTTCGGGAGGGGTCTGATGTCCCGGAGGAGGGTTTCGGGGACGGCGATTTCGGGCGGCTGCTCGAGTTGCTGGGCCTTTCGGCGAAGCCACCAGATGAATCCGCCGATCATGATCAGTGGCAAGAAGGTCAGTAGGATCGTCGTATCGACGAAGGCTTGGCGATTTTCTTCGAGGGGCGAAGCACAAGAAGGACAGGCCCGCGCGAGATCCGCAACTGAGCCGACCGCAACCGCGCCCATCGATAGAAACCAGCGGCTCACAAGTACACCAGCCAATAGAGTACCGGCCAAACCCCGACAACGAAGTACCAAAAAATCTGTGCCGGCCAGAACGTGAAGCGGCTCAGGTCGCCGTGCGCGAGCTTGTTGTACGTGTAGAGCAGGATTGCAAAGCCAGCGACCACGTGAAGCGCGTGCGTCCCGACGATGAGATAGAAAAACCCACCGAGCTGGCCCGAGGTCAGGGTGAGCCCTTCGCGCACGAGCGCGACCCATTCGGCGCCTTGGAACAGCACGAAGAACCCTCCAAGGAGGATCGACGCGAGCAACAAACCCTTGGCCCGAGCTGCGCCTTCGCGAAACGCTCGATTGGCGAAGTAGAGACAAACGCCGCTTGCAAGGAGGGCGGCGGTGTTGAACGCAGTCTCCTCGACGGGGAGACGCGGTTGACCCGGTGGCGGCCAGCCGCCGATTGCGTTGCTCTTGCCGATCACGAAGGCGCTGATGAGGCCAGAGAAGAACATGACCTCGGTCGCGACGAAGATCAGCATCCCCATCACACCGTTAGGGAGGAGCGGCTCACGCTTGACCGGGACCTGGTAGGGGCGACCTAGTGCGTCATCCGGCATGTGATGTTCCTCCTTTCTTTAGTTGTGTTCTCCGCCGTGGCTGTCGGACTCCTGCGATTTCAGCGCCCGATCGACCTCCGCTTCGGCCGCGACGTTTTCCCAGTTCTGACCTTTGTGCTTCATCACATCTGGGGAAGTTCCCGCGAAAAACAAGACCATGAGCGTCAGAAAGGTGGCCAACAGATACGAAATGTACCGCTTCTCGATGTTGAGGTGCATGAAGTTCGCCGCGACGAGATAGGCTTTGTAAATCGCGATCCCGAAGGCCGTCAAGAGGGTGATCATCCACCCTTTGACGAACGCGGCCCCGACCCCAGCTGCTGCCTCTTCGATGTGGGGCGCCAGGACTGGCCCGAGGATGCTGACCGTCAGCAAGACGAGCAGGATGCCCCATATCCGCACGTAGTGGGATTGGCCGTGTTCTGCGTGTTCCTCGTGTTCAGCCATGATTCGTAGTCCCTCAAGCCCTCATTTGGCGATGTACAGAAGCGGAAAGAGAAAGATCCAGACGATATCGACGAAGTGCCAGTAGATTCCGATCAGCTCGACGCGATGGAGCTCGAGCCCTTTGCGCGCGTCGTTCGCGATGATCAGCATGATCACGCAACCTGCGATGACGTGCATCGCGTGGAGGCCGGCCGCGGTGTAATAGAACTGCCAAAACCCGTTGGCCGTTATGGTGTAGCCGTGTTGGATCTCGATGGTCCACTCGACGGCCTTGACGCAAATGAAGATCAGCCCGCCGAAGCAAGTGCCCACGAGCCACTTGGCCGCCTTCTTTCCGTCACCATGCTCGGCCGCATGGTGCGCGAGCACGGCCGACAACGATGAGGTGAGCAGCACGAAGGTGTTGATGCCCCCGAACCAGGGGTTGGTGTGCGAGGCGTACTCCGCCCACTCGGGGTGCCCCAGCCGGTGCATGACGTAAGATGCAAGCAAGCCGCCGAAGATCACGATCTCCGATCCGACTACCCACCAGACGGCAAGCTTGCCGGTGGGAATGCCCGTAGCGCTTCTCGTAGTTGCAATGGGTCTCGTGCTCATCGGTGCCTCGTCATTCGGCCGGAGCCGTATCCGGTGGAGCGTTCTGCGGCCAGTAGTCTTCCTCGCGGCCCGGGACGCTGTACTCGTAGGGGCCCCGGTAACAGTTCGGAAGCCCTTCGGGCCAGTTGCCATGCGGTGGGGGCGACTCGGCCGTCCACTCGAGGGTGTTCGCTTTCCAGGGGTTCTTGCCCGCCGGCTTCCCCTTGATGAGGCTCATCACGAAGTTGACCAAGAAGACGACCTGGAACGCGAGCATGACGATCAGCGCCATCGTCGCGAAAACCCGCATGTCCTGGAGCCCCGCCAAGTCGGGGAAGTTTTGGAAGTTGTAGATGCGTCGATGCTGCCCTGCCGCGCCGAGGATGAACAACGGAATGAAGATGCAGTTGAAGGCGATGATCGTGCCCCAGAAGTGAATCTTCCCGAGCGCCTCGTTCATCATTTTCCCGAACATCTTCGGGAACCAATATGTGATTCCGGCGTAGAAACCGATGATCGCGATCGGGAAGAATGTGTAGTGGAAGTGAGCGAGCACGAAGTAGGTGTCGTGGAAGTAGATGTCCGCGCCGCTCGCTCCGAGGAAGATACCCGTCACGCCACCGATCAAGAACTCGGCGATGAAAGCCAACGCCCAAAGCATCGGTGTGGTGAGCTGAATCGAGCCGCCGTAGAGGGTCGCGATGTACAAGAACAGCATCTCGGCGATCGGGATCGAAATGATCAACGTCGTGACAGTGAACACGTTCGCCATCCGCGGGTCGATACCGGCCACGAACTGATGGTGCGCCCACACGAAGAAACTGATGATGCCGGTCGCAAAGACTGTGAAGAGAATCAGCTTGTAGTTGAAGAGCTTCTTGCGGGCGAATGTGCATATCACATCGGCGACGATGCCCATGGCGGGTAACAACACGACGTACACCTCGGGATGCCCAAAGAACCAAAAGAGATGTTGCCACAGAATCGGGTCGCCGCCGCGGTTTGGGTCGAAGAACCCGGTGCCGATCACCTGGTCCATGAAGAGCATGACTGCGCCTGCGATCAGCGGCCCCACCGACGCCATGAAAAGGATGCTCGCGATCACGATCATCCAGAGCACCATCGGGATGTCGTACATCTTCATGCCTGGCGCTCGGGAGTTCATGAGCGTCGTGATGAAGTTGATGCCGCCCAACAAGAACGCCACGAACTCGAGCGCAACGGCGACGATCCAAAACGTCGCTCCGAGAGGCGTGAGGTTGTATTGGGCGTTCGCCGAGAGGGGCGGATACGCGGTCCAAGCACCGCCAAAGCCGCCGCCCGGGACGAAGAACGAGGCGATCAGCACGACCGCGCTGATGAAGAAGATCTGATACGAGAGTCGGTTGATGCGGGGGAACACCATGTCGTCGGCGCCGATCATCAAGGGGATCAGGAAGTTGCCAAAGGCCGCGATCAGCATCGGCATCGCGACCCAGAAGATCATGATTGTGCCGTGGTTCGTAACCAGCGCATTGTACTCGCCTTGCGAAACCAAGCCGTAGCCCGGCACGCTCTCCCCTGGGAACGCGAGCTGCATGCGGAAGGCATACGACATGTAACCACCGATCAACGCCATCACGATGCCGGTGAACATGTACTGCATCGCGATCATCTTGTGATCGGTGGAGAAGACGTACTTGCTCCAAAAGCTCTGCTCGTGATGCGCTTCGTGTCCGTGCGCCTCGTGAGTATCTACAGTTACCGAGCCTGCTTCAGCCATATCTATACCATTCAGCGGGTCGTCGCCGACGCGAGCTGCCCCTTGTTTTGCGACATCCACGCCGCGTGTTCCTCAGGTGTCTCGATAATGATGCGCGCGCCCATGATCCCGTGACCGACTCCGCACATTTCGGCGCACTGAACGTCATACGTCCCGGTGATGGTGGGCTTGAACCAGCCTTTCATCACGCGTCCAGGAATCGCGTCCTGCTTGAGGCGGAAGACGGGAACCGAGAAGTCGTGGAGGACGTCCTTCGAAACGAGCTCGTAATGGTAAACCATTCCTTCCTGGACGTGCAGCTCGTTGAAGGTATTGATGTCGTCCTCGGTGTCGAGCACGCCGTCTGGGCCCGGATGGATGAAGTTCCATGCCCACTGCTGCGAAACGATGCGAACGGTGGCGTCAGCTTCAGGAAGTCGCTGTTTGATGTTGTACCAAACCATGATCGCCATGAAGACGATGACCACGTCGCAGACGATGATCGCGGCGTGCGGCCACGAGATCCACCGCTTGAGGTCTTTTTCCTCCCCCGTGACGTATTTTGCTCGCTGCCCATCTTTGCGGCGAAAGCGAAAGATCAGAAAGAAGAACGCGATATAGGCGAGGAGCCCCCAGAAGCCGACGAAGACGGCGACGAGCGCGATCAGCGAATCGATGTCACTCGCAAAGGACGACCCGACCGGAACGAGAGAACCGATGAAGAAGTCCCCGATCGGTGCGAAGATGCTCTTGATGAACTCGTATATTCCCTGAAGCATGCGGGTCCTCCCAACTCAGCTCAGAATGAAAGCGAAGACAACGGCGATGAAAAGCGCGGCTCCTGCCATCGTCCATGTAAACCAAAACGAAGCCTCTTCATCGGGTTTGCGCTTTTTGTCAGCCATCTAAGTTCAACCTTCATTTCTGGTTCGGCAGCGTGCCAATGTAGGCGATGACGTCTTTCATGGCCTGTTCAGTAGGCAATGTCATCGAAAAGGGGCGCATCTTGGCCCCGGTCACGTCGTCGGGGTGCGTTCCGCGACGCCCCGCCTTGAAGTTTTGAAGCTGTGTCAGCAGATACCAGTCGTCGGCATAATTAAGGGGCGGACCGTATTCGTCGATGTTTCCGCCCGCGTCGGCTCCATGGCATTGCACGCAAGTAGCGAAGTAGATCTTCCCCGTCGCAGGATTGCCGCCTTCGAGCGTCAGCTCGGGCTTGTAGAGGGGTAAGCTTGCGACGTAGGCGGAGACGAGGTCGACTTTCTCGTCGGTATCCATCGCCCTGGCCATCGGCCACATCCGCTTGCCGCCGGCGTCCTCGGGATGCCAGCCCCGTTGGCTACGTTTGAACTTCCGAAGCTGCGCCTTTACGTACCAGCGCTCGAGGCCAGCGATCGAAGGAGCGCCGATTTCAGCGTTCCCCTCACCGTTCACCCCGTGGCATTGCGCGCATCCGTCGTAGAGCTCCGCACGGTACTCGAGGCTCTCTTTGTCGGTGCGGGCCTCGCAAGCGATCAGGGAAAGCGAAACCAAGCTCAGAACGAAACCGAAGCGTAGATTCATCATCATCCGCCTCCCAACGATTTCACATAAGCAACCAACGCAGCGACTTCCTGCTCAGGAAAGTTGTACGGCGGCATCGTCTTTTGGTAGCCCTCGACGACCTGATCCCAGGAGTTGAGAATCGAGTTGGTGAGGTATTCCTCGTCGGCGGTGACCGTCTCGCCGCTCACCAAAAGCCTCTCCTTGCCAAAGAGGCCCTTCCAGTTTGGACACGGTTGCTGCTTGACCCCGTCCACGGAATGGCACGCCATGCAGCCCTTGGTGTTGCTGAGCTTCTGACCCCAGCACGCCATCGGCTCCGCCGCACCCTCACACTCGGGCGGCATGGTGACCTCGCCGGGTGCAATGGTGACCGCGCCTTGAAACGACCAGCCGCTTACCGCCGAAAGGTCCTCCGAGGGCGCCGCAGAGATCGGCGAAAGGTCGGAGCGTTGCTTGGTCACCAGCTCACTCATCGCCTGGTCGATCGGCATCGTGCCAGCGTCGAGGCTGGCTTCTTGATTCTGTTTCACGATGGCGTACTCGTCATCGGGCCAGCTCCGATCGGCCGCATCGGGCTGGCCACAACCTGCCCCACACACGACGAGAGTCGCGACGGTGCTCAGAATTCTCTGCTTCGTACTCATCCTTGAATGCTCAATGTGTCTGATAGTGGTGAAGGCTCTTTTGAAGCCGTGGGTCGCCCACGGGGATCAGGGGAACGCGGCCGAGCTGCCAAAAAACATAGGCGAAGAACACGCCACCGACGAAAAGCAAAGCCCCGATGTCCGCCAGCTGAATCCGGAAGGCGCCGGCTTGCGGAAGGACGAACCAGTAAATGTCCACGGCGTGGATGAAGATGACCCAGAGGCACATCGCCTGAAGCCAACGGAGGTTGAGCTTCTGGACGCGTGAAATCAGCAGCAAGAAAGGCGCCACGAAGTGCCCGAAAATCAGTAGATAGGAGACGAACATCCAGCCGCCCCCCCAGCGCTTGTGGAACCAAGTGGCCTCCTCCGGGATGCCCGCATACCAAATCAACATCCATTGCGAGAACGAGACGTAGGTCCAAAAGCAGATGAACCCAAACAACAGTTTGGCGAGGTCGTGGAAATGTACGGGATTGATGGCCTCACCGACGAGGCCGCGCTTGTAGAGGCTGAGGCCGATGAGAATGGTGGCTGCGAGGATCGCCACGGCCGATCCGGCGAAGATCACGACTCCGAAAATCGTCGAGAACCACGAAGGCTCAAGAGACATCAACCAGTCGAAGGCAGCAAACGTGAGAGTGCCCGCAAACACGATAAGTAGCGGCGCCGCCAGGCTCTGCATGCGGAGTGTGTGCTTGGGGTCGTGGTCGTCGTCTTGGCGGCGCGACCAGCCAAAATACAGGAGGGCGATCACCGACCAAATCAAGAGGTAGATGATCGCGCGCATCGTCCAGCTGCGAGTATTCAAATAGCCCGTCTTCGCTTCGATGACCTCGTGATGGAGCTTCGTCTCTTGGGCCGTATGAGCATGTCCTTCGTCATGCCCGGCGTCGTCGCCTTCGTGGCCGGCTTCGTGCCCTTGTGCCTGCGCCACGCTCGCAGCGAGCCCGAGGACGCCATGCTCGTCTGAGGGCCCTTCGTGATGAGCGCCGTGTTCGCCCTCACCTTGCCATTCTTGGTAAATCGGAACCTTTCCGGTCGCCACGCCGAAAATGAGTGGCGCGGCTAGCAAGGCCACGACCGGCGCGCCGGACATGACCACCTCGACGATCCGTCTCGTCGACACCCCCCAATGAGCGGCCGTGAGGAACTGGATCAGTACCAGAAAGATCCCGCCGAGCATGAAGGTCACGACGGTGAAGAGCGCGAAGAGATAAGCATAGCCCAGTCGCTCGGGACCTGCGGTGAGGGCCGCCATCAAGCCGCCGACTCCCGCGAGCACCAAGGGCGCGACCCACGCGCGGGCCCAGAAACCATCGTTCCCGACGCGGTAGTCCGTGTTGCTATTCGCTTCAGTCACTGCGCTTGCTCCGTTTCGGTGGTGGCCGTGGCAGCCGCCTGGGGCGCCTGACTCAGCTGAAGCGCGCGGACGTACAGGACGATGGCCCAGCGGTCGTCGACCGGGATGTTGTGGGCGTAGCCCGGCATGTTGCGAACGCCATTCGTGATACTTGCGTAAATCTGGCCGTCGGGAACGTGGCGCAGGCGGTCATCATGAAAGGTGGGAGCGACCAGGCCCGCAGCTCCTAGTTGGTCCGCGCGCCGCGATACCATCCCCTTGCCGTTACCCGAGTACGAATGACAAGGAGAGCAGTAGATGTTGTAGCGGTCCCGGCCACGCTCGACGAAAGCCCTGCTGCCGCCGCGCGCCGCGATGAGCCGCGCTGGTACTTCCATGACGTACGCTTCGTCGGCCGTGCGCCCAGTGGCCCACGTGAACGTTGGTTCCATCTCCCTCGAAACGGTGCCCTCGACCTTTGGGCGCATCGAACGCTGGTCGGCAAAGAAGGGCTTCTTCTCTTGGGTATCGTAGCGCGGCTGTTCGTACATGTTGCGAATGCCGACGATCGGAGGCTCTTTGCTCTCCGTGCCGACGCAGCCTGTCGCCAACGTTTCCAGCACCACCAACATCAAGAGGAAGCGCTTCATGCAGCCTCCTCGATGAGCTCGAGATGCGTAGGGCCGGTCGACTCCAGAAGCGCCTTGGTTCGATCGAGATCGAAGCTCGGGTCGCCCGCCTCGATCGAGATGAAGAACTTGTCGTCGGTCGCAGCCTCGAACCGTTCCGATTCGAAAATCGGATGGTTGTGACGCGGGAGCTTGATGATGCCGAGCAACCCGAAGAGCGTTGCGAAGCCACAGAACAGAATGCCGAGCTCGAACATGATCGGCACCATCGACGGAAACGCCCCCGGCGGCTTGCCGCCCACGATGATCGGGTAGCCCCAGCCGATATCCAGAAAGTTGAAGTCCCACGCGTTCATGTACTTCATCATCAGGACCGCGGTGGCCACGCCTGCCATGCCGAAGAAGAATGAGATGAAGCCGATCTTGGTGGGCTTGAGGCCCATCGCTTCGTCCATCCCGTGCATGGCGTACGGGCTGTGGCAGTCCCATTTCTTGTAACCCGCATCTCGGACTTTCATCGCGGCCTTGGCGATGGCGTTGGGCGTGTCGTACTCGGCCAGATATAGCGCCGGCCGTTTCGTCGATGACTGATTGTGCGCTTGTTCGACCATAATGCGCCTCACTCCGCGGGCACCGGCGCGGTGGCCGCGCCCGGCTCATCTAGTGCTTCAACGGCGTGCAAATCGGGATGTGCTCCCTGCAGTGTCCCTTTGACCTCGGCGATGGCGATCATCGGCAGCCATCGGACGAAGAGCAGGAACAGCGTGAAGAACAGCCCGAAAGTGCCGAGATAGGTAAGGATGTCGATCAATGTCGGGTGGAACATGCCCCAGGCCGAGGGAAGGAAGTCTTGATAGGTCGATGTCACGATGATGACGAAGCGCTCGAACCACATGCCGATGTTGATGAGAATGCTCGCGATGAACATGATCGGAACGCTCGTGCGAGCCCGTTTGAACCAGAAGATCTGAGGCACTACGACGTTGCAGAACACCATCGTGTAGTACGCCCACCAGAGCGGCCCCCAGTTGCCGTCGCTGTCAAGAATGCCCCAGCCAAGCCGATTGTGCAGAAAGACCCACTGCTCATAAGGATTCGAAGAGTACCAAGCGATGAAGAGCTCCATCGCATACGCGTAGCCAACCAGGAGTGCCGTACCGAGCATGAACTTGTTCATCAAGTCCAGATGCTTCACCGTGACGACGTTCTGCATCTTGAAGACGCTCCGACAGATGAGCATCAGCGTCGTGACGAGGGCAAACCCGCTGAACACGGCGCCTGCGACGAAGTACGGCGGAAAGATCGTCGTGTGCCACCCCGGCACGACCGAGGTCGCGAAGTCGAACGAAACGACCGAGTGCACCGAAAGAACCAGGGGCGTCGAGATGCCAGCGAGAATCAGGTACGCGCGCTCGTAGTGTTGCCAGTGCCGATGCGCCCCGCGCCAACCCAACGCGAAGAAGCCGTAGGCTCGCTTGCGGAAGAGACTCTTGGAACGGTCTCGCAGCGTCGCGAAGTCCGGGATCAGGCCCATGTACCAGAAGATGACGCTGATCAAGAGGTAGGTGTTGACCGCAAAGACGTCCCACATGAGCGGGCTCTTGAAGTTCGGCCACATGTCCATCTGATTCGGAAGCGGAAACAAGTAATAGTCGAACCACGGACGCCCGGTGTGAATCGCGGGGAAGAGGGCCGCGCAAAGCACGGCAAAGACCGTCATCGCTTCGGCAAACCGGTTGATGCTCGTGCGCCACTTCTGGCGGAAGAGAAACAAGATCGCCGAAATCAGTGTCCCCGCGTGGCCGATGCCGATCCACCAGACGAAATTGGTGATGTCCCAGGCCCAATATACCGGCGCGTTGTTGCCCCAGACGCCGACGCCCTGCACGAAGAGATAAGTCAGAGCGCCGCCCATGGCGCCAAGACCGGTAAGCGACATCAAAAAGAGCAGCCACCAGCCACGGGGTGCTTTGTTTTCGGTGACCCGCGCGATCGTCTCAGTGACTTGGTGAGCGGTGGTGCCCTCCGGGAGCAGGTAGGTTTCACCGAGTTCTTTGATGGGCGCGTCGTAGCTCATGGTGTTCAGCTACCCTTTTTTCTCAGCTCGGGGTTCGGGTTGCGAATGCGGGCAAGGTAAGTCGTGCGGGGTCGCGTACCGATCTCGGCAAGCAACTTATACTGACGGTCGATTCCGGAGAGCTTGGCCACCCGACTGTTAGGGTCGTTTAGGTCACCAAAGGTGATCGCTGCGCTTGGGCAGGCTTGCTGACAAGCGGTTTTGATCTCCCCGTCTCTGACCTTGCGGTCCTCGCGATTCGCTACGATCTTCACCTCTTGGATACGCTGCACACAATAAGTGCACTTCTCCATCACGCCGCGCATCCGGACGGTGACATTGGGGTTGAACTGAAGCTTGCGCGACTCCGGGAAGTCTCCGTACCAAGCGAACTTGTCGTCGAGGTGACCGTGGTAGTCGAGATAGTTGAAGCGCCTCACCTTATACGGGCAGTTATTGGCGCAATATCGCGTACCAACGCAGCGGTTGTAGGACATGTCGTTCAAGCCCTCGGGGCTGTGAACCGTCGCGTTGACCGGACAGACGTTCTCACACGGCGCCTCTTCACATTGCTGGCAAGTGACCGGCTGAACCGCAACCTGCGGATCGCCTTCGTCCTCGCCGACGAAGTACCGATCGATGCGCAGCCAATGCATTTCTCGGCCTCGCTCGACTTCGATTTTGCCGACGACCGGAATCGTGTTTTCGGCCTGGCAAGCGACCACGCAGGCATTGCACCCCGTGCACGACGCAAGGTCGATGGTCATCCCCCATTTGTAGCCGTCGCTGTAGTCTTGTTGCTTCCATAGTGGCGGCGTGCTCACGGGATCGACCGAGCGATAGGAGGCGAAGTCGGGCTCTTTCTTGTACTCGTCGAGCGTCGCGTCGATCGCGATTGGACGACCTTCCATCCGGTCGTGCGTCTGAGTCTGTACGAGCTTGTATGTCTCGGTGAGCGGCTCGAGCTTGACGTCTCCGGTGAAATCCATCCCGTCGAGCATCCGCAACGGATTCACGTCGAAGCCTTTGCCATTGCCATAACGGCCCGCCGCGGTGCGACCCCATCCGAGCGTGAGGGTGATGCAGTTGTCCGCATGGCCGGGAATTGGCCAGACCGGCACTTCGATTCTCGCGTCGCCTTTGGAAAGCCGCACCATCTGGCCGTTTTTCAGCCCGAACGCGTCCCTGGTCGCTGGCGACATGATTGCAGCGTTGTCCCAGACGAGCTTGGTCATCGGCCTCGGAAGCTCGAGAGCCCATAGGTTGTTGGCATGCTGCCCGTCCCAGAGAGCGGGATCGGGCTCGAAGCTCACCTCGACGGTCCCCGCGCGCGGCTCCTCCCGCACCTTGTTTTTGAGAAGCGCGTTAATGACCGCGTCGGTCACGACCGACGGTTTGCCAGCTTGGGGCGTGAACAAGATGCCGGTGTGAAGCCCGCGTCGCCACAGGGCGTCTCCGTTGAGTTCCTTGGTGGACAGTCCCATCCCCAGGAGCGCCTTCGTGTCTTTTTGAATCCGAGCGCCGTGCGCTTCCCGGACGATCTCATGACCCCGCGTGGTCTCCTCGCCAGCCAGGGCCGCCAGGAACTCGATTTCACTGCGACCGCCGTAGAGTGGAGCGATCAAGGGCTGCTGAATCGATACGGCCCCATCGAGCGCCACTTGGTCTCCCCAAGCTTCTAGCTCGTGCGCCAAAGGAGCGTGCCAGGCGCAGAGCTCGGTCGTCTCGTTTCGGTGGGTCGAAAGATGCACCGAGGTCAATCCGTCTCGAGCGAGAAGGTCGGCGAACTTGACGTCCGCCGGAGCGTCGTACACGGGGTTCCCGCCGATGATGATCAGGGAGGAGACCTTTTCGGCATCTTTTGCAAGGTCGGCGATGCTCTTCGCACTCGCGGGGTCGTCCCGATCGGTATCCGGCCCGAAGGACGTCGTTCGCCCGAAGTTGCCAAGCGCCGCGTTGATCGCGTTCACGAGGGCATGGACGCGTGGTGGTTGCGCCGCGCCCGCAAGGACGATCGACTGGCCGCGGTGGTTTGCGAGGTCCGTAGCGACCGCCTCCAACCACTTCGTATCGAGGCCTGCGGCGGCAGCGCCTTCATCTTTGTTCTTCACAAGCGCGGCAGCGATGGGCTTCAGATCGTCCAGCCCTCTAGCGGCAAGCGCGATGACAAGCATACGTGCGTACCACTCGATGTCGGTCTGCGACGAGCGCATCCTGTGGTCGGCCATGCTGCCCGTGACCGTGAAGTTGGACTCGGCGACGTAGAGCCTATTGACCGGTGCATCAGGGGACGATAGCGCGCGGGTGGCGGCAAAACGTCGGGCGGCGGCGACGGCGCCTTGTTCGTTTCCGAGGAAGTCCGAACCCAATGACAACGTGACCGCCGACTTGAAATGGTCGTAGATTGGGACCGTCGCAGCACCGTCGAGCGCAATGCGCGCGCCTTCACGCGCGTTGTCATCGTTGACCGCGCTGTAGGTGTGGAAACGCGCCTTAGGGAATTTGGTGAGGACCTTCGCGCGCATGGCCCGGAACGACGGGCTGTTGCTGATCGGAGCGAGGATTCTGAGACCAGCACCCTTATCCGCCCCGTGAGTCTTAAGAAGCTCCTGGAGGAACGAACCAAACTCTTCTTCGGTGGCGTCCGCAAGCGCATTGCCCTGACGTCGCGCGGGCGACTTCGAGCGATCGGGATCGTAGAGGTCCCAGACATACGCTTGGGCACGGACGTCGGTCGCGCCCAGGCTGGCTCGCGAGAGCGTGTTACCCTCGACCTTGGTCGGGCGGCCATTGTGACTCGTCACGACGACGCCGAGCGCGTCGCGCCCCCGCGCAGTGACTGTCGCGAAATGATTCGCAATGCCTGGGATGAGGTTTTCCGGGGACTTGCTGTACGGATAGATGATGTCTTCAGGACGACGGAGACAGCCTTGAAGGCCGGCAGCCAGCGCTGCGATCGACGACCCCTTGAGGAGAGAGCGCCTCGTTACCAGCGATGCCGGCGCGACGAGGTCACGGACGAAGCCACCAGGCTGCTCTTCTTCGGCTAGCTTTTTGAGCGACTCGGGATCGGTGTTCTTGTCTTCCAAGCTCCGCCACATCGACGGGCCCTTGCCTTGGTTCAACTCGTATTGCTTGCGGCGGGTCATCGGTGGCACCCCGAACAGTGCATGGGGGGATTGAGCTGGGATGCGACTTCGGCGCGCTGCGCCAACCAGGTTTCGTCGGCCTGCCACCCCATATTGGTAACTTCACTCTTGGGTCGAATGTGGGGCTCTGGGTTGCGGTGACACTCGAGGCACCACTGCATCGCCAACGGTTCTACGATCCCGACGACCTCCATCTGGTCGATCCTGCCATGACACGATGCACAGCCAACGCCTCCCGCAAGATGGATACTGTGATCGAAGAACGCGTGATCCGGGACCTTGGTTACGCGAACCCAGGCGATCGATTCTCCCGTTTCCCAGCTGTCGCGGATTGCGGCGAGCTTTTCCGACTCGGTGCCCACGAGAGCGTGACATCCCATGCAGGTTTGCGTAGGCGGCACCATCGCCTCGTGCGAACGCTCGACTTGAGAGTGACAGTAACGGCAGTCCATACCGAGCTCGCCAGCGTGCAGACGGTGGCTGTAGTCCACGGGCTGCTCGGGGGTGTAGCCCACCTGGAGGTTGGAGGGAGTGAAGTACACCCAGAACAAGACGAATACGCCCGTTCCGACGGCACCAGCCACAAGCGCCAATGCGAGGGGCAAGTAATTCAGCTCGCGCGGGAAAATCTGCATGCTGCGTGTTCTCTCAGAGTCCTCTCGACGACCGCGCCGCCATTTAGGCGAAGCCCGAGGATTGGACAAGTCGGTTGGTCATTTTTCGACGAACAGCAGCCAGCCTGATACTCGCGCGAACTGGCCGCGCCCGACCCTTCCTCTCCCTCGGCGCGCGCTAGGGTCAGAGCCAGCGGGGGTCAAGCCAGCCGCGATCCGAACGCGGAGCCCTATATCACCGTAGTCCAGCCAAGCGTCAAGTATCGACGGCGGGTAGCTTGAGCCCCACCGCGAGGCCGTCCGGGGTCGGTACGCATAACGACAAGAAGTGAGCGGCCATTTCTTCGTGGAAGCGGCGCATTCCCTCCGCATCCTCGCGCGCCTCGAGAAGGTGGCCGAATAGATAGGCGTTGTCACCGATGAGGAGCCCCCCGTCGCGCAGATTCGCCGCGGCCCATCGACCGTACCGGTCGTACCGGGCTTTGTCTGCATCGATGAAGACGGCGCAAAACGGGCCGGAATCACGGAGCTTTGGAAGAATTTCGAGGGCGCTTCCCTCGATGATCGTCACCTGCTGCGAATACCCGGCATCGGCGATCACTTCGCGGGCCACCGACGCGTGACCCGGGTCGGACTCGAGGGTCCACAGATGGCCCTCCGGCGGAAGCGCGCGCACCATCCAAAGGGCCGAGTAGCCCGCCAGTGTTCCGATTTCGACGACCTTGCGGGCGCCGGCCAGTCGGAGAAGAAGCTCCAGCAGTCGGCCTTCGGCTGGGCCCAGCTGGATCTCAGGCATCCCGTGCGCGGCAGGCGCAGTGAACGCACGGTTAAGACCGGCGTCGGCGGGGTGGTGCGTCCGAGCGGCCCAGTCGAGTATTTGTGGGCTGGCATACCGGGTGCCGGCCCGAGAGGATGGATCGGCCATAAAAACTCCGAAACTCTGTGAGTTATCTTCCTCTGATATCGATATTTTCCGTTGGTACCGTTACAATCCAGATTGTGCAGAGACCCTCATCACCGCCTCCCGCACCGCCACCCAACACTCCGCTCGGCGCTTACACGTTGGTCGACCGCATTGCAGTCGGTGGCATGGCTGAAGTCTTTCGCGCATTGGAGCCTCGCGCCGTGGGTGAGCCTCGTGTCGTCGTCCTGAAGCGCATGCTGCCACACATCGCGGATGGTTCGCACGCCCACGCGATGTTCGCCGAAGAAGCGAGGCTTGCGAGTCGCGTCACCCACCCGAACGTGGTTCACGTCTTGGGTCACGGCGAAATCGAGGGCCAGCCGTACCTCACGCTCGAATACGTACCCGGCTGCGATCTCTGGCGACTCAACCGAAGTCTTACCCGGGACAGCAAGAGGCTCGAGCACGATCTGGTCGTGTACCTGGTCCGTCAGATTTTGAGCGGCCTCGACGCAGTGCACACGGCTACCGATCGTTGCGGCAGCGCGCTCGGCATCGTCCATCGCGACATCAGTCCTTCGAACGTCCTCATTTCCATTCACGGCGACGTCAAGATCGCGGATTTCGGGATTGCCCAGTCGGACTCCGACCCGTTTGCAGCGGATACGGCCGCTCGCGCCAACGGTAAGCTCGGTTACCTAGCGCCGGAGCAAGTCACCGGACGCGATGTCGATCGGCGAGCAGATCTCTTTTCGACTGGCGTAATCGCTGCCGAGCTTTTCATGCGCAGGCCGCTGTTTGCGGGGGGAAGTGAGCTTGCGGTGCTGCTTGCGATTCGAGACGCCGAAGTGCATCCGTTCGTGGAGTTTCTTCCTCAGCTACCCGAGGGGCTCGGTGAGGTGGTGCTGAGCGCGCTCGCTGCGAACGTCGATGAACGCCCGCCGACCGCCCGCGCTTTTTGGGCGGCGCTCGAGCCTTGGCAAAGCCGCCCTGAAGAGGTGCTCCGTGCTGAGCTTGCCGAGATGGTCGCTGAGATCGCAGAACAAACGCGAACGAGAAAGACCTCTGCCGACACCGTGCCCAAAGCAACGATGGCCCCGACACCGATGTTGCTCGCGGAGCAACATCCGAGCACCACGAACGTCACACCGCTCGAGTACAAGATCCGCAAGCCCAATGGTGCCACCGTCGGCCCGCTCCCTTATGCCAAAGTCGTCGAGGCAGTCGCGACGGGTCAGGTAACCGGCGACGACACCGTCAGCGTGGCCGGAGGAGACTTCCAACCGCTGTCCTCTCATCACGATCTCTATCGTCACGTGCCCGCATCGAGGATGACACCGACGACCACGCGGATCGCCTCCGCTGCGGCCGCCGATCGGAGCATGGAGTTCGAAAACGGTGGCTTCGTCACAGCTCTGGTGCGCACCTTGGTGACTCAGCGCACCGGCCTTTGGCTCTGTGAACAAGGAGGGGTCCGCAAGGAGGTCTACACGAAGCTCGGCGTGCCAGCGTTCGTCACCAGCAACCTCGCAGGAGAGCTCCTTGGCGAGTACCTCGTGACGAAACGCGTGATCAACCGTAGCGAGCTCGACATGGCGCTCGCCGTGATGCCGCGCTTCGAGGGCAAGCTCGGGGACACTCTGGTTGCCTTGGGGCTCGTCGAACCCCTCGAGCTCTTCCAGCACATCGCTGAGCAGGTTCGTGAGAAACTCCTCGATCTTTTCACGTGGGCATCCGGCACCGCGAACTTCTACGAGGGAGTCGACCCGCCGAGCAGCGGCTTTCCGCTTCGGCTCGACGCCTGGGAGATCCTCGATCGTGGGCTGCAGCGAAGAATCGCCGCTGGTTTCGAAAGCGATCTCATCCTGGAGAGGGGACAACACCGAGTGGTCCAAGCAGACCGCATCGACACCGCCGTGGCAACCGCGAACCTTCCCGACGATATCCAGACGACGCTCAAGCGTTGCAAGCAGCCTCACACGGTAGACGACTTGGTCGAATTCGTGAGCGCCCTGCCTGAAACGGAGGATCCGCAGCGCGGCTATCGCGTCGTGGCGATTCTCCTTGCTCTTGGCGCGATCCACTGGACGTAAACCTCGCGCTCCTTGACCCCTGAGGGGGTGGCTGCTAGCTCTGCGCCGGCTTTTCGCGCCGAATTCCTGAGGAGTAACCATGTCCAACGTACGGGTCCTCGTGTCTGACAAGCTCGCCGAGGCGGGCCTCGACGCTCTGCGCGAGGCGCCCGGTGTCGAGCTCGAGTTTCGACCGGGGATGAGTGAAGACGAGCTCTGCGATGTCATCGGCGACTACGATGGTCTGATCATTCGCTCGGGGACGCAGGTGACCCCACGGGTCGTCGATGCTGCGGACAAGCTGCGGGTGATCGGGCGCGCAGGGATCGGCGTCGATAATGTAGACATACCCGCGGCGAGCCGGCGCGGAATTGTCGTCATGAACACGCCGACCGGAAACTCGGTGACCACCGCAGAACACGCCCTTGCACTCTTGGCAGCGCTCGCACGAAAGATTCCGCAGGCTGTTGGTTCGATGCGTACCGGTAAGTGGGAGAAGAGCAAGTTCCAGGGCCGTGAAATCGCCTACAAGACCCTCGGTATCATCGGCCTCGGAAACATCGGGCGCATCGTGGCAGATCGGGCGCAAG